>Ga0160467_100118_pt1 | contig 113293 bp, 97 predicted proteins | sample HID1972I_E11MG_FD_108221 | JGI IMG/M metagenome (GOLD analysis project Ga0160467, IMG submission 108221) | Enriched pill bug-associated microbial communities from UW Madison campus, WI, USA - HID1972I_E11 MG | ecosystem: Host-associated > Arthropoda: Insects > Digestive system > Unclassified ... | reverse complement strand
TCGAAAGCATAAGCTCAAAACTTTTCTACTACTTTGAATAACTTCTCCGAAGAAAAGTTACTTCGAAAGCATAAGCTCAAAACTTTTCTACTACTTTGAATAACTTCTCCGAAGAAAAGTTACTTCGAAAGCATAAGCTCAAAACTTTTCTACTACTTTGAATAACTATTTAAACAAAAAAACTCTCGCCTCTTTTGATATACATCAAAAGGGACGAGAGTGTATCTCCCGTGGTACCACCCACATTCCGAATCATGGTTGACCATCATTCGCTCGATACGTTTATCGCCCGTAACGCGCATAAAACTAATGACACATCATCGGATGTCGTTCATTTTATGTTCTCAAGGATGTTATTCACTCAATCGCTGTTAGATGCTTGCAGCCCATGGCATCTCTCTCTGGCAACATCGGTTGCTGAGTTACTTCTTCCCATCATCAAATAACTATTCACTTGTATATGATAACCTATTGTACTTCCCGTATAGTGGAAAGTCAAGTTATCCGACAAATTCCTCAGTTCCGAAAAAAGACAGAAAAAAACCTGTGGCATCTCCACAGGCTATTAATAATATATTATTAAAAAAGGGGGTCGACTATTATTATAGACATGTCATATTAATATCATATTATCGTAATATTACAATCATATTACAAAAAAGAAAACGCTCACTCTTGTCTATTCCGCACTATCAATAACTAAAGTAACAGGACCATCATTTGTAAGCTGCACATCCATCATCGCACCAAATTGACCTGTTTCAACATTAAGCCCTTTAGATCGTAGAAGCGCATTGAATTGTTCATACAGCTTTTCGGCTTGATCTGGTCTTGCCGCTTGCATAAAGTTAGGACGACGACCTTTTCGACAATCACCATATAGCGTAAATTGCGATATCGATAATATCGATCCACCAACCTGGGTAATATCATCATTCATCTTACCTTCTTCATCTTCAAAAATTCGCAAGCCAGCAAGCTTGTCCGCCATCCACTGAATATCCTTCTCGCTATCTGCATGCGTAATGCCTACTAGAAGGACAAGCCCGAAAGGAATACTGCCAATTTGCTTCCCTTCCACAGTAACACTTGCCGCTTTGCTTCGTTGTACAACAACTCTCACCTGCTAAAACTCCTCTACTGCATAATGCGCTGAACGGAATAAATATCTTTAATTCGCTTAATTTTTTCTACGACACTCGTCAAGTGATCCGTGTTGTTAATGAGCACAGTCATATGAATAATCGCCATTTTGTTTTTAGCAGTACGGCCAGAAACTGCACTAATATTTGTTTTTGTTTCAGATACTGCTTGCAGTACCTCATTCAATAAGCCGCGACGATCACTGCCAGTAACTTCTATATCTACACTATAGTTCGCACTGATCGAATTGACCCATTCCACTTCAATAACACGATCGACTTCTTCATGATCCGTTCCAAAAGGAATATTCTGACAATCCATTCGATGAACAGAAACGCCCCGTCCACGAGTTATATATCCGATAATGAGATCCCCTGGAACTGGATTACAGCATCGGGCAAAACGCACAAGCAAATTATCGACACCTTTAACGCGAATGCCGTTATTGTTATTTTTATTGTATTTCGAATTTGAGCTACTTTTTATTTCAGTAACTTCCTTCGTCAGCTCAATCTGACTTGCTTCTTCTTGCTCACGACGCAGCTTTTCCGTTAACTTTGTAACGATTTGCGCTGCAGTAATGCCTTGGAAGCCGATCGCTGCAAGCATATCTTCTATATCATTAAATGTGAATTTAGCAGCTGCCTCTTGAAGCTTTTCATCAGTCATCCAAGCATGCGGCTCTAAACCGAGACGCTTAAGCTCACGCTCAATGAGATCCTTCCCTTTAGCAACATTCTCCTCACGCTTTTCCTTTTTAAACCATTGTTTAATTTTACTTCTTGCATGGGAGGATTGTGCGATCTTCAACCAGTCCGAACTTGGACCATAAGAATGCTTTGAAGTTAGAATCTCCACAATATCGCCTGTTTTCAGCTTATGATCAAGCGGAACAATTCTGCCATTCACTTTAGCACCAATCGTGCGATTCCCAACCTCTGTATGAATTCGATAAGCAAAATCAAGCGGCACAGAGCCTGCAGGAAGCTCGATGACTTCTCCGCTTGGCGTAAACACGAATACTAGATCGGAGAAGAAATCCATCTTCAGTGATTCCATAAATTCTGCTGCATCCTTCGTTTCCTGTTGCAGCTCAAGAATTTCGCGGAACCATGACATTTTATCGCCAAAGCTACCGTCTGGGACAAGGTTTCCTTCTTTATAAGCCCAATGCGCAGCAATACCGTACTCACTTGTACGGTGCATTTCCCAAGTACGGATCTGCACTTCTGTCGGTTCACCATTCGGTCCAATCACTGTCGTATGTAATGATTGGTACATATTCGGTTTAGGCATCGCAATATAGTCTTTAAACCGTCCTGGCATCGGCTTCCATAGCGTATGGATAATACCAAGCGTTGCATAACAATCTTTTATATTATCTACGATTACGCGAATCGCAAATAGATCATAAATTTCGCTAAATTGCTTGTTGCGAGTCGTCATTTTTTGATAGACGCTATATAAATGCTTCGGACGTCCTGAAATATCGCCTTCAATTCCCATTTCCGCAAGCTTTTCACGAATTAATCCAACAACGTCTTCGATAAATGCCTCACGCTCAACCCGCTTTTTCTTCATAAGATTAGCAATTCGATAATATTGCTGTGGATTCAGATAGCGAAGTGCAATGTCTTCCATTTCCCACTTGATAGCGGAAATACCTAGACGATGTGCGATCGGACAGAAAATTTCCAACGTTTCATAAGCAATGCGACGCTGTGATTCCTCCGACTGAAATTTTAATGTGCGCATATTATGCAGACGATCAGCAAGCTTAATAATGATGACACGAATATCCTGTGCCATCGCCACAAACATTTTGCGGTAATTTTCATTTTGCTGCTCTTCACGCGACTGAAAACGAATTTTCTCCAGCTTCGTCAAGCCGTCTACCAGCATGGCACATGTTTCACCAAACTTCTCACGAACGGTTTGTAAATCTACTGTAGTATCCTCAACGACATCGTGTAGCAGCGCAGTAACAATAGACACCACATCCAAGTGCATATCTAGCACAATATCAGCTACAGCAAGCGGATGAAGGATATAAGGCTCACCAGATTTACGTACCTGTCCTTTATGAGCTTGATCAGCAAAATCATAGGCTTCTCTAATAAGCATGAGATCTTGCTCTTTCATATAAACGGATGCTTTCTCAATTAATTGCTCAATGCCCATGATTGATTTTCCCTTTCCAAGCTAGGGCGTGTCTGAAAATCCGTTCAGTGGCACCTTTCACCACCTTTTCGCCCCCTGCTTCGTTCCGCTTGTTCGCCGTACCGCCGGTACGCCTTCACAAACGCGCCTTGCAGGAAACAAAAATTCGGCAAAATTTGCTGTCCTCAGAGTTCTCAGACACGCCCGAGACATTTCTTATTACCCGAGCTCATAAGTTATTATCTCATTATTATGCCTTCTAAAAGCATGCTACGTCAACGTTCGATTGAGAAACACTCTAATTGAGCTATATCTATCTAAGCGCTTTGTAATTTTTCCCACTGCTTAGTAGTAAAAAAACAGACCGCTAAAGACTGTACAATGAGAATCTCAAGGTACAGCTTTAGTCGGTCCATCTATTTGTTTCACTGTCCTCAGAGTTCTCAGACACGCTTTAGTATGTTACGAGTGACTGAACTTCTATGCCTTCAAATTTCTTTCTTCCTTGCAGTTCTTCAAGCTCGATAAGAAACGCAGCACCGACAACCTCTCCGCCTAATTGCTTTATAAGATCGACAACTGTTGCAATCGTACCGCCTGTCGCAAGCAAATCATCTGCAATTAATACGCGTTGTCCTGGCTTAATCGCATCCTTGTGCATCGCAAGCTGATCTGTGCCGTATTCAAGAGAATAGCTTGCACTAATCGTTTCACTTGGAAGCTTACCGCTTTTCCTTACAGGAACAAAACCAACGCCAAGCTCTAATGCTAGTGGTGCACCAATTACGAAGCCTCGAGCTTCTGGTCCAGCAATGATATCAATATTGTAATGCTGCACTTTATTACGAAGCTCTTGAATGGCTGCCTTATAGGCTTTCCCGTCTTGCAATAGCGTCGTAATATCTTTAAAAGAGATTCCAGGAGTTGGAAAGTCCTCAATAACGCGAATATAATCTTTAAAATTAACAGTTGAATTTGACAACAGATTCAATCCTTTCTTAGCCCTTCTGATCGTGTACAATCGCTCAATTTGCTTCGAATTGCTCCCATGCATGGTGATACTTAGTTGAGCTTGTAAGCTCTTTTTTTTGTGGTGCTGATACTGCTACAATATGTGTAGACGTTCTTTCGATAAAATTCAATTCTTCAAATACATCAATAATTAACTCTATCTCTGCTTGTCCTAATCCGCTAACAGCACTTAACTGTTCAGTTAGCCCTTTATAGAATAAGGATCCTTGTTTACGAATGTACTGATAAATGATACCAAATTGTTCTCTCGATGGGAATACTCGCATTCGATCTTTTACGACATGAAGATCATATAATTGCAATTGAGGCTTGCGTATCGAATTCCATTCATTGATTGACAGCTCACCAACGATTTCGATGGGATCATTCTGACGAAGAAAAGGTACATACTCTCCTTTACCAAATCCGATGACATCTAGCGTATTGCCACGATCCTTGAGCTGCAGCTTCAGATGCTTTCCTTCTTTACCAATTGCTCTCCGTTCACCTAGCTCCGCGCCTTTTATAAGCACGCGAGGCGATGGGTTACTCATCCCAAAAGGCTCAAGCAGTGAAAGCTGTGCTATCGTGTCTAACGACACATCAGATAGCTCGCAAGACAGGTCAATCGTCAGCTTCGGAATCCAATCCTCCTCTGACATCCATCGCTTTGCAAGCTCACTTAGCTTCTGCTCTAGCGGTTCCAGGTTATCTATCGCAACCGTCATCCCTGCCGCAGCCTGATGACCTCCATAATGCATTAGCAGCTCTTCACACTCGGTTAGCGATGCATGTAGATCAAAGCCTTCTATAGAACGTGCAGAGCCTTTAGCAGTACCAGTCTCCTCATCTATGCCGAACACGAGCACCGGTTTATAATAGCGCTCAAGCAGCTTAGAAGCGACAATGCCGATTACACCAACATTCCAACCTGTCTGCGCAACGACAATGACACTAGGCTCCTGCTCTTTATTATTCCCGGATAGCTGTTTTTTGCGCTGCCATTGTTCCTCCGCTTCCACAACCATCTCTTCGACAATCTGCTGTCTTTCCTTATTCAGATCATCGAGCTGTACAGCGATCTGCATCGCCTCCTGCTTATCGGTAGAGGTAAGCAGCCGAACAGCAAGACTTGCATGCTCCAGACGACCAGCAGCATTAATGCGCGGTGCAAGCCCGAAGCCAATCTTAGTTGCAGACAGCTCCTCGATCTGTACATTGCATGCTTCAGCTAATGCACTAAAGCCAATATGCTTACCCTTTCTCATCTCGGCAAGCCCATAAGAAACAAGAATTCTGTTTTCGTCCTCTAACGGCATTAGATCCGCGATCGTGCCAAGCGCAACGACTCCGCACCATTCGACTGGCGGCTTTTCAAGCAGTGCTGATGCGAGCTTAAATGCGACTCCCACACCTGCCAGTCCTTTAAAAGGATACGGACAGTGCTCTTGCTTAGGGTTTACAACTGCATAAGCACTTGGAAGCTGCTCTGGCGGTTCATGATGATCGGTTACAACGACATCAATACCAAGTGTTGCTGCGTAATTCACCTCATCATATGCACTGATACCAGTATCGACCGTAACGATTAATTTAACACCGTCCTGTTTTGCCTTATCAACCGCTTCGCAATTCATTCCGTAGCCTTCCAGCATTCGATGTGGAATATAGTAATCATACTGAAGGCCTAATCGCTCAAATGTGTAGCAAAGCAATGATGTGCTTGATACACCATCTGCGTCATAATCGCCATATATTCTAACTTTTTCTTTTCGCTCTAGAGCTTGTTTAATTCGGTTTACAGCTTTATCCATGTCCGCAAGCATATAAGGATCATGCAGCATTGCTGTAGTACCATATAAAAAAGCTTCAATGCTTGCTTCATCACGGTAGCCTCGCTGAATAAGAAGCTTCGTTACGAGAGTCGGTATGCTTAGCTGTTTACTCAATCGTTTGGCTAATTGCTCAAGCTCGTCAGACCATGATGCAAGCTGCCAGCGATTTTTTCGTTTTACCATATCGACAGCCCTTTCTTCATCCGCAAGTTGCAGCTATTGTAATATTGTTGGTATCTCCTCATGGGAGCTTGATTCATTGCTTTTATAAGGATATTCTGGTGCGAACGGTTTTACATGAATGACTACATCGCTAAGATGAGTAAAGCGATGCATCAGCAGCCAGCGAACACGCTGAGCGATTTCATACCCTTCCTGCACCGTAATTCGCGGGTTAACATTGATCGTCAAGGTAGCTACTACATAATGACCTTGCTCTCGAGCCTCACATGACTCAACGGCAATAACCCCCATCATTCGCAGCACAACATTTTTAATGTCATCACTGTTTTCTAAGCGTCCCTGTTCACTTGCAACGCGTTGTTTATTAAAAATTCGCTGCTTCAAGCGCTGTAGTAGACTCTTTCCCTTGTCAACATCTGTAGACATAATATCCTCCTAGACATATAATACCATTTCTTATCATATTGAACGATTTCGACCTTTACAACAACTTATTATATCATAGCTTTATAAAAAATCGGCAAGAAATCAGACTTGAACATTGACCTGTTCCGTCACAAAAAACTGGCTATGGTTTTCAGTAGATACCATAGCCAGTTTGATTTGTAGGAAGAGCCACGTTTATACGATAGGTTGTCCGGATTGTCCAGATTGCTTTGAGCTTCCGCCTGTCGCTTTTTTCTTCTTCTCTCTTTTCTTAAATTCATACCATAACGGGCTTGCGATGCAAAGCGTAGAATACGCTCCACTTACCAAACCGATCAAGATAGCAAGAGAGAATAAACGGATTGATTCACTACCAAATAAGAATATAAATAATGTTACAATAAACACAGTCAATACCGTATATAGATTACGCGCCATTGTCTGCCAAATACTTGCATTTACAAGCTCACTAAGCTGCTTTTCATTTCGAATTGGATTGAATCGTAAATTTTCACGAATACGGTCAAAAATAACGATCTTATCATTAATCGAATAGCCAAGCGTCGTTAATACAGCTGCAATAAACGGCAAATCGACCTCGAGCCTAAAGATGGAGAACATAGCTATAACGACAAAGCAGTCATATAGAATTGCGATGTTTGCTGATACAGCAAAACGCCATTCAAAACGTACCATTACGTATAGCATAATTAAAAAGGAGGCTGCGAGAATAGCCCAAATCGTCTTAACAGCGAGCTCACGAGCTAACTCAGCAGAAACGACGTTTACCTCAAACGAAATTCCATCCCCAAACGCTGTCTTAAATGCTGCTTGAATTTCTTTCGTTTGCTCAGGTGAAAGCTCTTCGCCAAATCGAATGGAAATGCGGTCACTATTCGTACCACCCACCGTTGGCACTTCGTCATATCCTAGCTTATCAAGTACCGATATTACGTCTTGCTGCTGCACAGCTTGTTCAGCAACAGAATCCATCGTTGTCCCGGACTTGAAGTCAATGCCCAGATTAAGTTGAAAAATGACTAACGACAAAATCCCGATTATCGTTAGTGCAATGGAAAAAATGAAAAACTTTTTACGATTGGTAACAAAGTCATAACGAATTTTAGTATCAAAGCGCACGAATATCTTCCTCCTTTACTCCGTAATATTTAGGCTTCATAAATGCATTGCTGTTTACGAGCATGGATAACAGGAAGCGTGACAAATAAATATTCGTAATGACACTTACTATAATGCTAAATATCATCGTAAGCGCAAAGCCCTTAATTGCACCGTCACCAATAACATACAAGGCAGCACTAGCAATAATACTTGTAATATTCGCGTCCATAATGGTACGGAAGGAGTTTTTAGAGCCTGCCTTTAGACTTGAAGACATCGTTTTACCGCTACGAATCTCTTCTTTAATTCGTTCCGCAGTAATAATATTGGCATCGACGGACATCCCTACACCGAGAACGAAAGCCGCAATACCTGGCAGCGTCAACGTTGCATCTAGCCAATTATGCACAAGAATTAGCACCCATGCGTACGTAATGATCGAGATCGATGCAACAAAGCCTGGAATTCGAAACACAATAATCATAAACGCAAGCACGATTAATGAGCCAATGACACCTGCGGTGACAGTATCCTTCATAGAATCTAAGCCAAGCTTAGCGCCAACGCTTTGCGTATATTTCTCAGTCAGCTTAAGCGGTAAAGATCCCATATTGATTAGATCACGTAAATATTCAGCCTCTGATACCTTCGCATCGCCGAGAGATATTTGTGCTGACCCTCCAGAAATCGGATAACTTACTTGCGGACTAGAAATTACTTCCTCATCCAAATAAATCGATAAGGTTTGTCCAACTAGCTGACTCGTTACTTCATAAAATTTATCGCTGTCCTTTAACTCAATCGTTACGATCGGGCGATTAAAGTTATCATAAGCAACACCTGCACTGTTTTCCTTAAAGTCCCTTCCATCTAACATAATCGTGCCGTCAGGAGCGCGGAATGTTAAGTTAATAGGCTTTGAAAGCAGCTCGCGAATTTCTTCCTCATTTTCAACACCTGGCAAACGTACACGAATACGATTCGTACCTTCAGGCAAAATCTCCGGTTCCGCTACACCAGATTTGTCAATCCGTTTTTCTAATGCCTTTGCAGTCTGCTTAAGGCTTTCTGCAGTTACTTCTCCACCCTCATCAAAAGGTGATGCTTCATACAACACTTCAAAGCCACCCTTTAGATCAAGTCCTAATTTTACATCTTTTAGTATTGAAGGGCTTGTCAATATGATTGCGCCAAACAAAACAACAACCACAACGACAAAGGCAAGCAATCTTTTCTTAACCATTCGTTAGTTATCCCCCTTAAAATCTCAATATTCCTATTATACAGATCGAGTAAATTCACGTCAAAAAAAGAAACTCTTTCCGAGTTTTAGAAAGAGTCCCCCTTATATGCGCTAAGCATGAGAAAATTCATGAATTGAGTTGGTTTCAATGACAATATATCACTTACTAATTGATGAAGCTCAGGCTTTCCCTGCTTAGCATATTTCGCACTGACACATCGCCATACCTCCGATGCCTCGACATGTTCATATCCTAGCAGCTTTAATTCCTCCGCCTTGCTACTGCAAAGTTCTTCTATGACTGAGTCCCACTCGATGCTGGTCAATCGCTTCACCTCCTGTAAGCACTAATGAGCACGTATAGCTCAACTTAATAAATTCGTCACTTAAAACATATTTCCTTCTAATGCTTATCAATTTTGACATGGAAATGAGGATGACAAGCATAAGATGAATTGTACAGGCTTATTAAGAGAGGTGTAAGTAATGACAAAGCAAAGCTTTATCAAGGGCGCCATGATTTTATTGCTGGCAGGCATTATAAACCGTATTCTTGGATTTATTCCAAGAATTACACTACCTCGCATTATCGGTGCAGAAGGAGTAGGAATTTACCAGCTTAGCTATCCGTTTCTCATTGTTCTATTAACCTTTATAACAGGCGGCATTCCTTTAGCTATTGCTAAATGGATTGCAGAAGCAGAGTCGATCGGAGATAATGCCAGAGTTAAACGAATTTTTAGGACAGCTATGGTGTTAAGTGTATCGATCGCCCTTGCACTTACGAGCTTTATGCTTTTTTTTGCACCACTCGTCATCAAGTATATCATACCCGAGCCACGTGTTTATCAATCGTTTCTAGTTATGTCACCTCTTCTCATCATTATTGGTGTGAGTGCTGTTTACCGAGGGTACTTTCAAGGCAAACAAAACATGATTCCGAGTGCAGTATCACAAACCATAGAAACGATTATCCGCATTATCTTTTCTTTAGTGCTTTCGTATATGTTAGTGCCGTATGGACTGGAATGGGGAGCTGCTGGGGCAATGCTGGGGGTCGTTATCGGCGAGATCGCTTCATTATGTACTATGCTTTATTGCTACCAGCGCGAGCGCAGCCGTAAACGATCTGCATTAGTTAATCCATCGAGCAAGGATGATGCTATTGAAACCACATCGATTGACAGTGAGGACAACACTGGTAATAACGAGTTCGTTGGAAAACAGTCAACTGCATCAACATATCCGCATACCCCTAAAAAAACAGAAGGATCGATCTTAAGGAAGCTGTTATCCTTATCTGTTCCCGTTACGGGAAGTAAGCTCGTAGGTTCTATCAGCTACTTGCTGGAATCAATCTTTACAGCAAGAAGCCTAGCAGCAGCAGGGATTATTACAAGTATTGCTACTGCACAATACGGTGCATTGCAGGGAATGATTATGCCGCTCATTCTTCTACCAACAGCACTTACCTACTCCTTAGCTGTTTCACTTGTGCCATCCTTATCAGAGGCAGCAGCTCAGAAGCAAAACGGTTTAATTCATAAGCGCCTGCATCAATCGATGCGTATTTCACTCGTTGCGGGAGCACCCTTTACCATCATTATGTTTTTGTTTGCCGAGCCGATCTGTGAGCTTCTATATGCACATGGTGAATATGCTCCAATGCTGCAGCTTATTGCGCCAATCGGCATTTTCATTTATTTGCAGGCTCCACTGCAAGCAACATTGCAAGCTTTAGAAAAACCAGGTGTAGCTTTAGGAAACACATTTATCGGAGCCGTTGTGAAGATCGGATTGATCATCATCCTCGCTTCCAATCCTACACTTGGCATTCTTGGAGCACTTATCGCCATTGCGATCAATACTGTTCTCGTTACGATCCTTCATGCGATAAGTGTGAAACGCTTTGTCGGCTTCCAAATGAATATGCTTGACTTTGTTAAAGTTGGCGCTGCGATTATTATTGCTGGTGCATTTGCACATTATGTAAAGTCGCTGCTTGTAGCTCAGCCAGATTGGCTTAGTTTACTAGCTGCATGTGCAACGACCATGATTCTTTACATTTATTTTATGTTTCTTATGAAAATTATTGATCGTGATGATCTGACACGCATTCCATACGTAGGCAAGTGGTTTAGTACTCATCAATAGTCTTTTTTGTCAATATCAATATAAATTCGATCTTTATGATCAATTGTACACAGTAAAACCTCTTTAAATTGAGAGGCGCCTTTTTCCTGGATTACATTTTTTAACCAAAATCTTGTTTTTTTCAGTTTATCAAGATTACTATCCATAACTTTACCGTCCATAATAAGCGGAATGGGCAGTGTTTCATATCGAAAACCGAACGGTATTATTTTTTCACTGTATTGTTGAGTTTCTTGCTGTTGTTGATTATTCGATTGTTGACTATTCAACTGCTTACCGTTCTGTTGTTGATCGTGCTGTAGCGGACTGCCCTGCCCAGTTCCTTGGACGGCGCTGCTTTCATCTTGTTCATTATCTGACCTTGGTATAATTGAAATCTTACCACTTGTTTCTAATATGGCAAAGTCCACTTCATGGATAGAAGCTATACCTTGCTCACGTAATTGAATTAACAAATCATCTAAATTGTATCGTTGTCTTTTAAGTTCATCTTTATATATTTGTCCTTTGGCAATGAGTACTGATGGCTTTCCATCAAAAATAAGACGCAGTTTACGGCTTTTTAACGATACAAAAGCAGTTATAAACTGAATAATAAACAATATTATGATCGGGTATATGCCATGCATTAGATCATTGTCAGGATCTTCTATCTCAATAACGGCCAATTCAGCAATCATGACGGATACAACCATATCAAACACCGACAATTGTCCGATTTCACGTTTTCCCATGAGGCGCAGCACAATGAATACGATGACGTACATTAGTAACGTTCGCCACGATAATCCGAACCAATCCATGAACCTACTTCCTCTCTAACTAACGTACGAGCTATTGTGACCGCAACAGATACGGATCATACAAAATAAAGACACGTATTATATGGGAATTAACATAAAGAAATAATTCATTGGGAACTTGTACTAATTCGGACAGCGTGACCATAAGGTAAGTAATAAAAGATTTAAGGAGGGTTCTCATGAATACTGGTACACGCAAGCTTATGACGATGCCGCTTTTGGCAGGAATTACATTTGCACTCATTTGGCTCGCTGCTGGTGCACTGCTGCTCTCGTTGCTGCTACATTTTACTTCAATCAAGGAAAGTAATCTTGGAATGATGGCTTTTATTGTACATAGCTTAGCTTCTTTTGTAGGTGGATTCAGTGCTGGTAAGCGAGCAACATCAAAAGGCTGGTATTACGGTAGTAGCTTAGGAATTTTATATGGTCTAATTATTATTATCGTTAGCTTTCTAGCAACGGATGTATCTTTAAGCTTGCACAGCTTCACATTACTGTTAACTGTACTTGCAGCAGGAGCTTTCGGCGGCATAATCGGTGTTAATCTACGCAAATAAAAATGTCCCAATAGCGACGTTTGTACTTGTCGGCTATTGGGACATTTTTCAAAACGATATGTATCTATTCCGCAGCTGGAGCAGATTGAGATACTGTGCTAATCGCACTACGGTCAAACGTAAGCTTAACTGTATCGTTTACACGAACGACAGCTGTATCGTCAGAAAGCTCGACGATCGTTCCATGTAGGCCACCGATTGTTACGATTTTATCGCCCTTTTTCAATTGATGAAGCATTTGAGTACGTTGCTTCTGTTTCTTTTGTTGAGGACGAATAAGTAGGAAATAGAACACCACAAACATAAGTACGAAAGGAAGTACTAGTCCCCAAATACTTTGCGTTGCAGGTGCATCAGCTAGATAAATTGACATTGTTATCACCCCTTTCGACGTTAAAATCCTTTATCGTTATTATGCAAGCCATATTGCTCGAAAAACTGATCTCTATAATCAAGCAAGCTATCATTCAAAATGGCTTCACGTACATTTTTCATTAAATTCACTAGGAAATGTAGATTGTGATACGTCGTTAAGCGAAGACCAAACGTTTCATCTGCTTTTATCAAGTGACGAATATAAGCTCTCGAATAATTTTTGCATGTATAACAATCACATTTCGGATCAAGCGGTCCAAAGTCCTCTGCGAACTTGGCATTGCGAATTACGAGTCTTCCTTCGCTTGTCATCGTTGTTCCGTTTCGCGCAATACGAGTAGGTAGAACACAGTCAAACATATCGATACCACGGATTGAGCCTTCGATAAGTGCATCAGGAGATCCAACCCCCATTAAATAACGCGGCTTGTCGAACGGCAAATGAGGAACAGTATAATCAAGAACCTCATACATGAGATGCTTCGGCTCACCGACACTTAGTCCACCTATAGCATAACCCGGGAAATCCATGGAAGTCAAATCCTTCGCGCTTTGTACGCGAAGATCCTCAAACATCCCACCTTGTACAATCGCAAACAAACCTTGCTCATCTTTACGCCGATGTGAGGCTAGACAACGCTCTGCCCAGCGTGATGTACGCTCTGTCGATTGCTTCACATATTCATATGTCGCTGGATAAGGCGGGCATTCATCGAATGCCATCATAATGTCAGGTCCAAGCGCATTTTGAATTTCCATTGCCTTCTCTGGGCTAAGAAAAAGCTTTTCCCCATTGAGATGCGAGCGGAATTCTACGCCTTCCTCATTAATTTTACGACGCTCACTTAAGCTAAACACCTGGAAGCCGCCGCTGTCTGTTAGTATTGGGCGATCCCAATTCATAAACTTGTGCAATCCACCTGCTTTTTTTACAATTTCATGACCTGGTCGTAAAAAAAGATGGTACGTATTGCTAAGGATGATTTGCGCATCCAAAGCTTTCAATTCTTCAGGGCTCATCGTTTTTACTGTTGCTTGCGTTCCAACAGGCATAAACGTAGGCGTCTCAATAATGCCATGCGGCGTATGAACTCTACCTAGCCGTGCTCCTGATTGCTTACATTGCTTAATAAATTCGTATTTAATCGCCAAGTTGCTCACTCGTCCTATCTTTTAATATATAAACATTGCATCTCCAAAGCTAAAGAAACGATATTGCTGTTGAATTGCTTCTTCATATGCCTGCATAATATGCTCACGTCCAGCAAGTGCACTAACAAGCATAACTAACGTTGATTTGGGTAGATGAAAATTAGTCAATAACGCATTTACAAGCTCGAACGTATAACCTGGATAAATAAAAATCGAGGTCCAGCCATTGCAAGCTTCCAGTGGTTTATCGGTGAAACGCTGTCCGATCGTTTCTAACGTGCGTGCTGACGTTGTACCTACTGCAACTATTCTACGTTTATCATCGCGGGCACGTTGCAATATTTTTGCCGTATCTTCACTGATTTCATAATATTCAGCGTGCATCTCATGCTCTTCTACCGTCTCAGAGGACATTGGGCGAAACGTTCCTAGGCCAACATGAAGCGTTATATAAGCGAGCTCCACCCCTTTAGACTCCAGTTCTGCTAGAAATGCTTCCGTAAAATGCAAACCTGCCGTTGGTGCAGCTGCTGACCCTTCATGCTTAGAAAAAACGGTTTGATAGCGTTCCTTTTCGTCCAGTCTTTCTTTAATATAGGGAGGAAGCGGCATTTCTCCAAGCTGGTCAAGCAGCTCGTTAAAAATCCCCTGATATGAAAAGCGAACAACTCGCGCCCCCATATCTTTTTCCTCTTCTACCGTTGCACGAAGCAGTGGCTCTCCGGCTCCATTATCGCCAAACTCAACGACGGTACCAATTTTCATTCGCTTGGCAGGCTTAGCCAATACTTCCCAGCGATCTCCGTCTAGCTGCTTTAACAGCAACAGCTCGATTTTCGCACCGGTATCCTGCTTCGCCCCAAGCAGCCGAGCTGGCAGCACACGCGTGTCGTTTAGTACGAGTACATCACCAGACTGCAGCTTGTCTGCCAAGTCTGTAAATCTTCCGTGTTCTATAGCTCCCGATTCTTTACTTAGCATAAGCAGCTTTGAAGCTGTTCTTTCAGCAAGGGGAGTTTGAGCGATAAGCTCTTCTGGAAGTTCAAAATCAAATAAATCTACATTCATCGTCTATTCATCCTTAGCAATTGTTGATCCTGCATAATAGTATTTCAGAATATATTGATAGTCATACCCTTCACTTGCCAAGCCGTAAGCTCCGTATTGAGAAAGTCCTACACCATGACCGTTGCCTTTACCGTCAATTTGGAAACCAGCCTCTGCTGTTGCTGCTCTTACATTACCACTTCCATCTAAAACAAATAGATAATCAGAGCTTACTTTAGATGTTTGACCATTAGCGCCCAATACTTGCAATCCGTCTGCTCCGTCTTGCTTTGTACGCTTGTTGCTGCTTGCTCCGAGCACAACAACTTGTCCCGTTTGTTCAATAGTAAAATACGTGCTTTGAAGCGTCCCATCTACACCGAGCACACCTCGCAAGTCTACTGGCTTTGGAACTGCTAATGCTTTGCCATTGACGCTTACTTCTGTCGCGCGTCCTGATGGCCCGGTCTTTGTAACTTCTAAGCTTGTAATTGGACCATTAATTGAAAGCTTAGCACCGATCGTTTTTAACATCTCTTCACTAGAATACGGACCTCTGCGCCAAGTCATAGCATTGGATTGAACGACCTTTTCAAGCGCTACAAGCTGCACTCCGCTATTAATGATCTCTATCGGTTGAACATTGCTTTGAATTAATGGATTGCGTCGAATATTTGTACCATCTGTATTGGATGATAGTATAGGCTTGCCTGCTGCATTTTTCATTCCAGAATCTTTTACAAGATCCTCACGAATATAACCTACTTTACCGTTAGGAAGCACTACACGGTACCAGCTGTGCAGTCCTTTTTCAGATATAGAATCGGGACTTTCCACTGTTTTTAGATACGCGACTTCATTGCCCCATATTTCCTTAGCATCGGCTGTTCTTCCACCAGCACTGGAGGAAAACAGCGTTTCAACCAGCTTACCATTATACATTAAAACTTCGCCTTTCGTAGCATCTACAGCTGCCGTTGTGTTCTGATGCTCTGAATTGACGCCATAATATGCTTGGCTCGTCGTCGTATCAACAACATGCGCCACTGTAAACCCGTTGCCTGAGTAAAGTGCATACGTTCTAGCGGCAACCGCTTGAGCCTTTAATGCCTCGATCGGCCAAGATGGAAACATTTCAATAGCAACTACTGAATATAGATATTGCTCTAACGGCAGCTCATTCACAACATACATTTGACCGTTAAGCGAACCCGCTTCCATCGTACCGCGATAGCTTCGTTCACTACGTTCAGCTACGGTGACATTATCGTTAGAAGCTGCTTTTACCGAAACGACCATATGAGAATTGTACAAGTAAAGCTCGTCGGAGCTGTTGGCAGCACCTGTTGCGCTGTGATCCACACGCATAACTAGCATATCATCATTGCCTTTAACGGTAGTCAGTTTACTTGATACTTTGCTAGCTACAGCTTTTACTAGCTCAAGTTCAGCCTCTGTTCCAGCTAAGCCTACAAGTACAGTGAACTCAAGTTTACTAGAGCTGTTTAGCGACATCCCAATTGCAGTGTCAAGTCCTTGGGCACCAAAGCTAGCTGCTGCTTTTAATGCATCCGCTTTAGTCGTATAGCTGCCGCTGCTCAAGGAATGTGGACCTGCAACCACCATGCTCGTTCCAGCCGTCTTCGTAATTGCTGCATTGCTCTTCCATTTATTCAAAGCGGTAGCCGCATCTGCATTCGAGCTATATCCGCCTTCTAGTACTTGATAGGTTGCCGTATTTTTTTTGCTCAGTGACACAAGAAATGGCGAGCCACCTGCAGACTTGACAGCATCAAATACCTGCTTCGCCTGATTAAACTGCGCCGTTTCAAAAACCTTCACCTTATAATCATTCATCGCTAAGCGCATCTGATCATTTTCAGGAAAGCTAAGCCATTGAGTCGTTCGATTCGATGCTGTTACCGATATATTCATTGCGCTGCTTGAGCTTAATGTTGCTGCTTTCGTCAGACTTGAATATTTCCCAGGAATATTAACAAACAGTGCAACTCTAATCGTATCAAGTGTAGGAACAGCAGCCTGTACTGTTGGTGCCTTCTGTGCCACTCCAGCAGTAAATAAAAGCAGGAATAAAAGCAGAATAGAGACTCCTCGCTTGAACGTCTGATTCATATGAACACATCCTTATTTTTGATCTGGAAGTGGAAGACCAAGATGTCGGTACGCCCCTTCGGTTGCTATACGACCTCGAGGTGTTCTCTGTAGAAAACCTATCTGCATCAGATACGGCTCATATACATCCTCAATCGTTTGAGACTCTTCGCCAATCGTTGCTGCAATCGTGTCCAGTCCCACTGGACGACCAGAGAAGGTAGTCATCATTGCATGAAGCATTTTATGATCGATATGATCAAGCCCTTTAGGATCGACCTGCAGCAGCTCAAGCGCAGACTTAGCAATTTCTTCAGTAATGATGCCATCGCCTCGAACCTGTGCGTAATCACGAACCCGCTTAAGCAAACGATTGGCAATTCTTGGTGTACCGCGAGAGCGAAGCGCAATCTCATAAGATGCTTCTCCGACGATTGTTGCATCAAGTATTTCTGCTGTTCTCGAGACGATAAATGCAAGCTCATCAACCGTGTAAAATTCCAAGCGGCTAACTACGCCAAAGCGGTCTCGCAGCGGAGCTGACAACAATCCAGCTCTAGTTGTTGCTCCAATTAACGTAAATGGAGGCAGATCAAGCCTTACTGAACGCGCACTCGGTCCTTTTCCGATCATAATATCAAGTGCAAAATCCTCCATTGCAGGATATAGCACCTCTTCAACTGTGCGATGCAGTCGATGGATTTCGTCGATGAACAACACATCGCCTTCTTGTAAATTCGTTAGCAATGCAGCCAAATCTCCAGGACGTTCAATCGCCGGCCCAGACGTTGTGCGCAAATTGACACCTAACTCATTAGCAATGATGTTAGATAGTGTCGTTTTCCCTAGTCCGGGAGGTCCGTACAACAGCACATGATCCAGTGCTTCCTTGCGCAGCTTGGCCGCTTCAATATAAATGTTTAAGTTTTCTTTCGCTTTTGTTTGTCCGATATATTCATTCAAATAACGTGGCCGCAAGCTTAATTCCACCGCATGCTCTTCCATCATTAAATTCGCGGATATAATTCGTTCATCCATGCTGCTTAAGCTCCTTTCCGTTATCCTTTAAATAGCTGCTGCAGCGCCTTCTTCATCAGTACATCTACACTTTCATCCGATGATGCAGTCTGCTGAAGCGTCTGCCATGCACGATCAAGTTCTGCTTCTGTATAGCCAAGCGCCTTCAGCCCTTCCTTCGCTTCACGCCACGCCTTACCTTCAGGAATATCCTCATGAGGCGCGTCTTCATATTGCAACGAAAAAGCTTTGCTTGTGCCAAATAGATCAAAGCCCAAATCACTAAGCTTATCCTTTAAATCCAAAACAATTCGTTGCGCAGTTTTTTTACCAACACCAGGCAGCTTCGTTAAATACGTTAAATTATCCATTTGAATCGCTTGTACGAGTAATTCAGGTGATCCTGCAGATAGCAACCCGAGCGCTACCTTGGGACCGATACCGGATACATCAAGTAATTTACGGAATAATGCCTTTTGTTCTCTAGACTCGAAACCGAATAAAAGAATTGCATCCTCACGTACATGATGATGAATATGAACAGTTGTTGGCTGCTGTGCCGCTTGCAGCGCATACGGATTCGGTGCAAATACTCGATATCCAATATCTCTGACCTCAACAACTGCATAGTCTTGCTCTATGTAGGTCACATTCCCCTTCAAGTAGTCTATCACGATGGTCTCACCTCATTGATTTTTTGTGTAAGTACTGCCGAATGGGCATGACAGATCGCCACTGCTAAAGCGTCTGCAACATCATCAGGCTTAGGAATAGCACTAAGCTTGAGAAGCATTTTGACCATTTCCTGCACCTGTCGCTTTTCAGCACCCCCGTAGCCGACAACTGCTTGCTTCACCTGCATTGGCGTATATTCAGCGACTGGCAGTCCTCGTTGCGCAGCTGCGAGAATAACGACACCTCTAGCTTGTCCTACTGCAAAGGCGGTTGTTACATTTCGATTAAAAAACAGCTTCTCGACGGCAACTGAGTCTGGTTTATATCGATCCATAAGTGCACAAGCAGAGTCATATATTTGTATTAAGCGCTCTTCCGCTGGAGTATGAGCTTCAGTTGTAATTGCTCCGTACTGTACAGGAGTCAACTTATGCCCTTGTTTATCAATAAATCCAAATCCGCATATAGCAATACCCGGATCGATTCCTAACACTCTCATTGATCCATTCACCTCTAAATATATTCATAGCTCAAGAGGCTGTAAGATCACGTATGAATAAGCTCTTTAAGCGTCTACTCTCCATTATAACAAATCAACGTACGTATGAGAACAAATGTTTCAGGTTTCGAAGATTAAGATCTCATAAGAAAAGGGTCTGATTACTGAAGCTGCTTCAGTAATCAGACCCTTTCTATCGACGAACAGATGTGGATACAACAATTATACTTCGTCATCATCCGTTATTGACTAATCCGATCCAATCGGAATTCATTGAACGTTGACAATACACTATCATATTCTTCGATATCTCTCACTTTTATACCAAGCTGAAGATGCTCAAGCTCATGCTTGGGTAAACTGCTCTCTAAGTAACGAATATTTAATTGAAAAAATGTTTTCATTATTTTATCACGCTCAGGCACTCCATCATAAAGAGAGAACAAGCCCTCTTCATCTATTCCGAAAAATGCATTTTGCTTACAATAAGGTGACAAATCTTCAATTTTCTCTTCAAATCGAATTAGACTATAGGATTGATCAACGGACAGCTCCCAATGAGGATTTTGCCCTGCTAATACGACAACATCTTCATACGATAACTGATCCAGATTTACGATTTCTTCACCACAAACGTAAATTTTATGGAGGACACCTCGAAGCTGTTTTCCATTCGCAAACCAAGAAGAAAGCTCATCCTTTACTGTGGAAATCGCCTGCTCTGCCAAAACAGGTCGGCTTCCAAGCGTAAGCATAAATATCACTATAGCGGCAGTGAGTGCAATTGCTAGTCTAGCAGTACCCCACACAAGTTTTTTTTGAGCTTTGAACCTGCGTCTTATGCGGCTTTTTAATTTTTTCCACAATAGATTTTGCATCATGCTGTCTCCTTCATCGTGTGTTATACATAGTGTGGACAATATTCTTTTTTTTAATCTACTGAGGTACAAAGAGTTCTACGCTCGCGTTTTCTAGAATCTCTTCGTCCCTCTTCTCACTGCCGCATGATACATATATAAACTGCTACTTTACAGCCTAGGAACTACAAAAAATAGTAAGGAAAACGTTGCGTTCTCCTTACTATTTTTGTTCTAGGGCTCATTGAGTAGAGCCCTTCTTTCAATAAGCTTATAGATTAGAAGCGATCGATTAATCGATTAAATATTAAGCCAAGGCTTTCTGCCTGTTGTTTTTTTTGAAGACTTCTTTGTCGACTGTATATTAACCTTTTTTCCGCCACGTTTAATTTTAGATGTAGCCGCAGGGCTCACTTTTGCAGCAGCTTGGTTCATTGGCTCAAATTTGTTAGCCTGCGTACCACCACATCCACAATCCGCTTGATATGGACTGTAGTATGCATTAGTGTTTCCAGCTATATTCATTGGTGGATACATGGCAGATTGAGCATTAATTGTGTTAGCAGCAGCATTACCATTCATATTCATCGGCTGCACAAAGCCCCAATTGGCTTGAGCTGGATACGTTGGGCATCCACAGCCATTATAGTAATACGGTGCTGGCTGCTGGTAAGATGTTGGATATACCGATGGTTTTTGATTAGCTGATGTGTAAGCTACTGCATTTGGTGCTTGATATTGATATAGCATGTTGGAATTTGAAGCATAGCTTTGATATTCAAGATCAGATGGTAACGGCTTATAACCAGCATATTTGTTGGCCATTGGAGCCATCTTATTCGCTACCGGTGCTTCGTATGCCATCGGTGCTACTTTGTTCGCCATTGGAGCCATCTTATTCGCTACGGGTGCTTCGTATGCCATTGGCGCTACTTTGTTCGCCATTGGCGCTACTTTGTTCGCCATTTGAGCCATCTTATTCGCTACCGGTGCTTCGTATGCCATTGGCGCTACTTTGTTCGCCATTGGCGCTACTTTGTTCGCCATTGGAGCCATCTTATTCGCTACCGGTGCTTCGTATGCCATTGGCGCTACATATGCTGTTGGTGCTACATTATTGGCATATGCCATCGTGTTTTGATACAACGCATTGGAATTCGAAGCGAGCGGCGCTACCGCATTCGAATATGGTGCTGTATTTTGGTAATACGCATTTGTATTAGCCAATGATTGAACCTTCGTTGTTGATAGTGGAGCTATCGCATTCGAATTAGCTAATGGCGCTACTGCATTGGAATTCGCCATCGGAGCTACTGCGTTCGAATATGGTGTTGTATTCTGGTAATACGTATTCGAATTCGCCATGGATTGAACTTTCGTTGCAAGCGGAGCTACTGCGTTTGAGTTCGCTAGCGGAGCTACTGCGTTCGAATTAGCTACGGATTGAACTTTCGTCGCTAGAGGCGCCACAGCGTTCGAATTAGCTACAGACTGAACTTTCGTCGCTAGTGGTGCTACTGCATTCGAATTAGCTACAGACTGAACTTTCGTCGCTAGAGGCGCCACAGCGTTCGAATTAGCTACAGACTGAACTTTCGTCGCTAGTGGTGCTACTGCATTCGAATTAGCTACAGGCTGAACTTTCGTCGCTAATGGTGCTACTGCATTCGAATTAGCTACAGACTGAACTTTCGTCGCTAGTGGTGCTACCTTATTCGATTGCGCTTCTACTTTCGTCGCTAGAGGCGCTACCTTATTCGATTGCGCTTCTACTTTCGTTGCTAGTGGCGCTACCTTATTCGATTGCGCTTCTACTTTCGTCGCTAGAGGCGCTACTTTAGTCGTTAGCGGTTCTACTTTCGTTGCAAGTGGCGCTACTTTAGTCGTTAGTGGTTCTACCTTCGTAGCTGCATGAGGCGTAACTTTAGGCGTTTCTTTAGGAGTATATTGAACATTAATTGGAGCAACTGCCGTTCCTTTTATGTTCGTATTGCTTTTTCCAATAACCCCTGTATTTTTCTTGCCAGTTGATGCTGCCATTACAGTTGGATGCCCTACAGATTGTGCTGTAGTGCCTGTAGCTAAATTTTTCGGAACGTTGATCACTTGACCAGGAGTTAGCTGGTCGGGGTTACTAAGCTGACCGTTTGCAGCAACTAATGCATCAAGGGATACATTCCATTGCTGAGCTAATTTCCAAAGCGAATCGCCAGGCTTAATGGTATAGGTTTGAGTCACCTCATGTGAAGATCCTTTTGGCACAAGAATTTTCGTTCCAATCTGCAAGTTGCTAGCATCACCTAAACCAGGGTTCAATGCCATTAAATATTCCAATGTAATGCCGTTCTGTTCAGCAATGTTATATAACGTGTCCCCAGCAACAACAGTATGAATATGGAATCCCGGCAAAAGATGTTCAATCACTGAACCGACAGACGGAAGTGATTGCGCATGTTCCGGATTAAACAAAGACGGAATATTTACTGCTTGGGCTGAAACCGTTGAAGTCGAAACTGCTGGAGCTGATGCAGAAGTTGTTTTTGGAATATTAATGATTTCACCAACCATAAGAACATTCGGATTTTTAATATGCTGATTCGCAGCAGTTAGAGCTGATAGTGGAACGCCCCATTCTTGAGAAAGCTTCCACATCGTATCACCAGATTTAACAACATGCTGATGTATAATGTGATGATGTGATGATCCACTATGATGGCCTGAAGATGACGATGGAATCTTTATTTTCATACCAATTTGTAAATTGTTTGGGTCTATTCCTGAATTAGCATTTACTAGTTCGGCGACGGTAACATGATATTTTTGAGCAAGATGATATAATGTGTCACCCTGCTTAATAATGTGTATCTTCACTACTTGATTCCTCCTATACAAGATGTACTCGCCATACGGGCTTTTGCCGTATTTTAGTCTATACATCCTATGCAGGAAGTAGGCAGTCGTCACCGAAAATGACAAAAAATTTCGAAGTTATCCGCCCATATCCTAAACTAGGCTTTTGTTGAGACAGCTGCGAATGCAAGTTCAAGATAAGGACGACTCGTAAATAAAAAGAGATATTTAGTAACGGTGCCTAACATGCTCCATTACTAAATATCTCTTTCACTTATAAAATTATACAGAACTATACATGTTGCTTCGCGACAAGCTGCTCATACGTATAGCTTGGATAGCAGCCAAGCACACGAACATGACAGCCAATTGCTTCAATTTCTTTTATTGCCATTTGCAGCAAAAGCTCGTTCAACGACGTTTTAATTTCAATATAGAAATAATAACTTCCGAGCTTCTTTTTCGTTGGTCTAGATTCAATTCTAGAAAGGTTTATTTTTCGCCATGCAAAAGCTGACAGCACTTGGTGTAACGCACCCGGGTAATCTTCTGGCAAAGTAATTAGTATACTCGTACGCATTTGTCCCGTATCCATACCTTGATAAGGCTTATTACCGACTAAAAAGAAACGCGTATAGTTATTTTTATGATCGGTTACTGATTCTGCTAATATATCTAATCCGTTGTTGAGTGCAGCAGTTTTCGTTCCAATCGCAAACATACCCTCGTTCGGATGATCTCTTACAATTCGTACCGATTCAGCCGTGCTACTCACATGTTCTTTCTCAGCCTGCGGTAGATATTCCCTAATAAAATTCAAGCATTGTGACATCGCTACAGGATGACTAATTACTTTTTTTATTCTTGAAAAATCTACCTCTCCACGCTCATTCAGCAATTCTGAACGGCGTCCAATCAAATTCTGAATTGAAGGATAAACCCATTCAGCTTGGATCGGCAAATCCACCTCGTGAACAAGCCAATCCAAATGCAATGAAACCGAGCCATCAATCGTATTTTCAATCGGTATAACACTATATTGACTAATTTCGTTAACTGTCGATAAAAACACATCAGAAATCATCCGATGATATCGATATTCTACTTGATCATCTTGAAAAAACAGCTTCGCTGCCTCATCAGATACTGATCCTGCTGGCAATAGTGCTACTGTATTCATCAGTAACCGTCCCCTTTGACAAGTTCCATAAATGGTAAGTTGTGCACTGCATCTACTGATTCATAAATGACTCGAGCTCCAAAATGATCGGGAGCCAGCCATAATGTTTGTGCAGATATTCCTTCACGCTTCATCGACTCAATCATAAATTGCTCTAGCTCCGTCTTGTTGTCACAATGAGAATCAACAAAAGCGATCAACGTTGGCCCTGCGCCGCTTAATGCTGCACCAAGCGCACCATGATCCACTGCATGCTCTAAAATATAGCTCATACCGGGAATAAGTGCCGCACGATACGGCTGATGAATGCGATCCTGCATCGCTTGGCGTATAAGCTGAAGCTGACCACTTGCTAGCGCTGCAACAAGCAACGAACTACGGCCTATATTAAACACCACATCTGCCTTCGTATATTGCTCAGGCAGTGCATGTCTAGCCTTCTCTGTCGATAATTGAAAATCAGGTATAATAACGAACGTTTCCAACGCATTTGCAGGTGTAATTTTAACATAAGGAGCTGAATTTCCATCCCATGAAGAAACGATAATTCCACCAAATAAGGACGCTCCTACATTGTCCGGATGACCCTCAAGCTCCGTCGCCATATGAAAAAGCTCTTGATCTGTAAATCTCTTCCCAAGCATTTCATTGGCTGCAACGAGTGCTCCGACTATTGCCGATGCACTGCTGCCTAGACCTCTTGTTAATGGGATATCGCTATACATACTTATTTTTAGCGGCTGTTCCTGCAGCCCAGCTTTGGCAAACAATTGCTGTGCAATTTTATAAATTAGATTATTGGAATCAGTAGGCAGCTCCTCCATACCTGCTCCATACAGCTTTACTTCTGTAGTTTCTGCTACAGTTAGCTCAAGCCAAGCATACAACGATAAAGCCATTCCTAATGCATCAAAGCCCGGACCAAGATTAGCTGTACTGGCAGGTATTTTTACGACTACTGTTTCATTTATAATATTATTCATGTTCCTATCCTTCTACTCGATATACGCTTTTCACTTGATGTATAACATCCATACCCTTAAATGATTCCAGCAAGCTCTGAATAGCTGCTTTACTTGCATCATGAGTAATGACAATGATTTCAGCGGTATTAGAATTTGCATTTGCCTGTTGAAGAACTGACTCAAGGCTAACGTCAAATTTTGCGAGTTCTTGTGTAATTTGTGCAAGTACGCCTGCACGATCTGCTACTTCAAGCAGCAGGAAATATTTAGATGAGATCTGCTCATCTGTTTTTAGGACTGTTTGCTTATATGCAGAAGTAGCGCTTTTGCCGCTAGTGCCAAGCTTCATATTTTTTCCGATTGCGACCAAATCAGCTACAACCGAAGTTGCAGTCGGCAATTCTCCCGCTCCTGCCCCGTAAAACATCGTCTCTCCAACAGCTTCCCCAGTCACGAATACTGCGTTAAACACACCATTAACTGAAGCGATTGGATGTGCGTTGCTTACCATTGTTGGCTGAACAGATACACTTACTTGTTGCTCATCGCACTCTGCAATACCGAGCAGTTTCAACTGATAGCCAAGTCGCTTAGCGTACTGAATATCTTCCTTCGTAACTGTAGAAATTCCTTGTACAGAAACATCTTTCAAATCAACATTCGTATGGAACCCAAGACGTGCCAATATCGTCATCTTACGTGCGGCATCCAGTCCCTCTACATCACTTGTAGGATCTGCTTCTGCATAACCAAGCTCCTGTGCTTCCTTTAATACATCAGCATATGAAGCACCTTCTTGTGTCATCTTTGTTAAGATGAAATTCGTTGTGCCGTTCACGATCCCCATAATTTTAGTAATGCGATCCGAAGAGAATCCATCAATCAACGTACGAATAATTGGAATTCCTCCAGCTACGCTCGCTTCATAGTAAATATCACAGCCTTTTTGCTGTGCAAGCTCTAAAAGCTCTCTACCATACAGTGCCATTAAGTCCTTATTCGCTGTAACGACATGCTTTCCTTGATTAAGAGCTTCAATAATATAATCCTTCGTTGCACCAGTACCGCCCATCACTTCAATAATTACATCTATGTCTGGATGACGAACGACTTCCCAAGCATCTTCAGTCAGCTTGCTCGGCTCTACTGCAATGCTACGTTGCTTGTTAACATTGGAAACTAATATTTTTTCGATTTCTATAGCGCTGCCTACCTGCTTCTTCAAGTCTTCCTGGTGGTTCTGAACAATGCGAACGACGCCAGTTCCAACTGTTCCTAATCCTAACAAACCTACTTTGATTGGCTTCATCTCTATCCCTCCATTAATGCTTAACTAACTATCCTTGACCAATTACAGCAGCATGTCTAACTCCTGATTGAGTCTTAAGCAGCTCCATAAATGGATCAATCTCCGTATTGAGCATTGAGACATCAACGGATAGTACAACGTTCGCGTATCCTTGCAAAGGAATGCTTTGATTCATAGTCAGTACATTCCCTTCATTCGATGCTATAACTGCTAATACATTAGACAATACACCAGAGCGGTGTTCCAAGTCCATTGCTACCGTTATAATATGTTCCTTGGAAATCTCAGTCAATGCGTGTACGCCATCCTTGTACTTATAAAAGGCACTTCGACTTAATCCAACTCGCTCAACAGCTTCATTGATTGTCTGAGCTTCACCGCTTTTTAGAATCTCTTTTACTTGAATCGTCTTTACAATCGCTTCAGGTAAAATATCCTCACGGACGACATAAAATCGAGCCGCCATCATTTGTCCTCCTAACAAAGACACGTGTTCACTTATAGTGGACATTATAAACAATTTAGCACTGTTTTTCAATAGGTACCAACAAAAAAGACGATTGCGGAATGCGTCCACGATCGTCTCTTCAACTTTACTTAATCATATGGATTATAATCGGAGCCTTCAAAGAACTCAAAAGCAAAATCGCCAATACGTACCGTATCACCATCTCTAGCTCCACGTCTACGAAGTTCTTCATCAACACCCATATTGCGCAGCATACGAGCAAAACGCATCACTGCATCGTAGCTAGTCATGTTGAAGCGTTGCATATACCGTTCAATTTCTTCGCTTTCTACAACGTAATCTTCATTGTCACGCTTAACTTTGAATTCTGCTGCTTTTTTACGTTCAAATTTGAACACCTTACGCTCTGACTGATCTGCTCCAGCTAGATTCTGCTCTTCTTCCTCAGCAAGCTGTTTCTCAACCACTTCAAGAACATCAGCTGCTTTATAGATCAGCTCATTTATTCCTTCCTTCGTTAATGAAGAAATAGGCATAATGATATGCTCTTTGTCATCATGGGCTTTAAGCTGCTCCATAAAGATCGGAAAGTTTTCCTCCGCCTCAGGCATGTCCATCTTATTTACTGCGATAACTTGTGGACGTTCAGCTAACTTCTCGTTATACAGCTTCAGCTCATTGTTAATTTTTATCCAATCTTCAAACGGATCGCGTCCATCTATTGCTGCCATGTCTATAACATGTATGATGACCTTTGTACGTTCAACATGTCTTAAAAACTCATGTCCGAGGCCTACACCTTCATGCGCACCTTCGATTAGTCCTGGAAGATCAGCCATTACAAAACTTCTACCGTCCCCTACGTCGACAACACCAAGATTCGGAGATATCGTTGTAAAATGATACGCACCGATCTTAGGTCTTGCTCCTGAAACAACGGATAGTAGCGTTGATTTACCAACACTCGGAAATCCAACTAAGCCTACATCAGCCATTACCTTCAATTCAAGTGTCACCCAGCGTTCTTCACCCGGCTCACCATTTTCTGAGATGTACGGAGCCGGATTGGTAGGCGTTGCGAACCTCATATTGCCGCGACCGCCGCGACCACCCTTCGCAATGACAACTTCTTGTCCGTGACGGGTCAGGTCCGCAAGCACTTCACCTGTATCATCATCTGCTACAATTGTCCCAGGTGGTATACGCACAACCATACTGTCCGCAGATGCACCATGCATCCCTTTTACTTTACCACGTTCCCCACGGTCTGCCTTAAAATGCTTCTGATAACGGAAATCCATCAACGTTCTTAATCCTTCGTCAACTCGAAAGATTAGATCGCCGCCTTTACCTCCGTCACCACCGTATGGTCCACCATTCTCAACATATTTCTCACGACGGAACGATATTAATCCATCGCCTCCGTCGCCGCCTTTTACAAATATCTTCGCTTTATCGACAAACATGACTTGCCTCCGTTCATGCCTTAGTAATCTGCAAATCAAGCTGATCGGGTCTTACCACTCCGATAATTTGTGCAGAACTATTGCCTTCCAACTGCTGTTCTATTTTTTGTTTCCATAAATCTTCGTTCATCAAGCTTCCGTTATACATAAATTGTATATGTAGTCCGTGCTCATCCCTAATAAATGCTAATTTCAGCAGCTGATCTTCACCCATTTTGCTCGCATAAATGCGATAAATGGATAAAATCTCAATAATAAGCTCACCTAACTGCTGATCATCTATATGAATCGATTCTCGATCATGCTCATATTCAAAGCTGATTTCCAGCTGAAAACTGCTTGGTAAACTGCGGAAGCCGAACAAGTAGCTAACTAAATGCGGCTCCTGCAGTTTGGAGACGCTACTCTCAGCTAACATTTTAACCTTAATTCGTTCTACATATTCAGCAACTCGTTCCTGCTTGCCAAGCTTAACATAGCCGAATAAAACTTGTAGATCATTCATCCAATCATGCCGATGATGATTCATAACCGTGATCCATTGCTTATGTGTTGATCGTATTGTACTTGCCAGCTGCTGTTTATGCTGCTCTCGATGAGCTTTTACATCCACCAATCCAAGTAATACTACCCACAATATTGCAAGCAGATTAACTAAGCTGTAGCCTGGCCATAAGATGATGAATAATGCAGGTATAATTGCAGTAAGCCAAAGCCAAAGCCGCCATCTAAACCAACCTTTCATCTAAATCAACCTTTCGCACAATTGGCAGTCACCTTATTAAATCATGTCCAAAAAGCTGAGCTTATTGAACATCTCTAATATTAAAAAATAGCCCCGACCATGCAATGCTGGAAGGGGCTATTTCCTTATTAAGCTTCTGCTGCGGCAACTGGTGCCAATTCAACTGGGTATACGCTCACTTTCTTACGATCACGACCCCAACGCTCGAACTTAACTACGCCGTCAATTTTAGCGTAAAGTGTGTCATCTTTACCGATACCCACGTTAGTACCTGGGTGGATTTTTGTACCGCGTTGACGATACAAAATGCTTCCGCCAGAAACTACTTGGCCATCAGCGCGTTTAGCGCCAAGACGTTTTGAGTGAGAATCACGACCGTTCTTAGTAGAACCTACACCTTTTTTGGATGCGAACAACTGAAGATTTAATTTCAACATCTCGTGTCCCTCCTTCTTATTGATGATATTATTGCTGATCATGTACCGATACATGATCACCGTATGATTGAGCGATTGTATCGAGACTTACAACCATAGACTCAAGCAACAGCTGAACCTTTGCCTCTGCCTCCGCATCTGAAATGTACGGAATGTTAGAAGAAAGCCAACCGTTCTTCATCTTGACTGGAAGCTCAACTCCCGCCAACGCTTCAATCGCATTTACTGCACCAACAGATACAGCAGATACACCAGCGCAGACGATGTCTTCACCGTGCTTCGCATAATTAGCATGTCCCTCGACAGCAAACGATACAATGCGATTGCTTTCCTCGTCGCGTACAATAGTAACAGTAATCATCTTAGCTCCAATTAAGCTTCGATTTTACCGATTGTTACTTTAGTGTACGGCTGACGATGACCTTGCTTGCGACGGTAGTTCTTTTTCGCTTTGTATTTGTAAACAACGATTTTTTGACCTCTGCCATGTTTTTCAACAGTTCCAGTCACTTTAGCGCCAGATACAGTTGGAGTACCTGTTACAAAACCTTTGCTACCGGATACAGCTAGAACTCGGTCGAAAACAACGCTTTCGCCCTCGCTACCTTCAAGCTTTTCGATGTAAATTACATCTCCTTCTTGAACTTTGTACTGTTTACCACCAGTTTCAATAATTGCGAACATTAATGGTGCACCTCCTTATTATTCGAAGACTCGCCTTATGCAGGTGACAGCAAAAAGCTGTACTTAAACCCGTTTCGTGCGGTACCTGTGTATTCAACTATAATCAACACACCAAATGATTATAGCATATTATATCTATCACTTCAACTCTATTTCCTGCAAATATTTCGCAGTGTAACTATCCCGAGTTTTTTTACGCGTAAGCTCCATTAGTCCAAGCTTCGTCCAACCAAATACAACACATTTGGCAGCATCAGCTTTTAATGCCTGATTAAGCAACTTATAAATTTTAGAACGGCTATCTTCTTGCTCCATATCGATAAAGTCGATAATGATCATCCCGCCTGTATCACGAATACGCAACAATCGAGCAATGAGCTCAGCAGCCTCCTTATTCGTTTGAAACAATGTTTCCTCCAGATCACTGTGTCCAACAAACTTTCCAGTGTTAACATCAATTACCGTCAGCGCTTCTGTCTTTTCCCATACAATATAACCACCACTTGCTAGTGGAATTTTCCGTTCAAAAGCTGCAAGCAGCTGTTTATTAATTGAAAAATGTGAAATAATCGAGTGTGCCGTCTGCATATAGCAGCGTATCATTGGCGTATGGTGCGGAGATATAAGTTTTAAGATCATCGTCACTTCCGCCTCAAGCTCCTTGGAGCTGACCCATATGGCATCAACCTCATTGCTAAAAAAATCTCGAAATACCCGTTGCAAAAGCTGCTCCTCATTGTGCAGCAAACATGGGCCTTCTAATGCTTCAGCACGATGCTTGATGTCATGCCATAGCTCTCTTAAATGCACAATATCACTTTTCAGTGCTTCTTTTGTTTCACCAATCGCAGCTGTACGCATAATCATTCCCTCGGGAGCTTGTAAAAACGACCCCGCAATTCCCCGTAGCCGTTCACGTTCGGTCTCATCATCAAGCTTCTTGGATACCCCGATATAGTCAGCGCTCGGCATATAAACCAACCAGCGGCCTGCCAAATTATAATGTGTTGTAACACGTGCTCCTTTATTACCAAAAGCGTCCTTGACAACTTGAACGATCAGCTCCTGTCCAGGATGAACGAGCTGTGAGATAGCTGGCTTATGCTGCGGCTGCTTATCCATATTAGGATCGAGTAAATCATCGACATATATAAATGCATTTTTCATCAAGCCAATATCGACAAACGCTGCCTGCATACCAGGCAACACATTTTTAACGATGCCCTTATAGATATTGCCAACCAAACTTCTCGCCTTTGTTTGCTCGACAAAAAAATCAGTTAGCACTCCTTCTTTTACTACGGCTGCTTGTGTATGCAATTGATCCATATGAATAAGCAATTGCTTCATTTCCTGCCACCACCTCTCCTTGTAAACCATTTTACCGCAAAAGCTCGCCGACTGCACGATGAACATCAAAGCCATTTCTGCAATATTGCAGAGATGTTTGCTCAGATATAATACGACAAGGCTGATCAACGTGATCGACAATACAAAGCATATTTAATTTTTCTCTTTGATAGCTCTTCAATGCTTCATATAGCTTAAATGTTGAGGAGACAAGAATTGGATAGGCTCGCGCACGCTTTTTCTCCAGCTGCTCAACCCGTGAGGCTCTGTGTAATATAAAACGATAAAAAAGAAAAGGAATGTGACGGTAAGCTGAAATGTTTGATAATAGCAGGAACAATCCAATCATCAGCTCATTAAGATTAATGCTGTGGAACTCGAATAACAGAGGAGTAAGAGAATACAAAACAATGATCGCACTAATGCAAATACTTATACGAATGGACCAAATTAGCGTTGAATAATAACTAAAGCGGTAACTAAGCAAAGCCTGTACAATTTTCCCTCCGTCTAATGGAAGAACAGGCAATAGATTAAATAATGCAATCCATAGATTCGCCTCAACGAAGTAAGCAGACCACTCGTGCGACCACCAACCAAGCTCAGCAAAGCCTTTTGCAAATAGAATCATCCACAAATTTTGTAAGGGACCTGCAATCGCTACGAGCAGCTCATCCCTAGCTGAACTTCCTCCTGCTTCCTCTACTTCCACAACACCACCGAAAGGTAATAACCGTACCGCTTTTACTTTCCAACCTACCTCATGTGCCATAAATAAATGTCCCAGTTCATGCACTAAAACAATTACGAACAACGTCGTTAACTCAATAAAATAGCCCGTTAATGCGGAGAAGAATAAGATAATAACAAATAATGGATGCACGCTCCATCTAATTTGCCGCCATTTATTCAAGCGAAATCACGTCCAATGGATCAATATAGTTGTCCTGCTGCTTCATCGCCAAAAAAAGAACGCTATAATCCTCTCCAGCTATCGGAGCAAGCTGCCCGATAACACTTCCAGCTTCTACCCAGTCACTAACCTCAACATTTACACTACTTAGTCGAGTATAAATGGACACACGTTCGTTCGCATGCTCGATAATAACACTGTCTTGTTGCTCTGGCACTAGAATAACACGTCCTTTTTCTACGGCGCGCACCTCTGCTTTCGAAGCGCCAGCTATCTCGACCCCATTCAACAGCTCAGCAAAAGAATGAAGCAGAATTCCACCTTCTACAGGTGTTGTCATCTCTATCGCTGTGTCAGAATGATCAGCAAGCGCTAATTCACTTTTTGAGCCAAAGCTTGGAATAAACGACGGAGATCCTTGGAATGTCTGCTCATACCACGAGGCAATAGCAACAAAATCAAGGGAATGCTGGAGCTCTGTTTCTAACCACGCCTTCGCTTGAGTTACTGATCGGTGCTCAAGTTGGTTAAGCCCAAATATAATTGTAAATAGAACAATAGCTACTACGAGCTGGATTTTAACATGCTTAAAAAAACTATATGAGCTCTGTCCCTCTTCCTGCGTCTCGTGTTCCTCAACATTTACATTTTTCCAATGATTATGGTCTTTTTTCCACAGTTTTTCAGGATCTCGCTCGATCTGATTCATATCCATCAACTCCATCACTTCAGCATTATTATACTTATCCATATGTTGCGATCAGGACAAGTATGCTGAATGCCGATGGCTCTTGTAACATACTTTAAAAGCAAAAAAGAGTCCTAAAATCATTGTTCAATGACTTTTGAGACTCCTCACTCGATATAAGCAGGCAAACGTCTATTAATCCTGCACTTCGTATACATGCTGATGAGCACGAATACTGAATACGAGACCAATAGAGAACATATTGATCATTAACGATGTACCGCCGTAGCTTACAAACGGCAATGTAATTCCAGTAATCGGCATAATTCCAATCATCATTCCGATATTTTGGAAAATTTGGAACACGAACATGGAAACAATTCCGATAATAATGTAAGCGGCACGTCGATCGTTACAGCTAAAGGCTACAATGATCATTCTGTATATTAATAAAAAGTACAGCAGTAGCAATAATGCTGAGCCTTGGAAGCCAAACTCCTCTCCGATAACAACAAAGATCGAATCGGAATACGTATACGGAATAAATCCACCGTTTTTCATACTTCCTTGCAAGTAGCCCTGTCCTGCTAGCCCACCCGAGCCAATGGCCTGCTGTGCATTCTCTGATTGCAATCTGGCATCATAGCTTGCTTGCTCGGGATGGACAAATGTATTAATCCGTTCATACCAATGAATCTTATCATGACTATCTAGATACTCCTTGATTTCATCATTGAAGCTTGTAAATATAAACAAGAATAGCAACAGAGCACCGACAATAGCCCCGATGCCGATCAACGTATGCCAATACTTTACATTCCCCATCCAAAGCATACCAACGATGATTACGAAGTAAATGATCGCATTGCCTAAGTCAGGCTGCGCCATAACTAAAATGAAAGGAATAATAGAAAAAATTCCGATTGGCAAAATATCCTGTCTAAAACCAAGCTTATCTCCTTGTCTACGACCAAGTAAATAGGCAATACCGATAATCAAGAAAATCTTCACTACCTCAGCGGGCTGAATGGATAAACTACTGCCTATCTTAAACCATCCTCTTGCTCCATTAATCTTTACGTCCATGATCAATATTAACACCAAGGAGGCGACCCCGATTAAATAAAACACCCACCACAACTTTAAAAATATACGATAGTCGATAAATACCATCATGAACACAACGACAAACCCTAGTCCAAAATACATAAGCTGAGTTTTTTCAAACCCAGCATATAGAATCGTATAGGATGTAGCGCTGTGTATAACATAGTAGCTAACGGCCATAAGCGCTACAAGAATAAGAGTAATAATCCAATCTATTTTTTTGACTTTGTTCAGCACGTATCTCAACTCATTCCAAAAAACTTACGAAGCTTCGTCAATGTCCCAGTTTTTTCATTCAGTGTCATGAGCGGAACCATATCTCCGAGCATACGTCTTGCGATATTACGGTAAGCAAGTCCTGATTTGAATGTTGGATTCAGCGATACAGGCTCACCGGCATTAGAACCAGAGATCACCTTTTCGTCCTCGGGCACGATGCCTAGCAAATCAATGGCAAGCACTTGACAAATATCATTAATCTCAAGTACTTCGCCACGTTTCATCATCGCTGGACGTACACGGTTCACGACAAGCTTTGACGGGATTTTATGCTGTTCAAGCAAGCCAATCACTCGATCGGCATCTCTAACAGCAGCCGTTTCCTGTGTTGTCACAATGATTGCTCTTTCCGCACCTGCTATCGCATTGCGAAATCCTTGTTCAATCCCGGCTGGGCAGTCAATAATAACAAAATCATGCGTTTGCTTTAATTCAGTAATAATGCTTAGCATCGAATCTGTTGTAATATCATCCTTATCCTTCGTTTGTGCAGCTGGCAGCATATACAGTTCATCAAAACGTTTATCCTTAATAAGCGCTTGCTCTAAACGGCAACGTTTTTCCGCAACATCAATTAGATCATAGATCACACGATTCTCCAAACCCATGATAACATCCAAGTTACGCAAACCGATATCCGTATCTACTAAAACAACTTTTTTACCAAGCAATGCCAGTGCAGTACCTATATTGGCGGATGTTGTTGTTTTTCCAACCCCACCCTTACCTGATGTGACTACGATAGCCTCTCCCATTTGCTACACTCCCCTCATTATTATTGGCAGTCGATTTTCCCGATGCAATAGCGTTAGCTTTTGTATGCACACTTGCTCATTGTCTATGTATGCATATTCCATTAACCCATCACTCACTTCATATTCATCCGTTGGTTGACTTAAGTAATCGGCAATTTTCATCTGTGTCGGTCGAAGCAGTGACGCTGAGATTATTGCTTTCTCTCGCCCTTTGATTCCTGCATGTGCAACTCCTTTTAGAGCACCTAACACATAAATATCACCGGTACAGCGTATAATTCCGCCTGGATGCACATCACCAAGCAGCAGCAAATCGCCATCATATTCGATTTCTTGACCTGCTCGAACGATTGCCGTAATAACCTTCAACTCAGCGTGTGCTCTTGGAATCGTTGGAACGTCACTTTCAATTGCATGTATAATTAAATTTCCTTGTGAACGTATAATATCAGATAATTGCTTTGACTGCTCCTCGCTAATCGTTCTATTTCCCAGCTTTACGGTTATATGAATTAACGGACCAGTTAATAGCTGTTGATGTGTTTTTTCGATTTTATGTTTTAGCTCATTCAATATAGCCTCGAAATCACATTGATCATCGAGAAGGAAAAGCAGACCATCCTTAACACCTTTTATTATAATATGTTGTTTTACAGTCATCTAAGCCCCTCCCAACCTAATGTATTCTAGATTAGCGTGCGACTTTCCTGCTAACGTCCTATTTTTCATCAGACGACTCTATAGCGCGCATACGCTTCTCAAACATTTTGCGAACAGGGACATAGACACACAATGTAAACACAAGCTGAAGAAATAAACTAGGTAAAATGTACTGAATGAGCGCCCATGCATAAGATCCATCTGTAATTTTGAACGTTGAGTATACAAATTGAAGTGCAGAGTCATAAGCTAGGCATGCAAATCCGACTACCGCAATTGCTAGCATGAGCGTAGCTTTCTTTCGTTCAAGCAGCATCCCAACAATATATCCAATTAATCCCATAAAGAAGAAATGAGGCCCAATGACATGACCATAGTAAATGATATCCTGCAATAAACCAAAACTCATACCGAGAATGAGAGCTTGATATCTACTTGCATACAAGCCTGCAAATATAACTAAAACGAACGTAAAATGCGGAATAATTCGGTCACTATAATCTACTGGAATAAGCCAAGGCATTAATGAACCTTCCAGAATAAATATCGCAAGCATAAGCAATACGATACGATTCATACTCATGACGCTGTCTCCTCTTCACCAGTAGAATCAACCTCAGTATCTAAGTTCTGAGGAACAGACACAACAAAAACTTCCGTCAATTGATTCAAATTAACGAAAGGCTTAATCGTAGCAACATAAGTTAAGCCAAAATCACCAACTTTTAATGACTCTACTTCTCCTACACGAAGCCCTCTTGGATAAATGTTCCCTAAGCCGGACGTTATAATCACATCTCCGTCTTCCATCGGATCATTCTCTCCTATTTTCGTCATAAGAATTCTGTCCTGCTCGGCACTATAATCTGATAAAATACCGAACGACTCTGATTCTTTACCCATTGCTGTTGCTGAGATCGCATTGAAATTCGTTGAAATGGAGCTAAGCTCGGTATAAGGAGTAATGGATGCAGTAAACGGGGAAACCGAATTCACAATACCAACTAAACCATCCTTTGTAACAACCGCCATATTTTTTTCCACTCCATGCTTAGAGCCAAGATTAATATTAATCGTGCGATTGTTAGCGTCGTTATTAACCGAGATCACATGAGCGATCATAAAGGAATAATCGTTCATTTCCATCTGATGTTCAGTGAACTTCAAGTTTTCCATCAAGCGTTGATTCTCGCTTTTAATGAAATTGTATTCCACCTTGTCACGCGCATATGCGGCTGCTAACATTCGCAGCTTTTCATTTTCCTCGTAGATCTCATCTAGTTGTCTAATATCTTGAAAGAAGCCCGCTATTGCTCCTGCGGGCACATAAAAAACTTGCTGAACAAAACCGACAGCATCCTTCAAAAACTTTTCTGGCCATGTTATTTTTTCACGTCCGCCAATTGTAAGACCAATCATTACAATTAGCACTAAAAAACCGACCATCAGCATAAATAAGCGTTTATTTTTCAAAAAGTTAAACAAATGAGTCACCCGCCATATGTCGGTCTACAGGCCTAACGCTTCAATTTCGATGTTGACTTGGATTTAAATAGATCCATGTGTTCAAGGGCAAGACCTGTCCCAATTGCAACACAATCAAGTGCGTTCTCGGCTACCATAACCGGCATTCCCGTTTCTTTTTTTATTAATTGATCTAAATTTTTAAGCAATGCACTGCCTCCGGTAAGCACAATGCCCCGATCCATTATGTCAGCAGATAGCTCAGGTGGGCTCTTTTCAAGCGTAACCTTTACCGCTTCTATAATAGCGTTAATCGTATCTGCTAGCGCATCAGTAATTTCATCAGATGATATCGTCATCGTTTTAGGTAGGCCAGACAATATATCACGGCCACGAATATCCATAGTTAGCGGCTGATCAAGTGCTGTAGCAGAACCAATCTCCATCTTTAACTGCTCAGCCGTGCGCTCACCAATTAATAAATTGTAAGCTTTTTTGATAAACTGAATGATCGCTTCATCCATATTATCTCCTGCGACACGAATAGAACGGCTTGTTACAATGCCTCCAAGCGAAATAATCGCAACCTCCGTTGTACCGCCACCAATATCCACAACCATACTTCCTGTTGGCTCCCATACAGGCAAATTCGCACCGATTGCAGCAGCAAATGGCTCTTCAATCGTCTGAGCATCCCGCGCGCCTGCTTGCTTTGCTGCATCCTCTACCGCACGTTTTTCAACAGCTGTTATGCCAGAAGGCACACAGATCATAATATTGGGATGATTACCGAACATAGAACGGCTTTTTTGAGCTTTCTTAATAAAATACTTAATCATAGCAGTTGTTATATCAAAATCTGCGATGACTCCATCTTTCATCGGACGAATCGCGCTTATATTACCCGGCGTACGTCCAATCATTAATTTGGCATGTTCCCCTACTTGCACGACTTCTTTTGTATCGTTGCGTACCGCCACAACTGACGGCTCACGAACAACAACACCTTTACCTTTTATATATACTAAAGTGTTTGCGGTACCTAGATCAATTCCTAAATCTTTTGTAAAACTTCCAAACATGATGTAACTCCCTTCTAGTCGGTCATACCTATACATTATATTACAGATTGCCTTGCTCCTTCAAACTAACGAATCTTCCATCGCCAATAATTAAGTGATCAAGGATCTCAATACCTAGTAAGGATCCCGCTTCAGCCAATCTTTTTGTAATTTGAATATCTTCTGCACTCGGCGAAGGATCTCCACTCGGATGATTGTGTATGCATATTATTGATGCACTACTGATGCGGATCGCTGCTCGAAATACTTCTCTTGGATGAACGAGCGATGCATTAAGCGTTCCGATGGACAATGTCTCCTTGCCGATAATATGATTTTTTGTATTCAAAAATAAGCATACAAAATGCTCTTTTTTCAAATATCTCATTTCTTCCATGACGAACATTGCAGCATCATGAGGACTTCGAACCGTCACAACATCTCCTAAGCGGCTTCGCGCCACTCGTTTTCCGAGTTCGATTCCTGCTAGAAGCTGCAACGCTTTAGCTTGTCCAATTCCTTTAATTGCAGTAAGCTCCTCAACACGCATATCAACAAGCTGTCTTAATGAGCCACACTGCTGCAACACGCTCGCTGCTAATTCTACTGCTGATTGATTTTTAGTTCCAGTCCGTATTAATATCGCTAATAATTCTGCATGACTTAAAGCATCAGCCCCATACGAAATCATGCGCTCTCTTGGACGTTGGTTATGGGGAAGCTGGCGCAATGTTTGATGTTGCATCCTGACTCCCGCCTTCCTAACATAATGAATTCATTCGTTTTATTACGGTTTGAATATATTCACTTGAAACTGCTCCAACATATGAGCTACAAGCGAGACTGGTAGACCAACTACATTGAAGTAACAACCGTGGATCCCATCTACGAATATCGCACCTTTACCTTGGATCCCATAGGACCCAGCTTTATCGTCACTTTCACCAGTGGCAACATACTGTTCTATCCATGTATCAGACATATGCCGCATCTGAACCTCTGTAGCTCGATGCGATACAAGTTGTTTTTCAGTATTATTATGCAGCAATGTAACACCTGTATACACATGATGCGCCCTGCCTCGCAATCTCTTCAGCGTCTCAATAGCTTCAGCTCTCGATTGTGGTTTTCCGATAATCTCTTCATCCAGAACAACAACCGTATCAGCAGCTAATATAAGAGCCGATTCTCTTTCGATATGACTAGGCGCTTTTCCTTCCGCGATTGCCCGAGACACAGCAATTGCTTTAGCCTTACTTAGCTGTTCGACGGCTTCTGCCAGTTTCCAGGCTGCATCGATTGTTTCGTCAACTTCCATTGAAAAAACAGAAACCGGCAAGGAGAGGTCGAGTAATGCGACCAGTTCCTTCCGGCGCGGTGAAGATGAAGCCAGGATCAGTTGGCTTACACATGTATAATCATTGTTGTAATATGATGTGTTCATCTACTTGCAGCTCCCTCAAAATATCAGTGTTACAACTTACGATACCACCATAATGCCGCAAGCATACCTATAATGCTTAGCAAGCTTACATTAACTTGGAGCGATAAATCAAGTGAGATAACGTGGAAATCAAAGGAAGGTGACCAACTCGTCGTAATCGCATTCGTTAAAAAAGAAAGTCCAGGAACTGTTTCTAACCAATATGAAATAAGCGATCCTGCAAGCAAGCCAAGCAGAATCAATAATAGTAGCGTCCATTTGTTCTTCTTCATTGGTCCAATCCCTTTCTACATGCGTTTACTCTCTCTATTATACGCACCTATACTAGCGATGACAATGAGTTTACTTACTCAAACCAATCTTTTTGAATCAGTACAGATTTCACAAGTGAAGACTGTACATTCCATAGGTACACAGACTTAGGTTCAGACTGATAGCTTTGTAATTGCTTCTCTGCATTTATCAACTCTTCCTTTAATGCCAAGGCTTGCTGCTTATCCGTCTCTTCTACCCAATTCATATCGATTTGTTCTGAAAGTGCAATCCAATTGGTATAAGCAGTCTGCCATGCGTCTTGTGCAGCTTGTCCGATTTTACTAAAGCTTGTTTGCTCAAGCTGAGCTGCCACAAGATCAGCATACATCGCTATAAGTGCGTTGCTATCTGCAAAATATTGCTCTAACTTTTCTCCTTCGCCCGTAAATGCAATTTGAGCAGGCAAATTAATCGTTAATTCCTTGCGATACGTCTCAATTCCTTTTATTCCACCTTGAATTGGTGCTGCGTTCTCCGCAGAAGTTGCGACTCCAGCATAAACAAAATAGCGATCACTACTGTCTTTTAAGAAATGACTTTTAAATCCCGCATGCTCCAAGCTTGTAATTACTTCATCTCTAGTTTTTTCCTGAGTAAATACGCCAGCTTGCAATACATGATAATTGTAGCTCTTCTCACTTAGCTGCAAGGCTGTTTCTGGAGCAAACTCCTTCACTTCTTGTTGCTCTATTATAGGTACTGAATCGTCAAATTGTTCTGTCGTTATTGCATTCTCTGTATGGCTTGACTTCGCAAGCGCAGAAAATGGCCATATGGATACGCCAAACACAAGCGAAAGTAGCAGATATCCGATACAAACACCGGTCGCAATGGCACTAATGACGGATACAGCACTATTAAACCAAGGCAGCGGCTTACGCTTTTCATCATTAGGATCAATAAGCGGAGCATAGTCTTCGAAGCTAGAGCGTGCATGTTCAGAAGCTCCTTCCTCAGCTCGATCAAGCTCGTATAAGCGTTGTTGCTCCTCATCGCCATCCATATCATATGAATGGCCAGTATAATGATGATTGTTCCATTTATCTTCAATATCTTCTTGCTTTTTCGGTGATTGCTTCATATTGTAACCATTGTCATCTGGTATATCTTCTGTAACATAATATTGCTGCTGTCTTTCTTGGTTCTGCTGGCTCTGTTCATCTTGGACAACCTCCTCCTCTTGCTGTTCAATATCATTGAAGTTTTCAGGGCTGCTTTCGCGAATTAAACGCTCAAGCTTTTCTATATCAATCTCGTATTCATTCGAAGGCTCTAATTCATCATCACTAGTATGTTCATCGAAGCTCCACTTCTGATCATTTTTATGCATAGGTTCCACTAACTCACGATGTGCAGCAGGCTGCTGTATCACTTCATGAACGGGAACAGCGTCTTCTATTTTATTTCCTTGACGATCAAAGCGATACGTAATGCGATTGGACTTTGACACAACATTCACTCCTCTCTACTATCACTAGCATTCTATGAAACGAGAATTCATATTATGATAGAAAAGAGAAAGATTTATTATTCATCTATCGTTCTAAGAGCAGTGTTCTTCGTGGATGAAAAGACGTTGCATGCAGACGAATAAGTTCCAAACATAGTGTTGTTTCTTAGTTGAAAAGACGCTTGCATGCAGACACTACAAACATAGTGTTGCTTCGACTTCGATGAAATCAATTTGTAAAAGCAAAAAAACAAGCGTCCTGGACCAACTGAATCCTCAACGCTTGTTCTTTTAACTTCATTATGATATTTATGGGCTGTCACCATGCGAGTGCTGCTAATGCTTGAGACATTCCCTTTCTTTCTATCGTTGTTGCTGAATATACGCACCGAGCTCATGGGATACTTTCCATATGTCACCTGCACCCATCGTAATAACGATGTCACCTGGAGCAATGGTTTCTTTTAGTTGCTGTAAAACCTGCTCCTTCGTCGGGATATACTGAACATTTCGCTGCCCACTTGCTGCAATTAATTCAACCAGCTTTTCTGAGGACACACCTTCGATCGCCTCTTCTCCAGCAGGTGAATAAATATCGGTTATTATCACTTGATCCGCATCTGGAAATGCCTTACTAAACTCATCCAATAAAAAATAAGTACGCGTAAAACGCTGTGGTTGAAATACAGCTGTTATCCTTTTTCCAGTAGCTTTCGCTGCACGAATTGTCGCTGTAATTTCTGTAGGATGATGTGCGTAATCGTCAACCACTAGCATGTCTTTTTCATCTGCAAGCACTTGAAAACGTCGTTTAGCACCTTCAAACTTCGTTATAGCACTTCGTAATTCTTCTAATGCTACACCTGCTTCAAGCGCCGTAACTATCGTAGCTAGCGCATTGTACACATTATGAAGTCCTGGAACAGATAATTTAAAGCTGCCTAGAGACTGCTGGTTATGTTGCAGTTCGAAGCTTACACAGCGGTCTCCTTCTACGATGTGGCTTGCCATATAATCTGCCTGCTCATTGATCCCATAAGTAATAAGCTGCGCTTCTTGCAGCGCTTTGTCTGCATACACACGCGGCAGAAGCTCACGAACATTCTCATCGTCGATACAGACAATTGCTTTGCCATCAGGTTTTACTTGCTTTAAAAACTGTACATAAGCTTTTTTAATATTTTCGAAATCTCCATCATAATTTTCAAGATGGTCTGCTTCAATATTCGTGACTAAAGCAATGGATGGATAATACTTAAGGAATGAACCATCGCTTTCATCTGCTTCCGCCACGAGATAACTACCCTTGCCTGCCTTTGCATTCGTTCCTAGATTTACAATTTCTCCGCCAATAATATACGTCGGATCCTGCTGTGTTAGCTCCATAACAAGAGCAATCATCGATGAGGTCGTTGTTTTTCCATGTGCCCCAGCTACTGCAATACCATTCGTTGCATTGAGAAGCTTAGCTAACATGTCTGCACGATGCAGTACAGGTATGCCTGCATCTTTAGCAGCAACAAGCTCTACATTATCAGAGCTGACAGCTGTAGAATATACGACGAGCGTAGCTCCTTCGATATGAGAAGCATCATGTCCAAGCTTTACGATTGCTCCTTGCTCTGCGAGCTTTTTTGAAAGTGCTGATTGCGCCACATCAGACCCCGTTACTTTATAGCCCATTTCCAATACGACCTTGGCAATCGCACTCATCCCGTAACCGCCAATACCGATGAAATGAACTTGTTCATTTGCTTTCAAAGAGAATTCACCAGCCTTTTTCTGCTTCCTTGTTGTGTAGCATATACGAGCGTACGTCTCCTATCAGATACAATGTTCCAGTAACTACTGCTAGATCTGATTGTCCTGTTACTTCGAGTAATTGCGCAAGCGCCTTCTTCCATTCCTTCTCTACAAGTACCTTTGGAGGAGGCTGCAAGCCTAGCTCATGTACAATATCTTCGACTACAGTCCGTAGTTGCTCAGCGTCTTTAGCCGAACGATAATCAGGCTCTGTAAGTATTAACGTATCCGCTATAGGTAGTATATGCTTCAATGTGTCACGGTGATTCTTATTCTCGATCATCCCCATAACAAGATGTAATTTTTCGTACTTAAACGTTGATGTAAGGGACTCAGCAAGCACCTCAGCACCTTCAGGATTATGTGCGCCGTCAATTAATACTCGCGGCTGCTCACTAATTTGCTCCAGACGCCCTGGCCAGGTCGTCATCTTCATTGCCTCAAGCAAATCTTCATCTTCAATTACAAGCGCATAATATTGACGCAGCACTTCAATGGTCATTAATGCAACAGCAGCATTATGACGTTGGTGTGCGCCTTTCAGCGTAATGGTCACTTCTTCAATATCGCGGAATATCCCTTCGAATCTGAATTGCTGCTCCTGCTCATCCACATAAAGCGGCATCTGATCAAATTGCTGCTGATACAGATACAATGAGCTTTTTTTAGCTTTTGCAGTATCTGTAATCACTTGAATTGCTTCAGGCTGTGTAACACCAGCAACAACCGGAGTACCAGGCTTAATGATTCCTGCTTTCTCAAAAGCGATTGCTTCTAATGTATCACCGAGCCGATCCATATGGTCATGCCCGATGTTCGTAATGACTGACACAACAGGATTAACGACATTTGTTACATCAAGTCTGCCGCCAAGCCCCGTCTCCCATACGACATAATCAGGATAGGTGACCGTTGCATAATACAATATGGCGATAAGCACAGTAACCTCAAACATCGTCGGGGAGCCCAGCTCTGTTTCTGCCATTTGCTCAACATGCGGCCGAACCGTGTTAGCTAGCTGTAGCAGTGTCTCCTCTTCTATATCTTGACCATTATATTGCATACGATTCGTAAACTTTGTAATATACGGTGAAGTAAACGTTCCGACATCATAGCCGCCTTTGATGAGGACGTGAGAAAGGTAAGAGCATACAGAGCCCTTACCATTTGTCCCAGCTACATGAATGAATCTAAGGCGTCTGTGCGGGTTTTCAAGCGTATCAAGCAGTTGTTCAATACGTTCTAGACCTGGACGTATGCCGAATGAAATAAGACCATTAATCCATTCAACCGCTTCTTGATAGGATTGCATTACAGCGTCACTTTGAAGTTTGCTCATATCGATTCTCCTTCTCTCTCTGCGAATTTAACCGCGAAGCTCAGCAATACGTTGCACAACCTTGTCACGCTTTTCAGCATAATCCTTCATTTTACCGCGTTCTTCCTCAATTACTTTTGCCGGCGCCTTTGCTACAAAGCCTTCATTAGCAAGTTTTTTCTCTACACGCTCAACCTCTTTATTCAAATGCTCAACTTCTTTTTCAAGACGAGCGATTTCTTGACCAATATCAAGTAGACCTGCAAGCGGTAAGTAAAGCTCAGCACCCGTTACGATCGCAGACATTGCCTTGTCTGGCGCAGTCATATCAATCGAAATCTCTAGTGAGGACGTACCGCAGAAACGCTCGATAAATTCTTCATTCGATGTCAAGATCGTATATTCAGCTTCACTTGACGGCTTAACAAGCAACTCTACTTTTTTGCTCATTGGTACGTTGACTTCCGCACGAATATTTCGAATGGAGCGGATCATATCCATAAGCAGTTCCATTTCCTTCTCAGCCTGTGGAGCAGACAAAGCCTCATCATAAACCGGCCATGCCGCAAGCGTGATCGTGTCACCTTGATGCGGTAAATGCTGCCAAATTTCTTCTGAAATAAACGGCATAAATGGATGAATTAAGCGCTGCGTACGATCAAGCACATAAGCAAGCACCGATTGTGTTGCTTTTTTAGCTGCTTCATCTGTGCCGTACAGGCTAAGCTTGGAGAATTCGATATACCAGTCACATAGATCATCCCAGATGAAATTGTAAAGCACGCGCCCTGTTTCACCGAAATCATAGCTGTCCATTAAGCGAGTCACATCGCGTACTGTCTCATTCAAACGATGCAAAATCCAGCGATCCGCAGTACCTAGCTTACCGTCAAGCTTAATATCATCATACGTAAAGCCTTCTAAATTCATTAGAGCAAAACGTGAAGCATTCCAGATTTTGTTCGCAAAGTTGCGAGCCTGTTCCACTTTCTCATAGCGGAACCGCAAATCCTGACCTGGCGTGCTGCCTGTAGAGATCATAAAGCGCATCGCATCTGCGCCATACTGCTCAATAACTTCAAGTGGATCTACACCGTTGCCTAGAGACTTAGACATTTTTTGTCCGTCTTTATCGCGTACAAGACCGTGCATAAGCACATCCTTGAACGGCATTTCATCAGTGAATTCAAGTGCTGTAAAGATCATACGAGCAACCCAGAAATAAATGATGTCGTAGCCAGTTACAAGCACATCGGTTGGATAGTAACGCTTCAAATCCTCAGTTTGCTCCGGCCAGCCAAGTGTAGAAAACGGCCATAGCGCAGAACTGAACCACGTATCAAGCACGTCACCGTCTTGACGAAGATTCGGATCCTGTTGATCTTCGCGAGATACGATGATTTCACCAGTCTCGTCATTGTACCATGCAGGAATACGGTGTCCCCACCATAGCTGACGGGAAATACACCAATCACGAACATTTTCAATCCAGTTTAGATACGTTTTTTCGAAGCGCTCTGGTACAAATTGAACCCCTTTGCCAGACTTTTGTGCAGCAATCGCAGCTTCAGCAAGCGGCTTCATCGCAACGAACCATTGTGTAGACAGGTACGGCTCTACAACAGCGCCGCTGCGCTCACTGTGTCCAACCTGATGCACGTGATCCTCGATGAGCACGCATACGCCTTGCTCCTGCAGATCAGCTACAAGCTGCTTACGGCAGTCAAAGCGATCCATTCCTTTATACGGACCTGCTTCATCATTCATTGTGCCTGTTTCATCCATAACGATAATTTGCGGCAGCTGATGACGTTCTCCTACCTCGAAGTCATTCGGATCATGCGCAGGTGTAATTTTAACCGCACCTGAACCGAAATCTTTCTCTACATATTCATCAGCAATAATAGGTATCTCACGGTTAACAACCGGAAGTACGATCATCTCACCAATCAAATGCTTATAACGCTCGTCCTCAGGATGTACAGCAACAGCCGTATCTCCTAGCATTGTTTCCGGACGTGTCGTTGCTACTGTAATATAGCCAGAGCCATTTTTCAGAGGATAGCGTAAATGGTACAGATGTCCATTAAGCTCTTTGTATTCAACCTCGATATCAGAAAGGGCAGTTCTTGCTGCTGGGTCCCAGTTAATTATTTTTTTACCGCGATAGATTAAGCCTTTTTCATATAGACGCACGAAAACTTCACGAACCGCTTTAGACAAGCCTTCATCCAGCGTAAAGCGCTCACGGGAATAATCGAGAGATAGCCCCATTTTCGCCCATTGCTCACGAATCGTATTCGCATATTGGTCCTTCCATGCCCATACTTGCTCAAGGAACTTTTCACGTCCAAGATCATGACGAGAGACACCTTGTTCACGAAGCTTCTGCTCGACCTTTGTTTGTGTAGCTATACCAGCATGGTCTGATCCTGGCAGCCATAGCGCATCGTAACCTTGCATGCGCTTCGCACGGATAATTATGTCCTGCAATGTAAAGTCTAGCGCATGGCCGATATGAAGCATTCCTGTAACGTTAGGCGGAGGAATTACGATCGTAAACGGCTCCGCATCTTTGCGTTGACCAGCTTGAAAAAAGTTATTGTTAATCCAATACTCATACCATTTTTGCTCAGCAGCCTTCGGGTCATACGTTGTAGGCATACTTAATTTAGACTGATTATCTGACATTTTTTCATCCTCCATACGATAAATATGCATTAAAAAAGCCTTTCATCCTTAAAAAGGACGAAAGGCTATTCTTCCGTGGTACCACCTTCATTCCATACGACAGCACTATCGTCATATGGCGCTCAATACAGATAACGGCTGCAACCGGCCATACCTATTAATAGCAATGACATAGCTATGTTCAGCTTGGCAATTCAGAGGCGACCCATATACTCATTATCCTGTAAAGCCTCACAGCGAACAGCTTTACTCTCTGAAGGTAACGTTCGTATACTATTCCTCATCAACATTATTAGACATATAATTATATAATAGCGTATGATGAGGCACTAGTCAATTTCAACATTTAGATGTAGTTCAAAACGTTCGCCTTTGATCACGAAGTATAACTGGGAGCTTTTTCGACGTCGAAGATTGAATTCATCCGGGTCTTCCAGTGCTCACGTACCAATTGCGTACGCTGCGCTTCTCAAGCTCTAGCTTCATCCAAGCTTCTTGGTCCTGAAGCCCGAACGTTTTGAACCTTTATTTGAATGGTCGTTCAAAATGTTCGTCTTTGATCATGAAGCTGAACTGAAAGCTTAGTCGGTATCGAATTATGAAGGAATGTATAGGAGCTGCCCTGCCGTAATTGCTGACTCATGTAAATTGTTTCGAATTAACAGATCACGCGCACTGATATTGTAGCGCGTTGCGATTTGCTCCAGTGTATCGTCCTTTTGAACGATGATCATCCGGATACGTTTGAACTCATTCTGTTCAGGACGCTTGCCGATAAACAGCTGCTGCCACTCGACTTCATCCTCTACCGCTTGCTGCTTTGCCGCTTCTGCTTGTTGTCGATCAGCTTCCTGCTTCTGAAGCGTGGCAGCCTGCTGTGCGGCTTGCTCTCTTAAACTAGAGTTTAAGATCGTACGGATCCCTTGCGTATCATTCTCCTCTTTATTCCCGTTTAATGCGATATGGAGCTCTCGTTCAGCAGGAGAGTCGGATACTGCTGTTATCGCTTGTTCCTCATCCTCCGATTGGTCTTCTGCTGATGGATCAGCGTCAGTCTGCGCTACTGCATCTTCTTCCACACGTGCGCTTTCATCAGCGACAGCCGGTTCCCAATCACTCCATTGCTCTGCACTTTCCGGCTCGCTTTCTTGTTCTCGTTCGTTTTCTTGCGTTATGTCTTCTTTCGCCTCCGAGACAGCAGCTGTTTCTGCTGGATTCTCTTTGCGGATTACCGATTCGGCTTGCTGCTCCGTTGATGCCTGCTGAGAACCATCATCATATGCCTCAACCTTCTCATACTCCACCTGCTCAGCTGCTACTTGATCTCCGACAGCCTCCTGATGCTCATCAGCGCGAGAATCAACGTTCAATTGCTCTTCGTTAGTAGCAATCTGTTCAGGAACTGCCGCATACTTTTGATCTATAAACTGTACATAGCTTGCCAATTGATCTGGAGAAGCTTGTTGCCACTGCTGTTGACCAACCGCTTCCGGACGATGTTGAACGTCCTCTTGTTCTTCATGCTGCACTACTTCAGCTGCTTGAAGATTGAAGCTGAATGGATAAGCCTGTGCATGAGGCTCAGAATATTGCTGCTCGTACTCTGCTTGCGAGACATCCTCTGCTTGGGCGTCAATCCGGAACTGCTGATCGAATGCGAATGGCTGAACAGCTTCATGTTGTTGCACTGCTTCGTATTGCTGCGAAGCTTCGTACTGCTGCACCGCTTCATACTGCTGCACTGCTTCATACTGCTGCACTGCTTCATACTGCTGCCCAGTTTCGTACTGCTGTGCGGCAGCTTCATGCTGTCGGGCCGCTTCGTATCGCCGTGCTTCTTCATACTGTTGTGCTGCTTCATATTGCTGTGCTGCCTCGTATTGCTGTGCTGCTTCGTATTGCTGTGCGGCTTCATACTGTTGTGCTGCTTCGTATTGCCGTTCAGCTTCGGACTGCTGAGCAGCCTCATATTGCTGTACTGTTTCGTATTGCTGCGCAGCTTCATATTGTTGCAGCTCGGCATCATAAGAAGCATCATCTTCTCTGTAATAGCCATCTTCTCCGCGCGAGTGCGATGCAGTAAAGGATTCCATATTCCAGCTTCCGCTATCCTCTTCCTGTTCTAGCGTAATCCCACGAAGCGATAAAATTCCTGTTAGATTGAGCGCTCGCGAAGACAACAGTACAACGTCAAACGTATCAATATCTACCGTTATTTCATCAAGCTTCGTTACACGATTCATCGGCAGTGTAATTTCTACTGGAATCCAATGCTCAAGCGCAACTTGCTCGTCCCCTGTCCCTTGAGCTCGATAAATACCGTTCAAAACAAGCTGGCCCTGTAAAACCGCATTTTCGCCTTGATCTATCACTTGAATTCGAGGTACTAGCTCAATTTCCTCCAGCTCGTCAATTGCTGCTACATTTTCAGGTAAATGTACACGTTCATAAATATCAAATCGAAGTCCATTAGACACGATAAAGCCTCCCTTCACAATAATGAATGCTTGTTTTACATAAGCTTTCACTATTTATCTATATGGTGAAGGGAGGCTATGCATGACTAACTTTTAGTTATATCTTGCTTAATTTCTGCATACCAAACCGGCAGCGGTGATTCGATAGCAAGCTGCTCGTCCGTAACTGGATGGACAAAGGTTAACCTCGCCCCATGCAGCGCTTGATGACTAAGCAACTCCGTATTGCCACCGTATAGGTAATCCCCGACTAATGGGTGACGGATATGACTCATATGTACACGAATTTGGTGAGTGCGGCCTGTTTCAAGCGATAGCTTAACGACCGAAAACTTCTCATTGCTTTCAAGCACTTCGTAATGGGTAACAGCATCGTCACCTTTTGGTGTTACAATTCTTCTTTTTGGCTGATGACGGTCCTTGCCAATTGACTCACGAATGGTTCCTTTTTTCGTTTTTAGCTGGCCATGAACAATCGCAACATATTGACGTTCTATCTCCTTATTTCTCATGAGTTCATCAAGGCGTTGTTGGGCGAATTCATTTTTCGCATAGAGCACTGGTCCAGAAGTATCATCATCCAGACGATGAATATGACGGACAATGATCGGGTCGTTGTTACGCAGCATATGTACAGCAACAGCGACATCAAGACTGTTGCGCTGACCTTTGTTAGCTCCGTGAACAGGCATTCCGGCCCGCTTATTCGCTACTAGCAGATGATCATCCTCGTACAGTACGTCGAGCTTTGGAGCGCCAACCTTCGCCTCAGTCTTTGCCGCACGATAATCGGCATCTTGTTCAAGATCAGCATAGGTATAAGCTAGCAAATACAGGTCTTCTCCAACGAAGCGAATTCCGCCTACAGAGAAAATACGATTCAACCACTTTGCAGGGAAAATGGAACAGGCTAGTAGCCATTGCCGCACAAGATGCGGATGACTGCCAGCCTTAGGTTGATGTTCTGCCTGCTCATTGGTTAATCGCTCACGCAATGCTGTATAATTCAAAACTAGGTCTGTTCCTTCGCGTATGAGCAATCCTTCTAACATAGCATTCACCTCAATATATTATTTAAGCTGTGACAACGCGTGTCCTTGAGCAGCAATCGTATGCTCAATATCTTCATCGCTATGAACGATAGATAAAAATAATCCTTCAAATTGAGATGGCGGCACACTTACACCTTGATCGAGCATATGACTAAAGTAGCTCGTAAAATGCGCGATATTAGATGTTTTCGCAGTATCAAAATTAATTACCTTCTCATCTGTAAAGAATGGACAAACCATCGACCCTACACGATTAACAGTAAGTGGAATTCCATACTTACGTGCATTGTCCTCAAAGCCTTGCTGCAATCGTGCAGCTTTTACTTCAAGCTGGTTATAAGCTTCTTTTGTCATCAATTTAAGTGTTGTATAGCCTGCTGCCATAGCAAGTGGATTGCCTGACAATGTACCTGCTTGATAGATTGGTCCGCTCGGTGCGATCTGTTCCATAATTTCACGGCGACCACCATATGCGCCAACTGGCAGACCACCACCGATTACTTTACCAAAGCAAGTTATATCCGGTGTCACACCAAATCTCCCCTGCGCACAAGCGTAATCGACACGGAAACCTGTCATCACTTCATCGAAAATAAGCAAGCTGCCATATTGCGTCGTAAGCTCTCTCAAGCCTTCAAGAAAACCTGGTAATGGAGGAACAACCCCCATATTGCCTGCAATCGGCTCAACAATGACGCAAGCAAGCTCTTCCCCATAGCGTTCAAACGCAACCTTCACACTTTCAAGATCGTTATATGGCACTGTAATCGTGTTTTGTGCTACGGAATCCGGTACTCCTGGAGAATCCGGTAAACCTAGCGTCGCTACACCTGATCCAGCTTTAATTAGCAGGCTATCAGCATGTCCATGGTAAGAACCTTCAAACTTTAAGATCTTAGAACGCTTCGTATAGCCGCGTGCTAGACGAAGTGCACTCATCGTTGCCTCCGTGCCTGAGTTCACCATTCGAACGATATCTACAGACGGTACACGTTCTACAACGAGCTCTGCCATTAGCGTCTCAAGTTCTGTCGGTGCACCAAAGCTTGTCCCTTTAACTGCTGTCTCTTGCAATACTTGAACAACTTCAGGATGAGCATGTCCAGCAATTAGCGGTCCCCAAGATAAGATGTAGTCAATATAGCTATTGCCATCAATATCATAGATTCTGCTGCCTTCACCACGCTCAACATATACTGGAGTCAAGCCGACTGATTTGTATGCACGAACCGGACTGTTAACTCCACCTGGTATAACCTTTTTCGCACGTTCAAACGCCTGTTTGGACAATGTGTCAATACGCTTAGCCATGTTACGCCTCCCCCTTCAGCCATTTCGCTGCATCTTTAGCATGATACGTAATGATTAACGATGCTCCAGCGCGCTTCATACCAAGCAATGTTTCCAGTACGATAGCCTGCTCATCTACCCAGCCACTGGCAGCAGCAGCTTTCACCATCGAATATTCAGCACTTACATTATAGGCTACAACCGGAAGATCGAATTGGTCGACTAATGTACGCACAATGTCAAGATAAGCCAGCGCTGGCTTCACCATTAAGAAATCCGCACCTTCTGCCACATCACTTTCAGCCTCACGAAGCGCTTCGATTGCATTGGCAGGGTCCATCTGATACGTCTTGCGATCACCGAATTGCGGCGCCGAGTGTGCAGCATCACGGAACGGACCGTAAAATGCCGATGCGTATTTAACAGAGTATGACATAATGGCAATATCGGAATAGCCCGCTTCATCAAGACCTTGACGTATAGCAGCTACAAAGCCGTCCATCATATTGGATGGAGCAATAATGTCCGCTCCAGCTTTCGCTTGCGATACTGCAGTCTTAACTAAAAGATGTAACGACTCGTCGTTTATAATCTCAGCATTTCCCGTTGCTTCATTCACGTGCACAACACCACAATGTCCGTGATCTGTAAACTGACACAGACAAGTGTCTGCAATAACAACAAGCTGTGGTGCCCACTCTTTGATCGCTCTAATTGCTTGCTGCACAATTTCCTCATCATCATATGCCGAGCTGCCAACTGCATCCTTATAGTTAGGCACACCGAAAATTAGTACAGATTGAATACCAAGAGCTACAACTTCTTCGATTTCCAGCTTTAATTGATCCATGGATAAATGATAAACGCCTGGCATCGATGGAATCGGTTCCTTTACATTTTCACCATGTGTAACAAAAATTGGATAAATAAAATCTTCAACCTGCACCGTATTCTCTCTCAGCATGCTTCTTAGTGCAGCAGATCGGCGCAATCTACGGTTACGAGTAATCGGGAATGTCATTGCTATTTCTCCTCCTGTTTCAGTCGCTGTGCAGCGTTATAACCAACGAGTGCAGCTGTTAAAGACTCGATTGTTGCTTCCTCTGCTTCTACTGTTACCTGCAGACCGAAGCTTTGAATTGTAGCAGTCGTAATGGGACCGATACTTGCAATCGGATATTGTGAAAGCAAAGTGATGGGATCATTAACGCCTGATTGTTCCAGCACTTTTATTAAATTTTTAACCGTTGATGAACTAGAAAAGGTTAGCATATGGATATGCTTCTCCTTCAACCAATCGATAATAATCGGCTCCTGCAATGGAGCAACTACTGTTTCATATACGCTAATTTCATCTGCATGTATACCTTTATCACGCAGCTGCACTGGCAACACAGAGCGTGCTAAGTCACCCCGTGGCAGCAGTACTCTTTCTCCTTGCTGTAATACATTCTCAAAAGCTTCTAGCAAACCTTCTGCATCATAGCGTGATGCCTGCAAATCAACTTTAAGACCGTGCTGTTCAAGCGCTTCTGCCGTTTTAGGGCCGACAGCTGCAATGTTAGCTTTATGAAATCTTCGAATATCGATGCGATGTTCAATAAGAAATTGAAAAAAGTGCTCTACACCGTTCACACTAGTAAAGGCAAGCCAGTCATAGCCTTCCGCTTGCTTTAGACATGTCTCAATATGACGTAGCTGCTCATTGTCTTGCGGTCTGCGTACTTCAATAACAGGAAATTCACAAGGCTCTCCACCGAGCTTTTCAATCATATCAGCAAAATCACTTGCTTGAGCACGCGCACGTGTCACAAGAATTCGCATACCGAACAACGGCATTTTCTCATACCATTGCAGTGCTTCTCGCTGCTTCACTACATCTCCAACAATAATGATAGCGGGCGATTGAAAATTAGTGCGTTTAACAAGCTCAGCAATCGTACCTAACGTGCCGACTAACGTTTGCTGCTCTGGTGTTGTCCCCCAGCGAACAAGAGCTACAGGTGTATCTGCACTTTTTCCATGCTTCATCAGCTGTTTAGATATGTAATCAATTTTGGCTACACCCATTAAAAACAAAAGCGTGCCGGTAGCATTCGTCACCTTGTCCCAATAGATGGAATGTTCAAGCTTCTCAGGGCTTTCATGCCCAGTAATAATCGATAGAGAAGACGCGTGATCACGGTGCGTCACAGGAATTCCTGCGTATGCAGGAACAGAGATTGCTGAAGTAATGCCTGGAATAATCTCATAATCAATTCCATTCTTCTTAAGCAATCCAGCTTCTTCTCCAACACGTCCAAAGATCGTCGGATCTCCACCTTTTAATCGAGTCACAATATGTCCCTCTAGCGCCAAATCGACGAGCAGCTGATTAATTTCCTCCTGCTTCATCGTATGTCGGTCGGGAAGCTTTCCTACGTATACACGCTTTACATCTGGACTAGCGTAGCGTAATAGTCTAGGGCTTGCTAACCGATCATATACGATCGCTGTACATTCTTTAATACATTGCATCCCTCGAATCGTTATAAGTCTCGGATCACCTGGACCAGCACCTACCAAATACACTTTACCCTTGTTCATCGTTATCCCTCAATCTTTGCTAGTATGTCACGCGCTCCTTCATCCAGCAATTGATTCGCTACTTGTGCTCCTAATTGAACCGGATCTGTTCCCTGCTGTATTGATTTTAATAACGTTTTACCATCCGGAGATCCGACAATGCCTGTTAGTTCTAGCATTTCTTCTTGTCCGTTGCGACCAACAATTGTCGCATGCGCACCGATCGGTACCTGGCAACCACCTTGAAGTGTGCCGAGAAAACTGCGTTCTGCAGCGACCGTTACTTCGGAATCATGATCATTAAGCAATGCAAGCAGCTCAAGCACAGCTTCATCCTGAGCACGACACTGCACCCCAAGGGCTCCTTGCCCAACAGCAGGCACGCATACATCTGCTGGCAACAATGTGGATATCTTATGCTCCCAACCCATACGCATCAACCCAGCTGCTGCTAATACAATCGCATCAAAACCTTCGGTCTCAAGCTTACGCAAGCGAGAATCAATATTCCCTCTAATCCATTGTAATTCCAGATCAGGACGCGCATGCTTAAGTTGGCTGCTACGACGTAAGCTACTCGTACCTATCTTTGCTCCGTGCGGAAGATCTTCAAAGGAATAGCCTTCCTTAAGAACTAAACAATCCTTAGGCGTTAGACGCTTTGGTACCGCACCAATAATCAATCCCTCTGGCAGCTCATAAGGCATATCCTTCATACTGTGAATCGCCAGATCAATATCACTATTAAGTAGTGCTTGTTCGATTTCCTTTACAAAAAGCCCTTTTCCACCAACTTTAGACAATGTAACGTCGAGAATTTGATCTCCCTTCGTTACAATTTTATGAATTTCAAAGCTATACGGAAGGTCGTGCTTCTGACATAGCTCCTCTAGTTGCTTAATCACTTGTCCAGTCTGCGTTAATGCAAGCTGACTTTGACGTGTTCCAACCTTTACTACTCTAGCTTCCATCTTCAGTATCCTCACCTTCGCCCAGCATAATTTTATTATACAACGAAGCTTGCCACTCTTCATATTGCAGCTTCTCGATATGTAAAGCTTCCTTAGCAGCTATAGATAACAATCTCTTGCGCTGAGCAGCATTCAAATTACTGATAAGCACTTCAGCACGCAGCCGCTTCATTAGCTGCTGCGCAATCTCATAGCGCGGCAAGTAAAATTGCTCTAGCTCCTGCTTCATAACTTTCACTAAACTTGGACTGCTGCCAGCAGATGAAAGTGCTGCAACTAACTCACCTGATCTTGCAATAGCAGGTGTAATGAAGCTGCCTTGCTTTCCATCGCTCACATTACAGACCAGTATATCGTATTTCATCGCATCTTTGCTAATTTGTTCATTCAACTGTGCATCGTCCGTAGCAGCGAATACTAATGTAGCAGATTGAAGCACATCAGGCTCGTAACACACTTCAATCCACTCAATACACTCGTTTCCTGCAAGCTGCTGCAATGCATCACTTAGCTGCGGAGCTACAACACGTACATGCGTTGCTCCACTTTCAAGCAAGCCTGCAATTTTATTAGCTGCAATGCTTCCGCCTCCGATTACAACAATTCTTTGATCATTAATTTTTAGCATAATAGGGTAATACGCTGCCACGTTACCGCCTCACTAACAACCTTCACTAATGGAAGGAAGAATATTCACCAGAGAGCATATTCACAATCTGTATCGCGTACGCAAATAAATACAATCGAGCGATTTCATGGCCTGGTTTTTTGTGTACCGCTCTCTGATAGATAAAGTATCCGTATATACCAATGGCACAAAAACTCATCAAGATCTGAACATCAAGTAGCAGCATCGCTTTGCCCTCTAAAAATATAGGGATTAGCGCGATTGCAAGAGACATGACTAACAACGGAAAACCAATGATAACCATACGTTCCATCGTGCTTGCAATGACTTCGAGACTTGGAAATCTACGCAACCACTTCATCCACTTTTTATTTTTCAACGCATAATGAACGATGAGATACATGAGAGCAAGCAATGCACCTATCGTTAGAATCGCATAGGCACTAATGACGAGACTAATATGTACGTAGAGCAGCTCTCTTGTTGTTCGCCATAACTCCAGTGTGTTGCCTTCTTGCTTTGTACTATAAAGATTAAGTGCAAATAACGAAAAACCAATAATATTAACAAAAAATACGATAAGCTCGATTCGAAAGTAACGACTAATAATAAAAGATAAAGTAATCATCATCCATGAAAACAGCTGCATAAGATCAACATTCGTAAACGCAAAAACAGGCTCTTTCAATTCAGTTATAAGTCTTATACATAAAAAGCCGCCTGAAAGCATCCATACAAAAACAAGCAGCCCTGTGCCTAGCTGCTTCGCTTTTCGATTTTCATAAATAAAATCAGAAAAGTAAAACAGCAGACTCAGGGCATATATATAGACTACCGTGTCATATATCCACAATTCCCAATTCATATTTGCACCACCCTGCGTTCTACTTCAATGTATATGTTCGAAACTTTAGGGCACTAACATTTGAAAGGCTAGGAACGCACTAAGGCAGCTAGCTTTTTAGCAGAGCGAACAATTGTTTTCCGTTCAGTAGCAACGGCAGCTGTAGTATCCTTCATATCTTGCACATTCTTATGCTCAGATAGTTCGTGCTCCAGATCAAACAGCTGAGTGAACAGCGCCATCGCTTCGTCAGCCTTTTTCTCTCCCGCCATTTCTTTAATTCGAACAACAGGCTCCTGAATCATTTGATTCACCATACTTTTTGTAAGCTTGCGAATCACTTTAAGCTCCTGCTCAGTCAAATTAGGTAATTTATTCGTCAAGCTTTCCATTGTCGTTTCGTGAATATGTGCGGCCTTACTGTGAAGTGCACGAATAAGCGGCACAACTCCCAGTGTCTGATACCAATTTGCAAATTGATTGATCTCGTCAATGATCATGGATTCAATTTTAACAGCCTCTAACTTTCGTTGAGCGAGGTTACTTTCAACGATATCTTTCAAATCATCAATGTCATACAAAAACACGTTATCAATCGATGCAATGCTTGGTTCGAAATCACGAGGCACAGCGATATCAATCATAAACAATGGCTTGTTGCGACGCTTCGCCATGATTAGCTCGACATCTTTCTTTGTTAGTATATATTGCTTGGCTGCAGTAGAGCTAATCATAATATCAGCTTGCTCTAACGCCTCACTTGCCTGCTCAAACGTATAAGCAACTCCATCAAACTGAGCAGCCACCTCCTGAGCCTTTTCAAGCGTACGATTAACGACTTGAATTCTCGAAGCTCCATTACCATGCAGATGCTTCGCAGTTAATTCTCCAGTCTCGCCAGCACCAAACACGAAAACATTTTTATTGTTAAAGCTGCCGAAAATATGCTTTCCCAGCTCAACAGCTGCATAGCTTACAGAAACAGCGAGCTCACCAATTTTCGTCTCGGAATGTGCTCGTTTCGCAAGCGTAACTGCCTGCTTAAATAACATATTAAAGATCGTACCAGTAGTTTTCAAGCGCTGTGCTTCCATAAACGCATCTCGTACTTGACCTAGTATCTGAGTTTCACCGATGATCATCGAATCTAGACCGCTAGCAACTTTGAAAAGATGCGAAATGGCAGTGTGATCTTCGTACATATATAAATAGCTTGTAAATTGCTCTCTCGGCAATCCAAACCATTGCTCCATAAACCAGCGTACATCATGACCGCATATTTGTGGCCGTTCCACGACAGCATAGATCTCGGTACGGTTGCAAGTAGCTACAATCACACACTCCATAATGCTCATTGTTGCTTTCAGTTTTATTAGTGCGTCACTAAGCTGTTCCTCTGCAAGTGCAAAGCGCTCACGAACCTCTACGGGTGCAGTACGATAGTTCAAGCCAACAACGACAATATGCATGGTGATCTCCTTTCTACACGTTGCTTCCCTAATTAATAATGATTCTTATTATAGCATAAATCTAAATCTATATATGCAATAGTTTTGACTATTATTTGAAATAATTTGTCCAAGCAATGTTAATGTTCTTGTACATTTAAAGAAATAACCATAGACAGTTTGCCTATGGTTATATCATTATATACATCTTCATGCATTTAATTTATTTGTTAGACTAGAGTAGTTTGCTTTAATTCTGGTTCAACCACTTGAAGCTCGCCCATTCCACGAACTAGCTTTTTCGCATGTGCTGCTGTTGGTTTCAACACAGCAAGCATGTAATCGATCGCAAGCTGAGGATCAACAGTTTCACCGCACGTATAACAATCAAGCGCTGCAAAACCTTTCTCAGGATACGTATGAATTGAGAGATGACTCTCTGACAACAGTACTAGTACTGTTGCGCCTTGAGGCTCAAACTGCTTAGATTGAACAGATAATACCGTAGCTCCACAAGCCTCTGCCGCCTCTACCATATGAGATTGCAGCGCCTCTGCACTATTTAGTAAATCAAAATCAACACCCCATGCATCAACAGCAACGTGTCTTCCGAAAGTAGAATATTCCATCCTTCGGTTCCCCCTTCCTAGGAATAAAATGTTTTACAAATTTCATCCGCTAGGACCTACGTCATTCACTTCTCGAGGGATTAATCTCTCGCAACATTACTATGTCCTGAGTGAATCCTGGTTCCTAATTTTGAACAACCCAATGTGTATTCAACGAGAATAAAAATAACATCTTATGACGATAAATGCAACAGTTATTTTATTGTTTTTTCGCTTCAGCTTTTTATGGCTACAGCTTCTCTTTAATTTACTCGCGTTTCCACTAGTTTGCTACCGATATCTCGAAATATATTTTTAATTTTTGCCTATATTTTCTTGATTTTACTAATCATTCTGAAGCAAAAAAACAAGCTATCTATTCGATAACCTGCTTTTTACTAACAATTATTAATTTGCTTCAAGCTTGAACAGCTTGAAAGTAAGCTCCTTCAGCTTAGCGTCGATCCGAGCAATTCCTTCGTTGCCATGGTTCAAATTACGTTGATCGAGCAAGCTGTCGATTTCTTGTTGCACCAGCTTAATTTCTCTTTCTACCTGACGGCTATCGAACACCCGCTGGAGTTTTTGGGCTGTATTCTTCTTTTCGAATACAACTCGCTTTCCCTTATCGGAGATTTCCACGATAAGCTGAACGGCGCCCTGCTTATAGTGATATTGCATCGTATAATGACTATAAATTCGATTAACGATTGCATTGCCGCGGAATACGGAAACCGCCTTGCGCATTGCGTTCGTCAGCTTTAATTGGACAATCGTGCACGACATTTCGCACACATATTGATCAGCATGACGCTCAAAGGTCATCTTAATCTTCTCTTGTCCAGCTACATCCTCTACTACGAGTGACTGGCTGCCATTCTCAAGAATAAGCACTTGAAGGCGTAGTTGCTGCTCTTCCATAAATTGCATAAATGATTGCAGCTCTGAGCTGCTTAACTGAAATCTTGCATTGACATACTCTGTGGCTATCCGCTTAGCCATAAAAATCTCCTCAATTCTTCGCTTTCCAAGCTTGCTTGCTTCGCGAGGAAAGGCCGAATACACGCTTATAAGTATATTATACGAGATTTTCGTTCCATATTCCTGCCGAGCTTCCTTGATTTTCGAGCGTATTTTGCGAAATAACGGATTTATCTAAAAGAATATAAGGCAATCACTACGAATCCTTGCTATCTTTCAAGTAGTTCTCGATTATGCTACTCTTTTTGCGAATCGTTGGTAACAGCTTCATGCGTACAAAGTTTAAAGTTCCTTAGCCGTTTCTTGCTCAGGCAACTCTTGCCCTAAGCTATCTAGCTCCTCATGCTGTCCCGTACCTGCCTCATCAATTGCTGCTAATATCGTATTCCATAGCTCATCACGACCTAGCCCTGTTTCAGAAGAAAATAATACGACCGGAACGTCGCGATCGGCACCTAACGTTTCCTTAATTACTTTTAGATGCTTATCCCATTTGGAGCGAGGAATTTTATCTGCCTTCGTTGCAACGATGCAAGTAGGTATCTCGTAATGCTTCAACCATTCAAACATCAGCACATCATCCTTGGATGGCTCATGACGAATATCAATCACTAGTAGCTGCAGCACAAGCTGCTCACGATCACGTAGATACGTTTCGATCATAACACCGAACTGCTCACGCTGCGTTTTAGATACACGCGCGTAGCCGTATCCAGGGAAATCGACGATATATATTTCTTCATTTACTCGGTAATAGTTCAATTGCTGAGTTTTACCTGGCTGTGAACTCGTTCTAGCAAGATTTTTACGCTGGATCATTCGATTGATTAGTGAAGACTTACCAACATTCGAACGACCTGCCAGAGCAATCTCTGGCAAGCCGTCTTCTGGATATTGGTTAGGTCGTACAGCACTAATGACGAATTCTGTTTGTTTAATTTTCATTGTGAATATGCTCCTTTTGCTCAAGTAATGCATGCTTCAGCACTTCATCCAGATGAGCAACAGGAACAAATTCCATCTCTTGCTTAATACTATCCGGGATATCATCCAAATCACGCTGATTATCTATTGGCAGCAATACTTTCTTAATTCCTGCTCGATGCGCCGCAAGAGATTTTTCTTTTAAGCCACCGATTGGCAGCACTCGACCGCGCAGGGTGATCTCACCGGTCATCGCGACTTCCTTAGATACGAATCGACCACTGAGCGCTGATATTAGCGCTGTCGCCATCGTAATGCCTGCGGACGGTCCATCCTTCGGAATAGCACCTTCAGGAATATGAATATGAATATCTAGTTTTTCGTAGAATGAAGGGTCGATCCCTAGCTCCTCTGCATGTGATCGAATGTAGCTGTAAGCTGCCTGTGCAGATTCTTTCATCACATCGCCAAGCTTACCTGTTAAGTTCAGCTTGCCGCTGCCAGGCATGGTCGATACCTCGATTACAAGAGTGTCGCCTCCAACTTCCGTCCAAGCTAGCCCTGTAACCGCACCAACTTGGTGGCTTGCATCTACTGTTCCATAGCGGAAGATCGGCTTGCCTAACCATTCCTTCACTTTCGTCTCATCAATCGTAATATGAGTAAGAGCTTCATCAGATACAAATGCCTTCGCAGCTTTGCGGCTTAATGAAGCGACTTGCTGTTCTAGATTACGTACACCTGCTTCACGAGTATACTGACGAATGATCAAGCTAATTGCTCCATCCTCTATCGCAAGCTGCTCTTCACTCAAACCATGATCGGCGCGTTGTTTAGGGAATAAATAACGCTTAGCTATTTCCATTTTTTCAAGCTCTGTATAGCCAGCAACATGTAATACCTCCATCCGATCAAGTAAGGGACGAGGAATGGTGTGCAGCGAGTTGGCTGTAGTTACGAACATAACAGAAGAAAGATCGAACGGAACTTCTATGAAATGATCACTGAACGTACTGTTTTGCTCTGGATCGAGCACTTCCAGTAACGCTGCAGACGGATCACCTCGGAAGTCTGAAGCCATCTTATCAATCTCATCTAATAAAAATACTGGATTTTTAGTGCCTGCTGTTTTCATTCCTTGCATGATTCTTCCTGGCATCGCACCCACATACGTTCGGCGATGACCACGAATTTCTGCTTCATCTCGAACTCCGCCTAATGATATACGAACGAATTTGCGATCAAGCGACTTTGCAATTGACTTGGCTAGTGAGGTTTTACCTACACCCGGAGGACCTACTAAACATAGAATTGGCCCTTTCAGCTTTTTAACTAGCTTCTGAACAGCCAAATACTCTAGAACGCGTTCCTTGGGCTTTTCAAGGCCGTAGTGATCCTCATCAAGAATTTGCTCCGCTCGTGCAATATCGAGGTCATCCTCAGTCAGCTTATTCCACGGCAGCGCTAACAGCCAATCAATATAATTACGAATAATTCCACCTTCAGCAGATGACTGTGGCATTTTCTCCAGACGATCAATTTCTTTATTTACTTTATCAGCGACGGATTCTGGCAGTTGAGCCTCCTCTAGCTGATTACGTAGCTCTTCTACCTCACCGAGCCGGCCTTCCTTTTCGCCAAGCTCTTTTTGGATAGCCTTCATTTGCTCACGCAAATAATACTCTTTTTGCGTCTTCTCCATCTGTTTCTTGACGCGCGAATTGATCTGGCGCTCCATCTCAAGCACTTCGCGTTCATTGTTCAATAGATCAAGAAGAGCTTCTAGTCGCTTCTCCACATCTACGGTTTCAAGAATCATCTGCTTGTCTTTAATTTTCAAAGACAGGTGACTTGTAATAACGTCGGCTAAGCGTCCTGCATCATCGATATCCGACACAGCAGCATAAGTTTCAGCCGTTATTTTCTTCGATAACGTTACGTAGTTCTCAAACTGACTAAGCACCGAACGCATCAGGGCATCAATAGCAGACGATTGTTCTGTTGGCTCTGGCAGCTCCTTAACAAGAACTTCGTAATACTCCTCATTGCCTACATAGTCAACAATTTCCGCTCTTAATAGCCCTTCTGCCAACACTCTAATCGTTCCGTTCGGCAGCTTGAGCATTTGTTTCACTTTGGATATGGTTCCAACACGGAAAATATCTTCCTCGAGCGGGGTTTCTATGTTAACCTCCGCTTGAGAAACTAATAAAATATTTTGATCATCGATCATTGCGCGCTCAAGCGCACGAATTGACTTATCTCTACCCACATCTAAGTGGAGCACCATGCTGGGATAGACAAGCAAGCCCCGCAGTGGGAGCAATGGAATACGTCGAGTCTTTGATTTGCTAGATCCCATTCCAGCACCTCCATTCTTTGTACTTTCATTATATCTTATCATTCTAATGAATCTGCCTGCAAATATGGATACGTAGGCTGGCTAAATAGATTAAGCTTCCACTGCTCTGCCTGCTCTTCTTCCTTCCAATTGGCCAGATCCGGGAATACATGTGCAAGAACTTCTTCAATTCGAGAAACGGCAATCACTTGCAAGCCGTTCAAATCGGAAAATATTTCTTGCCAGTTTTCTTTAGGAATAATAACACGAACTGCGCCTGCTTGAAAGGCTGCTTCTACTTTCGCTAATACACCACCTACCGGCTTCACATTGCCATGAATGCCGATTTCCCCTGTCATTGCGATTCGATTATCGATTGGCACTTGCAATACTGCAGATGTTATCGCTGTTGCCATCGCAATTCCCGCTGATGGTCCATCTACCGGTGAGCCACCCGGGAAATTGATATGTAGATCAAAGTCTTGCGGATTCAAGCCTTTCAAGCGGAGCACAGTTATCACATTTTCGATTGAACCCTTCGCCATACTTTTACGACGTAGCGTGCGTGAACCTCCGCCTAGCTCCTCCTCATCAACAACACCAGTTATGTTAAATGAACCCGTGCCTTTTGCTACTGGAATTGCGCTAACTTCGATTTCCAGCAAGGCGCCCATACTTGGTCCATATACAGCAAGACCGTTCACATAACCAATTTGCGGCTTTGTAGGCACTTTACGCTCTGGTCTAGGAGGAATCTGACTGGAGTTAACGACCCATTCAATATCAGTCGCATGAATTTTATCACGCTTTTCCGATAAAGCAAGCCCTGCTGCAAGCTGAATAATGTTTACCGCTTCACGACCATTCGTCGCATAATGTTTTACAACTTCAACAGCTTCAGGACATGGCGAAAAACCAATCTTCATTACTGCGTTATTAGCGATGTCACCCACTTCATCTGCGAGCAATGGTCGAAAATAAATTTCCATACAACGCGATCGTATCGCAGGCGGAATATCTTGAGGTGAACGCGTCGTTGCTCCAACAAGTCTAAAGTCAGCTGGAAGCCCGTTTTGGAAGATGTCGTGGATATACGTAGGGATATTCGAATCTTCCGAATTGTAATACGCGCTTTCAAGAAACACCTTGCGGTCCTCAAGCACTTTTAATAGTTTATTCATTTGCACATGATGTAATTCACCAATCTCGTCGATGAACAATATGCCTCCATGAGCCTTTGTTACCGCTCCAGGCTTAGGCTGAGGAATCCCTGCTACTCCCATTGCTCCTGCCCCTTGATAGATCGGATCGTGTACAGAGCCAATTAAAGGGTCTGCAATACCGCGTTCATCGAAACGCGCGGTAGTCGCATCTATTTCAGTGAATTTTGAACTTGGTAGAAATGGGGATGCAGCATTACGCTTAGCTTCTTCTAGCACGACGCGGGCTGCTGCTGTTTTACCTACACCTGGAGGACCATAAATTAATACGTGTTGTGGATTAGCGCTGCACAACGCTGCTTTAAGCGCCTTTAATCCATCTTTTTGTCCTACGATGTCATCCATTGATTGTGGTCTTGTTTTTTCTGCTAAAGGCTTCGTTAGAGAGATGGAACGCAGCTTACGAAGCTTCTCCATTTCTTTTTTTGACTCACGGTCAACAGCCGCCTTGTTCTGTTTCTGATTGCGCAGCAGATTGAAGAAGTATAATCCGATTACTACAGCAAAAAACACTTGGATGACCATAAGTAGTATGCTCATTTCCATGTTAACCCTCACTCCATTTCCAGTCTTAATTGTATTTGAATAGACATATTATTGCCCTTCTTTGGGCATATTAATCTTTTCGACTGGAAAATGCTGAGCACTACTTTGCTGGCATGTCCGCACTTTAACCTGCTATGCTTCAATGACATATCGTTAGGCGACGCTTCTTGAACTTGATGGCTTCGACAGGCTTTTGTCCAACGATTTCTTTCAGTCATTTCTATCGGCGAAATCGTCGGGCAAGGCCTAATGCTTCGCTTCTCCGCCTACATGTCCGCTTCGCTGATGTTCTTCTTACTGTTACTCCTTCGATGACTTCTCGCGTCAACTTCGATAAATAAATTCTAATATTCACTCTCGAATACGACTCATTAAAGGCACCACTGAAAAGCATAAAAAAGCAGCAGTTAAGTCCAAAAGTCGTTTTACTCTTGATCCTTACCTACTGCTGATATGGTGTTATTATTGCAATTCCATTCGTTATAATTACGTTTATATTTCTATAAATTAGTGCTTAATATGCTCTTTGCGACCGGGTATTTCGCCTGTTTCTTCGTAGACACGTACGATTTCATCAATTTCTTTTTTCAACTCGGACAATAGCTCAGCTTCTGGAACTTTACGAATCATTTCACCATAGCGGAATAGCATACCCTCGCCACGAGCTCCTGCGATGCCGATGTCTGCCTCGCGTGCTTCACCAGGTCCGTTAACAGCGCAACCTAACACCGATACCTTTATTGGTACTTTGATTTTAGATATATACTCTTCTACTTCATTAGCGACAGAGAATAGATCGATATCAAGGCGACCGCAGGTTGGACATGATACTAGCGTAGCTGCATTAGTAATAAGACCAAATGTTTTCAAAAGCTCACGCGCTACTTTCACTTCTTCTACTGGATCTGCTGATAAGCTGATACGCACTGTGTTCCCAATCCCTAAAGATAGCAATGCACCAATTCCGGCAGAGCTTTTTATTGTTCCTGCATGCAACGTTCCAGCTTCAGTAATTCCTAGATGCAGTGGATATTTAATGACTTCAGCAGCCATAGAATATGCTTTAATAGCCATCGGAACATCTGACGCTTTTAGAGACACGATAATGTCATGGAAATCCAATTCTTCTAAAATACCGATATGGAATAACGCACTTTCAACCATCGCCTCTGGCGTTGGATAACCGTATTTTTCAAGCAAATGATTCTCCAATGAACCAGCATTTACCCCAATACGAATCGGAATTCCTTTTTCTTTACATGCTTTAACAACCGCTTCAACCTTTTCACGGCGTCCAATATTCCCCGGGTTAATACGCACCTTGTCGATTCCATTTTCAATAGCACGTAATGCCAATCGGTAATCGAAGTGAATATCAGCAACTAATGGAATATTGATCTGCTTTTTAATTTCTTTAATCGCATCTGCAGCTTCAATATTGTTCACAGTTACGCGAACAAGCTGACAGCCCGCTTCTTCAAGACGAAGAATTTCCGCAACTGTTGCTTCAACATTCGCGGTTTTCGTTGTACACATACTTTGAATGAGAACCTCATTGCTCCCGCCAATCGTAAGATTGCCAACCTTCACAGGTACGGTGTTCTGACGTAAGTACATACTTATCTCTCCCATAAATGCCAAAGTCCACCCCTTGCTTAAGTAAAATTAAGCATGAGGTGGTACCTTTGACTGTATTCAAGTTGCGTTAAGCACTCTCTTCTTTTTTACCGTCTTTATTGTTTGCATGGTTTAACTCAGCCACAATCTTGTTTGTAACCGTTTCTTCTGTAATTACGCAAGTCGTCACGTCATCACGAGAAGGAACCTCATACATCAAGTCGAGCATAATGCCTTCAATAATCGCACGTAAACCACGCGCACCAGTTTTCCGCTTAATCGCCTCTTTAGCAATCGCCTCTAGTGCTTCATGCTTAAACTCAAGTTGTACGTTATCCAGCTCTAACAGCTTTTGATATTGCTTAACAAGCGCATTTTTCGGCTCTGACAAAATCCGAATAAGCGCATCTTCATCAAGCGGCTCTAGCGTAGAAATAACTGGCAAACGGCCAACAAATTCTGGAATTAAGCCGAATCTCAGCAAGTCCTCTGGCAATACCATCGATAAATACTCGCCGGGTTTCATATCCTTTTGTGTTTCACCAGAAGAACTGAAACCAATAACTTTCTTACCAATTCTGCGCTTGATGATTTGCTCTAGTCCGTCAAATGCACCACCGCAAATAAACAAAATGTTAGTCGTATCAATCTGGATAAATTCCTGATGAGGATGCTTACGTCCGCCTTGTGGAGGAACAGAAGCTACAGTACCTTCAAGAATTTTCAGCAATGCTTGCTGTACACCTTCACCAGACACATCACGTGTAATAGAAGGGTTCTCAGACTTACGAGCCACTTTATCAATTTCATCGATATAAATAATACCGCGTTCTGCTTTTTCTACATCGTAGTCAGCAGCTTGGATTAATTTAAGCAAGATGTTTTCTACATCCTCACCTACATATCCTGCCTCTGTCAGTGACGTAGCGTCAGCAATGGCAAAAGGTACATTAAGTATTCTAGCCATCGTTTGCGCAAGCAATGTTTTACCAGAACCTGTTGGGCCTAATAGCAAAATATTACTTTTTTGCAACTCGACATCTTCGATTTTACTGCCAGTATTAATACGTTTATAGTGGTTGTAGACAGCTACTGCTAACGATTTTTTAGCAAAGTCTTGACCTATAACGTAGGAATCTAACGTAGAACGAATATCCATTGGCTTAGGAATATTTTTTAGATCTACTTCTTCTTCTTGACCTAGCTCTTCCTCAACGATTTCAGAACAAAGGTCAATACACTCGTCACATATATAAACGCTAGGGCCAGCTACAAGCTTGCGCACCTGTTCTTGTGATTTTCCGCAGAAGGAACACTTTAATTGTGCCTTCTCATCATTGAATTTAAACATCGATTCACCCCTTCAGCTCTCTAGTTAACCTACTGGCGCAGTAATGACTTTATCGATCAAGCCATATTCTACAGCTTCTTGAGCGGTCATAAAATTGTCACGATCCGTATCGCGGTCAATCTTATCATATGGTTGACCTGTACGCTCTACGTAGATTTCGTTAAGCTTTTGTTTTGTTTTCAAAATCCAATCCGCGTGGATTTTAATGTCAGACGCTTGACCTCTTACCCCACCAAGCGGCTGATGAATCATCACTTCTGCATTAGGCAACGCAAATCGTTTACCCGGAGCACCAGCTGTCAACAGCAAAGACCCCATACTTGCAGCAAGGCCCATACAAATCGTACTTACATCTGGTTTAATATACTGCATTGTATCATATATTGCCATACCTGCAGTTACAGAACCACCAGGCGAGTTAATATAAAGATGGATATCCTTTTCAGGATCTTCAGCTGCAAGAAACAGAAGTTGCGCAATGACAGCATTGGCTACATCATCATCAATCGCACTTCCGAGAAAAATAATACGATCCTTAAGCAAGCGAGAATAAATATCGTAAGATCTCTCTCCACGATTCGTCTGTTCAACAACGACTGGAACTAAATTCATGCGATCAACCTTCTTTCAATTTAGACTTAAGTGAACACTTCTATTGTAACACGTTGCTGAGTTGATGTCATTTTTTCAACCTTTATGTGGGCAAACAAACGTTCAATCGATATATGTATACGGACTTTCAGTTACGTTATGTATGTAGCTTTCCTACAAAAACAATTACTTTTACAAACGAGCAACTTACATGCCTACAGTTTAAAAATAAGGCACGTATGGACACGTGCCTTATTTTCTCGTCTGTATATATAACTTCGCTTAAACTGCTACGCTGTTTTCAACAAGGAATTTGATCGCTTTACGAAGTAATAGATCTTCTGTAAGGTTTTCCATGTTTCCATTTTGTGTAAAGATCGTACGGATTTCTTCAGCAGGACGGTTGTATGCTTTAGACAGATTTTCAAGCTCTTCACTAATTTCTTCTTCAGAAACAACTAGAGCTTCTGCTTTTGCAACAGCCTCAAGTACAAGGTTGTTTAGCACGCGTTTTTCTGCATCACCTTTCATTTGGTCAAGAAGCGCTTGCTCATTTTGACCAGAGAACTGATAATACAGGTCTAGCGTCATGCCTTGCATGCGAAGACGGTTTTCAAAGTCCTTAAGCATATAGTCTTGCTCAGTTTCTACCATTGCAGCTGGAACTTCAACTGTAGCAGCTTCTGCAACTTTAGAAATTACTTCAGCTTCTTGAGCCTGCTTTGCTTCTTGCTCTTTGTTAACTTGAAGCTTGCTCGCAAGGTCTTTTTTGTACTCTTCAAGCGTATCGAATTCACTTACATCTTTAGCAAATTCGTCGTCAAGAGCAGGCAAAGATTTGCGTTTTAGCTCATGAAGCTTAACTTTGAATACAGCTGGTTTGCCAGCAAGGTTTTCTGCTTGGTAGCTTTCTGGGAATGTTACTTCAACATCCTTGAAATCACCTAGCTCCATGCCAACAACTTGCTCCTCAAAGCCTGGAATGAAAGAGTTAGAGCCTAGCTCTAGTGAATAGCGCTCAGCTTTACCACCTTCAAATGCTTCTCCGTCAACAAAACCTTCAAAGTCAATTACAGAAATATCGCCATCTTGTGCTGCACCTTCTTCAACAACTGAAAGCTCAGCATGACGTTGCTGCAAACGCTCAAGTTCAGCAGCGATTTCTTCTTCTGTAACTTCAGCAGACACTTTAGAAACTTCCACGCCTTTGTAGTTACCAAGCGTTACTTCAGGTTTCACTGTAACTTTAGCAGTGAAAATAAACGCTTGTCCTTTAGCAAATTGAGTAACGTCGATTTCTGGGCGATCAACAGGCTCAATTCCAGTTTCTTTTATTGCTGCTGAATATGATTCCGGCAATAGAATATCAATTGCATCCTGATAAAGGCTCTCAATTCCGAATTTTGCTTCAAAAATATTACGAGGTACTTTACCTTTACGGAATCCTGGTACATTAATTTTTGCTACGACTTTTTTGAACGCTTGATCTAGAGCTTCTGATACTTTGTCTGTTTCCACCTCAACATTTAGTGATACAGTGTTCAGCTCTATTTTTTCCCAAGTTGCTTTCATTTTATGCTTTCCCCTCCAAAATGCTCATGCATTACATGTTTTCACGTCTAATAAACCACTCTATTATATACAAGTTATAGCTTTATTTCAAGGTATGAATTAGCCAAGCTCTTGAAGATAGAGTGTAATGTCTCTAACGATACGACTAGCCTGCTCATAACGGAATCGATACTCATCCGTTATGCCGTAAATTTCTCGAATATCATCCTCCACTGCCTGTCCGTAAACAATGAGTTGAATGGTTGTATGTAGTCCGGCAGCGAAGCAATCTTCGATATATTCCTCTTCATGCAACATCCAACCATAGCTACGCGTCCCATATAAGCATTGCAAACATTCAATCCACAGCTCCGTGACGAGAATAGGCATCGTAACGTCGATTGCCTCCAGCGCCAATACCGCTTTATCTAATATAGCGTTGACAGATTCAGGAAATTCATTCATAGAAAGTGGTGTTTCTTCAATTTCCAGTTCAACCACTTCACCTAAGCGAGATAGTGTAACTGTACCTGAAGCTCCACGCTTTTTTAATGTTTGCAACGTCTTGAACTGCAGTGCAGGATGAAGTGAACGTGATTCTAGCCACTCGATTAACTGCTCGTCAAGATGATCCGATTCAATAAACTCTGCACGCTCAAGAGCAAGCATTTGCTGATCGATCGGCACCGCACTTTCTAGCTGGTTCATTATTTTCTCGACTGCTTGCAAAGCACTGACAGAGCCATAATCACCTAATGCAGCTTTTCTGAATTGTTTCTCCAAATCCTCTGCCTCGTCCAGCTTATCAACAAAGTCAGACTCTGGAAAGGCCTGCTCCAGCCAGCTCAGCAAGTTCCCCCACTCAATCGCATGCTGTCGTTCATCACCTTGACATTGCAATAGAAATCTAAGCAGTTCCTTCGCTTCTTCATACTGCTCTTTTTCTAAAAACTGTGTCAGCTGAACCTGATATTGATCAAGCATCGTTGGAAACAAATAAACATTTTCCTGCTGATTAATCTCTTTATTCGGTTGATCAGAGATAATAACACCGCCTAACTACTCATAAAATAAGGCTCCATTCTATCTATCGTCAAATTATAGCACGTTGCATACAAAATAAAAAATGTACTTTTTTTAATTTTTTTTCGAAGAAGTATTGTCATTTGTTTTTTTTTCTGATATATTATTACTCATGCGTCTCAGTAGCTCAGCTGGATAGAGCACTCGCCTTCTAAGCGAGTTGTCGGGGGTTCGAGTCCCTCCTGGGACGCCATAAGATGAATATTCGTTACGTTTAATACATATAAAAAACCTCGAAGCCAGTGTTATAACTGGTTCTCGAGGTTTTTTTCTGTCTAATACACTGTTAATCGGATACCATGATGCTGAATATTTTTTTCCAACAAAGAGAATGATAAACATCACTGATGTTTTCACGGTATACAGATCATTTAAGGAAAAATTTCGAGGCAAATGAGGATGACAGCATGCTACAGGCAAAAAATACTCTTGAATGGTTAGCAAAAGAATTAAAGCCTTCCTATGATTTGGTTGAGAAGCCATTAAGAAATAATCAGAAAGAAGCTGTATTACTATTTGTAAAAACGCTTGTTGATAATGATAAAATTCAACTTCTACTCATTAAGCCCTTTTTCGAAATTGAAATGACAGGCAAATTTCTTGATTATTTACGTTCCCTCCCGGATGGACAAGATATCACCTCTAAAGAACAAGTGCTTTCCGAGATAATGAAGGGCAGTGTAATCTTAAGCCTACATGATCAACTATTCTTGTTTGATATTAAAAAGGTGAACACTTCTAACGTCCCAACGACTTCCCTTGAAAATACAGTGCTTGGTCCTCAATCCTCATTAAGCGAAGATATCCACACAAATATTAATCTAATTCGGCAACGCTATCATCAATCTACTCTTTCAGTTGAGATGATAGAAATTGGATTGGTGACAAATCAATCATTAGCAATCATGTATGATCGTGAATTGGTTAACCAAGATGCCCTCGAGCAAATAAAAGAAAAAATAAAACATTTGCATAAGCCCATAGTTCAATCTACTGCGGAATTGCAGCGATTGATTAATGGAAGAAAGTTTTCACTCTTTCCTTTCATGATGATTACAGAGCGCACAGACAGAATTGTTTACAATCTTGGTAGTGGAAAAATTGTTTTAACGTTAGATGGGGATGCCTCAACAATCATTGCACCTGCGATATTTACTGATTTTATGTCCGCGATGGATGATAAATATCACTCCAATATTTTTACGAAGTTTGTTCAATTTTTACGCTATATCGGACTATTTATTAGTTTACTGCTCCCAGGGTTTTATGTAGCTTCCACTGCATACAACCCAGTAATTTTGCATACAGAGCTTGCATTATCTGTTGCTGGCAGTCGTGTAGGTGTTCCGTACCCATCTTATGTTGAAGTGACCTTTATGCTGATCATAATGGAGCTCTTAATTGAAGCAAGTATACGACTTCCAAAAACGATTAGTGCTGCAGCTACTACAGTAGGGGGACTAATATTAGGGACGGCAATAACTGAAGCCGCTCTGGCGTCTAATATTATGATTATCGTCGTGTCTGCCGTTGCTATTTGCAACTTTTCTATCCCTATCGGTGAGTTAAACTCCGCCATAAGGGTATTGAAATATGTTTTTATAATATTTGCTACCACTACTGGGTTAGCGGGACTTACTTTAATACTGCTAGGACTAGTCATGTACTTAACGAATTGCGAAAGCTTTGGCGAACCATACTTAAAGCTGCATGTTAAAGGAAAGTTAAAAATGAAAGAGGAAAAACTATGAGCCGTTACTTCTATTACTTCGTAATTTTAGAATTTGTCGGAAGTGTTATAACGATTATTCCTTCATTATTGTTTGATGTAAGTAAAGAAGGAGCATTAGTCTCTATACTGATCGCCCTGCTAGTAGGAGGAATTTTTATTTATCTCACCACTAGTTTTTTCAATAAATTCCCTGGAATGGGATTCCCAGAAATTTTGAAGCTTCACTCTCCAAAGTGGATCTCTTCTCCTCTACTTATTATTTTTAGCTTAGTTTGGTTTGCTGTTGGCTTAAAGACTCTTATCAACTACACTTTCTTACTGAAAAGATTTTTAACTCCCAATTTGCAATTAAATTGGATTGCAGTCACGCTTCTTTTGTTTATTTCTTTCAGTTTTTTTATGCAAACAAAAAAACTGCTATACACATTAGAATTAATATTGCTTATCAATCTTCCTCTAATCATTTACATCATTGCGATATTGTATGGTAATCAAGGTTTAGAATGGGATTATGTAAAAAAAGCAGTGATGCACATTTATCATTCACCCAACTATTTAGCATTTTCAGCATCATTTCTTATTTTTTTTGGAGTTGCTAACCTCGTTGTCTTTAATCGCGAGTTTAAGCATAAACAGAAAATTAAAGTGCTCTCGGTGCTGTACCTAGTTATATTAGGAACAGGCATTATGTTTACAACATACTTTATTCCGATTGGATATAACGGCTTGGATCACATTCAATATATGTCCTTCCCTTGGCTATTGACAACCGACTCCATTAAAGTTGCGATAGCTTTTCTCGAGCGTGTCATGTACATCTTTCTTTTTTTGAATTTATCCATCGCATTTGTCAGTATCATCATTACTTGGCATGTAAGTATGGAAATTCTAAAAAGTTCAGGCTTGTTGAAAGGGATAAAGTGGAAACAACATAACCTGAATGCACATTTGTTTACGATAGTAGTCTGGATTGCTAGTCTAATTGTAAGTACATATATAACTGAACCTCAGTTTTTAGAGTATTCAAGCTACTTGATAAATTTTCTTCCTCCCTTTTTCGTAGTATTTTTAATTATATGCTGGTTTATTAGCTGGAGGGATAAGCATGAAGATGAAGACATCCTTAAAACCAATTAAATGGCTTTCAATTCTAGCTCTGTTTGCTATTATCGCACCTCTCGTCACTGCATGCGGAACGAAAGATATCGATAAAAGGATGTTTGTCGTTGCTGTTGGAATCGATAAAAGCGATAACGAGGAAAAACCTTATGAGGTAACGATTAAAGTACCGATTCCATCGAATAAAAAAGCTTCTCAAGCCCCTAATTTTATATATTTAACTGAAATAGCTGGATCAATTAGTGAAGCATTGCATATCTTAACGTCTCATGTTGATAAAAACTTAGAGTTCGGACATACAAAATTTATTATATTCGGTGAGAATATTATTGAAGAAGACTTGCGCGTAGTTGTGGACATTTTTTTAAGGAGAAGGGAATTTCAACAAACGGCTTGGCTTACCGTGGCGAGGCCTTCTGCAAAAGAGGCACTAAAAGCAACTTCTTCTACAAATATTCCGGATATTAACATCATGTTCAATCGTTTTTCTAACATCGGAACTGAAAGCTCATACATTGTATCTACATTCTTATTCGATTTTCGGAGAAAAATAGGTGAGAACGGTATAAATCCAATATTGCCTATTATGGAGATCAACGAGAATAATACCAATATCATCGTCAATAAATCAATAATTATTGCCGAAGATAAGACCAGATTGGAATTGTCACCTGAACAAACGGAAGATTACAACACGTTAACTAATCAAACAAAAACGATTAATTTAGACATACAAGTAAAAGAAGACAATACCGCTTTTACTGTATATGTAGATGCTGTTAATGTTAAATATAAAATTTTAACTCCCACTAATCAAAAACCTGTAATAAAAATGAAGGTTGATATGGTTGGATTATTGCAAGAATCAACAACGCTTACAGATCGAAATCAATTAGCTACATACAATAAGCTTGCAAGTGAAGTTTTCAAAGAAAGAGCTTTAAATTTCTTAAAGCTGCTCCAAACAAACGAGGTAGATCCAATCGGTTTTGGTTTGCGATATGAAGCTACTCGTCTGCATAATAGAGATCTGGTTGCTGAATGGAAAGAAATTTATCCTGAGATTACATTTGACGTAACGGTTAATATGGTAATTAAAAGTCTCGGATCGATTCAATAGCAACAAGACAATACCCAAACTGTGATCTATTAGAAGTTCGATTCCCTCCTGGAACGTCGTATGCTGCATAGAAGTCTATTTTATTGTATAAAAACCTCGAAACCATCAATACCCTTACGGTTTCGAGGTTTTTCCCTTATAGACAGTTGACTATATTAACCCGACATATCCCTAACTTACATTAAGTTAACACTTTCCCATGCCTGTCGCAAACGAGATATCCCTTCTACAATCTGCTCCTCATTCAAATGAGCATAACCTAAGCATATCGCGGGCTGGTTCATATTCATCTGGTATCTTCTCGCATCAATCGCTTTGACTGCATAACGGCTGCACGCATTCAAAAATACTTCGAATTGCTGCTCATCCTTCTTCCACACTGCGTAGATGTGCAACCCTGCTTGAGCTGGATATGGTTCCAGCGCTTCCTCCATATGTTCAGCCAGCAACTTATACAGTAACTCCACTCGTTTGCGGTACAGCCGCTTTAATCGCCTCAAGTGACGATCGTATTGTCCCGAAGCCATAAATGCCGCCAGTGCACGCTGCTGAATAATAGAGATTGGATGTCTCTCATAGACCCGCTTCGCACTTTGAAACGCTTCTCTCAACTGCTTTGGCAATATCGCATACCCTATCCGAATATCTTGGAGCATCGTTCTAGAAAATGTACCGATATAGATTACGCGGCCTCCGTTGTCTAATGATTTGAGCGGTTCTATCGCTCGGCCGATGTAGCGGAACTCACTATCATAATCATCCTCTATAATAAATGCGTTAGACTGCTCTGCCCAGCGCAGCAGCTCTAATCTACGCCCCAAGCTTAGTACAGCTCCTGTTGGAAACTGGCGACTTGGAGTAAGCATCATCAGCTTATAATTGTCTTGCTGAGGATGAAAGCATATGCCATGCTTATCGACTGGAAAAGCATGCACGATACCGCCAACGGATTGTATAGCCAGTCGTGCCCCCTCATAATGCGGATCCTCTAAAACAGCAAAGTCTCCCTCGTTCATCAACATCTGTACGAGCAGCGTAATTGCTTGCTGCGAGCCATTGACAATCATAATATCTTCAGCCTGAACGATGATGCCTCGATCACTTCGCAAGTGCTTAGCTATACTGTGCTTTAATTCCTCATGCCCTTCGCTTGAATAAGCATCTATCATTTCTAGTTGATATTGCTGACGTGCTTGTTCATACAGACAACGATTCCATTCCTTAATTGGAAATTGATTCAACTCTACTTTACCAAGGCTAAATTCGATCGATGCTTGTTGACTATATGACACGCTATTCAATTGTATAAGCTTCATAGCATCTGCTTGCTGCGCATGGCTTACCTTATATTGCTGTAGCACTCTCTGACCCCAATGTGACAGCTGTACGTTAGAATTGGTACTCTCTAATTCTCGATTAGCATTCGGTTGAAGCTCACATACAAATGTCCCGCTTCCGCCTTTTGTATAAACATAGCTCTGTGCAAGTAGCATGTCATAAACTGTATTAACCGTTCCTCGAGACAAGCCATATCGCTCGGCTAGCTGCCTGCTAGATGGAAGTTGCCAGTTCGCCTCAAGCTTACCGCTTAAAATCACATCACGCAAAGCGTGGAATAAAGCTGCTTGTTTCGTTTTATAGCAGTCCATATATTCCTCGAATGGGATATGCAGTTCCAACCTTTCCGCCCCCTTGTAACTGGTATATTAAAATGAATATAAAGTGGATCTTTTTTCATGTCAATTATTTTCTTACAATGAGGTTATAGTTTTTGAGAGGTGAAGCTGATGAGAAGAAAAGAATTTCAAATGAACGAAGAACAGAAAGAAGACGTTATCACATTTTTACACGAGATGAGCTACGGTTTTCTTGCAACAATGAACGATAGTGAATATCCAGGCATCCTACCTATTAATTATGTTTACTTCAACGATGCGATATATTTTCACGGTAGTAGAATTGGTGAGAAGATGAAAAGCATAAAAAAGCATCCTTCAGTCAGCTTTGCCATTGCGAAAGAATTTGCTCAGATTCCATCCTATATGAATGACCCTTTCTATGCTTGTCCAGCGACCGTCTTTTTTAAATCAGTTATCGCATACGGAGAGGCGGTAATTGTAGAAGATCTAGAGGAAAAATGCGATGTCATGAACGCACTTATGCAAAAGCTTCAGCCAGAAGGCGGATATGAGCCAATCTCTATTCAAGATAAAGGCTACGCTGGCCAAGTAAAAGCAACGGCTGTCGTACGTATAGACATCCAGCAGCTTAATGCCAAATTCAAATTCGGACAAAATTGGAAGCCAAATAAGCTAGAACATGTCAGTGAGCAGCTATTGGAGCGTGGACAACAGCTTGATCCAGAAACAACGATGCTTATGCAGCGCTACTGTCCGCATGCGAAAGCCTAACGATGACGTATAGTTATAACTGAGTGCTTTAAAGATGTCGCTGACCAATTAACCAATATCCGATTTAACACAACTTTTTTAAGGTGGTATATTATGACGATAAATTATAAAACAGATACTCGTCCTCAAGTTAAAGAGGTATCCGAATTGTTTAAAAGCTCAGGTATCAAACGTCCGTACCATGACCTCGAACGACTTCAAAGTATGATTGACAATGCAGATGTAGTCATTACTGCTTGGGACGGTCTCCAATTAATTGGGATAGCCAGGGCTATTACGGATTATTCGTATTGCTGCTACCTGTCGGATTTGGCAGTGCATAAAGATTATCAAAAAAATGGAATTGGAAAGAATTTAATTCAACATTTACGCAATGTTCTGGGAGATGGCGTATCCTTATTATTGCTTTCTGCTCCTAGTGCAATGGATTATTACCCGAAGCTCAATTTTGAACGTACTGAAAAAGCATTTATCATTCCTAGAAATGCATAGCTTATTCAAATTGGAAACTTCAAGTTCAACAAAAAAGCACCGTGCCTTATCAGGGTCAGTCCCCCCACTACAGGCACGGTGCTTTTCATCGTATTAATTCATAACAAAATCAATTAGCTTTTGCTGCTTCTCATCAGTAAGCTCGCCACTGTTGTCAAAAACAAGCACGGAGCCTTCTGGCAACTCCCAGTTAATTTGTGGTACAAAATCTACGCGTTTTTCGAAATCGCCCCAATTATCGAGCTTCCAACGGTCGCGCTCTGTGCGGCGATCGACAATGCGTTGATGCTGAAGCTCAATATCTTGAAGCGTAACGACGACAACCTTCACATCTACCTGCTCCTGTGTCAAGCCTGCCGCGGAGATCACTTCCTCGATCCATTGCTTGTTTTTAAGCTCAGCCGTAAAAGGAGAGATCATGAACACATTTTGACCTGCAGCCAAATTCTCGATGCAGATATCCTTTGTTGTATCATATTCAAGGTCTCGCAAATTTTCCTTGTAAAATTGCGAATCACGATCGTTTATGTCCAAGCCCTTCATCTCAAGAATAGCTTCAACGAAGCGACCACCCACCGTATCACGATCTAAAAAAGCAGCTGGCAATTGTTTGCTCAATATTTTTGCTACTGTCGTCTTGCCAGTACCTGCTACGCCTACGAAAAACACTAGTTTTTGCAACTTAAAATCCCCCATCGTATGTAAAGTTCCATCTCTTAATACTATAGGAAATTGTGTTTCAAGTTGCAAGCTTTACAAAATATTCATGCTTTCAATAAATTTACGGGTTTCTTCTGTTCCGCGTTCATGCAATAGACTGAACAACGTTCTCATATTGTCATTAAGTGCGTCATTATTAGGGCCGACAGGCTGCTCTTCGTCCGCTACGCTGAACAATACCATCCTTTGCAACGAATGTTCATCACGTTCATTAATATTTCGAAACTGCTCCTCGATTGCACGAACTTCATAATCATTTGCAGTAATTACCAGATGATAGGATGAAATATCCGGCTGCGTATACAAGCGTCTAGCTTGTACATCCACATAATATACCTGTCTGTTAGACCTTGGCTGTTCTTGATAAATCTCATTCATAGCAAGCGTTCTCTCCTATTTTACTTATCGTAATAATAACTCTCTTGTATAGCATCTCATCAGGACAGACATTTTATTCCTATTTGCACATATACGTTATAATAAGTGGCGGTTCAGCTATAAAGAGAGGATGATGCCGATGTGTGGAATTACAGGGTGGATCGATTGGCGTTCTAATTTATTGCAGCATAGTGACACGCTTGAAGCAATGACTGAAACATTAATAGCGAGAGGGCCTGACGCTGGAGGTACATGGCTTTCTGTACATTGTGCGCTTGGACATAGACGGCTGGCAGTAATGGATCCAAGCAATGGTGCGCAGCCTATGGTTCGCTATCGAGAAAATAATCAATATGTCATCGTCTATAACGGTGAGATCTATAATGCGATTGAGTTATGCGAGGAGCTTAAAGGGCATGGTTGGAAATTTACGACAACCTGCGATACTGAGGTGTTGCTTATTGCCTATATGCATTGGGGAAAGGCTTGCCTTGAACGTCTTAATGGAATATTCGCCTTTGCAGTATGGGATGTGCAAGCCGAGGAACTGTTTGCTGCACGAGATCGTTTAGGTGTTAAGCCATTCTTCTACTATGAGAAAGACAGTCAGCTCATATTCGGCTCAGAGCTAAAAGCAATATTAGCTAATCCAAACGCACAACCGATCATTGGGGTGGAAGGCTTAGCTGAAGTTTTTGCAATCGGTCCAGCACGCACACCAGGTCACGGCATCTATGAAGGCTTTTGTGAGCTGAAGGCTGGTCAATGTATGACTGTGTCAAGAGCTGGCAAGCAAATTCGCACATATTGGCAGCTCGAAGCTAGAGAGCATGAGCACTCACTCGACGATACGGTTGAACAGGTTCAAGCTTTGCTGCTAGATACGATGAACCGGCAAATGATTAGTGACGTCCCAATATGTACCCTTCTTTCTGGAGGATTAGACTCCAGTGCATTAACTGCAATGGCCGTGCAATATTACCGCGATTCAGCAGCACGTCCGCTTCATACTTATTCTATCGATTACGTCGATAACGATAAACACTTCAAAGCACATGCCTTCCAGCCAAACTCCGATGCTCCATTCATACAATTAATGACCAACCACCTTTCCACTGTTCATCATTATCTTCAGTTCGATACCCCTGAATTAATCGACGCTTTACATGAAGCTACACTTGCTCGCGATCTACCGGGGATGGCAGATATAGATTCTTCATTGCTGCTTTTTTGCCGTGAAATCAAAAAAGATGCAACGGTTGCCATATCGGGTGAAGCTGCTGATGAAATATTTGGCGGCTATCCTTGGTTTCACAACGAAAAGACGCTGCACGCCAAGCAGTTTCCTTGGTCACTCGCAACGACTTTTCGCAGTGAGCTATTGACTGATGATATGCGGAATTGGATACAACCAGAGCAATACGTTATCCAGCGATTTGAAGAAGCAGCAGCTGAAGTCCCTCGGCTTCATGGTGAATCTACCGAGCTTCAGGCAATTAGACAAATGTCCTATCTTAACATCACCCGCTTTATGCCAACACTGCTAGATCGCAAAGACCGGATGAGCATGGCGGCTGGACTTGAGGTTCGTGTTCCATTCTGCGATCATCGCCTCGTTGACTATGTGTTCAATATTCCGTGGGAATTCAAAACGTCGGGTGATCGCGAAAAAGGTATACTACGCAAGGCGCTTAAGGGCATTCTGCCAGACGAGGTTATTCATCGTAAAAAGAGTCCTTATCCTAAAACACATAACCCTGCTTATCTAACAGCAGTTACCGAACTAATGAAGGAGACATTAAGCGACAGCAATGCACCTATCTTCCAGATCATTTCACGCCAAAAAATCGAACAGCTGCTCAACTCTACTCAATCCTCATCGCTTGTTCCATGGTTCGGTCAGCTTATGTCAGGCCCTCAGCTGTATGCCTATCTATACCAAGTGAATGTATGGCTAAAGCATTACCGTGTAACGATCGCATAGTTTAAAGGTTCTAAACATAAAGAGGCTGCTTACATCGAACGCTGCAGCGTCGATATAAACAGCCCTTGCTCTATATCGTGATAAGCAATTAGCGCTTTTGCAGAAGCTCCTCAACGATAGGAATAAGCTGCTTCAATGCCTCACCACGATGACTAATTTTCCCTTTTTCTTCTTTCGTTAGCTCTGCCATGCTGCAAGCTAACTGAGGCACATAAAAGTACGGGTCATAGCCGAATCCCCCATTACCGTGCGGTCGATCCGTAATTACGCCTGCCACCTTGCCTTCGGCAACGATGAATTGCTCATTACTCGGATCATATAAAGCTAGCGCACAGCAAAATTGCGCTTCGCTTAACAGTCTAGAACCATCAGCAAGCGGAGACTCGTCCACAGCAGCACCAATCTTCTGCAGCTCTGCAATTAGCTTGCTATTGTTTCGCTCATCGTTAGCCCCTTCTCCAGCATATCGAGCTGAATAAACACCAGGAGCGCCTGCTAACGCATCAACAGCAAGACCCGAGTCATCGGCAAGCACAGCAACATTCAATGCTTTACCAGCTGTTTCTGCTTTTTGCTTAGCATTATCGATGAACGTGTCTCCATCCTCAGGTATGTCAGGAATTTGCGGAAAGTCAAGCAGACTTTTCACTTCAATGCCTAGCTTTTCGAAGGCATGAGCAAACTCCTTTACTTTTCCAGCATTTTTCGTAGCGATTACGATCGTTTTCATCTACTCACCTCTTATACGTGAGGCCGCAGTACCTAACGCCTGCTTTTGTGCATGGATAAGCTGTTGAATCCCATGCTCGGACAATGCTAACAAATCATTCAATTCATCTCTTGAGAACGGAGCTTCTTCTCCCGTTCCTTGCACTTCTACAAACTTCCCGCTTCCTGTCATAACAACATTCATATCTACTTTCGCACGGGAATCTTCTTCATAATTAAGATCAAGCATAGCTGTTTCATCAATAATCCCGACACTTACTGACGCCAAATAATCGTTAATCGGATATGTATTGAACTTATGACTTTTAGAAATATGCTCAATAGCGAGAACTAGCGCTACAAAAGCTCCTGTTATCGAAGTCGTCCGCGTGCCGCCATCTGCTTGAATGACATCACAATCGAGCGTAATCGTCCGTTCGCCAAGCGCTTGCAAGTCAACAACGGATCGAAGCGCTCGCCCGATTAAGCGTTGAATTTCCATCGTACGGCCAGAAAGCTTACCGCGATTTGCCTCACGCTGATTTCTAGAATGTGTTGCTCTTGGAAGCATTGAATATTCTGCTGTTACCCAGCCCTTGCCTTGTCCCTTCATGAATGGTGGTACACGTTCCTCTACTGATGCTGTACAAATCACTTTTGTATCACCAAATTGGATAAGCACAGAGCCTTCTGCATGCTTGTTCACGTTTGTCGTTATGTTCACGTCACGAAGCTCATTGGGCTGGCGACTGTCATTTCTCATGTTCAAATTGCCTCCTGAAACTTGTAATTTAACGTTCCTATTGTATCAAAGCCACCAATCAAATGCCATTAATTAATTACATCGTTGCCACAATAGCCAGCAATTACTCTTTATTTTAGTCATCGTCCATCAATATAACGAAGGGGATTTCAAGTATATAACACTTGAAATCCCCAACAATTATACTTAATTATCTAGATCTTTACATTTTTAGTGCATTGACATGCATCGGCTTGCTAACTGGCTCGCTGTAAGACAAATTATTTTCGTCAAAGATGTTAATATCTCCATTAAGTCGTACTTGCACAGAGGAGACACCTGTGTTTTCAGCAACAGATAATATAACAGCATTCAGCAATGCAGATGGGACAAACATTCCAGGCTCATACGCATCATCTTGTAAATCAATATGAACGACTCCATCATATTCTTCAAGACCAGTTACTTTCACATTCGGCAATATAACTGCGTCCAACGACTTCGCATCCATTGGTCCTTCAATTAATTCCTCAATTGCAGCAGTAGCTTGATCGGAAGAAGAAGGACGTTCAATCATACGTGTTACAGGTACAAAATAATCCTCATCATTCGAAGTTTTTGCTGAGAAATATAATGTTACTGGTGCTGCATGAGAATAGCTGACACCTTCAGCAATCTCAATATTAATACCAATATTACGAGTTAATGCTTCATCTAGTGGATATTGAGCAATTGGCATCTCATTTAGCTTTTCACCATCAACTTGAATTTCTACACCATTCACGCCTTCCAAAGACGTAAGTGTCCACGTAATTGCCTCAACAATACTGCGCTCATCCATCATGTTATAATCTACAAATGCTTCTGACAAATTAACAGTAGCAATACCATTTTCGCTGTTAAGATGATAATCTAAAATCTCTGTCCCTTGCGGGATCATAGCTCTAAAATCAACGGGTAATGATCCGGAATACATTCCTTGATCAACCATAACCTCGAGCAGCTTCATTGCAACTTCTTCTTCTTCAACAACAGCCATAGGCAAGCTAATCGGCGCAAGGTATCCGTTTTTATCCAGCAAATACACCATATATTGCTCTGCTCCCTCAACTGCACCTTCTGTTGTTCCATCCAACCAACTGCTTGTCTGATCCGCTTGCTCCTCAATAACCTCCGTTTGTGGAGGATCAATTGGCTCCGATACTGATTTAGAGAAAAGTCCACATCCCGATAGCACCATAGGAATTGCCACTACCCCAACTATTGCTGTAGAACGTAACCATGTTTTTGCATTCATTATTAAAATCCTCCCCTATATTCACTGAAAACTTTGTACAACTTGTCTTTTATAGTAATATGTATACGAGCCCTTCTTATTTTTAGACCAGTTTCGTCCAGAAAAATGTATGGAGGTATGACAATGACTCAACCAGGTAAATACAGTTTGAATAGCAATGAGGTCGCACAAGCTACATATAAGCTATTAGAAGAAAGAGGCGTAACGACGATGCATATCGCAGAGCTTGTGCATTTTCTGCAAGAAAGTTACGTACCAGACTTAGCCGTCGAGGATTGTATCGTTCACGTTGAGGCAGTACTTTCCAAGCGAGAGGTGCAAAATGCCGTGCTAACTGGCATACAATTAGATATTTTGGCAGAACAGGGCAAGCTTATTGAACCACTTCAAGCGATGATTGAGAACGATGAAGGCTTGTATGGCTGCGATGAAATATTAGCATTGTCTATCGTAAATGTGTACGGAAGCATCGGCTTTACAAACTTTGGCTATGTCGATAAAGTTAAGCCAGGTATTCTTGTCCATCTCAATGACAAAAACGATAAGCAAACGCATACGTTCTTGGATGACATCGTTGGTGCAATTGCCGCTTCGGCAGCCAGTCGATTAGCTCACCGCAAGCAAGCAGAACGTGAAGGCGTTACAACGCCTCCGCTAGACTAATAAGTATAAGAAAACTAGGGCGAGCATAGAAGGCTTAAAAAGCCATCTGCGCTCGCCCTAGTTGTATCATCATTATGGCGCGGGATAGTAGCGAATAATCCCTTTGTTATCATTTCGTTGTTGCAGTTGACCATGCTCTTGCAAATATACAAGATGTGCTATCGTCTCGGTTAGTGCAAACCGCATATTATGGGGTTGATCTCGTAAGTGCTGCCCAAAAAGCCATTCACAACACGTAAATGCATCTACTACTTGCTGCTCCCGCACGTATTGAAGTATTGCCTCTAATCGACGCTCGTGATGCTGAATGATTGCTGCAATCCGATCTCTGAACCCTTCAAATGGATCTCGGTGCCCCGGAAGCACTAGTGATACGTCAAGCTCCTCTATCTGTTTTAAGTTGGTCAAAAACTGCGAAAGTACCGGACGGTCCTCACCAGCGACAACACCTACATGTGGTGTGATCCGTGGAAGCACTTGGTCTCCACAAAGCAAAAGCTTGCTTTCTTTATCATATAGCATAATACCGCCATAAGCATGACCTTCTGTATGTATAAGCCGCCAATCAGCATCTCCTAGCCTAATCGATTGCCCCGCTTCCACATACTCAACTTCCGGTTGAGGCTCCACTCTCTCCTGAAATTGCTGCATATTGTTAATAATTGCTTTAATAATATGGGACGGAGTTCCATGCACAGCAAGTAGCTGTTCCATATCACGCTCGAATTGATATTGACCTGTACCCCACAGCTTTTCTGTATACGCTTTCGATTCTTTCGTCATATAGACTGGTGCTCTACTCCGCTGCTGAACATAACCCGCTAGGCCATAATGATCCGGATGCTGATGAGTTACGACAATCTTGGAACAGTCACCCCACGTAAGCGATAATTTCTGGAGCGTCTCCTCCCATATTTGCTCTGCTTCTAATGTGCGCAGTCCTGGGTCTATAATTGCAAACGTACCATTCTTCTCAAACAGCAAATAGCTATTAATCCATTTCAATGAAAAAGGTACAGGTATTCGTACCTGAATAATCTTACTTGTAATATAGCTGATTGTTTCTATTGGACGACTTGCTTTTCGATTATACTTCACGTTTCGAATCTCCTTCACTGTCAACTCTAACGAGCTTACTGCTTCTCCAGTATTTTAGCATAGTTTTAGATCTTTCGGTCATACTATCACTACTAAGTTTGATGGAGGGATCATAGTGCTCAATCGATTAAAAATCATTTTATCTCCTTCGGAGGATCTCATTCAAAATGAGCTTACCCATCCAATAACTGGACAGAAGCTGGAGCTTGCCTATTATTTGCCTCTATGTGACGAGACGAAAATTCATTCGTTTATTACGGTGCCTTTTTCAAAAAATGAATATCCTTTTATGACGTTGCTGCAATCCAATCCTAACTTTACAAAAGTAACTGATCCGGCTACTTGGACTGATCTTTTACTGCGTGGTCAAGCAATGGTTGCTTATCAGGATTCGATTTTTTCGTTCGATGCATTGAAGTACAGCTACAATGATTTACCAGATGCGAAGCTTGAAACGTCAATACTAGGACCGCAGCACTCATTAAGTGAAGATCCGATCACCTCACTTAGTGTGATTCGCAATGCATATATGTCCCCGGAACTTGTTATCGATAAGATGAATGTTGGTAATTTGTCTCGTACGAGTCTATACATAATGTACGACCAAAGAAAAGTTAACAACCATACATTGGATTTACTTATGCATAAGCTAGCAAGCATTCATCTGGATCTGATTCAATCAACAGGACAGCTAGAAAGATTATTAAACGGAAAGAAATATCAGCTCTTTCCTACTTTACTTATTACTGAACGTATTGACCGAATTGGGCGAGCGTTATCCTTTGGCAAAATAGTTCTCCTGCTTAAAGGCTCACAATATGCGATTATATTACCAGTAACGTTTTTTGATTTTATGCATGCGGTCGAAGATCATTATGAATCGATCTGGATGACAAAGCTATTAATTATATTGCGTTACTCTGCTTTGTTCATTACAACTACTTTACCGGGACTATATATTGCAATTTTGTCGTATAATCCTGAAATTTTCAAAGTTCAGCTTACCTTCTCACTAGTAGCTAGTCGATCGATTGTTCCGTACCCTTCATTTATTGAAGTTCTAATAATGCTTGGCATGATTGAAATGTTGCTGGAGTCAAGTATTCGAATACCGAAGCTCATCGGCTCCACATCAACAACGGTAGGCGGACTTATACTCGGTTCTGCGATCCAGCAAGCCGGGCTAGTCAGTAGCATTATGATCATTGTCACATCACTAGTTGCGATCAGTAACTTCGTATTGCCTATCCATTCCATGTCACTGGCAGTCCGCTTCTTAAAATACCCAATTATTGTATTAGCGATTTTTTTAGGAGTTGCTGGTGTATTTTTAGGATTGTTTTTCTATATCGTATGCTTGTGCAGTACACGAAGCTTTGGAGAATACTATTTCCGTTATCGAGGTGATGTCAACTCTAAGCAAGGTGAAATCGGAGGTGCAGGTACATCATGAACCGATACGTATTCTACCATTACTTTATCGTATGCTTTACAAATTTAGTAATGCTCGTTCCATATCATCTCATTAATGAGCGATTCAGCGGCTCTGTGATGGCAATTATCCTAAGTCCGTTCATAGGAGCAATTATGCTATATATGTTCACTAATGCCTTAACTAAGTTCCCTGGAGAAGGTTTGCCAGAAATTTTCGACCATTTCTATCCACGTTGGTTAGTTAGTATGATTATGATCTACAAATCATTCATTACTGGCACATCTGCCGCTATCGTTCTGTCAACGTATGCGGTCATTATTACAAGATTTCTTAATCCAGAGGGTAATCCGTATGGTATTGTGTTGGTGCTAATGGTCGTTTGCGCATTTGCAGCAACGCGTTCAACAGTTACTGTAAATTTTGTGCTGGAGATTGTGCTTATCCTTAGCTTTCCATTTGTTGGGTTTGTACTCTATAAAGCAATCAAAAGCCCGCTTATGAATTGGGATGCAGTAGCTATTGTAGCTGAACACTATAATAAGATGCCATCTCTGCTAGTTATAGCAAGCGCTACCTTTGTTTTTACAGGTTTTCTAAACTTGTCAATATTCAATAGGACATTCCCAACAAACTTTCGGTTTAAATATCGTTGGTTGCTCGTATTGATCGCCTTTATTGATCTATTAATGATCTTTTTCATTCCAATCGGCGTTCATGGCACGGAAGCTGTAGAGCATTATGTGTATATATGGAGTGCTACCGCAGACTCAACGAAAATGGCATATGGTTTTATTGAGCGAGTGCTATTTTTGTTTTTGATAGTTCTGTTACATCTTGCGCTAGCATTTACGATGGTCGGCTGGCATATGTCCATAGAATTTCTGAGATACTTACTGCCTAATAACATAGTTAACCCTGACGAAGCAAAAACACCCCTTCGAAGCTATGTCATTGCTGGAGGCATCCTGCTAATTACATTTTCATGTATGTTTTTCATTAATCAGCTAAGTATGTTTCAGCTTGGAGGATACTTTATGATCATTAGAATGTTCTCTGAATTTGTTATTGTTATATGGGTGTATCTACTTAGTAAAAAGAAGGTGAGAAGAGATGAGAAAAGAATTAGCATATAGCTTTATTGTACTTTATCTGCTTGCCAGCACCTTGCTGACGGGATGTGGTTTTAAAGATGTCGATAAGCGTTATTTTGTAGTTGGAATGGGAATTGATAAGACCGACAACGAAGAAAAGCCTTATCGTGTTACTCTTAAGCTCGGTGTGCCTTCTATCCAAATCGACGTTGGTAAAAGTAAAACTCAAGTAGAAACAATTGAAACTGCCAGCATTGCAGAAGGAGTTCGCATGTTGAAATCTCATGTCGACAAGGAGATTGATTTCGGCCACTGCAAAGTAATCCTATTTGGTGATTCATTTGCACGGGAAAATATTCGTGAAGCGGTCGAATGGATGTCTCGTAGAAGGGATATACAGAACATTGCAGCCATCGCAGTCGGCAGTCCAAATGCGGAGGATGTTATTAAGGTTCAACCAGGAATTGAACGTTTTCCTGGCAACTCGTTGAACCTTTTCTTTAGTGAAGATGCAACCGAATCATCGTATACATTTATCGAAAGCCTTTCTGATCTTACAAGAAGATTGAATGAAAAGGGCCTTGATCCATTTCTACCAGTCGTCACGATGCAACAAGAAGATAAAACTTATGTAATCAACCAAGTTGCATTACTGGATAAGGAGAAGGTTGTCACGATACTTAATCCAGATGAAACACAGCTGTTAAGACAGTTAGCAGAGCATATCAGCCTTCCAAAGCAATTCGGTTCTTATCGCAGTGATCCGTATGTTGCTCTAATTAACAGCATAAAAACTAAATACAAAATAATTAAAACAGATTCAGCCATTAAAGTTGACATGAACATAAAACAAGCGATTACCTTCGAAGAAATACCACTTAATTCTTATTTCGAGCATCCAAATCAATCCGTTGAACAGCTTGAGCAGGCGTATTCAGAAGATGCTAAAAAGCTTCTACAAAAAATTCAAGCAGCCGGTGTTGATCCTTTCGGTTTTGGACTTCGTTATCGAGTAAAATATCATTTACCGAACTTTGATCAAGAATGGCCACTATTATATAAAAGCATGGAGTTCGATGTTAAAACAAAGATCGAAGTACGAGGGACTGGTTTAACAAGGTAATACAAAACAATGCTGCACTAGCACAATGAAATAATTCTAAGTGCAGGCAGCATTGTACATTTATAGTTATTTTCTTACTAATCGATGATGACGCTTCAGCTCATCAATATGCTGAACACCGATACCAAACATCGCTGTTTTCAGCTCGTATTCGATCGTAGCCAGCCGCTCGTCGATTGATTGCTGTTGAGAAAAAGAAGCTGTGTCCACCGCATGAGATAGCAAAGTACGGCCAAACCCAGCAGCATCAGCGCCTAGAGCGATGACTTTTGCGGCATCAACACCATTATTCAATCCTCCGCTGCCAATCAGCATGCTTTCCTGCATTCCATCTCTTAACTCAAGCAAGCAGTCCGCAGTTGCATTACCCCAATCTACAAAGCTTTCAGATGCAAAGTATTGAATCGTCGAATGTGTGCGATAATGCTCTACCTGACTCCAAGAGGTACCGCCTGCTCCCGCAACATCAATAAATTGCACACCGATCTGCAGCAGTCGATCTCGAACTTCCGCATCAATTCCCCAACCAACGTCTTTTACCCCTATCGGAACAGAAACACGGCTTATTACGGACTCCAGCTTTTTTAATAGTCCAGAAAAGTTGGTATCTCCTTCTGGTTGAAACACCTCTTGTAGACTGTTTAGATGAAAGACAAGCGCATCGGCTTCGGCAAGTTCTACAGCACGCATGCAATGTTCTGCATCAAGACCATAGTTCAAACTTACTAAGCCTAAATTTGCGATAATCGGAATAGTAGGTGCATACTTGCGGAGCTGAAAGCTATATGCTAAGTCTGTTTGTTTCAGTGCAACCTTCATTGAACCTAAGGCGAGAGCCCAGCCTCTTTCTTCTGCAGCCGCGGCCAGTGCTTCATTGATATGAAAGGCGCGTTCAGTCCCCCCAGTCATGGAGCTGATGAGAAGCGGCGTTTTTATTAGCTTACCGAACATCGTCGTTGTCAAATCTATCGCTTCAAAATCTAATTCAGGAAGAGATAAATGCTTAAATCTCCATTTTTCTAGCCCTGTCGTAATTCCTTCACCCTGTACAGGCTTCTCTAGGCAGATTGAGATATGTTCATCCTTACGTTTCTGTGTTGCATCGTTGCTTTGAATATTCATATATCTCTCCTTCTATGTACTAACGGCAGAGCTAAAAAATGGCGTTCCTATCGTTCAATCCATGCTTGTGCAGTTAAACGCTGCTGCAATTGCTCCCACTCTGGAAGAGCTTCCCAGTCGCCATAGGATTGAACAGCCAATGAGCCATTAATGCTCGCCATTCGAACTGCTTCGTACGTGCTCATTTCTTTGCAAATTCCCGCTAAAAAGCCTGCGCAAAAAGCGTCGCCGGCCCCGACCGTATCAATGACCTTTTCAGCAGGATAGAACGGAACTTCAGTTTGAGTCCCTTGTTCATATATAACGTTATAATCTCCTTTACCCTTCACAATACAAGTAGCGCTTAACTCATTAAGTTTGCTATCAATCAATTCAGCGTCCTCAGTATTATAAAGAAGCTTCAGCTCATCCCACCCTGGTAAGAAATAATCTGCCTTACTAGCCAAGTGTAATATCACTTCTCTCGCTTCTTCCAAAGACCAAAGCTTTAATCGCAGATTCGGATCAAAGCATATTTTTACACCATGCTTTTTAGCGATTTCAACTGCATCATAAATAGTCTCTTTACAGCTGTCGCTTAAGGCTGGAGTAATTCCTGTAATATGCAACAGCTGTGCTCCTTGAAGGTATTGCTCATCAAGCTGCTCAGGCTTCAACGTACTGGCAGCAGAACCTTTGCGGAAATAATGAACTGCACTTCTACCGCTTATTTGCTCACGAAACATCATTCCCGTTGGTGCATCCTTACTGTACATCACTCTGGATACATCAACACCTTCTCCGCGAATCGATTTAACGATTCTTTTACCTAGCGGATCATCCCCAACTACACTGAACCAGCCCACTTCAACACCCAATCTTGCAAGACCGATAGCGACATTGCTTTCAGCGCCACCGAACCGATGCTGCAAATGATCAGCCCGTTCAATCGATTGCTGCTCGGAAGGTAAAAATAATGACATTGACTCTCCAAATGTTACGACCTGAGGGGTATAATGTTTCATAAAAATAACCTCCGTATCTAAATAATATACACATGTAAAATCATTTGTAGACTTTATGAAGTAAAAACCTATACATTGGTTAGTGTAGTTCTCATGAAGTGAGTGATTCTTTAAGAAGTGCTGCTTGGATTTGAAAATAAGTAATCGAATCTGGCAACGCTTCTTTAATATTTCGAAGCAGACTGGCATCTACAGAAGCAGTTGCTTGTAAGATTTGTTCCTCTTGCGCACGATCGAATATTCGCGACCAATCGATTGGAAGGCCTTCTTCAATTGCTCGAATAATATGCTTTTCAACAGTTTGCTGAGAAAAGCCTCTTTGATCACGAATTTGTTCAGGCGTTAGACCTGACATAAATGATTCGTAAGAAAGCATATAACTTGGCTTCTTGTCCTGATCGTCTGTCAGACCCGAACTTTTGTGCTCCTCAAAGGATGAGGATATAGTCATTCCATGTTTTTTATCTTGCACCACATCAGTAGATCTAATCTGCTCTGGATTATTGATCGTATCTGCTTGCTGCCTGAACGATTGCACGATCGCGATGACATCATCCCCGTACTTCGCTGCCTTCGCTTGGCCAATTCCTTTTACATTCATAAGTTCATCAGGTGTCCGAGGTGCAGCTTCAGCGATCAAGCGCAGCGTAGCATCAGAGCATATCATAAACGGCGGTATATTTTCCAATGCCGCTTGCTGCCTTCTCCAATCCTTCAATGCTGCAAAGATCGGAGATGCATCTTGCGAGCTATTGCTTAGTAGCTGCTTCACTGTGCTTCGTCTTCGCTGCCATACTTGTTCTTTTCCTTCGATGACAGAACGAGCACGATCAGCAAGAGCAACAACCGGATATTGACCTCCGCTAAGCTGTAAATATTGCTCCGCTACGAGCCAATTCAACCAATCTACAATCTCCTTTTCTGGCGAGTGCTTCATTAATCCATAGGTTGATAAATGCTGCAGCTGCGCAGCAAGCAGCCTTTTATCTGCGGAACCCCTTAGAACCTTTGCAACCATCGTTACACCAAATCTACCGCGCATGCGCGCAACGCAAGACATCGCCATTAACGCATCCTGCGTGCGATCCACCTTCTCGCTAGTATCGAGGCAGCTGCTGCATTTCCCACAAGGCTCAACAGAGCGTTCTCCAAAATAATCAACAATAAATTGCTGGAGGCATGAATCAGTACGACAATAGCTGGTCATTTCATGCAGCTTGCTTGCTTGTACAGCCTTGCGATTGTCATCTCCCATTCCCTGTTCGATTAGGTAACGATGAATGAATAAATCACTTGCATCAAAAAGCAAAATACATTCACTTTCCTCGCCATCTCGCCCTGCCCTGCCCGCTTCCTGATAATAGGATTCCAGATCGCCTGGAACTTGCCAATGTAGTACGTACCGAACATTCGGCTTATCTATTCCCATACCAAAAGCGTTCGTTGCAACAATAATTTTACTTTTATCGAACCGGAACTGTTCCTGTGCTTCAGCACGGGCAACATCTGACAGCCCTCCGTGATAGATCTCTACTTGATAGCCAAGCTCGTTAATTCGTTCATAGACTGCTTCTGCTTCTTTTCTCGTTGCAGCATAAATAATGCCGGATTGCTCTGTTCTCTCTCTTAGAAACTGACTGAGAAAGTTCATTTTATTAACTCCGGTAACAACGGATAATGATAAGTTCGGTCTTGCAAACCCAGTAACAAATGATGCTGGATTCTGTAGATTAAGCATGGCAACAATGTCTTCCGCTACTTCTTTTGTCGCGGTTGCAGTAAAAGCTGCAACGACTGGTCGATTGTCCATTTTACTTATTGCAAGGGCCAGCTGTCGATAGCTTGGACGAAAATCATGTCCCCACTGAGACACACAGTGCGCTTCGTCAATAGCAATTAGCGGGATTTGCAGATGCTCAGCTAGCTGTTGAAACATCGGAGCGTCAAAGCGTTCGGGAGCAATATACAACAACTTATACTCACCATTAAAAGCTTGTCTTAATGTCGTTCGATATTGCTGCTGCGATAATGAGCTATTCAGATAAGCCGCTGAAACTCCTAAGCGTGTCAACGCATCAACTTGATCCTTCATTAAAGAAATTAATGGAGATATAACAAGCGTTGTGCCTGGCAGAATAAGAGCGGGTATCTGATAACAAACAGATTTCCCTCCACCTGTCGGCAAAATGGCTAGCGTATCTTTTCCATGTGCTATGCTATCAATTATTTCCTCTTGACCTGGACGAAATTGATCATAGCCATATATTTTTTTCAACAATGTACGTGCCGACATCGCCATACCTCACTTTCATTCAAGCACTAGCTAATATAATAAAGAACCCTGTCTTCCTAGAGCGTGGGAACAGCGAGTACGCTAATCCGCAATTGGAATGACAGGGTCTTCCTGTTCATCTTGTATTACCTAAACCTGCTTTAACTACTTCAATAACTTGGGTTACTGAAGCTGCTGATTTATCAAGTGCCGTCTTTTCTTCTGAAGTTAATTCTAACTCAACAACCTTCTCTATGCCATCGCCACCTAAAATAACTGGCACACCCATAAACAGATTGTTATAACCGAATTCTCCTTCTAAATAAGCAATAACGGGAATAATTCGTTTCTTATCCTTCAGTATCGCTTCTGTCATTTGCACAATAGAGGCTGCTGGAGCGTAGTAAGCACTACCATTGCCAAGCAAATTAACGATCTCACCGCCGCCAACACGGGCACGCTGCACAATCGCTTCAATCCGCTCAGCAGAGATTAGTTTCTCAATCGGAATACCGGCTACGTTAGAATAACGGACAAGCGGCACCATATCATCACCATGGCCGCCAAGTACAAAGCCTCGAACATCCTCTACTGAAACGTTCAGTTCTTGAGCGATAAATGTACAGTAACGAGCAGTATCGAGTACACCTGATTGGCCAATCACACGATTTTTCGGAAAACCGAGTGCTTGGTAAGCGACATAAGTCATTGCATCTACTGGGTTACTTAAAATGATAACATACGCATTCGGACTCGTCACTTTTACTTGCTCGCAAACGGACTTCACAATGCTAGCATTTGTATTGACGAGATCATCACGACTCATACCAGGCTTGCGAGCCACGCCTGCAGTAATAATAACGATATCCGAATTGCTAGTATCCTCATAGCTTGATGTACCAATTATTCGTGAATCTACACCCATCACAGGCGTTGCTTCCAGCATATCAAGTGCTTTCCCCTTAGTAGGATTCTCAAGAGGTTCAATGTCGATTAGAACCACATCACCAAGCTCTTTCTGCGCAAGCATTAAAGCAGTCGTTGCTCCAGTGAACCCAGCGCCAACAACCGTAATCTTTTTACGAGTAATAGCCACTACTAAGCCTCCTAAAGCTTTTTAGTTACTTTCTTATAATGCTTCATGCAACTAAAAAGCTGCTGCGGAAGCATTTACTTTGCTTTTTAGTTACTTCCTATGTAATGCTTCATTGCAACTAAAAAGCTGCTGCGGAAGCATTTACTTTGCTTTTTAGTTACTTCCTATGTAATAAAGCTGCTACGATATGTTAAAGAGAGCCAGTTACGGCTCTCTTTTTTTGCAGATTCTAGCTGCTTCTTATGCTAAATGCTTGATAATTTCGTCTGCGAATTGAGAGCACTTCACTTCAGTAGCGCCTTCCATTAGACGAGCGAAATCATAAGTAACGGTTTTGTTATTAATTGCAGTTTCCATACCTTTGTAGATAAGGTCTGCAGCTTCTTGCCATCCAAGATGCTCAAGAAGCATAACGCCGGATAGAATAACGGAACCCGGGTTTACAACGTCTTTGTCAGCATACTTAGGTGCTGTACCATGCGTTGCTTCAAAGATCGCATGTCCAGTTAAGTAGTTGATGTTAGCGCCTGGTGCGATGCCGATACCGCCAACTTGTGCTGCAAGTGCATCGGATAGATAGTCACCATTCAAGTTAAGCGTCGCAATAACATCAAAGTCAGTTGGACGTGTAAGAACTTGTTGTAGAGCGATATCAGCAATCGCATCTTTAACGATGATTTTCCCAGCTGCTTCTGCATCAGCTTGTGCTTTGTTAGCCGCTTCAACACCTTCAGCTTCTTTAATGCGGTCGTATTGGCCCCATGTGAAGGTTTGCTCAGCAAACTCTTGCTCTGCAACTTCATAGCCCCAGTTTTTGAACGCGCCTTCTGTATATTTCATAATGTTACCTTTATGAACAAGTGTTACCGTTTTTCTGCTGTGCTTGATTGCATACTCAATCGCGGCACGAGCTAGACGCTTAGAACCTTCTGACGATACTGGCTTAATACCGATACCAGAAGTTTCAGGGAAGCGAATTTTGTTAACCTTCATTTCATTTTGCAAAAATTCGATTACTTTTTTCACTTCTTCAGAACCGGATTGGTACTCGATACCAGCATAAATATCTTCTGTATTTTCACGGAAAATAACCATGTCTACAAGCTCAGGACGTTTAACTGGAGAAGGTACTCCGTCGAAATAACGTACTGGACGCAAGCATGTGTAGAGGTCCAACTCCTGACGTAGTGCAACGTTTAGTGAACGGATACCGCCACCAATTGGCGTTGTAAGAGGACCTTTAATAGCAACAATGTACTCGCGGATTGCAGTTAGTGTATCTGCAGGAAGCCACTCACCATAAGCGTTGAATGCTTTTTCTCCAGCAAACACTTCATACCATGCAATTTTTTTCTCACCATTGTATGCTTTCTCAACTGCTGCATCTAGAACACGCTTTGAAGCTTTCCAAATATCGCGCCCTGTTCCATCACCCTCGATGAATGGGATGATTGGTTCGTTTGGTACTTGCAATACCCCGTTATCAATTGTAATTTTTTGACCTTCAGTAGGCATTGCGAATTTTTCAAATAAAGACATGAAATATTTTCCTCCTTAAAAGTAATTTAATCGTTATACATAAACTATTATAGCAGATTAACGCTCATCAACTGGAATGTAAGATGCTTGAATCGGTCCTACATATTCAGCGCGAGGACGAATCAATCGATTATTCTCATATTGTTCTAATATATGAGCGGTCCAACCGGATACACGGCTAATTGCGAATAGCGGTGTAAACAAGTCACGAGGAATTTTCAAAGCAGTGTACACAGAAGCAGAATAGAAATCTACATTCGGCTTCAAGCCTTTGCGGCTTGTTACAAGCTCTTCGATTTGAATAGACATTTCATAAAGCTCAAGATTACCAATTAATTTACCAAGCTCATTGGACATTTTTTGAAGATGCTTTGCACGCGGATCACCATTTTTGTATACACGATGACCAAAGCCCATAATTTTAACTTTGTTTTCCAATGCATTTTCAATGTAAGCCGTTACATTATTTTTTGAGCCAATTTCCTCAAGCATAACCATAACTGCTTCATTAGCACCGCCGTGTAAAGGTCCTTTTAATGCTCCTATAGCAGAAGTAACACCAGAATATATGTCAGATAGAGTAGCAACTGTAACACGAGCAGCAAAAGTTGAAGCATTCAGCTCATGATCAGCATGTAGAACAAGTGCTTGATCTAGGGCTTTTACAGCAATGCTAGCAGGCTCTTCACCAGTTAACATATACAAGAAATTGTGAGCGATTGAAACTCCTTTTTTCGGAGCAATCGGCTCTTTACCTTCACGGATACGAGCAAATGCTGCAACTACTGTTGGTAGCTGGGCTTGTAATTTAATCGCTTTCAGTTGGTTCGCTTCAGTAGACATCTCTCCGCTTAGCGGATCATAAAGCGCCAAGCTAGATACTGCTGAACGAAGAGCTGCCATGGAATTTGCATTCTTTGGATACAGCTTGATTGCTTCGATTACTTCGTTCGGAATTGCAGAGAAATCATCAAGCTTTTGCTGTAAGTCAGCAAGTTGTTCGCGATTAGGCAATTTTCCATACCATAACAAATATGCTACTTCTTCAAAAGAAGCTTTTTCAGCAAGTTCGTCAATGTTAATACCACGGTATGTTAAAACTCCATCAATGATAGAACTGATAGAGGATTGCGCTGCTACAATACCTTCAAGACCTTTTGTTGCTGTCATCGTTCCCTCTCCTTTATTATTGAATGTGTTAATAACCTATAATCAACCTGAATTCATCAAAATTAATCATATAGGATTTTGTCAAAAAAGTGAACATAAGTGAGGATAGAAATGCTTTATCGCCTTCATCGATAAAATATATCAGGTATATTTTTCATAGCCTGTTTATTATAGCACACAAGTACATACAGACAAAAGAATTCATACAAATAAACAACATAATTCGTAATATTCGAAATGTCGAAAACTAGGGCGTGTCTGAGAACTCCGAGGCCAGCCAATTTTGCCGAATTTTCGTTCCATGCAAGGCGCGTTTGTGAAGGCCTACCGGCGTACGTCAAGCAAGCGGAACGAAGCAGGGGGCGAAAAGGCGGTGAAAGGGCCACTGAGCGGGTTTTCAGACACGCCCTAATAACTTATTGAATATTATGATAAACTAGTGAACAAGTAATGATACTGGAGGAATAAGATGTCACAACGTTATGGCATTATTGACATTGGTTCAAACTCAATACGACTCGTGATCTATGAAAAAACTGAAAATGGTGCGCATCGTGTTGTTGATGGTAGCAAGCGTTCCGCTCGCCTCAGCAGCCAAATCAATGAGCAGGGTGAGTTAAGTCAAGAAGGCATTAACGTGCTTATTGAAACGCTCAAGATCTTTCAACTATTAGCTAAACAGCATCAGCTGGATGCTCTTGTACCAATCGCTACTGCAGCGATTCGCAATGCTGCCAATCAAGCCGATATCGTCATTCAAGTAGAGAAAAAAACGGCGTTAAAAATTAGAATACTTTCAGGTCGTGAAGAAGCCGAATACGGATTTTTAGGAATGATTAACTCCCTTCCGGTGCAAAGTGGATTTTTGCTTGACATTGGAGGCGGTTCTTCTGAGCTTACGTTATTTTTAGATCGCAAAATTATCCATAGCTTTTCCTTTTCATTTGGCTGTGTAAGCTATAACAAACGGTTTGACAGCAAAACTGGCTTAAGCGATGAGCAATTAACTGAGCTTAAGCAGGAAATTCAAAGAGAGCTTTCTGAGCATGATTGGATTTCACACTATAAGCATTTGCCGTTAATTGCAGTTGGCGGCACCGCACGTGCAGTTGGAAAAATCCATCAAGCGTCCATTGACTATCCATTTGCTCAAACTCATAACTATCCAATTTTGGAGTATAGTGCTTCCGAATTGTTCGATCAATTAAGACTAATGCCGCAGGACAAACGAAAAAAGACTGCAGGTTTAAGCAAAGATCGCGCAGATGTCATTATCCCGGGACTAGCTATACTAACGGAAGTGTTTCACTATATACAAGCTACACATTACGTAATCTGTGGCGCGGGTCTTCGTGATGGGGTGTTCCATAAACTGTTTTTCCCCGAGCAGCCTTTGCAGAAAAACCCGCTTGAATACAGTGTTGAAAACTTAATCGCTCTCCACACTGCATTGCCACGAGCTCATACCGATCATGTAAGCAAGTTAGCAGACCAACTGCTTTCCTGTCTTATGAAGGACGATGCGAGTAAGGAGATGTACGCAGTTTATTTGAATACTGCTGCCCGTCTATATCGAATTGGTGCGACGATTGAATATTATCAATTTGCAAAGCATACGTTTTACTTAATCGTCCATTCTCATCTAAATGGACTATCACATAAGGAAATATTGCTAGTAGCGGCAATTGCATCATTTCGCAGCAAGAGTAAAGCTCGAGCAGAGCTTAAAGGCTATAGTCAGCTTATATCGAGCGATGAACTAGAGATAATCTCTCGTCTAGGGTATGTACTACAGCTGGCAGCTGCGCTAGATCGCAGTGAAACTCAAAGCATTCAAAGCATGGAACTGAAGCTAGAACAAGATAAGCTTCATATTGCAGTGACGGCAGCACACAATGATTTGGAGCTGGAGGCTCACAATGTTGAAGAATTGGCATCGGATTTCAAAAAGCATTGGGGAGTAAAGCCTGTTTTAGTATAAGTTTTTCGATATTCGCTAAAGCAGTTACTAAAGCCAACGAACTAAAAAACGGAGCTGTCCAGAAAGCAGTTTTCACTGACTTTTGGATTGCTCCATTTTTTAGTTTATCCTTATCTAACACTTTCTTTGCTACCCTTCCACCGTTCTACAAGCTGCGCTTCGAATTGACTACGGTATGGCATAGCTTCTTCCTCTAGCGTCACACGCTCATACTGTCCATTCACTTTCAGCACTCTTGCCTTCACATTATCTGCTAAGTTTAACTGCAGCATAACGATGAGTAAGTTTTTCAACTCACTATCGAATACTGGACATAACAATTCTACACGTTTTTCTAAATTTCTAGTCATCCAATCGGCACTAGACAAGTACACTTCTTCTTTACTGTCATTATAAAAGTAAACGATACGGGAATGCTCCAAATATCGATCGACGATACTTATTACTGAAATATTATCGCTTATTCCAGGTATTCCTGGCCTTAAGCAGCACACCCCTCGAATTATTAGTTCAATGCTAACACCCGCCATTGAGGCTTCATACAGCTTATCTATCATTTCTTGATTAGACAGGCTGTTCATTTTTGCAATAATTTTGGCAACCTTTCCTGCTCGTGCATGCTCGATCTCTCGATCAATTAGCTTTAACAGTCTCGTTTTTAATCCAGTTGGAGCTACAGCAAAAGCTTCCCAGTCACGCGGAACTGAATAGCCGGTTACCTCATTAAAAAGAGCAGATGTATCCGATCCGATAACATCATTACTTGTCATTAAGCCAATATCAGTGTACAACTTGGCCGTATTCTCATTATAATTACCTGTGCCAACGTGTACATACCGTTTAAGCCCATACTTCTCACGTCTCACAACGAGTAGCAGCTTAGCATGGATTTTCAGTCCGACAAGACCATATACTACATGACATCCCGCTTTTTCAAGACGCTTTGCCCAAGCAATATTGTTTTCTTCATCAAAGCGAGCCTTTAGCTCCACAATAACGGTTACTTGCTTGCCTGCAGCAGCCGCATATTCGAGTGCTTTAACGAGAGAAGATTGACCGCTTACGCGATACATTGTCATTTTAATAGCGAGCACATCAGGGTCTTTTGCGGCTTGCCATACAAAATCATTCACAGGCTCAAAGGATTCATATGGATGATGCAGCAGAACATCACGCTGTGCTATTACACTCATAATATCCTTCTCTTCTTCAAATTCGAGCGGATAAGTAGGCTCGAACTTTTTGTAGCGCAACTGATCATGCCCCTTCACCATACCAGAAAGCTTCATCATAAAGCTTAAATCAAGTGGCCCATCGATCATATATAAGCCTTCTTCGATTTCTAGCTCTTCCTTAAGTACTTGCAGCGCGTAGGAATCAAAATCTGATTCCACCTCAAGACGAACGGGTATGCCCCACTTTCTACGACGCAGCTCCTTTTCGATTTCCTCTAGTAAATCCTCCGCGCCTTCCTCATCAAGCGATAAATCAGAATTGCGTGTTAAGCGGAACGGACAAACCGATTCAATCGTATAGCCGGCGAACAAAGAATCTATAAATGCAGTAATGATATCCTCCAGCAATATAAATTCCTGCTTCTTACTGTTGCTGCGGCTTGGAATAGGAACACATCGTGGCAATATAGAAGGAATTTGTATAATGGCAAAAAGCGGCTCATCCGTATCTCCCTCACCTTCCATGCGAAGCGTTACTGCCAAATAAAGCTCCTTCGTGTGCACATGAGGGAATGGCCTGCTTTGATCAACGGCCATTGGCGTAATAACAGGAAAAACAATTTCATTATAATAATCAGCTATTGCTCTTTGTGCAGTTATCGTAAGGTCTGCATACTCGCGTATGAACACACCTTCCTTATTTAAGCATTTTATAATTTCACGATATGTTCGATACTGTTCACTGACCATATCCTTCGTCCGTTTTTGCAGCCTTTTCCATAGACCAGACGGCGAGTAACCTGCGAAATCCATTTTCGTTAGATTAGCCCGGATTTGCTCATGAACACCAGCCACTCGCACACTCATAAATTCATCGAGATTACTCGACACGATCGCTAAAAACTTTGCTCGCTCCAAGAGCGGATTGCGATGATCCTGTGCCTCCTGCAGCACTCTACGATTAAATTCTACCCAGCTGAGATCCCTATTTAAGTAGGCTGATATTTGCTTTGACATGAACGTTCCCCCTATGCAGCGTTGGTTCTATTCAATAAATGACATACTGCATTAGCAAAACTATAACGGACAATCATTAACTATAATGCTGTGAAATGTAAAGGAATTGTTAAAATTAAAAGCGGCGCATTATGAAACGACCACTATTCATAGCCGCTTCAATCCACTTCAGAATAAGCCCTTCAAAAATTCGACGTGTAAACGGTATGATAAGTAACACACCTACAATATCAGATATAAATCCAGGTAGAAGCAGCAGCAAGCCCCCTACCAGCACACATACGCCGTTCACGAAAGAACGACCAGGTATTTGACCGCCATTCATTTGTACTCTCGCCTGCTGCATTACTTTCCGTCCTTCGTAAAGCGAAGCAATAGCCCCAATGAGACTGATCAGAATCATTAACGAAAAAGTATTCCAGCCTCCGATCCAATCTCCTACGATAAGTATCCCCCATATTTCAATGAGAGGGTATAAAATAATTATTGCTGGCAACCATTTTTTCATATTATATTCACCTCATTTACATTGATTGCAATTTTTCATAAAGCTCTGGCATAACCTTCGATAAACGAACAGGACTGAATGCTTCATTGACCCATACATGCTTCGTTCCACCATGCACGAGCAACTCTCCAGGCAATTCTTCATCAGAAGTAAAGGTATTGGCTTTAAACTCAACTGCTGAAACCCTTCTTACTTGTGATTCAAATTCCATACGCAACGGAGTGAGATGCTTCATTCTTGTACATATCATAACCATATCATCATATTGGGCAGGTAGAACATAGCTTACTGCCAAGTCGATAACGGGGAACAACAATCCCTTTTCTTCAATATCTCGATAGGTTACCCCTAAACTTCTTACCCATTCTGTACGACCAATTTCAAACCAGGTTACATAATTTCCGTGAAAAACTACTCCCATTTGATCTGTTTCTTGATATCTTACACGAAGTGGATGAACAAACCATTTCCCAGCCATATGAAGACTCCTTCAGCTACTATGTTTTAATGTAATTATAATAAAGGTTGTGCATAGCATGCAAAGTTTGTTTCACAATTATATACAAATAAGACCGCAATCTTCTACTTATGCGAGAAGATCACGGCCTTTATTCAACGCTCCGCTCAATCCCTCCATCGCTCGCCATTCTTATTAGAATGAAGGTCGCTTATGAAAAGATTGAGCTACGCTGTAGCTACCAACAGGAAACCGAGGAGTGCAACTTAATTTATTTAATCAGTCATTTTTTTTTAACTCAAAAATAGTTGCCTCTGATAACAAGATAAGCCTATCGTTATTAACAACAAAAAAACTTACACTTACAGGTATGCTAAGTTTTGTAGAAGGGTCCCTTATATTTATTGCTTTTACTACATCATTTATATTTAAGTCGGGGATATCTATTTTATATAATCTATAAAAAGATTCAGAGCTATAGCATGTCGCTGTAATCTCATAGAAGGGGTTTTTTAGTTCATATTGATAGTCCTTATAGTTTTTAAGTCCTTTTGATGAAAAAAAGTCTTTTTTGATTATAATTTCATCTCCAATAAATTTTTGTCCTGTTGGATATTCAGAAGCATCATTATATGAATTTGCAAATCCTAAAAGCTTTTCAACTTCCCAAGTTCCATAGAAATATTTTTCAGTTTCACTATCCAATTTTATACGTTCTTGTCCTACAGTACAATATTCGGATGTGTCTTCTGGAATACTATACTCATCCGTATCAGGGTTAGGCTCCCTAAAAGTATTTGGATTTGATGACATTTCAACATTTCCACAAGCCGATGCTAGCATCAGCATTATCATAATACAAACCAATAATATTTTTTTCATCTTTCACACTCCCGATATAAAGTTAAGTTTTCTCCTGTTTACTCGCTTGCTAACTGAAAGATTTGCTCAATGAAACGGAAGTTGTGTAATAATAATCCTAGTCGTTGCGATAATCTGCCATCAGTTTATTTTTTTCCCTCGTTATCTTAACATTTTTTGAGCTACAAAGCATTGCTTCGTCGTCAAAGTCGGATGTTTTAACTTCCTTACAATAAAAGTTCAAAAATTCGGCTTTCAGGACCAAGAAGATGGGACACTACTAGAAAGCGAGGAGCACAGCGTACGCAATTGGTACGTGAGCACCGGAGCTTTCGGTAGCGTCCCATATTCGAAGTCGAGTAAGCCACAACGCACAGCTTCGTCATCAAAGTCGGACGTTTTAAACTTCCTTACAATAAAGGTTTAAAACGTTCGGCTTTCAGGACCAAGAAAATGGGACGCTACTTAGAAACTGAGCAGCGCAGCGTACGCAATTGGTACGTGAGCAGCGCAAGTTTCGGTAGCGTCCCATTTTCGCCGCCGACTAAGCTACAAAGCACAGCTTCGTCATCAAAGTCGGACGTTTTGAACTTCCTCTTATAGAACTTTTGATTGTCCTGAGTAGATATACCCAGTCTCCGCATAAATCGTTACTTCCATGCCGTCCTGAAGGATTTCAGTTGCGTTTTTAACGCCTAGAACTACAGGAGTGCTAAGATTGATGCCGCATACTGCTGCATGGCTCGTAATGCCGCCCTGCTCTGTAATAACAGCACCTGCACGTTCAAACGCAGGAATATGATCCTTATCCGTTGCAACTGTTACAAGAATATCACCTTGTTGTACTTTTGCATTTGCTTCTTCAGCTGTACGCGCTACAACAATTTTACCTGTAACATTTTGACTACCTACACCTTGTCCAGTTGCAAGCAGCTCACCGATATGGTGAATTTTCATAAGATTCGTTGTACCTGCACGTCCAACCGGAACACCTGCAGTAATAACAACAGTATCGCCAGCAGCAAGAAGACCTGTGTTCATTGCGCCATTAACAGCGTAATCGAACATTTCATCCGTCGTTGCCGCTTCAGGTCCTTGTACTGGGAATACTCCCCAGCAAAGTGCTAGTCCACGCATCACTTGCTCAGTAGGAGTAACCGCGATAATTGGAGCCTTTGGACGGTATTTAGAAACAACACGTGCAGTAAAGCCGCTATGTGTAGATGTAACAATTGCTTTAGCATTCAAGTCTAATGCTGAATTCGCTACCGCTTGGCTAATTGCTTCCGTAACGGAGTTTTGTTGAGCACTTGCTTGCTTCATGAAAATTTCACGATACTCTAAAGCTTCTTCAGCACGATGTGCAATACGAGACATCGTCTCAACAGATTCAGTCGGATATTTACCAGCTGCTGTTTCACCAGAAAGCATAATCGCATCGGTTCCATCAAAGATCGCATTCGCTACGTCACTTGCCTCAGCACGAGTAGGACGAGGATTGCGCTGCATGGAATCTAGCATTTGAGTTGCTGTAATTACTGGCTTACCAGCTACATTACATTTTTTAATCATCATTTTTTGAACAAGAGGCACTTCTTCAGCTGGAATCTCAACGCCAAGGTCACCACGGGCTACCATAAGACCGTCAGAAACCTCTAGAATTTCATCTAGATTATCAACGCCTTCTTGATTCTCGATTTTTGAGATGATTTGAATATAACTTGCATTATGTTGTTCAAGCAATTCACGGATTTCAAGAACGTCGCTTGCTTTACGCACGAATGAAGCAGCGATATAATCAACGCCTTGTTCAATACCGAAAATGATATCATTTCTATCTTTTTCTGTAATGCCAGGAAGAGAAATTTTCACACCTGGGACGTTAACGCCTTTTTTACCTTTAATCGGACCGCTATTTACGATGCGACAATGAACTTCTGTACCTTCGATGCCTTCAACCTTCAAGCCAATTAAACCATCATCGATTAGAACTGTTGAACCAACTGACAAATCGTTAGGAAGATTTTTGTAAGTTACAGGAACTCGATTACGATCTCCAAGAATCTCTTCTGTTGTTAACGTAATTGCATCACCTTGAACAAGCTCAATCGGTTCTTCATTAAGTTTGCCAAGACGAATTTCTGGACCTTTTGTATCTAGCAAAATTGCTACTGAAGTACCAAGCTCCTGATTCGCTGCACGAATGTTTTTAATTCGATTGCCGTGCTCCTCAAAATCTCCATGAGAGAAGTTTAAGCGACCAACATTCATTCCTGCTTTGATCAATTTCTTCGTATTTTCCAACGATTCGCTGGATGGTCCGATTGTACAAACGATTTTAGTTTTACGCATGATAGGTTCCTCCGTTTAATGCCTGAAATTCATTACTATAGTATTACCAGTGCATCATAATTCCATTACAAATTATGACATTGAACAACCTTTAACAACAATTTGTTCACAATCTATAATTTTATCGGTTTTATAGCGACTTTGCAACAGAAATAGTTCGTACTGTACTATTTTTTAACAATCTATTCTATAGCTTGACCAGCTTCTGCTTCTGCCATACGATAATGTCCAATTTTTCTAAATTTATGATAACGATCTTCTATTAGCTCATCTGCACTCATTACCAAAAGCTCGTCCAAATGTTTAGCGATAGAATCCTTAATAGAATCCGCTTGCTCTTCGAGATTACGATGTGCTCCACCTTGCGGTTCTGGAACAATTTCTTCAATAATTTCAAGTTTCAGCAAATCTTTAGCAGTAATCTTCATCACTTCCGCTGCTTCATCTGCGCGAGATGCGTCCTTCCATAAGATCGAAGCTGCACCGTTAGGAGAAATCGCAGAATAGATTGCGTTTTCTAGCATAATGACACGATTGCCTACGCCTAGCGCCAGCGCACCGCCGCTACCGCCTTCACCAATTACAACACATATAATCGGCACACCAAAGCCAGCCATTTCCCTTAAATTCCGAGCAATCGCTTCAGATTGTCCGCGCTCCTCAGCTGTATCTCCAGGATAGGCCCCTTTCGTGTCGATAAACGTAATGATTGGGCGTTTGAATTTATTCGCTTGCTGCATTAAGCGTAGAGCTTTCCGGAAGCCTTCAGGGTGAGGGCTGCCGAAAAAGCGTGCAATATTATCTCTAGTATCTTTACCGCGTTGATGACCGATAACCGTAACAGGCACACCGTTGAATTTTGCAATTCCACCAACAATAGCGAGATCGTCCGCAAACAAACGATCTCCATGCAGCTCAATAAAATCTGTAAATATAGCTCCAATAAAATCTAGCGACGTCGGACGCTGATGATGACGAGCTAGCTGTACTTTTTGCGCAGCTGTCAGCTCGCGATACATATTATCTTCCAGTTCCTTACAACGTTCCTCAAGCCTAGCGATTTCCTCAGAGAAATCAAGGCCCGTTCCATCGCTTAAGCTCTTCAATTCTTTAATCTTATTGCGTAACTCATTCAGCGGCTTTTCAAAAGGCAGCTCACTCACTCAATGAAACCTCCTTTACCACATGCATATCAAGCAGCTTAGTCAACATCGAACGCATATCTTTGCGATGCACAACTTTGTCCAACTGTCCATGCTGCATATTGAATTCTGCCGTTTGGAAATTTTCAGGAAGCTTCTGACGAATCGTTTGCTCAATAACGATACGTCCAGCAAATCCAATTAGTGCACCTGGCTCTGCTAGATTATAATCCCCTAAGCTTGCAAAGCTAGCTGACACCCCACCAGTAGTTGGGTCTGTAAATACAGATATATACAAGCCGCCATCACCTTGGAATTTGGATAGAGCCGCACTTGTTTTAGCCATCTGCATAAGGCTTAGGATGCTCTCCTGCATTCTAGCACCGCTAGAAGAAGAGTATATAAGTAGTGGCAATTTCTTAAGATGTGCGCTTTCAATTGCGCGCGTAATTTTCTCTCCAGCAACCGAGCCCATGCTTCCTGTAAAGAAATCAAAGCTCATTACAGCAACGACAACTGGGAATCCACCGATTTTCCCTTCTCCTGTTACGACAGAATCAAGCAAATTCGACTTAGCCTTCTGTTGCTCAAGCTTTGTTTTATAGCCGGGGAAATTCAATGGATCCACTGACTCCATCGTTTCATCGTATTCCACAAAAATGCCGTCATCAAGTGTCATTGCTATACGTTCTCTAGCATTCAGACGACCATGATGACCGCAAGATGAACAGACCTTAAGATTTTTCTCAAGCTCTTTACTATACTGTATATTGCCACACTTCGGACATTTGTTCATTAGTCCTTCCGGAACTTCACGCTTAGGACGTTCAGTCGGAATCGTGGCGTATTTTTTCTTAGAAAACAAATCTTTAATTTGCACGTTTCACACCTCTTTGGGCGCAATCGAAAACTTTAGCTCTATGGGCGAATGATGCTGTCAAATATCTCTCGTATTTCCTCTACCTCACCTGAAGGAACTAGAATTTCGAATTGCTGTTTAGACAAATTGACAGGACGGATTTTCACGAGAAATCCTTCTTGTGTTAGTTTATTTTTAATGTTCTCTGCTGCTCTCTCACTCGGTGCAATATAAAATACCGTCCACATGGGTTTACCTCCTACTACATCACGTTAGCAATTGTATAGGGCTATACAGCTACTATCCCGTCAATGGCCGTATGATGAACTCATGATAACATAACTACTGACTTTCGGGCAAATCATATTGCCGGGCCTTTTCATCCTGATGCGCAATTCTTGCAGAGGCTGCTGCAGCAAGTCCTGCGACCAAATCATCAAGAAAAACATGAATGCCTTTCCCCTTCATATTTAACTTCTGCAAGATTCCCGGCTTCACCTTGTCCAAATAGCCAAAGCTTGTTAAACCAATCATTCCATATACGTTCGTAATCCCTAATGCGAGCGTCTCATCCACACCGTAAAGCGGCTCATCTCTTTCCATAATCGCCTGCAGTGGCTGCGGCAGCATTACTTGCTCTGCCAGCTGGTCGAGAGCAATTCCAGTATACAGAGCATATTGCACCTCACGCTTACATAAAACAGCTCTTACACTTTGCTCACATTGTTCAACTGTTAAGGTTGAGTTATACGGAGATTGCAATTGAAAAGCAATTTCTGCAATCTCTAGCAAGCTTACACCACGTTCCATTAATAACGATTCAATCGTACTCATTGGCTTCACTCCCTACAAACTAATGTAGGTAAGCATATGCACATTTCCGTAAAAATGTGCCTCTCATTATTTGGTAGCGATTGCTCCTTCACCAAGTAGCTGTTCAACCTGATCAACGAGCTGCTTTCTGTACTGAACGCTATATTGGTCACTTAATACGACGATTTGACCTGTACCTTCATAAAACAACACCGTCTCCTGCTCCCCGTGATGTATACGCAAGATGCGTTGCAGCTGTGCCAGCGTTTCTTGATTCTGTCTATCACTTCGCAGCTTAATATAAACTTTTTGTAAAGATTGTTTTTTGGGTGACGCTGCTTGTGCTGAATCTGTTGTCAGTGACTTTGCTTGCGCTGAATCTGTGTGCGCTACATCTGCTTTCTGCTGACTGCTGCTTATCGAGTTAGAAGCTACTTTTTCCTCGTTGCCTTTCATCGGGCTTGGATCAGTCTTCTCCTTGTCGCTTCTATCCATGCTTGGAGCATTCTGTACCTTCGGCTGCGTGCTTCTTCGCTGCGCAGATTGACTGCGCCAATTCGCCTGTGAGCGTAATCGCTCTGCCTTAGTGCGTAATGACTCATAGTTGCCTTCTGCAGACACCGCAACATCATGGACGATCAGCTTTAGCTCTTCCTCCTGCTTTTGCAGTTCGACTAGCATTAAAGCAAGCTTATCCTTGCTCAGCAGTTGAGCATGCTTGCTCCAAACTCTGTTAAAGATCACTGCTTCTAGTCGGACAAGTGCATCCTCTACCTCGGCAAATGCCATCGCCTGACCACTCTTGCTTACGAATGAACGCAAAGATACGACACGCACAGGCACTACGGCATAGCTGCCGTCTTCTTTTTCATACAGCTCGACAAGCTGGTCGGTGGAGGTTCCTTCAATACCAGCAAGAAGCTCGTCAAGCGGATGACCGGTTAAATACATGCCAAGCAGCTCATATTCATGCTCCAGTTGCTCATGCTTCGTAAAAGGGCGAATATCAGGCAGCTCAACATTCCAGTTTTGAATCTCGTCAAACCCGAACAATTCAAGCTGTAGCTCATCACGCTGCTTCTTCCATTTGGTAACTGCTTCAAGACAATCATCTAGCACGGCAAAAAGTTGAGCGCGATGCCCATCCAGCCCGTCAAACGCTCCCGCTAGAATAAGTGATTCCAGCACCCGCTTATTGACTACGCGAAGATCGACTCGCTTGCAAAAATCTAGCAAGCTCTCATATGGCCCTTCTTGACGCCCTTTTACAATAGATTCGATCGCCTGCGTGCCTACATTTTTAATAGCCGACAGGCCAAAACGAATGCCATCCTGTGCAGGTGCAAAATTCAAATGGCTGTCATTCACATTTGGAGGAAGCACCATAATGCCCATACGTCGGCACTCATCCACATACTGTGCCGTCTTCTGCAAGTTACCCGCAACTGAAGCTAGCATTGAAGCCATGAAGATGGAAGGATAGTGAGCTTTAAACCACGCGGTTCTAAAAGCAAGCACCGCATACGCAACCGCATGCGCGCGCGGGAACCCATAATCAGCGAAACGCACGATCATGTCATACACATCATTCGCTGTCTGCTCGTCATAGCCCATACTGAGGCTTCCTTTGACGAAATGCGTTCTTTCCTCATCCAGCACTTCACGCTTCTTTTTCGATACGGCTCTACGTAATAGATCGGCTTCGCCTAACGAGAAGCCAGCCATATGAGATGCAATCTGCATAATTTGTTCCTGGTATACTATAATACCGTACGTATCCTGCAAAATATGCCGAAGTTCGTCGTGGGGATATTCGACAATTATCTTGCCATGCTTTCCTTCGATATATTTCGGAATAAACTCCATCGGACCCGGTCGATATAGCGCCAGGACGGATACAATATCTTCAAAGGTAGACGGCTTCATCTCCTTCAGTACTCTTCGCATGCCGGCAGATTCCAGCTGAAATACGCCAGTCGTTACACCTTTGCCAAGCAGTTCATAAGTAGTCGGATCATCAACGGATATGGAGTGAAAGTCAATTGTTTTGCCATAAAGCTTCTCTACCCATCGATGAGAACGCTCAAGAATCGATAATGTTCTCAAACCGAGAAAATCCATTTTGAGCAAACCTATCGCTTCTAGATGCTCCATCGAATATTGCGTTAACGGGAGCTGTTCGCTGCCATATTGCAGCGGTGTGTAATCCGTCAGCGGCTGAGAAGCAATAACTACACCAGCTGCGTGTGTCGAGGAGTGCCGTGGCATCCCCTCAACCTTCATCGCCATATCGATGAGCTGCTTTGTCGTTGCTTGCTGCTCGTAAGCAGCACTAAGCTGCGGACTAAGCTGTAATGCGGATTCTATCGTCATGCCGACCCCATTAGGAATCTGCTTTGCAGCACGATCCACCTCTTGAAATGACACATTCATAACGCGCCCTACATCTCGAATCGCTGCTTTAGCTGCCATCGTCCCGAACGTAATAATTTGAGCCACATGCGACTCACCGTATTTCGCTGCCACGTAGTGAATAACTTCATCGCGACGCTCGTCGTCAAAGTCAATATCAATATCTGGCATACTAACCCGCTCTGGATTCAAAAAACGTTCAAATATCAAATTAAACTTAATCGGATCAACATCGGTAATGCTAAGCGTATAGGCAACAAGACTGCCCGCGCTTGAGCCCCTTCCCGGACCAACCGCTATTTTCCTTTCTTTTGCAAAGCGAATAAAGTCCCAAACAATTAAAAAATAATCACTATAGCCCATCCGCTCGATGACCCCTAGCTCATAATTCAGTCGCTGCTCAATATGCTGTCGGTAAGCGGTATCTTGTATCCAACGCGGCTGATTGCCGTAACGCAGCAGCAGCCCATCAACACATAGCGACTTTAAAAAGCTGGCAGAAGTATAGGCTTCAGGAATTGGCCAAAATTGCGGCAGTTTCGCTCGACCGAGTGATAGTGTAAGCTCGCAGCGGTCAGCAATGACCTTCGTATTAGCTATTGCTTGAGGCACATGCTGGAACCGCGCAACCATCTCTTCCCCGCTTTTAAGATACAATTGATCCGTATCAATCTTCATTCGATCTTCATCTTTTAATGTTTTACCTGTTCCGATGCATATAAGCACATCCTGTACTTCCGCATCCTGTTCGGACAAGTAATGCACATCATTCGTAGCAACTAAGGGGATGTCCAGCTGCTCTGCGAGCTCGATCATCATATTACCTGCGCGTTTCTGCTCAAGTATGCCGTGATCCTGCAATTCCAAATAAAATCGATCGCCGTATATGTCTTTGTATCGAAGCGCAGCAGCAACAGCATCGTCCCAAGTTCCATGGAGCAGCTTTTGATTCACTTCGCCACCAAGGCAGGCGCTTAAGCATATAATCCCTTCCGCATGCGCGCGAAGTGTTTCTTCATCGGCTCTAGGACGATAATGATTGCCCTCCAGTTGAGCAATCGTAACGATATTCATCAGGTTGCGATAGCCTTGTTCATTCATCGCAAGCAATATTAAATGATAGATTGGATTGTCTTTACGACTCCCCTTCTCAAAGCGAGATCCTGCAGTATAGTATATCTCGCAGCCAATAATCGGCTTAATGCCATGCTGCTGACAGGCTTTATAAAAAGCTACGGTGCCATACATTACACCATGATCTGTCAACGCCAGTGATTTCATCCCTTTGCTTGCAGCCGCCTTAACGAGCTCCTGTATGCGTGTGGCCCCATCTAACAGACTGTATTCACTATGGACATGCAAATGGACAAAGTCCGCAGCCAGCGTATTGCTCATCAATCGTCACTCTCCTTACTACAAGCGAATATTATTCCTATTATTTTATCATATTCCGCATGGACACGCCCATACAATGAAACATAAGGTTTGTCTAACTTTTGGAGGGGTGAACAATGAACGAGTTTTTATCAAAGGCT
>Ga0160467_100116_pt1 | contig 114284 bp, 100 predicted proteins | sample HID1972I_E11MG_FD_108221 | JGI IMG/M metagenome (GOLD analysis project Ga0160467, IMG submission 108221) | Enriched pill bug-associated microbial communities from UW Madison campus, WI, USA - HID1972I_E11 MG | ecosystem: Host-associated > Arthropoda: Insects > Digestive system > Unclassified ... | reverse complement strand
GCGAGCCGCCGATAAGCCTGTCGTCAACGCCAAACGGGTTCATCGCATCATGGGCAACCACGCCATGCTGCTGGAGAAGCATACGGCTGTTCGCAAGGGCCGCATCCATGACGGCAAGGTCATGGTCATGCGCTCCAATCTGCGCTGGTGCTCAGACGGTCTGGAGTTCGCCTGCTGGAATGGCGAGGTCATTCGTCTCGCCTTCATCATCGACGCCTTCGAGAGATCATCGCCTAGACGGCGGTTGCCAATGCAGGCATTTCCGGCTCAGACGTGCGCGAGATGATGTTGGAGGCGGTCGAGAAACGCTTCCATGCAACCCGAGCCCCGCATGCTATCGAGCATCTCTCTGACAATGGCTCGGCTTAAACCGCGCGGGACACGACGCTGTTTGCGCAAGCACTCAATCTGACGCCCTGCTTCACGCCGGTCGCCAGCCCGCAGTCGAACGGCATGTCGGAAGCCTTCGTCAAAACGTTGAAGCGGGATTATATTCGGATATCAGCTCTACCGGGCGCCCAAACAGCGCTCCGGCTCATCGACGGATGGATCGAGGACTTGTATGAAGGCGGTTCTGTCAAGCATTCATTGGCGTATCCTTTGAACTTGTGACTGGGCTGCATTGGTTTACTGGCGCACTCGGCGCATCGACTTGTATTCGGCGAGGGTTCGACCTCAACCACGATCCCATTCATGGGGGCCAAGCAGTACTGAAGAGCGGCGTCACACTACAACACGGCGGACGTTATCCGGACCAACTTCAATCTCGACAGCCGCTCTTCTTTCCAGTCGCCCGTCGGCGCTTGGAACTGTTATGGGGCTTCCGCTTTCAGCGACGCCCCCTGTGGGACAAGGCCGTCTTCAGCAAAATGCCAGATGGCGACCGCGAGCTTTCGAGCGAGCGCGATGATGCCAATCTTGCGAGATCGGCCCGAACCCGCCCCGAAAGTGCTACGGTACCACTGGGATAAAGCGCTTGCCGGCTGATACCTCAGCCAACACCACGCGAGTTCAACGAGCAGCCGTCTGGCGAAGCGGTTACCGGCTTTGCTGATCCCCTGATCATGCTTCACAGCACCACTCGCATACGGACTCGGTGCCAAGCCTAGAAAGCTCGCCAAACACTTTCGATTGGCAAATTGGCGGTGGAACACCTCAGACACCAGCAATACTGCGCTCAGTCTGCCAATACCCTTAAGCGTGGCGATGCGGTGAACCTTGTCGACGTTGGGAATGCCAAGAGTACGGTCCTTCAAACCTTCTTCGAGCTGGCGGTCGAGATCGCGAATATGGGCGTGGACCAGTTCGAGGCGTTCGAACTCCCTCGTTAGCTCTGCTGCAAGGAATTTGCCGAGTGATTGGTCATCGGCTGTTCTGACCACTTGTAGCCGCTTACGCCAGTCGCCTCCCCAGAGAGCCTTGACCTCGCGGATACCGTGAAGATTGAGCAGGGCACGAATACGGTTCACTTGGCGGGTCCTTTCGGCTGAAAGCTGCAGACGTTCTCTGTCGAGGCGTTTGGCATCTTCTTCCTCCGGCGTGGGAACACGAACTTCGCGGCACACCGTTCTGTCGCCATGGTCGAAAGATCGGAACATTCGGACCATTGGACTCAGCATCTAGCCGGTCTGTTTTGGCACGGCGGCTTCGCCTGTTGACCAAGAAGCTGGTGGAGTCAAGCACAGACGTACGAATGCCTCGCTTCCGCAAGAACCTCGCTAGCCAGAAGCCGTCATATCCGGCCTCAAAGCAAACGACGATCTCTGCAGGGCGACCATCTATCTGCGCTGCGTCCGCTTGCGTGCCGTTCAACATCGCAACGAGCGCTTCGGTATCGCCACCACGAACCTGGCGAAGCTTCACGCGATCTGAGCTTGGGGAAAGCACCGCAACTAGCCATGTTGATTTGCTCAGCTCAATGGCTGCATATACTGACACAATGGACTTGGCGTTCTCGTTCATCGGGGGCCTCCTCGTTGTCGATGAAGCGGATGAGCCGGGCAGCTCCTCCATAGCATCTATAACGAAATCCATCCCCATTCCGGGCTCAAGATGGCTTCCCCTCGGCAGTTCATCAGGGCTAAATCAGTCTAGCCGACTTGTCCGGTGAAATGGGGTGCACTCCAATAAAGGCTGGGCCGATGTTAAGCCACTATAGCGATTTAGAATCGCTAATTGCTCCTGCGGATTGCAAACAATCTGTAGAGTTGGATTACGGTTCCATAGAACTCTACATAGGCAAATCGGCAGATCGGCTTTCGGCTGCAGGTCTCCTGAATTTGGTGCTACGTGAACCGACGGGTTGTCTATTAGCATGCACTCTGACTTCAATTATGAATACTAATCTGACGATTAAGTATCAAGAGGCAGTAAAAGAGGCAAATACCAGCGCGGTGATTGAAATTTGGTCGGAAGGGCCGGAGCTTAGTGCCCAGCATTGGGACGGATTTACATCCCGGTTTGATAAGAACAATATGAAACTTCTTTCACAAGAATTCATAAAATAGCCGGTCGTACACCCGGGCACCAAAACCTATTTCGGATAGCCGGAGCGGTGTGGGCTTGATTGTTCCTGCAGTCTCCTTCCGTCTTCTTGGAACGAGCTGCGGCAGTCCGAGAAAAATACACTTATCCGTGCTGGGCTGTTCACGGCCAAAGGGAGGCCTGTCAAGTGAAGTACAAACCGCCAGAAAACAGAACGGAAAAAGAAATTATTGAGATTTTGTCGCGTATTGACAACGATCCAGAAGAAAGAATATCAGCAGTTTTGTCTGCTGTTTACTATGGAAAAACGACAAAATTTTCGGGGGATATTTTGATAGAAGAGTTTAAAAAGGCAAAATATGGTGAGAAGTTATGGTTAAAAAATATTTTTGAAACCTTCTATGGAATGTGTCGGACAAATTATCGTATTGATGATAGTATTATGTTTTTGACGGATTTTGAAAGGCAGAATCCAGAATATAGTTTGGATATTAAATCCACTATTGAAGCGATTTCTGAGTACAAATCCATATTTAATGGCGATCAAAGCGAAGGGCGGTTTTGATGAGAGTTGGGGTAAGTCATCCGATTCATTGTAGAAGACGCCGATATAATTAATGAAGATGTTAAATTCATTCTCCTCCATCATTGTCGGATCTCTGTTCCTGACTGGATGCACCGCATTGAATCAGACATCGTCGGCGATCAACGACGCGAATAGCGGTGTCGTCACTGCGATGCTGTCACCATACCGAAAACTTGACTCCCAATGGCGAGGCAAGACACTCGCAGACTTTCAGAGCAGGTTCGGGGCACCGACAGGCCAGGACAAGGAAGGGAACCGCGTGTGGTTTCGCACGATTGTCGCGCATATTCCGGGACAATATGTTGAGACAGCGGACTATATGCAAAATATGACAATTAGACGCAGGGAGTTCATTTCTGCGCACGACGCGAAGAAAAGTTGCGAGATCGCCGTCAAGGTGAAAGCAGGACGGATAGCAGCGATAAACGCGCGCCGCGATATCGGTATTCCGACGGACAGCTATCGCCTGTCTTCAGGGATGGAATCGACTTGCCAGCGGATATTTGGATTATAATCTTTAGTCTATCTATCGATATATCATTCTCTTTTTGGTCCAGTGTTCACGCCGCCCTCATCTGCGGGATTTTGAAGTATTCGGTAGACCTGCATTCGAGAACAGCCGACCGAAGCAGCTATGGCGGATGGCCGCATTCCCTGCGTCGATAGGCGTATAACGAGATCGCGATCCACGCGACGACTTCCACCCTTGTATACACCGAGATTGTTCGCGCGCTCGATACCCTCGCGCTGCCGCTCTCTGATGAAGCGCCGTTCCATCTGCGCCACCATGCCGAGCACGGTCAAAATGACTTTTCCCGTTTCGCCTTTTGTTGAAACGTGTGGTTCGAGAACAGTGATGTATGCGCCGCGCTGTTCACATTCGTGGACGATGTTTAGAACATCACGGGTGTCACGGCCGAGGCGATCAAGTCGGGTGACGATCAACTCGTCATCTTCGCGCAAGAACTCGATGATCGTTGCCAACTCGGTTCGGCCTCGGCGGCTTGCGCCTGAGACTTTTTCGCACCGGACGATCTGGCAGCCTTCGGCTACAAGCCGCTGTTGCTGAATTTCTAAATCCTGATCAAGCGTGCTTACGCGCGCGTACCCAATTCGAGCCATGTATCACCTTGAACTGGCCGCTTGTGATGCTTCAGGTGACGCCAATTCACCAGCCTGCAAACATAAGGAAGAACTTCAAACTCTCTCGCTTAATCGTGACAAGAAGCTGGAAGACTGCGCCGGCAATTCATCCGCGGACTGCATTAAGGCACGCACCGATCTGCGGATTGCGGCTGCGGAGTATCTAGACGCAGCCCTCACAGGAAAGGGTGAGGCTGATGAATTGTCGCTCCTCGACCGGCACATGGTGTTCCTGGCTGCGTGGAAATATGCTGACAGCAATGATGCTCAAAACGGTCAGGATTTCGCTGATGTGGAATCGTCGCTTAAGAGTGAGGCCGCCAAGGCGCTTCTCACAGGGTCGAAAGAACAGATCGCCAGCATCATTCGCGATCCGATCATACTCGGCGCCATCGCCTTTGGTGGAACTGGAAACGGTAAAACCACTGTTGGCGAAAGCGCCGCCATCCCTAAATCCGTAAAAATAATTGCCACAGATAGGGATGTCTCGACTTACTTTCAAAGTAATAGGCAATTTTGGACAAGCGAACCCATCAATTTTAACGGAAATAGAGTATATCAGCGCAACGATTTGATAGATCCAACATTTATCGATCCTAAATCTGGGAGAACAAATCTGGAGCTAATGCAATCTGGTCGCGCGCCCATAGGATCCGACGGCAATCCGATCAATCTGCATCATATGACACAAATGCAAGACGGCCCTATCGCGGAAATGACCCAAACCTTTCATAAGACAAATTCCAAGGTTATTCATGTCAATACCAATGAAATTCCATCTGGCATCAACCGTACCCAATTTAATTCCTGGCGGCGGACGTATTGGATAAACCGAGCAAACGATTTCTAGGAGATGTATCTGGTGACTGAACATATTGACGCGATTATTAGTGAAGTGAATCGACTAGATGATCCGCGAAAACGTAAAACTACGCTTCCAGATGATGCTCTAATAGCGAGATACGAAGCCGCCACGGGTTTCGAATTCTCGGAAGACTATAAAAAATTTCTCAAGAGCATATCTAACGCTTTCATCGGTTACCTGTCGCCACTTACTCTAAATGAAGAGATGGGTGGCGTTTATGGGGAATTGAGATCGGCTATTGAACAAGGCCGCAGCGCTGGTCTACCCCGCGATTGGCTTCCAATATGTGAAGACAACGGTGACTACTACTGCATCGCGCCCGACGGCAGAATACATTTCTGGGACCACAACGGTCCAACGACCGAGACTTGGCCCAACCTCGCAACGTGGGCAAACGATGTCTGGTTGGGTGGAGCGTAAGAATTTCGGCTATGCAATACGAGCCACCGTCGAGACAATTTGAGCCGCCCCGGCATTTCTGAAAAGCTCGGGCAGACCAGGCCCGGAAGCGCTGGGTCGAACGGCACTGCTGGACAGGTTACCGAAGGCGCGGCAAATACTATAGCAACCAAAATCGCGCCAAAGATTGAGCGGAAAATCGGCCGGCGAGGCTGGGATAGAGACTCAATCAACGAGACAATTGCGCAACCTCAGCGAACCGTCACGACCCGTGACACCCGGCATAATCCCAAAACCGGTGCGCGAAATGATGGTCCGGCAACTGCGATGCCTTTATCGTAAGCCTCCGGTGAAGGCTGCAGGTCAGGCCGGTTGAGCGTTGACGGTCGGCGGCGTCCAATTCCACGGAAGCAACTGCTCCAGCCTGGTAATCGGCGTGTCAGCGATGCGGGCAATAACGTCGGCCAGCAACATCTGCGGATCGATGTCGTTGAGCTTTGCACTCATTATCAGCGTGGCCATAAAGGGTGCACGATCAGCGCCACGATCTGATCCTGTGGGTTTCAGTACGTCGCGGACAGGCATTTCGGCTAGTCGCGGACAGTTATGTCGGCGGATTTAGATCGATTTTCGTGAGCGCCGATTTGGCACTTTGCCCTCGTGGTTTGAGCGAGGACAAGATACCCAGGCGGAAGCAACCGAGACATACCGACGTGAAGGGTATCGTCGGCGCCTATCGACTCTGTCCAAGCCCCCGACACCGGACAAGCCGCCGTCAAATTGCGGGGTTGTCCGTTCATCGGCGGCGACGCTAGAAACATCGAACGGCAATTTCGACTACTAAAAGTAGTAGTCGCCAATAGGTCAATGCCCGTGTTTGAATACGCAAACAAACGCATCAATCTGGGGAGGGCGACATGCGCAGGTCGACCGCACAACGGATCAACGAGATGGAACGATGGAAGAAAACATTGGAGGCGCGATTGGGACAAACAGGAGAGGGCGCAGTCGACGCGTCGGAAGGTTTTGCCTGGGGCGTTTGTGCTGGGGCAGTTGCAGCGGGAGGATCCATGCAGTGATCGTGCCCGTGTAACGTTAACCGCTCGGTTCAGATCAGAGCCGGTTGCCCCCAGGATCGAATGTGCATCGTCGAAGACGACAGGCATTCGCTTGGTGGCTACCAAAAATCGGAGTTTCAAACAAGTTTACAATGGACCATACAGGATACCGTCCAGAAACGGAGCAGACATGAAGACCAGCCTTGAACATTTGCCGGAACGAAAGCAACGCGAGCTTGCGCGCGTCGTCGGAATTATTCAGGAAGAGTTTGCTGATCTGGTGGAGCGCTCCAAGTCTGACGCCAAGAAGGATGGGCGGATCTTCAAAATCATTCTGTTCGGTTCTTACGCGCGTGGCACCTGGGTGGATGAACCGCATACGTCGAAAGGCTATCGCTCGGATTTCGACATCCTTGTCATCGTCAGCAACAAGGAACTTGCCGACCCCAAATACTGGGACAAGACAACAGACCGGTTGATGTGGGACAAGGAGATCGAGACACCCGTGGGGCTTATCGTGCATGGCGCTCGCGAGATCAGCAATTTTTTGCATGATGGCCAGTACTTCTTCGTCGACCTCGCCCGCGAAGGTGTTGTCCTGTACGAACTCGATGACCGGCCGCTCGCCGAGGCGAAACAACTCAGCCCTGCCGATGCAATCAGGGTGGCCGAGGAGCATTTCGAAAAGCAGTTTAGGAACGCAGTCGATTTTCTGAAAGGTTCGAAATTCTTTGTCCAGGAAGAAAACATCAACCTCGCAACATTCAATCTCCACCAATCAGTTGAAACAGCCTACTCCTGCTATCTGCTGACGCACACAAATTACACGCCGGCCTCACATAACCTCAAATTCCTGCGTGGACTTTCAGAGGATAGGGATCGCCGTCTGATCGACATCTGGCCGCGCGACCGTCAGCGATTTACCACATGGTACAACATCCTGAATGAGGCCTACGTCAAGGCACGCTATTCGAAGCGTTTCGAGGTTTCCGAAGAGGCGCTCAGCTGGCTTCAGGAGCGGACCGCGGAACTTCACAAGCTGGTTGAGGCGCTCTGCCGCGAGCACATCGAAAAGCTCAAACAGGCCGCGAACGCCAGCCACTGAAATTCACGGATAAGCACAAACTCTCCTGAGCTCAGGTTGCAGCCACCACAGCATCATGAACCCTATGGTCAAACCTGCTCTCACAATCGCTATGTCGATCTCCTCATAGAAACTGGCTGAACTGGACGCGCAACATTCTGCACTCAAGGCCCGGCTCTCGAAAACCGAGCGCAACAACGATATGCGCCGCAAGGTCTTGATCGGGTCGCTCGTTCTCCATCACCTCGATACCTCGAATGATCAGGATTTTAAGCAGCGACTCGGTGAATGGCTGAGCCGCGAACTACCGGGCTTTCTGACATGCGACAATGACAAGGCGCTCTTTGCCGATCTGATCGGACCAGGACTGCCGGGCACGGCAGAGACTGGCGACGGCGTGCTGGGTGCTCGATGAACCGATTGCGACCTTGCCCGGGACGCATTCAAAAACATGATGCGAGCCGTCGCGCGTGATCCGCTTTGGGCATTTCTGGCTTTGATTGCCATGCCCTTCCGGATATGGAAGCGGCTCCTCGGATTTATGTTCGTCGTTTTCATCGTCACGTTCGTGATAGGCATGGGTGGCGGTCATTTCCTCGAGCAAACGGGTCCCGAGCGCGGCTCACCTGTCTACATCATCCCTGCTGGCGCTTGCCGCTATTAGCGTCCTCAGACGCACTGTAGACTGGTAACCCGGTGGTGCCGAGGCAACTCGTAAAGTGAAGATGAACCGAAATGAAGTCCACGGGATAAGGCTTATGGACGGGCCTCGGTTCGAAACAAGACCTTTGGCGTCGATGACATAGGCTGTCGTGATCCTTATGCGCCCACGCGCGCTTGTTCGGTTATACGGATCGAAGCCGCTGATAAAATAAGCATTTCTGAACACAACTGAGGATATGAAAAAGCAAGGCCAAATGAGAATTTGAGTCGCGCTAGATATGGTTGCGTCCTAAGGGGTTTTGCCATCAATCTGGCTTCATATTTGGTGGGGCAGATGTTGCGGTGAATGTTGGCTAGATTTGGCCAACTGAGCTTGTTGACCTAGAGGTATTCGATCTTCCGGGATTTGCGACGTATCGTTTTTGACCGCGAGGTTGTAGCAACGGCGTAATGACCTTGACAGAGCACCCTAGGGGTCTAGAGGGGGTTTCATGTTCATTTTGGGAGTGTAGACATGAAATCGCTGGCAGCCGTTTCGGCTTTTGTGGGCAAAACCTTTGCGGTCTGGGTCATCTTGTTTGCCGTGCTCGGCTTTTATTTTCCAGATACGTTCAAGCAGATTGGACCGTGGATCGTCACGCTTCTGTCGATCATCATGTTCGGCATGGGGCTCACACTTTCGGTCGACGATTTTCGTGAAGTCGTAAAGCGCCCGGTCGATGTTACCATCGGGGTGCTCGGCCAGTTCCTCATCATGCCGCTGCTTGCGGTCCTGCTGACCCGGATCATTCCGATGCCGCCGGAAGTGGCAGCAGGCGTGATCCTAGTTGGTTGCTGCCCGGGAGGGACATCCTCCAATGTCATGACATATTTGTCGAAGGGCGACGTCGCCCTCTCCGTCGCCTGCACGTCAGTGACGACGCTCGCTGCTCCTCTGGTGACGCCCTTCCTCGTCTGGTTGTTTGCCAGCCAGTTCCTGCCGGTCGATGGTTGGGCAATGTTCCTGAGCATCGTCAAGGTCGTGCTGGTTCCCTTGGCCCTTGGTGCTGCCTTGCAGAAGCTTTTGCCAAGTGTCGTCAAGGCGGCCGTGCCGGCTTTGCCGCTCGTGAGCGTCATCGGTATCATTTTGATCGTCTCGGCGGTTGTCGGCGCATCGAAGGGCGCGATCTTGCAGTCCGGCCTGATGATCTTTGCGGTCGTGGTTCTTCATAATGGGCTCGGTTATCTGCTCGGCTATTTCGCGGCAAAGGCGACCGGCCTCTCACTCACCAAGCGCAAGGCAATCGCCATCGAGGTGGGCATGCAGAACTCCGGTCTCGGTGCGGCTCTTGCGACAGCGTATTTCTCGCCTCTCGCAGCTGTGCCCAGCGCCATCTTCAGCGTCTGGCACAATATCTCCGGCGCTTTGCTGGCCAACTGGTTTTCGGGCCGCGTGGACACGACGGCGACGACGAAAACCGGATAGGATCGCCGGACGAAGATTGGCCGACGGGATGTGAAGCAGCCCCAAGAGGTTCTTCGGGATATGACGCTGCAGGTCCGCAACGCCTCGACCAAAATCGCCATCGACGCGGAAGCACTGTTCGCGTCGATGGCGGAAGGCGACGATCAAGAGCATGAAAGTGTGAAAGCCCCGACCGGTTTCATATCGATATAGGTGTCGGCTGCAAGGTTGCTTGTTATTGCACCACAAAGACTGCCGGTGGTGACGATCTGTCCGCGCTTCAGCGTTCCATCTCTGTTGAGGGGGGAATTGGCGAAAGCGATAAGCGGCGCGAGCGGATCGATATTTGGGTGTTTCACCACCGCATCAAAACGAAGCTCTGTACCTTCGGTCACCGTCAGATGCGGCAGATCCCCGGTATTTTCGGCAAAGGTATCAACTATTGCCGCGTTGATTTCCGGCCCTAGAACAAATCCGCGATTGGCAAGGCGATCCGCCAGAAAAAGCGGGAAGGGAACCTGGTTCTTTTCCACCAGCCGGTAGCCGAGGAGCTCGACGCCGAGGTGCACCGCATCGATATGCGTTAATATATCGGCTCTGCTGAACGGGGTCGTCGTTGGGGCAGGAATATCGGAGGCGAGGGTGAAGCAGATTTCCACTTCGATGCCTTCAATGTCTCTTCCCGTAAAAGACGCGACGTTATCCTCATCGACGCCATAACAATCGACCATCGGCGCAGCAACCGCCTTCCCGTCCGGCCGGATCGCCAGCTTCCAGCCTCCCACTGTTTTGCCTGAAGCTTCAACGAAAGCGCGTTGAACGGCCATGGCATCTTCGAGGCCGTCTGGAACGAGGCCCTTCACCTCGATTGACGCCAGCGGAATTTTGCTGCTGTTCAGGCCTGCTTTCACAAGGTCCTGGGCCAGTTTCTCGATCGCCGTCATTCCAATCATCATCCCTCATTCTGTCTATTGGCCGAATGCTGTCACGATTTGGCGCTGCTTGCCAAGGCCATCAATGCCAAGTTCGACGACATCTCCGGCTTTCAGGAAGACCGGCGGCTTCATTCCAAGGCCGACGCCCGGTGGTGTGCCGGTCGTAACCACGTCACCTGGCAAGAGGCGCATGAAGCGGCTGATATAGGAGACGAGAGTGGCGATAGGAAAGATCATCTTCGCGGTCGATCCGGTCTGCATGCGCTGGCCGTTGACATCGAGCCAGAGTCCGAGGTTTTGCACATCGTCGACCTCGTCCGGGGTGACGAGCCATGGGCCGAGCGGGCCGAAGCCAGGCCCGCTTTTTCCCTTTGTCCATTGGCCGCCGCGCTCGATCTGGAAGGCGCGCTCCGAAACGTCGTGACAGACGCAATAACCGGCGACAACGGAAAGCGCGTCCTCTTCGCTGACATTGTAGGCGGGCTCGCCGATGACGAAGGCGATTTCCACTTCCCAGTCGGTTTTTTCCGAATCCTTCAGCAGCACGATCGGATCATTCGGCCCGGAAATGCAGGAGGTGTGTTTGTTGAACAGCACCGGCTCCTCCGGGATCGGCGTGTTGGTTTCGAGTGCGTGGTCGCTGTAATTCAGGCCGACTGCCACGAAATTTCCGACTGCGCCGACACAGGCGCCGATCCTGACATCTGGTGACACGATGGGAAGTGACGAGAGGTCGATTTTGCCAAGGTCAGCCAGGGAACGGCGCGAAAGCGTCTGACCGGTGATGTCGGTGATAACGGAAGAGAGATCGCGGATATTTCCATCGGCATCGATTGCTGCCGGCCTTTCATGACCGGATGGGCCACAACGGAGAAGTTTCATGCTGTTTTCCTTATGCTGCCGATTGCTGAAGGGCGTTTTCGCCCAGCGAAAATTCGAGCCGGTAAAGCCCGCTTTCCACCGACCCCGTCAACTCCTGTTTCGACAGTTTATGTGCCAACGCGTCGCTGGCGTTCGTTACGGAAAGGGCGGAGCCGCCTTCGATGAGGATGATCCAGTTGGGCACGCCCACCTGCCGACCCTTTCGCTCTGCTGTCGCAAGGCTGCTTGCGCCATTGTCCGCAATGCACAGGTGCACGCCGCTGACGCCGTTCAGTTTGCCGATCTCGGTCAGCGCTTCTAATAGCGCATATTGCAACGCTGCCTTCCGCTCATCGGCGGCATCAAACCGGAAGGTGGCGATAAAGCCGCCGTCACCACATGCATGGGAGTATTCGGTGTTGCACACGCCGCGCGTCGTGTTGCGAAAGTCGGCGGTCGATTTTTTAGTCCAGGGCGTGGGGCTGTTCAGCCGCTCCAGGTAGGGCTGGCCAACCAGCACCTGTGCGTCCGCCGCTTCGTAGAGCGTGAAATATTCCGGCGTGCCCTGTTCGGCGACATAGCGGCGTCCGCGCAGGAAGCCGGGGATCGCCACGCGTTCCGGAATATGCTCGCGATTATGCCATTCGATGAAGTTTTCGCGGCCTTCCGGCAAGATGTCGTTCCAGATGGCTACGACGGCTTTTCCCAAAAGAGACATAGGTTACCTCAATATGTTGCACGACCGCCGGACAGGTCAAAAACCGCGCCGGTCGAAAAACTGCATTCGGAAGAAGAGAGCCAGGCCACCATATTGGCGACCTCGGCGGGTTCGAGAAAACGGCGCATCGGGATGCGCGAGAGAATATCGTCCAGCCGTTCCTTCGGCGCGTCGATGCTCATCGCCGTCAAGGAAGCGGCGGGTGTGATGGCGTTGACGAGGATGTCCGATGTCGCCAGTTCCTTGCCGAGGCTTTTCGTCAGCGCCACCAACCCCGCCTTGGCGGCGCTGTAGGCGGCGGCCTGATGCATGCCCTCTTTTGCCTGGATCGAAGCGACATTGACGATGCGGCCGGCGCGGCTCCTCTTCGCCGTCTCGATCATCAGCGGTACGAGGGCACGGCAGACAAGAAACGAACCGATGAGATTGACGTCGATGATCCGACGGAATTCCTCCACCGGGATTTTCCAAAGCGGCGCGACATTGCCGACAATGCCGGCATTGTTGACAAGAATATCGAGCCTGCCGAATTGGCTGCGCAACTCGGCGGTAGCCACGTCGATGCTTTTAGGTTCGGTAATGTCGACACCGGATGACGGAAGGCCGGCAAACTGGTGTTGTTTTACGCAGGCTGGCAGGTCCCAATGGACGACCGTCGCTCCGCAGTCGCGAAGGCGCTGGCTGATGGCGGTGCCAAAGCCGCCCGCAGCGCCGGTAACAACCGCCACCTTGCCCTCTAAATCATAATATGTGGACATGTTTTAAACCATTGTTCCGCGTGCCAGCCCGGCGGCATCCGCCGGACTGGGAGCATCCGTGCTTATTTGGCGATCAGGCCGTTGGTGAAGAAGGCGTTTGCCGGCATATCGGTCTTGGTGTCCTGATATTCCTTCATCAGGTCGAGTGTCTGCTGCCAGTCGGCAACAGCCATTTCTCCGAGCGGTGCGGAGGGTGCCGTGGGCGACGGCAGAAGCTTGAGCGAGATTTCAAGCTGCTCTTTGAGGAGTTTCGGATCGCCGGTAGGCTTTTCCTTGACCGCTGCCGCAACCGCCGCATCAGGATCGGCCTTGGCCGCTTCGATGGATTTCAGCGATGCCGCGACGAAACGTTTGACGAGGTCCCCATTGTTGTCGATGAGCTTCGTGTTGGTGACGATGGTCAGGCCCTGCGTGTTCACACCGAGTTCCGCAAAGGAAAACACCTTCTGTTGCAGGCCTTTGGAATTCAGAACCACCACCTGGTTTTCAAGCCCGCCGAGGATGCCTGCTGCGCGATCCTGCATGATGGCGATGATCTTGCCGGGGCCATCCACATTCAGAATGTTGACCTTGGAGGAGTCGACGCCGTTTTTCTTCCAGATGGCTGGCAAGAGGGCGAGAGATGCTTCGCCGGCACTGGCGGCGACCGTCTTTCCTTCCACGTCCTTTATGGAGTTCACGCCGGAATCCGCCCGGAACGTCATCGCATAAGGCGAGGTATTGAGCAGGCCAAGCACGGATTTGACAGGCGCGCCTTTCGAAGCGCCGGCAATCACGCTGCCGCCATCGGCAATGCCGAACATATCGCCGCCGGTTGCGACGGATTGCACGGTGCGTGCCGAACCCTGACCTTCGCCGATTTGCAGATCAATGCCGGCATCCTTGTAGAAGCCCTTTTCGGCGCCGTAATAAAAGATGGTGTGGACGCCACTCAAAAGGAAATTGAGGCGGAGTGTCACCTTGTCTTCGGCTGCGGCCGATTGCACACCCGCCAGGCCGACGGTAAGGGCAAGCACGCCGCCCGCCAGTGTTTTCTTCATTGTATTAAACATTTTATCCTCCCTTTTTAATTAAAGTCCTGGTTCAGGTCGTGCTCTTGCCCACGGTGAAATCATCTCGGCGCTGGGAAACATGCCAGGGGATGGCAAAGCGCTCGATCAATTCCACAATCCCGTAGAGAAGCAGGCCAAGCAGGCTCAGCACGATGATGACGGCGAAGGTCATGCTGGTGTTCATGTTGCCGTTGTAATTCAGAAGCAGATATCCGAGCCCGTTATCGGAGGCGACGAACTCCGCCACCACGGCTGCAGTGGCCGAAAGTGCGGCAGCGACCTTAAATCCCGCAAAAAGGGAGGGCAGGGCGCCCGGCAGTTCCACTTTCCAGAAAATCTTCAGGCGTCCGGCTCGATAGCTTTTGGCGAGATCGTAGACCTCCGGCTCAATGGATTTGAAGGCCACGATGGAGTTGACGACGATCGGGAAAAAGGAAAGCAGGAAGACCAGCAGGATTTTGGACGGCAGGCCGAAGCCGACCCAGATGATGAAAAGCGGTGCGATGGCGATCTTCGGGATGATTTGCAGGATCACCAGCAGCGGGTAAAATATCGCCTCGAAGGGACGCGAATAGACCACCAGAAGCGCAAGAAGCGTTCCCATGACCACCGCCACCAGAAAGCCCAGCACCATCGGTTGTAGCGTATAAAGCGATGCCGTGAACACGATCGGTATATTGTTAAAAAGGTCCGCAAACACTCTGCTCGGGGCCGGCAGAATGTATTCCGGCACCTTTAGCGCTCTCACCGCAATCTCCCACACGACCCCTGTGCCCACGAGACTGGCCATCGTGTGGGCTTGGCCTTTGACGGCCCCCATGACTTTCGAAAACATGTTTCCTCCCGAAATTGCCCGGCCGTTCACCGCGCAATTTTTGATATTGGAACAATGTTCCATGTGGACTGATGTTTCGTCAAGTGGTAATTCAGTCAGGACAAGAGAATTGGAATGCAGCGGGAGGAGTGCATGTTGCAGAAGAAGACCGAAAGGAAGACCTATGATGCGGGCGTTTTGCTGAAGGGTGTCAGTAAATATTTCGGGCACCCGGATGCGCCGGTCGTGGCGCTGGAAAAGCTCGACCTGACGATTGGCGACGGGGAGTTCGTGGCAATTGTCGGCCCTTCCGGCTGCGGCAAATCAACGATGATGCGGCTGATCTCACGGCTTTCGCACGCCAGCACCGGAAAGATTTCCGTTTTTGGCGATGTTTCAAATAACCCGCCGCCCGGCATGAGCATCGTTTTCCAGAATCACGTGCTTCTGGCCTGGAGAACGATTATCGATAATGTGCTGTTCCCGGCCGAAATGACCGGCAGAAACCGTGAGGAACTGAGACCCCACGCATTGGCGCTTCTTCAATCCGTCGGCCTGAAAGACTTTGCCAACCGGTATCCGCACGAACTATCCGGCGGCATGAAACAGCGCGCATCCATTGCGCGTGCGCTTCTGCTTCAGCCCAGGCTTTTGCTGATGGATGAGCCTTTCGGTGCGTTGGATGCGCTGACGCGCGAACAGATGCGTATCGACCTTGAAGCGCTCTGGCTGAAAAATCGTATGACGGTGGTGTTCATCACCCATTCCATCGACGAGGCGGTTCTTCTGGCGGACCGGGTCATAATCATGACGCCGCGGCCGGGCCGAATTGAAAAAGTGCTGGAGATCGACATGCCGCGTCCGCGTGGACTGGCGGCACGGCGCGAGCCGGAATTTATCGAAAAATCCGAGGAGATCACCGAGATATTCCTATCGCGCGGCATTCTGCAGCGCCATGCCTGAACCGGCGGCGTCTCCTGGTTTTCGTTGAAGCCAAAGACGCCGCAACAGCCTATTTTCGCATCGCCTTGGGGTTCCCTCCCGATAGTGGCCGTGCACGTCGACCGGAGAGTGAGATGGAAAAGACGATCAATGTACCAAGCGGCGGTGTCGAGCGGACGATCGCCATGCTGGAGCTTCTTGCCTTAGCCGAGGAGCCGCTGAAGCTTTCCGATGTCGCACACCAGCTCGATATTCCCAAAAGCGCTTGCCACCGTATCCTGACATCGCTCATCGACAACGGCTGGGCGTGGCAGAGCCCGGAAAGTGATTGTTATGCGTTGACCATGCGCATGGCGCTGGTGGGACAGAAACAGCTGGCGCGTCTGCAGGTATCGGATCTGCGCCAGCCGATCCTCGACGATCTTGCGGAGCGCACCCGTGAACTCGTTCGCCTGACCGCCGTGCAGAACAACACTCTCGTGTGGGTCGGCTCGGCGCGCGGCCGCCGTTCCGGTCTGGTATTCGAGCCCGATATGAGCGCCGGAATCGTTCCCTACGCTACGGCGAACGGCAAGATATGGCTGGCCAGCCTCGAAAGGGAGCGGGCGCTTAGGATTGCGCTCGAGGCCGGACTTGGCCAACCCGGCCAGCAGGCTGCCAACGCCATCAACACGATTGAAGCGCTCAACAAGGAACTGGACGCTATTTCTCGCCTCGGTTACGGCCGTGCGGTTGGCGAAGCCGAGGAAGGGGTAGGGGCAATCGCAGTTGCCATCCGTCAGGATAAGGAAGTTGTCGGCACCATGAGCGTTGCCGCGCCGCTCACGCGGTTGACCGATGAGCGCGTGGCGGAAATTCTGCCGCTTCTGATGAGGGCAGCGAGCGACATGGAAATCGCCTGGTAATCGGCGTCAACCGGCCGAAAGCACGTGATATCACGGGGATGTTCAATAAGGATCGGGCGGCAATGCCGCCCGATAATTGTTTGACTTAGGCTACGTCCGCATCGAACTGGATGCTGTGCAAGCGCTTGTAGAGACCATCTGTTGCGAGCAACTCGCGACGGCTTCCCTGCTCCACAACCTGACCATTATCCATGACGACGATCTTGTCGGCGCGGTTGATCGTGGAGAGCCGGTGAGCAATGACAATCGACGTCTTGTTAAACGTCAACCGCTCAAGCGCGTCCCGGACAAGCGCTTCGGATTCCGAATCGAGCGCGCTCGTTGCTTCGTCGAGGATCAATATGTCAGCGTCTCTCAGCATGGCGCGGGCGATCGCAACACGCTGCCTTTGGCCGCCAGACAGACCGGAGCCGTTTTCGCCGAGCTTTGAGTCGTAACCCTCCGGCATCTTCATGATGAAATCATGCGCATTGGCCGCTTTGGCCGCAGCAATGATTTCCTCATCAGTAGCGTTGTCACGGCCGACGGAAATGTTGTGCTTTACTGTTCCCGAGAAGAGGAAAGTTTCCTGGCCGACGTAAGAAACATGCTCACGCAGGCTGGCGAATGATACATCTCGCAAATCCATTCCGTTGATCTCGACGGAACCGCTTTGCGGATCATAAAGTCGCATCATGAGGTTGATGATCGTCGATTTGCCGCTGCCGGAAGGCCCGACCAGCGCAGTCATCTTGCCACCTTCAAAGAGAACGCTGATGTCTTTCAGAACTGGCTGATTAGAAACATATTCGAAGCTGACGTTCTTGAGTTCCACATTGCCGCTTGCCTTGGGGAGCGGCAGGGCATCATTCTTTTCGGTGAGTGTTAGGGGAGCGTCAAGAATGTCGAACATCATGCGCACGCCGATCATACCGCTTTCAATTTGTACACGCATACGTGCCAAGCGTTTTGCAGGCTCATAGGCAAGAAGCAACGCTGTAATAAAGGCCATTAGATCGCCCGGGGATCCGCCTTTTTCGAGAACGGTGTAGCCGGAAACAGCGATTACGACCGCGATAGCTAGGCCGGACAGCGTTTCCATGATTGGGCTGGTCGCCGCCTCAAGCTTAGCAATACCATTTGCGCGCTGCTCGACATCCGACACAGCCTTGCTCATCCGCTGACGCATCAATTTTTCGAGGGAGAATGCCTTTATGACGCGTACGCCGATACTCGTTTCCTGTACAACGTTGACAATTTCGCCCAGCGAAGCAAGTTCCGCTTCCATGATCTTGCGCACACGCCGCAGGACGAGACGAACGCTAAAAATTGCTATAGGCCCAATAATCATGGAAATCGCACTCAGAAGGAAATTCTGAGCGAACATCACGATGATCAGGCCAATGAGAGAAAACAGGTCGCGAACAAATGACGTAACGATAGTATCTATGATACTACGGGCAGCCTGCGCATTGTAGGTAACGCGAATAAGTAGTTCGGAAGATGGCAGGTTCTGAAAAAATGAGACGCCCTGCTTCAAAAGCCGATCATAGATTTTACGTTGTTGTTCTGCAACGATGCTATTACCTGCCTTGCTTAGGTAATAGCTTTGTACGAACGTCGCGAGGCCCTTAACAATAAAGATGGCAGCTACTGCAAATGCGATCTCGAGAACAACGTCAAAACCTCGCTTCAGATAAACGCTGTTAACGATATCGCGCATTATCCATGCGCTGAGGGATGTGGTTCCGGCGACAACGAACATCGCCGCAATTGCTGCGGAGTACCAGCCGACATGCTTTTTGAAATTTTCTTTAAAAAGCCGCATCAGCAACTTTTTGTCGTTTGGCGACAAAAACGATCCTATCACGGAAACATCCTTGATTTGTTTTCTGTTTGTCTGAAGCTGCTGAGTTGCTCTGCAGTCAATTATTGCTCGCGCAAAACGAATTGATCACATTTACATTAGTGACAGATTTCGCTTTTTTCATGTTGCCTCCGCAGATCTGCGACGTCACAGATTCGGCATCGAAGCCAAATAGATCGTAGATCAGATAGTGTCAATGTCCTGAACTCGTTGTCATTCCCGTTTCCAGTGAGTTTCCACGAATGCGTCCTATGAAATGCACTTGGCTGACATCTTCAGTTATCAGAATATGGTATCTCCTCGCTTCTACTACCGCGCTCAATATTCGTCATTTGCTGGTGGGAGGGTCATTGCTTTTCTACTTAAATGCGAGTAACCCAGCCTCATTTTTGGGGATTTAAATGGTCGCAGATCCACGTCACAGAAATAGAAAATTCGATGGCTCCGACATCGCAAGTTTTGCCAGGGATTACGTTGGGGCATTTAAGCATGCGATGGAATCGTTGGACTTTGCTGCGCTCGAGCGCGCCACCGAAGTGGTTTTTTCCGCCGGGCGTGACGGCAGCAGGATATATGTAGTCGGCAATGGTGGGTCGGCAGCAATCGCTGATCATCTTTGTTGTGACTGGACGAAGGGGACATCCTGTTCGGGTCACTCGACGATCAAAACGCATTCACTTAGTTCAAATGTTGCGCTTTATTCCGCGATTGCGAATGACTACGGCTTCGAAAACGTGTTTTCGACGCAGGTGGATTTTTTCGGCGAAGCTGGTGATGTTTTGATTGCTATTTCTTCGTCCGGGAATAGCGGAAACATTCTTGCTGCTGTGAAGCATGCGCAAGACAAAGGCATGTCAGTGATTGGTCTATCAGGTTTCAGTGGAGGAAAGCTCAAGGACGCGTGCGATATTTCATTGCATGCCGCTGCTGATAATTACGGTGTTGTCGAAGACTGCCATCAGGCTATGATGCATATCATCGCTCAGTTCATAGCAAACCGGCGAGACGAAACGGGTCGTGTCTAGCGTGCAGTTCGCCGGGCGCATAAACTACAGATGTCTCTTCTGGGAGAAGTTATGAAAATTCTTGTAACTGGTGGAGCCGGCTTTATTGGCAGCTTCCTTTGTGACGATCTTATTGCCAAAGGGCACCGGGTCACCGCATATGATGATTTGTCCTTGGGGCGTCGCAGGAACATTGAGCACCAGTTAAACACTGGCGCGCTGGAATTTGTCGAGGGTGATATTCTCGATGAGTGCTGCTTTGAGGATGTGGTAAAACACGGCAATTTCGAGTGTGTTTTTCATATGGCCGCCAATTCCGATATTGCGCGTTCACATGCGTCGCCGTCGATTGATCTCAAAAAGACGTTTCTTACTACATTTCAAGTGCTTGAAGCTGCTCGCAAATTTGAGATTAAACAGCTAGTGTTCGCCTCGACTTCGGCGATTTACGGTGAAACAAAAGGGAAGGTCGCCGAGACTTATGGGCCGCTTGTCCCGATTTCCCACTATGGTGCCGGTAAACTCGCTTCTGAGGCTTTTATCAGTTCTTATTGCGAAAATTATGGGATAAAGGCCTGGATCACCCGGTTTCCTAATGTTGTTGGTCCCAGGGCGACACATGGTGCAGTCTATGATTTCGTTCGCAAGTTGATTGCTACGCCAGGGCTGCTTACCGTTCTCGGTGACGGTACGCAGGTGAAACCATATCTTTATGTCGAGGACCTTGTCCGCGCCATTTTGCTTGTCTGGGAAAAGACCGACCAGAAAATCAATATATATAATGTCGGGGCTGATACTCGTTCTACTGTTGCGGGCATTGCTCAGATCGTCATTGAGGAATCTGGCGAGAAAGCTGAAATATCCTATACCGGTGGTGACCGGGGCTGGATCGGTGACGTACCAAAGTTTGAATATGATACGTCGGCGCTGAATTCGCTGGGCTGGCGGCCTACCATGACGTCTGACGACGCAATTCGTGCAGCCGCTCGGGCGATCTGGAAGGAGCAGCGATGAAGGTTGTCGTGCTCTGCGGCGGAAAGGGGACAAGGCTCGGGCTGGATGGCATACCGAAGCCGATGGTACCTGTTCACGGGAAGCCGCTGCTCGAGCTTATCGTCGAAAATATTGCCGCATCTGGTTTTCGTGATTTCGTTTTTCTGAACGGTCATCTCGCCTCTGTCATCGAGGATCATTTCGGTGACGGTACACGGTTCGGTGTTAGCGTCAGCCACGTGACCGAAACCGCACCGCTCGGGACAGCCGGTTCGTTTCGGCAGATTGCGGCGAATCTGACGGAACCCTTCATCGTCGTCTATGGCGATATATTGTTTGACATCGACTTTGCGGCGTTCGTCGAATTCGCTCGCGAACGAGGTGGAGCAGGGACACTGTTCGTCCATCCCAACGATCATCCGCATGACAGCGATCTGCTGACGGTGGATCGTTTCGATCGTATCGTACAGTTTCATCCGAAGCCGCATGATGATGAAGGCAGGTTGCCAAATCTTGTCAGTGCTGCGCTCTACGTTCTCTCTCCAACCGCTTTGAACTACATTCCATCGTCTGGCGCTTCTGATTGGGGGCGTGATATTTTTTCGATACTGGCGGAAGCCGAAGCGCTTTATGCCTATCGGAGCTGTGAATACGCAAAGGATGTCGGTACGCCCGAACGAATAAAGAAGGCTGAGCGACATCTGGCGGATGGGCGCGTGAAACGTCTCAACCGGCTAACGCCGAAGCCAGCTCTCTTCCTGGATCGCGATGGCGTTATCAATATCGAACGTGATGGAATTTACGCCGCGCGCGATATGATGCTTATCGATGGTGCTGCGCAGGCGATCCGCGCGGCAAATGATGCTGGCATCCCGGTCATATGCGTCACAAACCAGCCGGGAGTGGCCAAGGGATTACTGAGTTGGGAAGAGCTGGATGCTGTCCACGCGGAACTTGATGCCCAATTGGCGAAAGGCGCGGGTGCTTTTATAGATGATTATTTTATCTGTCCCCATCATCCAGAAGCGGGATGGGAAGGTGAAATCGTGGAGTTAAAGATCGCATGTGATTGCCGTAAACCTTTACCCGGGTTACTGCGGCAGGCCGCAACACGACACGGTATCGATCTTGGTCGATCCTGGTTAATCGGTGATCGGTATTGCGATATTGCTGCAGCTAACGCTGTGGGGACATCCTCTGTTTTGGTCCGCAGCGGTCACAACGGTAATGACCGTCATCGTTTTCCGGATATCGAGCCAAATCGCGTCGAAGATGATTTGGCATCGGCTCTACCCAACTTAAAATGGGAATTTTCATGATAATCTCCAGGACCCCCCTTAGAATAAGTCTCGTTGGGGGGGGAAGCGATTTGCCAAGCTTCTATCAACAGCATGGCGGAGCAGTTTTAAGCTTCTCTATTCGAAAATATATATATTTGGCGATGCATGAGTATTTTGAGCCCAGAGGCTACATTCTGAAATACTCGCATGTAGAGACCCCCGAGACGGTCGACCAAATCCAGCATCGGATCATCCGACAGGTATTTTCAGATCTGCGGGTTGATCGAGTGGATCTCAGTTCGAGCGCGGATGTCCCCACTGGAACAGGTATGGGATCGTCAAGCGCTTTCACGGTCGGACTACTGAACGTATGTCATGCCTATCAGGGAAGGCACGTGTCCCGCGCTGCGCTGGCAGAGCAGGCTTGTGCCGTAGAAATCGAGAAGCTTGGCGAGCCAATTGGTAAACAAGATCAGTATGGCTGCGCTCTAGGCGGGATTAATTTTATCGAGTTTACGCGTGACGGAACGGTTCTGCACGAAGCGGTGCCTTTGTCAGGGCAACAGCGCGAGCAACTGGAAAATAACCTGCTGCTCTTTTATCTCGGTGGGACTCGTTCGGCGAGTGAAATCCTCGCGCGTCAGAGCAAGAATTCGGCATCGAAGGCAGATGTTATCGAGAACCTGAAATTCATGGCTGATCAGGCTCGACAGCTGCGCGGCGATATCTGCCATGACGTGGACGTGATTGGCGAGTATCTTAAAGAAGGCTGGCGTCGCAAACGTGAACTCGCTCAGGGCATATCGAACCCGTTGATCGACAATGCTTACGAGCGTGCTCTCGAAGCGGGAGCCACAGGTGCAAAGCTTCTCGGCGCAGGAGGTTCTGGCTTTCTTCTCGTATATGCGCCGGGGTCCGCGCGCGCAGCGGTTATACAGAGTCTTAGTGAATTCGAACTTCATAATGTATCAATCGACTATGCCGGAGCCTCGATCGCATATAGCGATTAGAGTAAGAGTAATTCACGGGCTGGCGGCATGTCTATTTTAAATTCGGGCGAGCGGACTATACAGAAGAGTTCGAGATTATACGTAAAATCACCTAGCATAGCCCTTCTTGGTTGGCACTCCGTCCAGCTTCGATCAGTGCAATTGTGGTGCTGCTGATCGAAGCGCATTAACGGCGACGCACGAGGAGCGATTAATTCGCGATACTAGTTAGGTTTCGGATATTTACGTTGAAAAGAGCGAGTGACCGTTCTCGCTAATAGATAAAGCGACGCTAGCGTCACTAGCAGCTACTCCGCCGAAGTGAATCCTTTTTACCGGTGAGCGAGCGATTGAGCCAATTCGCGGAAAAAAATCCGATAAATTAAAGGTGAATATGCTCGTTCCTGGCGGAAATTCGCGCCATAAATCTGCCTCAGCGCCATCTTCTGTCACAAAGCAAAATCGAAGTGCTGATTTTTCTTCGCCAAAAATAGATACCTTAGCCGTGACAACAGAAGCGCTGTCTATTGACAAATTCTCCGGGTCGAAAACGACATCGCTCCACTCATCGCTCGCCTTCAATCTCACGTCGTTCCATGGCGAGCCAATTGGAACATATGCGCCTGAGCGGGCCGATTGATAATCAGACCTCAATTGATTGATAACGCAAGCGTTCCAGTTTCTAATTCTATCGAACAAATCGCCATTTAAATTATGGTTGGTACACAAGACTTGGCTAACTCCAAGATCGACGGCCCCACTTTCGTGGGCGAAAGAAAGTGTTGCATTTACGGTGCCAAATCCGATTTCCTCGAACTGTTTCCGCCACCAGACTAGATCCTCTAATAGGCTATGTGTCGGATCTTTACGGAGTCTTGTGCGTACAGTTTCTCGTTCTCCCGAGTACGGTCCTTCACCCACTATTGGCATCATGTGAAAATGGACCGCTTGCCCACTGACGCGCTTAAGTTCTGAGAAAGCCGCGATCTTTAAATTAAGGGGAATGTGCTCGAGTGCGTGAACGGAATAAATGAAGTCGAAATGACCGTCTGGAAATGGCAGATTCTCGGCCCCGGCTAGAAGAACATTATCGTGTTCGCGATTTTCGACCGCCCAAGAAGAAACATCGATACCGTGCGCTTCCGTACCGAGTTCATTCAAATGGTTAACGATGACACCCGTCGCACAACCGATTTCAAGTGCGCGTATCGGTCTGAAAACGGTGTGGATCAGCCGAGATATTTCTTTGTAAATTTCGGCTGATCGCGCCACCTCTAGATAATTGTTATAGACGGTTCCCTTTGTGTGTCCATTCTGGAAATAATCAGCATCAAAATAGTCGTAGTTCATGTTCGCTCCCCGTTTCGTTGCGAGGCTATCATTCAAATTTTCCAAACTCAATGAACGAGAAATTTGAACGTTCGGCGCAAATTTTGGTTGCGGGGAAGGATCTGTTTTCGGGACGTAACGCATGTCCGACTTCAAATGCTCGATGTCATTGGTAGTCCGGCTAAGTCTGTGACAAACTCGGTGTCAATTGATAGGTGTTAGTGAGGATGGCCTTCGTCTCTGTTAAGTTGTTAGTGACTTCCGCTCGATCGCCATCGGGTATTTGGGGACGGCGTCATAGTGGGGATTGCTTTTTTTTGATGTGCCGATGCATATCCGGTAACATCTGGTGGCTTCAGCGATGGATTGGGAAAACACGTGGGGACTTTACGGGATCCTTTTCACCTGCCGCGAATATCCGGTCATTAGACCGTAGTGAAATAATAATTGTTGGTTTGGAGTGTGCTGATGACATTGGAATTTACGGGTGAGCGTATTGTGCCCGGCGCGGAGAATTGCGAGCCGCTTTTTGCAGACAAGATGTATATGGAGCATTCTGCTCGCTATAAGCTAGCATCGAAGTTTGCGAAGGGCGCCAAAATCCTCGATATCGGTTGTGGTGTGGGATACGGTTCTGCGATTCTTGCCGATTCCGACGCTCAATCGGTCACCGCGTTCGATTTGTCAGCCGAGGCTATCGAGCACGCCCGGGCTTTTTACGCTCGTCCAACCATCAGCTTTGAAACTGGTGATGCGACTGCATTTTCTTATGAAGACAAGTTTGATCTGATTGTATGTTTTGAGCTGATCGAGCATGTTCCCGATCCTGACAAGACATTTGAGTGTATCATGTCTTGTCTCGCGCAGGATGGCGTTCTGGTGATGTCCACGCCGCGGGCTCTTGAAGAGAAAAGAAACGATTTTCATATCCACGAATTCGCTGCTGACGAATTCGAGAATAAATTTCGTTCTCTTTTCCGCAACGCGCGGTTTTTTCAGCAGAACAATTATATGGGTTCTATCATTGCTTACCAGCGTCCGGATGTTTTGGTCGAACCAAGTTTCATGCATCCTGCTTTCGATTTGGACGCTGCCGACTATATCATCGGCGTGGCGACGAACGGCGCCGCCGAAACTATTGCTTCCATTGAGAATATCACGGTCCTGAACAACGAGGATTATGTCAAGCTGCTGGAGCGCGACGTTGATATTCTACAGCGCCGGCGGACCGACCTGGAGGCGCAGGTTAAGCAAGAAGAGGGCTCTATAGCGGAGATGAAGTCTCAGATTGCGCAAAAAGAGCAATCGATGGCAGAGATGAAAGCCAAGTTTGCGCTGAGGCCAACCGAGACGGCGTTGATGCAGGATATTGCCCGGCTTTCCGAACGAGTGCAGGAAATGCGTTCTTCCTTCAGCTGGAAGGTTACTTCGCCATTGCGAGAGGTGAACAGGTTCTTTCTGCGCACATTTTCTGCCAGATACCGAAAAGAAAGACGGGCGCGAAAGGCGCCGCACGCGTACTTATCTGGCCCACATTCTCCCGATGCAAAGCTTTCCATTCCGTCCAAGAGTTGGGTCGAAGCCGGGCCAGGTCCGGATATAGTTTATGTTATTGGCTGTTGGCCGGGGGAATCTAAACGGTATCGTGTGTTCAACGCAGTGGAAGCGTTGGCGAGCCGGGGGTATCGGGTCGAAGTGCTGCGGGAGGAGCATATGGGCCGTATTGAAAAGGACGGATGGTGTCCCGCAGCAATCGTGTTTTTCCGAACGCCAGAAAGCCATTTGACGGCGGCTTGCATTAGTTATGCAAGGAAACATTCGATAAAAACCTTTTTTGATATTGATGATCTAGTATTTGAACCTGATCTGGTCGATCAAATTGACGGCTTTCAGCTTTTGCCTGAGTCTGAACGCGCTACTTACATTGAGGGTGTTCGCCGATATAGAGCGTTTTTGCTTGAGACCGATGCCGTTATCGGCTCAACCAAACCGTTGGTCGCTGCGCTTGCCGCCCTCGGCAAACCCGCGTATCTCGTGCCGAATACCTTTAATCGCATCCAGTCGGAAAAGGCGGAGGTATTGCGACAGGAGCGGAAAGACACACGAGACTCTCTGAGGATCGGATATTTTTCAGGTTCGCGCACGCACAACCAGGATTTCGCGGTGGCAGCTCCAGCTATTCTCAGGCTTCTTGGGGAGTTTCCGTCACTACGCCTTCTTATCGTTGGTGAATTGGATCTTCCGTCGGGTTTTGATTCATTATCTGGGCAAGTCGAGCGGCTCGACTTCATGCCCTATCAAAAAATGCAGGAAGAATTGGCGCGTTGCGACATAAATATCGCGCCTCTTGTCATCGGTAATCCTTTCAATGAGGCAAAGAGCGAACTTAAATGGTTCGAGGCTGCGCTTCTCGATGTACCATGCGTGGTGTCGAAAACCGCGCCTTACGAGAATGCCGTAGTTGATAGAGCCACCGGTATGCTCGCCGCCAATGAGGCCGAATGGTATGAGAAGCTGCGGATGCTGCTGCAGGACGCAACGCTCAGGCAGCGGATCGGGGAGAACGCCCGGCAGGCAGCGTTGTCCAATTGGGGCCAAGATTCCCTTGGCGCGCGACTACTCGACGTTTTGCCTCTGAAAGATGTTTCCCCATCTTCTCAGCCCGTCTCGGCGAACAAGGACAGAAAGAAAATCGACTGGATCATTCCAGGCCTGATTCTAGGCGGGGGAGGTCACCGTAACATTCTTCGTGCTGCATATTTCCTTGAGCAATTCGGCCATGACGTCGGGCTTATCTTCACAGGCGTTGAGGAGAGCGCAGAGGAAGTGCGGGCGCTTTTGCACAAGCATTTCTATCCCTTCCAAGGGCAGATAAAAATTTATGACGGGATTTTTCGTTACTCTGATGTTCTGTTCGCGACTCATTGGTCTACGGTATATACCGCGCTTGAAGCGCGAGGCATGACCGGAGAAATAATGTACTTCATCCAGGATTTCGAGCCAATGTTCGCCCCGATGGGAACGGAATATATTCTCGCGGAGAACACGTATAGAAAAGGACTTTACGGGATATCGTCGGGACCGTGGTGCGCGCATGTCCTCAGGAAGGACTTCAATGCTGAGGTTGATTTCTTTGAGTTTCCGATCGACAAGAGCGTTTATTTCCCGCGTCAACGTCAAAAGACGGAGAAGAATATCATATTTTTCGCTAAGCCCGATATGCCGCGTCGTTGCTATGAGTTAGGGGTGGCGATGCTGTCTGAATTTCACCGCCTGATGCCAGATGTTGAGATTATTTTTTACGGCGCGCGGAATATAGATGAGAGGCAGCTTGATTTTCCAATCACACAGAAAGGTCTGATGCCAACCATTCATGATCTTGCACAGGCTTACTCGGATGCGGATTTGGGAGTTGTGTTTTCAACCACTAATCCTAGCTTGGTTCCCTATGAAATGATGGCGTGTGGTACGCCGGTGGTTGATCTCGATCGGGCGGGGAACGAGGTTAACTACGATGGCAGAAACGATATCGCCCTCTTGGCGGATCCTGAGCCGAAGGTCATGGCAAGACAGATGGCCACGCTGCTGAAAAACGCGGATGAGCTGTCCAGCCGGTCGAAAAATGGATTGGAACTCACAGCGCGCATGCCTGACGAACTTGGTATGGCCAAACGCGTAGAAGAGCTGATATTAAATAGACTCCGTCAAGGTGTCCAAAAAGTCGCCTGATAGTTGTGGCGGAATCGTAGTAGATGCAGCCATCATGTTGGTGATGGCTGCATCGAGCGCACTGGCAGAGTGCTAGGATTCAGGAATTTTGAGTTGGCTTCGAAGAAGAATGTCTCATCGGCAAGTAATCTGAACGATCTGACGTTCGCTATTTCCAAGGCAGGAAAATATTATCTTTCCTTGAATTGCGAAAATGCCAGTATTTTGATGTTTAGTATCGAATCGGACGGCGAGACGAATAATTACTACGTGATGCCGCGCTATAAGGAAAATCTTTATTTTCTGCGCTGTAATACAAAAAATCTCAAATTGACCATAACGGCCGACTCTTTTGTCGCGGGTAAACTCATCCAACGCCGAGGGATCAGGTCGTTTGGCATGAGAACGAAACAAATTCTCGACAGTACTTGGCGTCGTCGCAAGCTGAGGAAAATTGATCTCCGATTGCCCGGTATCTCAATCCAGGAAATTCCAAGTTTTTCGTTTTCTCGGAACTTGGAATCTTTGGATCCCGACGTGGTCCCGGTGTTGCGAATTCGGGAAGGGGAAGCAATTACACTATTGACGCAAGATTTCAAAATCTTGCAAAAGGACATTTCAACGAGCCTTGCAACACAGTTTGCGCGCAAATTCGATAACTGTACGGATAATGACCTCATCTTCCTGCTGAATGGTGAGGGTTTGTCCCCCAAAAGCCAGGTCGCACTTTCTATTTGGGCGAAGGAAGTTATGGGCGATCCAGTAAAGGAATTTGGCCCAGCCTGGGACCTCCTGCGATCCAATCCTTCAATTGGTGCTGTATTCGGCATCGCGGATAGTCGCAGCGTTGTTGTTCCTTGGAGCAATGGCAGAAGACTTGAAAAAATACTGGAAGCACTTGGCATAGATGCTGTTGAAATCACAGCCGCTGGCCGTTTGCCTAGGTGCATGTTGATAAAAAAATCGTCTCTCATCGCTCTTAAGGCCCTAAATTTTTCGGCAGAGGATTTAGGAAATGGTCTCGTGAACGAGAAGCTATTGGAGCTGGTTATATTGCCGTTGGTGAAGCGAACGGGCGCTTTGGTTGCAGAGATGCCTGCAGAAAAATCCCATATTCTGCAGTATGCGGGTTTGGATGATGCCAAATTTGTGGTTCGTCGAACTCTTAGTTCACCTGCTGGAAAGGACATTTGTCTTTTTGTCGGTTTGTTGAACAAGTCAGGGGCATTCTCTCGACATGCTCTCCGTTACATGCGGGCCCTACGTTCATCAGGCTTGCATGTTTTTGCGTTGGGAGTTGCGACCGGCAATGTCTCAGTTTCTATGGATCCAGGCGTTGATATCTGTGATGCATTTGCGGCGAGAGAAAATAGCGGCTACGATTTTGCCTTATGGGCTGCGACGCTAAAGCGATATCCTGATTTGTGGGATGCAAATTCGCTTCTGATGGCAAACGATAGTGTTTTCGTAGCGGAAGACCGCTTGCCGCGAATCATCGATGAACTGAACAGATCGCCATTCGATGTCACCGGCTTAACGGGATGTGAAATGGAGAATTTTCATCTGCAAAGCTTTTTCATCAGGTTAAATAAAGCTGCGATTGATAGTCCGGTCGTAAGAAAGTTCTGGGATCAGGTTGTTTCCTGGAAGGACAAGTTCCGAATTATATCGGCTTATGAAGTCGCTATGACAGCCAAGTATGAAAGCGCAGGCCTTCGTTGCGGTGCATTGTTCGATCCCGACCGAACGTTGGGGGGGCGACGTGTCAACCCATCCATCAATTTATGGCGGGAGATTCTACAACAGGGCTATCCATTTGTGAAAATCCAGTTGCTTAGGGACAATCCGACTCATGAGAATATTGCGGGATGGAGACAATTGTTGGTCCAAAATGGCTTTGATTTAGATGAAATCGTTCTGCAACTGTCGAAGGAAGCGCCGCACGCGGTTTCACTTCAAGTGGAGTAATCTTTGACCTGCCACTAAACTTTCATGCGGCTGCGATTAAAGCCTCGGCGGTTTTTGACCTGAGACCCATCTTCCCTCCAGTTTTAAGGATTCAGATCAAGGGCAGTTCGTTGCGCGGTCTTGTTGGGACGGCGCCATAAACTCCTAATCCTGTTTTGTAATCACTTGCCGGGACGGCTCTTCGATATTCCTATAGCGAATCCAGCCCATCAAAAAGCCAACTGCTTTGGCGCGACGTCTTGCCGAAACAAGCACAAGCGGAGAAAAAAGTAGAAGAAGTGCTTGGACAAGTGTTGATAAAAAAGGGAACGGTCTTTGGTGTTTTCTACCCGTATAGATTCGTGACCGCGCCATATGAAAGGCTTTAAAACGAGCTACCTCTGGTGAACGTACGGAGGAATTACCGTTAGCGTGCGTGACGACTGAGTCGCGTACAAACATGAGCGGCCCTAGCTCGGCCAGTCGGAGAGAGAGATCATCATCTTCATGATATAAAAAAATTCTGGGGTCGAAGCCACCGACTTTCAGAAACAGCTTCCTCGAAACGAAAATAGCGGCTCCGCTTAGCACGGGAATAGCACAGTCCGCAGGCGGCCAGCCCTTTGGCATGTATCGGTTCCGCGACAATAGCCATGATCGCCTTTTAAAATAAGATGAACCATCGCTGTTCTCTATTCGGGGATTAAAGGCGGATGCTGTTCTATATCGATGCGCCGCCGATAGGAGTTGTTCTAAAGCGCCAGAATGAATTTTTGCATCCGGATTGAGGAAGAGCAGCCAAGGGGTTGTAGCCGCTGCAGCACCAGCATTGCAGCCGACGCCAAACCCCTCGTTTCTCTCTAAAGTTTCGATATGTATGTGGCGTTCCGCAGGAAAAAACGGAAAATTGTTCGTTTTCCCGTTATCGACCAGAATAATTGGTGTTTCAGCTGGGATTGAAGCGATCATCTGCTCGATCACCGCGTCACTTTTGTAACAAACGGATATGACCGTGATATCCGAGATGGGAAATTGGTTATGCATCAGATAAATTCTACAGCGTGAGGTGTTCCGTCGGCCTGTATGGCCGGTTGAGACGTCCCAATCTTATAACCAGCGTGGCGGACAAATACAGAAAACATACGCTCGAGGCTATGTTGAAGTGTTCCGCGTTTTGCACCATTTTCGAGATCGAAGTCTCGGAGACCAATATTGGCTTCACGAACTATGTGGAAAGCTGCCGGACGAAACCAAAACATCGTGCCGACGAAAAACTGTATATCATCCGGCTCGAGCGACAACCCAGTGCGCTTCGAAATTTTTCCTATCTGCTTCAGTTCGCCCTTCAGATATGGCGTCACTGAACGATCGGTTTTCGGCAAACTGAGATTTTTTGGTCCAACGACGCCGAGCTCAGGTATAGCGTCAAACAAATCGAGTATGTGGTTGTGTGCACCATCTCTTAGCAGGCTTGCATATATATAGCGGCGAATTCGCGTACCCGACTTCGTCTGTTTCCCATCTTTCCGCGACAATTTCCCATGTATTTTGCAGACAGTATCGTATTTATCGAAACGTCCCTGTCTTAGAAGTTCCATAAATGGACCCACATCTCTGCCGCGATTTTCTGTAACAACGATAGTCGCATGCGGAAAGGTCTTGAGGATTTCTATCTGAAGCTCTATGTTCGGCGATGTAAGGCCTATTATAATATCGCGTCCAAAGCAATCCTCAAGTATGATCGCCCTTAATTCCGGCCACGTTTCTATGTAATGCAAATGCACATAGATGCAGCTCCGAATTTTTCCGGTATATATTGCTCTTCTGCCGCCGATAGGCCAGCCATCGTCGAGCCAATGCCAACCATTTCTATCTCTCGATGCATCGTCAAGACCATATAAATGCATGTAGCGATATTCGACATTCGCAAATGCCGCCTTCTCCCTATCGCAAGCATTGCTTTCCAGGCACAGCAACTTTTCTCCGGGACCGAAGCTTTGAAGTGCGTGCTTTTGCGTCGCGAGGAATATCTTCCGAAATTCAAACGAATTCTTCGAGATTTGAGAAAACAGAACAGGAATCTCTTCAGGGTCTCGTATTTTGTTTTTTGTGTTGATAACAATATTATGTAGTGGTTTTTTTAGGTGTACTTTGTAATTGGTCTTACCTGATCTGAAGTCCAAACGACAGCAGCGCTCCACATCGTTGAAGTCGGCAATCTCCACTGCGTCTAAATCAGATTTACGGCTGACGCTTATATCATAGTAGCCCGGTTCAAGCCCCAGCGTTTTTAATTGATACATTGATTGTCGATACCCAAATCCGATTTAAGCACAGCAACATACAGCGCCTGTCGATCGACTTCCCCTTTTAGGATTATACATTTGCAAGTCTACGCAAGTAAATGCCATAATCACCTTTGCCAGCATTCTCCGCGATTTCGGAAAATTGTGCTTTGCTTATGAATCCCTTACTCAAAGCAATCTCTTCAGGGCAAGCTATCTTGAAACCCTGACGCTTTTCCAGGGTGCGCACAAATTCCCCGGCTTCCAGCAGGCTGTCAGGCGTTCCCGTGTCGAGCCAGGCGTAACCGCGGCCCATGATGGAGACTTTCAGCTTGCCGCGTTCGAGATAAATGCGGTTCACATCCGTTATCTCATACTCGCCGCGTGCGGAAGGCTTGAGATTGGCGGCGATGTCCACGACATCGGCGTCATAAAAATACAGACCGGTAACGGCCCAGTTGGATTTGGGCTTTAACGGCTTTTCTTCAATGGACAGCGCGCGCATCTCGCTATCGAATTCAACGACGCCATAACGTTCAGGATCGTTGACGTGGTAGGCGAAAACGGTAGCTCCGTCATTGACGTCGGTACCGCTTTGCAAGAGCTCCGGCAGTCCGTGCCCGTAATAGATATTGTCGCCGAGGATCAGGCAGGACGGGGAGCCACCAATGAAGTCGGCACCGATCATGTACGCTTGGGCAAGCCCGTCCGGGCTTGGCTGAACGGCGTATTCGATCGAGAGACCCCATTGGGAACCGTCTTTCAGAAGGTTCTGGAAAAGCGGCATGTCATGTGGTGTCGAGATGATGAGGATCTCGCGAATGCCGGCCAGCATCAACGTCGTCAGCGGATAATAGATCATCGGCTTGTCGTAGACGGGCAGGATCTGCTTTGACACCGCCAATGTCATAGGATGCAGACGGGTTCCGCTGCCTCCGGCAAGAATGATGCCCTTCATGGCATTTCCTTTTTGTTCTGCGCTAGGGCGGCCATGACCGCGCGCGTTGATGTCTGCCATTCTGGCAATCTAATTCCATAAACTTCTTCCAGCTTACAGCAATCAAGCCGGGAGTTTGTCGGGCGTCGGGCCGGCGTCGGATATTGTGCGGTCGTGATGTCGTTGACAACAATCGACTTTCCGCCATTTTTCGCAGAAAATGCGAATATCTGCTTGGCAAAACCTGCCCAGTTCGTTTCACCTGTGCCTGACATGTGAAAAACGCCGCGAAGATGCGCAGAAGGATCCGTCGCAAGTCTTTTTGCGATCAACACAATTGCGATGGCGATATCATTTGCCGAGGTGGGGCAGCCAAACTGGTCCGCAACCACATTGATCTCGTCGCGGCTTTCGCTTAGGCGCAGCATGGTTTTTACGAAATTGCTGCCATATTCCGAATACACCCATGCGGTTCGCAGAACAGCGTAGTTGTCGGTGCTTTCAGAGACAGCCTGTTCGCCTTCGAGCTTTGAGCGGCCGTAAACGGAGGCCGGTCCAGTGGGATCATTCTCGACGTAAGCAGTGGTCTTGGTGCCGTCGAACACATAATCCGTAGAAATATGAATGACGGGAACACCGATGTCATTTGCAGCTCGCGCGACGGCTTTTGCTCCGTCCCGATTGACGGCAAGAGCGATGTCTGGTTCGCTTTCCGCCTTATCCACGGCGGTGTAGGCAGCAGCCGATACCACGACATCGGGTTTCGCCTCCCGCAGCGCTTTGAAAACAGTGTCAGGTCGCGCAAGGTCAAGCTCCGGCCGGCCGAGAGCAACGATCTCCAGATCGGGTCCGGCTAGTGCCTGAAGGGCACTAACGACCTGTCCATTTTTCCCGGTGACTGCCAGCCGCATCCGGTTCAGTCCTTCGTCAGAACGCCGAGGCGCTCACCTGAGTAGACGCCTTGACGCAGCGGCTCCCACCACCATTCATTGTCGAGGTACCATTCAACGGTCTTGCGAATTCCAGTCGCAAAATTTTCCTGTGCTTTCCAACCCAGTTCCGTTTCGAGCTTTGTTGCGTCGATAGCGTAGCGGGCATCGTGACCAGGGCGATCCGTGACGTATTTGATAAGCTCGGCATGAGGCTTTGACTGCGGGCGCAGTTCGTCCAGGATGGAGCAGATGCAATTCACGACATCGATGTTCTTCTGCTCGTTTCTGCCACCGACATTGTACTTTTCGCCGGCGAGCCCAGTCTGGACAATGAGCCACAGAGCGCGGGCGTGGTCTTCCACATAAAGCCAGTCGCGGATGTTGGCGCCGTTACCATAGACCGGAAGCGGCTTGCCTTCCAAGGCGTTTAGGATGATCAGCGGAATGAGTTTTTCCGGGAAGTGGAATGGCCCGTAATTGTTGGAGCAGTTGGAAATCACGACCGGAAGGCCATAGGTCCGCTGCCATGCCGTGGCGAGATGGTCGCTTGCGGCTTTTGAAGCGGAATAGGGCGACGAGGGATCGTAGGGCGTTGTTTCTTCGAAGAGGCCATGCTCTCCGAGCGAACCGTAGACCTCGTCGGTCGAGACGTGAAGCATGCGGAAGGCTGATTTTGCGTCTTCGGCAAGACCGTTCCAATATTGCCGCGCTGCTTCCAGCATCGTGAAAGTGCCATTGATATTGGTCTGAATAAAATCAGCCGCGCCGGTGATGGAGCGATCAACATGGCTTTCGGCCGCCAGATGCATCACGTAGTCCGGCTGAAATGTCGCGAATGCGTCATTCATTGCAGCCCGGTCGCATATATCAGCCTGAAGAAAGCGGTGGTTTGGCGCGTTTTCGATTGGCTTGAGCGAAGCCAGATTACCGGCATAAGTCAGCTTGTCGATTGTAAGGACATCCGCACCGACCTCGCTTACGAGATAACGCACAAGGGCAGACCCGATAAATCCGGCGCCGCCGGTGACTAGAACGCGCATCATCAGTTTCCAGTTTTTTCGTAGGTGAAATATTCAGGCAATTCAGACAAAGACGGCTGCTTGGCGTCCTTGTCGGAAAGCACGCAACTGTCCATCTTTGGCCAGTTGATGCCGATGGCGGGATCATCCCATTTGACACCGCGATCATGGACGGCGCTATAGGGAGCTGTCACCTTGTATGAGATAACGGTGTCGTCAACCAGCGTCATGAAACCGTGGGCAAAGCCTGCCGGAACCCACAACTGCTCGCCGTTTTCCGGTGAAAGCTCAACGGCTGCCCATTGTCCAAAAGTGGGTGATCCGGTTCTGATATCAACCGCAACGTCCAATAGTCGTCCACGAAGGCAGCGGACGAGTTTGCCCTGTGCGAAGGGTTGCGTCTGGAAGTGAAGGCCCCGAACAGTTCCGGCCTGCGCGGACAGAGATTCATTGTCCTGCACGAATTCGACATCCGAGACATTCTCGCGAAACCATTCCCGTTTGAAAACTTCGCTGAAGTAACCCCTGCTGTCTCCAAACCGAGCCGGAGTTATCTTTTTTAAGCCTGATATCGAGAATGCTTCTACCTGCACGTCGCGGATCCTGTCTGGTCTGCCTGCTTACGGTGATATGACTTCAACGCTTCGGACAGTCAATAACGCTTTATCAGTCTACCACACAAGAGTATCTCGTTTCTGACAGGGAGTATAACGGATAGCTTGCCGGTCCGAACCTCGCCTCGACACTATGTCCGCTTGTGCGGCCTGATCGACGTTCTCAGTTCCACCAGCCTTTCCAGTGTCTCAAGGCTTCGGTCGGGGCGGGCAGCGGAGAGGGCGAGCGCCATGGTTTCCATGGCGATGAAGGATGGGGCGTGTAGCGCTACCCCTTCGTTCTTTGCACGGGGTAGCAGGAGATAAGCGTTGGCGTGTTTTTTGAGCACGCTGTCTTCCTGGCCGAGCAGCATGATTATCGGGATGTCGAGGCGACCAGCCTCAGCGATTGCGGTTTGGGCTTCGCGGTGGGCGCGGCCGTGCAGGAGCATGATGAGGACGTGGCCGTTTTCAAGGTCGAGCAATTGTTCGGCAAGCGTAATGCCGGTGGCGTTCAGCGCATAGGAGCGAACGCCTGAGCGCTGGAACAGCCGGGCGGCATAGCTGGCGATGACGCCGGAGGCTCCGATGCCGAGGACGCCGATGCCGCGTGCTTCCGCCAGAAGACGCACGGCGGCGGCCATGGCGTCGCGGTTTTCCACAGTGGCCAGCATTTCCAGCGCGTTTTTCTGGTTCTCGAGAACGAAGTCGATTGCCGCGTCGCAGTTGCCCGAAATGGATTTCGTGGTAGCGGCCAATTTTTCAACCGGCGAATCCGTCACGCCGAGATAGGCCTCCAGAGTTTCCTTGAGGTCGACCAGCCCCTGAAACCCAAGTGCCTGAATGGCGCGAATGACCGTCGCATCGGAGGTATTGGTCTCAAAGCCGATCTCCAGCGCCGATTTACCGAGAACGGCATGGCGGTGGCCGTCAATATATTCGGCAACGGCAAGCAGCCCTGGCGAAAGACGGTCGCGGCGCTTGCGCAGTTGCTCACCGAAACGGTCTGTATGTCTAGGCCTTGATGTACGGGTTTCGCCAGTCGTCATGGGACTTTCCGTGAAGGTGAGTTCCTTACTCTTCTTCACGGATTAGCAGTGCGCCAAGCTCCCAGGCAAGCGCTTTTGTCGCGGCAATCGTTCCCCCTACTCTTCAGCCGTAGGCCTTACCGTGAGATGCGACTGGATGGCGGAGACCATGAGGCTGAGAGCGGCGTAGGAGTTGGAGATTGCCTCTTCCCGCGGCAGAAGGATGTAGCGACCGTTGCGGCAGGCCTGCAGAAAATTGCAAAAACCCGGCATTACAGCTTCCATCATGTCGATTTCGGCCTGCGGAGAAGCGCCGGTATCGGAACGATACGGATCGAAAATGAAGTCGGCGTCGAGTTCCGGCAAGCGCTCGGCGCTGATCTCGATGCGCTCGCCGTCTGGAATATTGTCGATGATGGCTGGGAAACGAAAACCGGCATCCCGCAGCACCCGGCCGAGCGCACGATACGTATGGTAGACGCTGATCTTGCCATTTAGTGGCTGGAACACCGAGACAGTGCTCGCGCCGGTATCGACCGAGGCCTTCAGCGCTTCGATCTGCGCCCGGTAGCGTCGGTCCAGAACGGCAAGTCGCGCCTGCGTGCCGGTCAGTTCAGCCAGCACCCTGTAGATATGCGGCGCGCCGTCCTTCGTATTGTCGATGGCGACGGTCGGGGCAATCTGTTCCAGTTTTTCGATAGGGGTGGGGCGGTCCGGTTCGGTCAGGATGAGATCGGGCTTGAGGGCGACTATCGCTTCCAGATCGGCGTTGATGGAGCCGATATAGGCGATGTCGCTATTGTCGAAATCGACACCGGTCAGAATGGCGCTGGAGCGCAGGTAGGGTTTGCCGTCTCCACCCATGCGGCCATGGCTACCCACCGGTATCACACCCAATTCTATCAGCGGGATGGTGAGATCGATGTCGTGCAGGGCGACGATACGTTTCGGCTGTAAGGGGACAGACACGGTGCGGCCGAGGTCGTCGGTAAAGGTCCGGCTGCCCTCCGCGTGAGCAACGCATACCCCCAGAAGAAGTCCGGCGGTTGAAACGAAAGCGAGAATGGTATTGCGCATGAAAGACCTATAGGCGGTGCCGGTGAAACCAAAGAAGGGTAAGAAGCGTGGGGGCGCCCACCGCCGAAAGAACGAGCCCGGTCGGCAATTCCAGCGGTGAAAAAGCGGTTCGGGCAATCGTATCGGCAATTGCAACCAGCGTCGCTCCGGCCAGACCCGCGCCCATAACAAGCCCGGCATGGGAGCTGCCCGGCAGCAAAAGTCGGGCGATATGCGGGCCGATCAGGCCGACAAAACCGATGCTGCCGATAAAGGAGATACAGGACGCGGTGAGAACGACCGCAAGGATGACATGCAGCGCTGATAGCCAGCGGGTGTGAACGCCGAGTGCCGCTGCATTATTGTCGCCGAGCGCCTGAACATCGGCGGCACGGGCGGTGAGGAGAACAAGACAAAGGGTGATGGCCAGGATGGCTGAAAGGATGGAGACGGCGCTCCAGGACGCGCCTTGCAGGTTTCCTACCATCCAGATCATTGCCGTCTGCAAATTGCGGATATCAAGCGATGCCATAAGGATAAGCAGCAAAGCTGATAAAAACCATGAGAAGCCGATACCCGCCAGAACGAAGCGCAGCCGTGAGGTGACACCGGAAAGCGCAAAGACGATTGCAGCACTCGCCATCCCACCGGCGATACCGGCCAGGGGGCGGAATATCACCGGCAGGGATGGCAACAAAAACAGGCAGCCCAGCACCGCGAGCAACGCGCCTTCGCGCACGCCGAGCAGACCCGGGTCGGCAAGGCTGTTGCGTGTGGTCGCTTGCATGATGGCACCGGCAACGCCCAGCATGGCGCCGGAGACCATGGCAAGCGCCAGGCGCGAAAAGCGAAAGTCGAGAACCATCACGGCGTCATTCGAGGCGGGATTATTATTTCCAGCGGTCAATAAAGACCACAGGGAGGAGGCCGGGATATATTGGCTGCCGGCGGTGAGCGACCAGACGGCGACAAGCGTAAGGCAAAGGGTAAGCGTCACCATAATAGCCAGCCGCTGCGGCAAGAGGCGAATTGAAAAATGCGCCAGTCTGATGACCCTGTAACGGTTCATTTCAGCACCCTGCGCACCAACCAGAGAAAGACCGGGGCCCCGACAAGGCCGGTCATTGCCCCAGTCGGCAGTTCCTTTGGCGCAAGGATCAGGCGGGCGGCGAGATCGGCGGCGATCAGTAAAACCGCGCCGCCGAGCGCGGCTATGGGAATGGCAAGGAGAAGCCGCCCCGTTCTTAGCCGCGACACGAGTGGCGGCACCACCAGACCGACGAAACCGATAGGCCCGGTGACGGCTATGGCTGCGCCACAGAGCAGCGATATTGCGGCAAGCGCCAAGATCCGGGTGGAGCGGACAGGTACGCCAAGCGTTGTGGCGGTGGTGTCACCCAAAGCGAGCAGATCGAGCCGCGGCGCGACGGCAAATGCAAGGAGAAGTGCGATAATGGCAGCGGGCAGGGCAGCGGCGACGGCTGCCATCGAAATGCCTGCCGTATCGCCAACCAACCAGAAGCGCATCTGCTGTAATGTTTCCTCGTTGAGAATGAGGATGGCGGAGGTAAGGGTTCCGGCAAGCGTCGACAGCGAGATGCCGCAAAAGACGAGTTTTGCTGGCGTCAGACCCTGCCGTCCGGCGGATGCGAGCAGAAGGACGAGCCAGAAGCTGATGCCTGCGCCGGTGGCCGCCAGCACAGGGCGCAAGGCCGGCGTTGCGATTAACCCCAGCGGCGTCACGGTCGCCGCGACGACGGCGAGGCTCGCGCCCGCATTTAACCCCAGAATATGCGGCTCGCCCAGCGGGTTTCGAAGCAGGGTCTGCAACAGAAGCCCTGCCACTCCAAGGCAGGCGCCGGCTTGCAGCGCCGCAAGCAGACGCGGAAGCCGCAGACGCAGCAAAACCTGCTGGTCGAAATTGCGGGCGTCGTAGGAAAATATCAGGTCGTTCAGAACATGTGGGGCAATGGCGCGCGGACCAGAGCCAATATGTGCCAGAATCAGAAGCAGCATGGCCAGAAGCATAAGTAGTGTTGCCACAAGCGCGCGGCCATAGGCCTGTTCCTGCATGGCGGGCTTGCTGTAGCTCATCCTGGCGAACATCATGCCGCGCCAGTCCGTCCGGGCAGGGGAAGGAAAACCGGCCTCGCCGTGACCGGATGCGTCAGCTGGGCGACAGGCATGTCGAAAACGTCCGAGATGATTTGGGCATCGCACAGCGTCGCTGTTTCCAGCCGGTGCCGCAGCCGTCCATCCTTTAGAAAAATCAAGTGATCGGCATATTGCAGGGCGAGATTGATATCATGCAGCACGGCAACGATCGTGCGGTGGTGGTGGGTGACGAGGCCAGCCAGCATATCCAGCACCTCTATCTGGTGATGCAGATCCAGAAATGTCGTCGGTTCGTCCAGCAGGATGATATCTGTCTGCTGCGCGAGCGCCATGGCGATCCACGCGCGCTGGCGCTGGCCGCCGGAGAGGCTGTCGATTGCTCTTTCGGCAAGGCCTGACATTCCGGTCACAGAAAGTGCCTCGTCCACTGCGTCCGCGTCTTCCTCGCTCCACTGCTTCAAAAATCCCTGATGCGGGTAACGGCCACGGGAGACGAGATCGAAGACCGAAAGCCCTTCCGGCGTGTGGTTCTGCTGTGCCAGCATGCCCAGCCGCTTTGCCACCTCCCGTGTGGGATGATGAAATATGTCGCGGCCGTCGAGAAGGATATAGCCGCTTGCCGGGCGGTGCATGCGGGCAAGTGCGGAGAGTAGCGTTGACTTTCCCGACCCGTTCGGACCGAGCAGAACGGTGAATCGATTCGGGGCAACGTCTATGGACACGTCGGCAAGCACGGGGGTGTCGCCATAGGCAAACTCAATTGCCTTGGCCGCAAGACGTATGTCCGCGCGTCTATTTTTGCCACCGTCGTCCAAGATCTTCCCCGTTTGAATGAGCCGCCACCAGAATTATTGATGACTGTAGTAGTCAAGTATACAGCTTTCGAAAAGCCGGTTTTTACGCGGTGATTTGCACAAAAAGCGACGATCTGGGCCTCGAATCAGAACTGTGGAGGCATGAGGGAGCGCGCATTCGCCAGATGTTTCGCCGGTGACAAGCCGAATTAAAGTTGACTACTACATTCATCAATTGAAAGAGCGGTGCATCATCGTCGCGATGACGTAAGGGGCAGCCGGGGACAAGACAGATGCATGACGGTTCGATGATCATTCAGGTAGGCTCGCGAGCGCTGTTGGCGTTGCTTCTGGCCGGAGTTGCTCTGCCTGCTTTTGCGCAGGAGAATACGGCACCGAAGAAAAATGCCGACGAGACGACCGTGCTTGAGACGATAACCGTTAATGCCGACGTCAAAAAAGGCGCGCGCGGTTATCAGCCGATAACCACGGGCACTGCGACGCGCACCGAGACGCCGATCCTCGATATTCCGCAATCGGTTAACGTCGTGACCAATGAAGTGCTTCGCGACCAGCAGGCGCGCTCGCTGGATGATGCTCTCGCCAATGTCAGTGGCGTTACCCAGTCAAACACGCTGGGCGGCACGCAGGATGCCGTTATCCGCCGTGGTTTTGGTGACAACCGCGACGGCTCGATCCTCATCAACGGGCTAAAGACCGCATTGCCGCATTCCTTCAACGATATGGCGGAGCGAGTGGAAGTGCTGAAAGGGCCAGCCTCCACGCTCTACGGCATTCTCGATCCGGGCGGCATGGTGAATGTCGTGACGAAGAAGCCCGAGGATACTTTCTCTGCCGAAGCCTATTCGCGCTTCTCAGCCTTTGGGGCGGGCAAGTATGGTGCATCCGGCGGTTTCGATGTGACCGGACCTATTGCGGGAACGGATTTTTCCTATCGCCTGATCGGTCAGGGGGAGAACAGCGACTACTGGCGCAATTTTGGTGAGAAGAAGAACTGGCTGATCGCACCCTCGCTAAAATGGAGCGGCGAGGATACCGACATTACGGTTTCCTATATGCATGAGGATTACAGCGTGCCCTTCGATCGCGGCACGATCTTCGATCCGGCGACAGGAAAGGCAATCAATGTCAGCCGACGTCTCAGGTTGGACGAGGCCTATAACATCACCGATGGCAAATCCGATCTGGCGAGTATCTCGATAGACCGCCAATTGTCCGAAGACTGGAAACTGTCGCTGAACTACGCCTATAGCCAAAACGAATATTCCGACAACCAGGCCCGCGTGATGGGTTACAATTCCCGCACGGGGCAGGTGACGCGGCGCGCTGACGCTACGCAATATTCCACCATCTACAACCATGCGGCCCGCGCTGACCTGACCGGTGAGGCTGATATTGGTGGCCTGCGCAACGATCTGCTGTTCGGCATGTCCTACGATTACAGCGACACGCTGCGCACCAACATGTTGCGATGCGCAAATTCCTCGAATTTCAACATTAACAATCCCGTTTACGGCAGGTTGCCGGCGTGCACGACGGTCAGGGACGTCGACAGCGACCAGACGGAGGAGCTTTCCACTGCTTCGATCTATATGCAGGACGCCGTGCATCTGGGCGATCAATGGATCGCTGTCGGCGGTTTGCGCTACCAGTATCACGACATCTATGCCGGCAAAGGCCGCCCCTTCGTCGTCAACACCCAGAACAATGGCGGCGAACTCATCCCCAATGCCGGTCTCGTCTACAAGATCACGCCGGATGCATCCCTTTATGCCAATGTGGCGAAAACCTTCCGCCCGCAATCCTCGATCGGAGCCTATTATGGCGGGCTCGATCCGGAGGAGGGCATTTCCTATGAGGTGGGCGCCAAGTTCGACCTGTTCACCGGTTTGAATGCCAATATTGCTTTGTTTAATGCCCGCAAGCGCAATGTCGCCTATTCGGAGGATGTAGGCGGTGTGTCGACGGTGAAGGCCGCCGGTCTCGTTCGCTCGCGCGGGGTGGAGGTGGATATTGCCGGCAACCTTACCGATAGTCTCGATCTAATCGCAAGTTATGCCTATACGGACGCTCTCGTTCTCGAAGATTCCACCTATGCCGGCAAGCGCTTGCCGAATGTCGCGCGTCACACCGGCTCGCTGTTTCTTGCCTATGATGTCGGTGAGGTCGGGCCGAACGGCAACACGCTGCGGATCGGCGGAGGAGTGCGAGCCGTCGGCCAGCGTGCCGGCATCAACGACAATTCCTATGACCTGCCGGGTTATGCCGTCTTCGACGCCTTTGCGACCTATACGCTTCAGCTGGAGAAACCGGTGACCCTACAGCTCAATCTGAAGAACATCTTCGACAAAAGCTATTATACCTCATCCATTGGCTCCACCAGCTACGCCAATGCTGTCGGCGAGCCCTTCAACGTCAGCCTCACGGCCAGCGTGAAATTCTAAGGGTACAGGCGGCGCAATCCATCTGGGTCTTGCCGCTGCTGATGAAAGCAGACTCGTGCGTTTCTTGCATGGCTGCGCTGCATTAAAGCCTATTTAATATGCGGCAAAACCGGGTATCTTGTTTTCATCGAAGCGATGCACCTCCTCCCGCAAAGCTTCGGATTGAGATGACCCTATCCTCCTCCCAAGGGTTGTCTTGTGAACAATGGCACTCCTCCTCCCAGCCGTTGTTCGAAATTTCGGAAAGCCTGCCGCACCTCCTCCCGCGGCAGGCTTTTTCGTTTTCGGGACAGGGGCATCACAGGCCAAGCGCGAGCTGCGCTTCCTCTTCACTCTCTTCGGTGCTCAGCGAGGAAAGGGTAATCCCCAACAGCCTTACCGGACGTTTGAATGGAAAGACGGAGGCAAGCAGGCTCTCTGACATCTCCTGGATCGTTGCGAGGTCAGACACGGCTCCCGACACTGTTTTGCTGCGTGTCGCCTGGCTGAAATCCGAATATTTGATTTTCACGGTCACCGTCTTTCCCGTGATGTCGTGGGCCTCGCAATAACGCCATACTTTCTGAGCCAAAGGGCCAAGCTCCGCCTTCGCCAGATTGAGATCGTCGATATCCTCGGCGAATGTGTCTTCTGCACCGACAGATTTGCGGATGCGATCGGGCTTGACCTGCCGTTCATCGATACCGCGGGCGATGTTGTAGAAGTAAGGGCCGGACTTCCCGAAATGCTGTTGCAGAAAACCGAGTGATTTCGACTTGAGATCGAGCCCTGTTTCGATGCCGTGCCGTTTCATCCGCTCGGCCGTGGCGGGTCCTACGCCATGGAATTTCTTGACGGCCAGGGCTTCAACAAAGCCAGGCCCATTCTTCGGCGTAATGACGGCCTGGCCATTCGGTTTGTTCAGGTCGCTTGCCATCTTGGCCAGAAACTTGTTGTAGGAGATGCCGGCAGATGCATTGAGGCTGGTGACCGCCTTGATTTTTGCGCGGATCTCCAGCGCAATTTCGGTGGCGATCTCCATGCCTTTCAGGTTTTCGGTGACATCGAGATAGGCTTCGTCGAGCGATAGCGGCTCGATCAGAGGGGTATATTCGGCAAATATCTCGCGTATCTGTTGCGACACCTGCCGGTATACCTCGAAGCGTGGCGGTACGAAGATCAGATCCGGGCATTTCCGTTTGGCAGTGACGGACGGCATGGCTGAATGGACGCCGAAGGTTCTCGCCTCGTAACTCGCCGCAGCCACCACGCCTCGTGCGGCCGATCCGCCGACGGCGACCGGCAGGCCGCGAAGTGCGGGGTTGTCGCGTTGCTCCACCGATGCATAAAAGGCATCCATGTCGATATGGATGATCTTTCGAACAGCCGTGTTATCCATCGTTCCAGCCTGTACGATCTTCCCTATTTCCACATCGCCCGCATCCGCGCGCCTACATCGATGCGGATCTGCTGCGCGCTGCGCTCGGAGGCTGCGGCCGAAACCAGGGGCCAGGTGGCGGTTTCAAAGAACTGCAGCAAAGTTGCCGGTATGAAGCGGGTTCTAGCGGCATAGACATGCCGGTCGCCCTGCGCGTTCTGGCCATGGGTGAAGAACCGTTGCGGGGTTATCAGTGACAGGCTGTCCTTGGCGCGCGTCATGGCGACATAGAGCAGCCGGCGTTCCTCCTCGACTTCATGCGTGGAGCCGACACCCAGATCGGAGGGTATGCAGCCATCGACCACGTTCAGGATAAAGACGGAACGCCACTCCTGGCCTTTTGCCGAATGAATGGTTGAAAGCGTCAGATAATCCTCATCGAGCAGCGGCACGCCTGCCTGATCGCTGGTGGCATCCGGCGGATCGAGCGTCAGTTCGGTGAGGAAGCGTTCGCGGGAAGGATAGCCGCCGGCAATCTGCTCGAGTTGCAGCAAATCGGCCTTCCGCGTCTCGGCATCCTCATGGATGCGTTCGAGGTGGGGCTCATACCAGAGCCGCGCCTGCTCGATATCTGATGGCCAGCCGCCGTGCAATTTTCGCATGTTCGCCAGCAACTGCACGAAGGATACCCAGTCATCACCGGTTTTGGGTGGCGGCGGAATTTCGGCTAGGGCGAGCAGAGGTTCAGGATCCGCCGCAATCGTATCGAGAATATTGCCGGCTTTCTTCGGCCCGATACCCGGCAGCATCTGAAGTAGCCTGAAACCTGCGACGCGGTCACGCGGGTTTTGCGCGAAACGCAATACCGCCAGCATGTCCTTTACATGGGCACTGTCGAGAAACTTCAGGCCGCCAAATTTGACGAAGGGAATATTGCGGCGTGTAAGTTCAACTTCAAGCGGCCCGCTATGACTGGAGGTGCGAAACAGCACGGCCTGTTGCTTCAGCGTCATGCCGGTCTCACGATTGGCCAGCACCTGGTCGATAATGAAGTTCGCCTGCTCGGTTTCGCTTTTTACTGTCACGAGCTTCGGTCGCTCGAGCGACTGTCGTTCGGTCCAGAGGTTTTTGGTGAATCGCTCACGGGCAAGGTCGATGACACCATTGGCGGCAGCCAGTATCGGCTGTGTCGAGCGATAGTTGCGATCAAGGGTGATAATATCGGCAGCCGGGCTGAAAGATGCCGGAAAATCAAGGATATTGCGCACCGTTGCTGCCCGGAAGGAATAGATCGACTGGGCATCGTCACCCACGACGGTCAACCCGCGACCGCCCGGCTTCAGTGCCATCAGCACCGCGGCCTGCAGCCGGTTGGTATCCTGATATTCGTCGACCATCACGTGGTCGAAACGATTGCCGATATCGCCTGCAAGGTCGGGATCGCTGACCATCTGGGCCCAGTAGAGCAGAAGATCGTCGTAATCGAGAACGTTCTGGGCCTGCTTGGCCTCGACATAGGCGGCGAATAATTGCTTGAGCTCTTCTTCCCAGCTGGACACCCATGGATAGTGCTGGCGCAGGATTTCTTTCAGCGGCGTTTGTGAATTGACGGCGCGCGAATAGATCGCAAGGCAGGTGCCCTTTGTCGGAAAACGGCTCTCGGTCTTGGAGAAACCCAGTTCGTGTCGGGCAAGGTTCATCAGATCAGCGCTGTCTTCGCGGTCGTGGATCGTGAAATCCACGTCCAGTCCAATCTGTTCCGCATAGATTCGCAAGAGGCGCGCGCCGATCCCGTGAAACGTGCCGGACCAGGCCATCGCATCGGTGAGGGCTCCGGCGTTAGCGCCGATGACCTGCTTGCAGATACGCTCGACACGACGCGACATTTCGGAAGCGGCACGCCGTGAAAACGTCATCAGCAGGATGCGGCGAGGATCAGCGCCATTGACGATCAGATGCGCCACCCGGTGCGCCAGCGTATTGGTCTTGCCGGAACCGGCACCGGCGATGATCAGCAACGGTCCAGCCGTGTGTCCGCCTGAAAGCCCAACGCCATGTTCCACGGCCTTGCGTTGCTGCTCGTTCAGTTTGTCCAGATAGGCAACCGCCATGCCTGCATCCTTGATATTTGCCTATCCGCACGACGACGGCATTTTTCAAAAGCACTCTTGTTGCAATGATTAGCAAAAACTCAAACAGCAGGCTAGAACAAATAATGAACGAATGTCTATGCCCTCCACACTGCGGTGGACAAACCTGGCTGATCGATATTCGCAGCCTCAATCGGGTTCCGCATGGCGTGTCGACCGGCATGCTTTTCAAACCACTGAACCAACCCGGCGGCTGATGAGTTCACCAGTCGCGTCTTGGAAGACGTGTTTGTTGGGAGGACAAAAGCATGAAGCATCTGAAACTATGCCTGATCGCTGTTGCGGCACTGGCCACATCGACATTTGCGTTTGCCGAGCAGAAGGCCATGAGGTCTGACGCCACGATCGCGTCGAATATCAATTATCTGCTTTATACGCCCAAAGACTATGCCGGTTCGGACAAAACCTATCCTCTCGTGGTCTGGCTGCATGGCGGCGATCAGGGCGGGAGCGACGTCGAAAAGCTGCGCCGCAGCGGTCTGCCAAAATTGATCGAAGGGGGTCGTGATTTTCCTTTCATGGTGTTTTCGCCACAAAATCCGAGCGAGGAACTGCTTTATCCGATCGAACGTGTCGCAAGCGTCCTGGCTTCCGTTGTGGCGGATCATCGGGTGGACCGCAGCCGTATCTATCTGATTGGATATAGCCGGGGAGGGTTCGGCGCCTGGTCAATGGCCGAGCAGTTTCCACAAACTTTTGCTGCGGTCGTCCCAATTGCCGGTGGCGGCATCCGCCATTACCTCAACCGCACCAATGAAAAGACAGCATTCTGGGCCTTTCACGGCTCAAGGGACGAGGTGATTCCTTTGTCCGATACCGTTGTCCTCGTTCAGCGTCTCCAGGAATTGAAACGTAATGTGCGGCTGACGGTTTTTGAAGATACGAACCATCAAGAGGTGGAGGCAAAAGTGCTCGGCGATGAGGCGATGTGGACCTGGCTTCTCCAGCAAAAGCTTGCAGACGCAAAGACGCCTTCGGCACCCTGAACCCGCAGCGGGTACCGTTTACCGCTGGTATGGAAGCCCATAACCCAGCTCGGCCGTCATAAGGCCGGGCTGGCCGCCTCATAAGCCTTCGTCAAAACATCTCTCCGCAAGCGTATCTTTCGCCTCTTGACACAGAGTAGGGAAGTCGTGCTAATACGCATTAACAGCTAATACGTATTAGCAATCAACGAGTGTCGGGGAGGGCATTGCGTGACCAGCCATAAACGCCTTACTCAGAACGATATTGCGAAGCTTGCCGGCGTCAGTCAGGCAACAGTATCGCTTGTTTTGAACGGCGCGCCGACCGCGATTGCACGTATCCCGGCTGAAACACGCGAACGCGTACAGGCGGTCATTCGCAAGACGGGTTATGTCGCGGACCCGATCGCGCGCCGCATGGCCAAGGGGCTCAACCGCATCCTCGGCGTCTTCACCTACGAGCCTGCTTTTCCAAGCGCACAGGCGGACTTCTTTACGCCGTTCCTGTTGGGCATCGAGGAAGAGGCGCAACAGCAGGCGTACGATCTTCTGCTGCTGACCAGTGCCGGCGTCGGCAACAACCGCAAGATTTTTTCCGAGGGCAACAGGCTCCGGATCGCCGATGGCTGCCTGGTCCTGGGCCGTGAATTCGACCGCAAGGAGCTTACCCGGCTGGTCTCGGAAGATTATCCATTCGTGGCGATCGGCCGACGCGACGATGCTGGCGGGCCCGTGCCCTATGTTGGCGGCGACTATGCCGCGGGCACACGGCAGCTTGTTGAAGATGCCATGATGCTCGGGCATTCCAAACTCGCCTATATCGGCCCTGCGGGTCCGGCGGAATCGATTGCCGACCGCTGGCGAGGTTTCAGTGATGCGCTCGGCACGGCGGCGACGCTTGCATTGCACATAAAGGCGGTAAACCGGCCTGCCGAAAAGATCCTCGATGCAATCATCGAAAGCGGCGCGACGGTGGCATTTTTCATAGAACTGGCGGATGCGGTGCGCGTCGAGACTTTGGCACGGGAGCGCGGAATTGGGGTGCCCGACGTGTTTTCGATGGTCGTGCTTGGCAGCCATATTCGTGCCGGCCGCAGCCCGGTGCGTTTCACATCCTATGAAATTCCCCGTGAAGAGATGGGCCGGCAGGCGACTGCAATGCTGGTGAACCGCATCGAGACCGGCAGCCCGGGAAGTCAAATTCTACTCAAGTGCCAACCCGTCAAGGGTGAAACATTGGGTCCGGCTCCAGTGGCCTCCCCAGATAAGTCCCCAGTCAACAAAACGGATGAGACGACGTGAAAGAGATGCAAGCAGACATTCTTGTGGTCGGTGGTGGCCTTGGCGGCGTGGCGGCGGCGCTCGGTGCCGCACGCGCCGGAAAGCGCGTGATCATGACCGAGGAATATGACTGGATCGGCGGTCAGTTGACCAGCCAGGCCGTGCCATCGGACGAACATAGCTGGGTCGAGCAGTTCGGTATCACCCGCTCTTATCGCGCACTACGCAACGGCGTGCGCCAATATTACCGCGACCATTATCCGTTGACGGAAGGCGCCCGCTCCTGGAGTGACCTCAATCCGGGTGGCGGCTGGGTCAGCCGCATCTGCGCCGAGCCGCGCGTGAGCCTTGCGGTGATGGAAAGCATGCTTATGCCCCATATCGGTGCCGACCGGCTGACGGTGCTCAAGCCCTATCGGCCGGTTGCTGCCGATGTGGACGGCGATAGGGTCCGCGCGATCACCGTGCGGCATCGCGACAGCGGAGCGGAGATCGTCATTTCCGCCGACTACATTCTTGATGCCACCGAGCTTGGCGATCTGTTGCCGATGACGGGCACGGAATATGCCAAGGGGTTCGAGGCGCAATCGGACACGGGTGAGCCCAGTGCGCCGGCCAGCGCCCAGCCTGATAATGTGCAGGCCGTGTCGATCTGCTTTGCAATCGATCATGTCGACGGCGATCAGACGATCGACAAGCCTGATAATTACGACTACTGGCGCAAGTACGAGCCGCATTTCTGGGGTGGGCCGATGCTCGGTTTCACCGCGCCGCATCCGCGCACGCTGGAACACACGACCCGCTCCTTCACGCCCAATCCGGACGACGATCCGTTGCTGGTTGATGCCGACCAGCGCAAGGGCGGTGGCGATGAAAACCTCTGGATTTTCCGTCGCATCGCGGCACGCAAGAACTTTGCGCCAGGTTTTTATAAATCCGACATCTGCCTCGTGAACTGGCCGATGATCGACTACATGGACGGCACCATCATCGATGTGTCGGAAGAAGAAAAGGCGCGGCATCTGAAGGCGGCGGCCGAACTTTCCTATTCGGTGTTTTACTGGTTGCAGACCGAAGCGCCGCGCCTTGATGGCGGACAGGGCTTTCGCGGCCTGCGCCTCAGAGGCGATATTACCGGCACCGAACACGGCCTTGCCATGGCGCCGTATATCCGGGAAAGCCGCCGCATCAAGCCGGTCACGCGCATCGTCGAACAGGATCTTTCCTACACGGTTCGAGGTGACAGGGGGGCTGTCCGCTATCGCGACAGCATCGGCATCGGCATGTACCGCATCGATCTGCACCCATCGACCGGTGGCGACAACTATATAGATGTGCCTTCCTGCCCGTTCGAGATTCCGCTTGGCGCACTCATACCCGAGCGCGTGAAGAACCTCATTCCGGCGGGCAAGAACATCGGCACGACGCATATCACCAATGGCTGCTACCGCCTGCATCCAGTCGAATGGAATATCGGCGAAGTGGCTGGAATGCTGGCGGCCTATTGCCTGGAAAAAGGTCTCACACCGCATCAGGTGCAGGAAGACGATGACCATCTTCATGCCTTCCAGACGGCGCTAACCCGCGAAGGCATTGAAATACGCTGGCCGGATATCGCGGCCTATTAGGACGGCGGACTGTCGTTTGATCGAACCCATCTTTGGAGGAGGACTGGGAATGAATAGTCATTGGAAAATGCAAACCACGGCCTGCGCGCTGGCCCTTATCGGCTCGTTTGCGCTGGCAGGGGCAGCGGCGGCGCAGGATGCGGCGGTCAAGCTGCGCATGACGATCTGGAGTGCCAACGAGGCGCATCTAAAGCTGTTCAACGACATCGCAGCCGGCTTCAAAAAGGACCATCCAAATGTCAGCGTGACCTATGAGTCCCTGCCTTTCGACACCTATACCACTGCGTTGACGACCCAGATCGCCGGTGGCAACGCCCCTGACATGGCCTGGATTTTCGAGACCTCGGCCTATGATTTCGTGAAGTCAGGCGCGCTATATCCGCTTACCGACACGCTGAAGGCCGCACAGGGTTACAATCTCGACGAAGTCAGCGCCGGGGCCACGGAACGCTGGTCGCAGGACGGAAAGCTCTTCGCCTATCCGTTCTCGACCTCGCCCTTTGCGGTCTTCGTCAACAATGATCTCATCAAGGCTGCAGGTGCAAAGACGCCGGCGGAGATGATCGCTGCCGGCGAATGGACCTGGGAAAACGCCATCGCGACCGCCTCGGCGGTCGCGAAATCCGGCAAGGGCGGGCTTGTCGTCCGCGACTTCAATTACCAGAGCTGGCAATATCTGACCTCCGTGTGGAACGGCTGGGGCGCATCGCCCTGGAGCGCGGATGGCGCAACCTGCACCATGTCGGAAAAGCCGATGGCGGATGCGGTGTCGTTCATCCATGATGCCATCTTCAGCAAGAGGGCCATGCCCGGCCCCGGCGAGACGGTCGATTTCTTCGCCGGTAATGCCGCGATGACCATTACCCAGATCAGCCGGGCCTCGCTTTTGCCGAAGGACAAGCCTTTCGGCTGGGACCTCGTGCCGCTGCCAAAGGGACCTGCCGGTGAATACGCGCTGATCGGACAGGCCGGCATCGGCGTCATGCAGTCCGGCAAGAATGCGCAGACGGCGGCCGAATTCGTTGCTTACATGACCAATCCGGAAAATTCGGCAAAGCTCAGCCAGTTCTTCCCCTCGGCGCGCAAGTCGCTGTTGAATGCGGAGGTGTTGAAAAAAACCAATCCGTTGCTCAGCCAGGAACAGATCGAAAAGGTCGTCATATCAGGCATCGCCACGGGCAAGGTCATGCCCGGCCACACCGGCTTTGCCCAGATCCAGCAGATCGTGCGCTCAAACCTCGACGCGGTCTGGCGGCCGGAGGCCGATGTCGCGGGAGCGCTTCAAAAAATCTGCGGCCAGATCGCGCCGCTCCTGAAGCGCTGAGGAGAAAGCCATGGCTGTCGCGCAGGAGATTACCCGTCCCCGGCATCGCCCTGCATCGGCGTTCTGGACCATCGCGCGGCGCGACAGTCTTGCTGGCTTTCTGTTCATCGCCCCGCAACTGATCGGGATCATCATCTTCGTGCTGATCCCGCTGGGGCTAGTGTTCTGGTATTCGCTGCATGAGTGGAACGTGCTCGCCAATACCTTCACCTATACCGGTGCGCAGAACTACCGGATGCTCATCGAAGATGGCAATCTTCTGGAGGTGCTGGGCGCGACCGGGATATTCTCAGCCGGCCTCGTCGTGTTCAACATGTCGCTGGCGCTGCTGCTTGCCGTGCTGCTCAACCAGAAGCTTGCCGGCATAGCGATATTCAGAACGCTGTTCTTCTCGCCCGTCGTCGTGTCTCTGGTTGCCTGGACGATCGTCTGGGGTTTCCTGCTGCAGAAGAACGGCGGCATCAACGGCATGTTGCTGATGGTCGGCATCGAAGGCCCCAACTGGCTGCGCGAGGAGACGACAGCGATGATTTCGGTCATCGTCGTACAGGTCTTCAAGAATGTCGGGCTCAACATGATCCTGTTCCTGGCGGCACTTCAGGGCGTGCCGAAGGAACTCTACGAGGCCGCCCGCATCGACGGCGCGCCAGCCTTCAAACAGTTCCGTCGCATCACCCTGCCGCTGATCAGCCCGACGATCCTGTTGACCTCGATCATCACCATTGTCGGCTCGTTACAGGTTTTTGCTCAGATTGCGGTTTTGACCCAGGGCGGGCCGGGTCTGTCGACCACGGTGCTGGTCTACTACCTCTATCAGCAGGCCTTCCAGTTCCATTTCTTCGGTTACGGCTCGACGCTGTCCATCCTGCTGTTTCTGATCGTTGCCGTGCTGACCTTTGCCCAGTGGCAGATGCGCAAGAGGATCGTCTTTTATGAAAGCTGACCTTTCCCCCCGCATGCAGGTGGCGCTCTACGGGTTGCTGTGCGTGCTGCTTGTCCCCTTCGTCTTTCCAACCTGGTGGATGGTTACCTCGTCCATCAAGCCCATAAGCGACATCTTCGCCTTCCCACCGCAGCTCATACCGCAGAGCCACGACTGGACGACCTATGCGAAGGTGTTCGAGTTGCAGCCCTTCGTGCGGCAATATTGGAACTCCGCCTACATTGCCGCTGTGGTGACGATCGGCACGATGATCATCTCCTCAATGGCAGGCTATGCCTTCGCACGGATCCGGTTTCCGGGCGCCAATGTGATCTTCATGATCGTGCTGCTTGGCCTGCTGATCCCGTCCGAAGTGACGATCGTGCCGCTCTTCCAGATGTTCCTGAAGGCAGGCATGGTCAACACCCACTGGCCGCTGATCCTAGTGCCGATTTTCGGGGCGCCAAGCGTGTTTGCCACCTTCGTCATGCGGCAGTTTTTTGTGACGCTGCCGGGGGAACTGGAGGAGGCGGCACGCGTCGACGGTCTTGGACGTTTCAAGATATTTCGCAAGATTGCCTTGCCCTTGGCAAAGCCGGCGCTTGCTTCGGTCGCGATCTTTACGTTCCTGCATTCCTGGAACCTGTTCCTCGAACCCATCGTCTTTCTCTCCAGCGCCGAGATGTTCACGCTGCCGCAGGCGCTGACGCAATATACCGACGCCTATGGCGGGCCGATGTGGAACATCCAGCTTGCCGCAGCGACGCTGACTGCGCTGCCCGTGCTCATCGTCTTCGTGATTGCCCAGAAGCAGTTTGTCGAAGGCCTCGCCCATACCGGCCTCAAGGGCTGAAGAACCGGAAACCGATTGATGGCTCACGTTACTCTCTCCGACATCCGCAAAAACTATGGCGCGGTCAAAACCATTCACGGCATCGATCTAGCCATTATGGACGGCGAGTTTGTTGTGCTTGTCGGGCCTTCCGGCTGCGGCAAGTCGACCCTTTTGCGGATGATAGCCGGTCTCGAAACGATTACCGGCGGTGAGCTCAGGATTGGCGAACGGGTCGTCAACGATCTCGATCCCAAGGACCGCGATATTGCCATGGTATTCCAGTCCTATGCCCTATATCCGCATATGACGGTGGCCAGCAATATGGGCTTTTCGCTGGAGCACCGCGGTTCCAGCAAGCAGGAAATTGCTGAAAAGGTGAACTGGGCAGCGGATATTCTTGGCCTTGCGCAACTGCTCGACCGTTATCCGCGCCAGCTTTCCGGCGGCCAGCGCCAGCGTGTTGCGATGGGCCGGGCCATTGTTCGCAATCCGCAGGTGTTCCTGTTCGATGAGCCCCTGTCCAACCTTGATGCGAAGTTGCGCGTCGTCATGCGCGGCGAGATCAAGGCGCTGCACCAGAAGCTGAAGACCACCACGATCTATGTGACGCACGACCAGGTCGAGGCGATGACGATGGCCGACAGGGTCGTGGTTCTCAATGGCGGCAGGGTCGAGCAGATCGGCACGCCGCTCGAACTTTACGACCGCCCGGCAAATCAGTTCGTTGCGGGCTTCATCGGTTCGCCATCGATGAACTTCCTGACAGGCGCGATAACTGAAAGAGGTTTTGAAACGGCAGGTATCGTGTTGCCCTTGCCAGTTTCCGCGGCCGGCTTCGTCGGCAAACAGGCCGTTTACAGCATCCGCCCGGAACACTTCCTGCTTGATGCCGGCGGCGTGCCTGCCGAGATAATGCTGGTTGAACCATTAGGATCGGAAACGCAGGTCACCATGAAACTCGGCGGTTCCAAGGTGCTCGGCGTCTTTCGGGAACGTATAGGGCAGGCAGTCGGCGACAGCATCATGGTCTCGCCGACGCTTAACTGCGTTCATCTGTTTTCGAGTGAAGACGGAGCACGGCTGAACTGATCACGAGGCCCTCTGCCTCTTGCGCGGGCCGAGGGCCTGATCAGATACTGGACTGCCAGGGAAAACCTCGCAGTCCAGCTGTTCCAATGGCTCACCCCATGACGGCTTTCAAAGAAAGCTGCTTTCGAAGAGTTCGCCTGAATAGGCCGCGTGGGTGATGCCCGCTTCAAGATCGGCCTTGGTCAACTCATCGACGAAGACACCATTCTGCATGACCAGAACGCGGTCGCACATATGGGCTATAACCGACAGGTCGTGGCTGACGAGAACGAAGGTGAGGTTCTGCTCGTCGCGCTGATCGGCCAGCAGGTTCAGGATTTCCGCCTGAATGGAGACGTCGAGAGCGGATGTCGGCTCGTCGAGAAGCAGGATCGGCGGCTCGAGGATAAGCGCGCGGGCGATCGCAACACGCTGACGCTGGCCTCCGGACAGTTCGTGCGGGAAGCGCTCGGCAAAATGCGCGGGCAGGCCAACCTGCTGCAGCGTGGCCGGAACCTTCGACCAGCCGTCACCAAGCCCCATGGAGCGGATCGGTTCGGCAAGAGCCCGGCCGATGCGGTGGCGCGGGTGCAGGGAACCATAGGGGTCCTGGAACACCATCTGCGCAAGCTTCAGCTCGTCGCGGCTACGCACTTTGCCTACAGGCTTGCCTTCGAAAGAGATCGATCCGGTCCAGCCGGATTCCAGGCCGGCAAGCGATCGCAGCAATGTCGACTTGCCGCAACCGCTTTCGCCAACGATGCCGAGTGTCTCGCCTCGGCTGACCCGAAAGCTGACGTCGCGCACGACGTGATTGCGGGTTTCCTTCGTGCCGTAGACGACATCCAGCTTGTCTACCGTGATCATCGCATCACCTCCGCATCGATTGCCTGGCGATCCAGCACCTTGAGGCGCCGGACCGGATTGCGGGGATCGGGCATGGCCGCGATCAGGCCCCGTGTATAGGGGTGTTGCGCATCTTCGAGCTTGGAAAGCGTCTCCACGACGCGTCCGCCATACATGACCAGCACGCGTTCGCAAAAGGCCGCGACCATGCGGATATCGTGACTGATGAGGATGAGGCCCGAATTGTTTTCGCGCACCATCTCGTCCAGAAGCAGAAGGACATCCTTGCGGACGCTGACATCGAGTGCTGAGGTCGGTTCGTCGGCGATGACCAGCTTGGGTTTGGCAAGCAGCATCATGGCGATCATCACGCGCTGTCCCATGCCGCCTGAAATCTGGTGGGGATAAAGCCCCATCACGCGGTCAGGATCGTTGATGCGCACGCGCAGCAGCATGTCGCGCGCGGCATTTCTGGCGGCCTTGCCCTTGAGGGCCAGATGCAGCTCGGCCGCTTCCGCCACCTGCTTTCCGATCGGCAGGACCGGATTGAGGGAATAACGCGGGTCCTGCATGATGAGCGCCATCTCGCTGCCGCGGATCGCACCCATCTGGCGCTCGGATTTTTCAAGCAGCGGTTCGGAGAGGAAATCCATCCGTTCTGCCGTCACCGTGGCGCTCTTGGGCAGAAGGCGCATGGCGGCACGACCGGTTGTGGACTTTCCGGACCCGGATTCGCCGACGATACCGACACGCTCGCGTCCAACGTCGAAGTTGACATTGGAGACGGCGGGGATGGCGTTGCGGCCAAAGCGAACGTTAAGGTCGCGGACCGAAAGAATGGGAGAGCTATCAGGAACGGGCATGACGCGGATCCAGTAGGTCGCGCAGCGTATCGCCAGCGATGTTGAAGGCAAGGCTCGTCAAAAGGATCGCGATGCCGGGCATGACGGCGACCCACCAGTAATCGAGCATGAATTTACGGCCGCTGGAAATCATCGCCCCCCATTCGGGAAGCGGCGGCTGCGCGCCAAGACCGAGGAAGCCAAGCGAGGCGGCCGTCAGGATGATACCGGCCATATTCAACGTCAGTCTGACGATGACCGAAGGAATGCACATCGGCGCGATATAAAGAAACAGGATGCGCATCGGCGAGGCCCCGTAGAGGCGTGCGGCCGCAACATAGTCGGTGTTGCGCACGACCAGCGCTTCGGCCCGCGCCAGACGCGCGATGGGCGGCCAGGCGGTCAGCGAGATCGCGATGATTGCGGTGCCGAGACCGGCTCCCATTGCAGCAGCAAAGGCAAGTGCCAGAACGAGCGAAGGGAAGGAAAGGACAATATCGGTCGCGCGCATCAGAATGGCGTCGGTTCTGCCGCCGAAGAAACCGGCCATGACACCGATTGCAAGGCCGATAGGGCCGACGATGACCGAGACCGACAAGACGGTCTGGATCGTGATGCGGGTGCCATAGACGAGGCGGCTGAAAATGTCTCGGCCAAATTCGTCGGTTCCCGCCAGATGCGCCCAGCTGGGAGGCTGAAGCGCATTGTCGAGCACCTGGCGCACCGGATCATATGGCGCAATCAGGGGAGCGAAAATGGCAACCACGACCAGAATGGCGAGAATGGCAAAGCCGAACATTCCAAGCGGCTCGTCGCCAAGCTTCCGCAGCGTCCGCGCCGTCGTTGTGGATATCCGAGACAACGCGCTGCGGCTCCGCACGGGAGTGTTCTGAGTTATATCGGTCATCGAGCGACCTCCCGTGTCCGCGGGTCAAGCGTGGTGTAGGCCACGTCTGCGAGGAAGTTGAGCATCATGAAGATGAAGCCGATGACGATCGTGGCTGCGAGGATCGCATTCATGTCACCAATAAGCAGTGCATTCGTCATGTATTGTCCGATGCCGGGCCAGGAAAAGACGATTTCGGTCACAACGGCGCCTTCCAGCAGGTTGCCATAGGAGATGGCGAGAACGGTGATCAGCTGCACCGCGATATTCGGCAGTACATGGCGGGTTACGGTGCGCGCCGGGCTGACGCCTTTCGCACGCGCCGCAATCACGTAATCCTGGCTAAGCTGTTCGAGGGTGAAGGCGCGGGTCATGCGGGTAATGTAGGCCATTGCCATATAGGCAAGGATGATCGCCGGCAGCATGATATGCGCGAGCGCATTCCAGAAAATCTCTGTCTCACCTGCGAGAAGAGTGTCGACCAGCATCAGCCCTGTTCTCGGCTCCACGAGGCCTTCGTAAAAGACGTCCACGCGACCGGGCCCGGCGACAAGGTTGAGATTCGCATAAAAAATCACGAGCCCGACGATACCGAACCAGAATACGGGTATCGAATGCCCCACCAGCGCAAAGACACGTGCGAACTTGTCGATGAACGTGTCGCGAAACAGGGCCGCGGCGAGACCGAGCGGGACGCCGATGACGGTGGAGATGATGATTGCCAGCGTTGCAAGCTCAAGCGTCGCCGGGAAGGCTTGCGCCAGGTCCCGCGTTACCGGGTTTCCGGTCAGGATAGCTATACCGAAATCACCGTGCAGCAGGCCGCGGAGATAGATGAAAAACTGCTGGTAGAGAGGGAGATCAAGCCCAAGCCGAGCCCGCATGGCTTCATAGGCCTTGGGATCTGCAAGCTCACCGACGATTGCCCCGACCGGATCGGTCGGCATCACCCGGCCAATGATGAAGGTGATGCAGAGCAGGATGAAGAGGCTGACGACAAGTTGCAGGAAGCGATGTCCAAGCCCGCGCAATGAAATTTCAGTCATCGCAAATCGCACTTCCACGAGAAAACGCTGTCAGCGATGCCACTTTTTGAACGGCTCGCCGCAGACGAGCAATTCTACCCTGCAAAAACTTTTGATGGTACTTCATCCCAACTCCTCCCTGAGCTAACATGAAAACATATGACGTAACGCCACGTCATCATATGAGTAACGAAGGGATTCGTTTTCTGCAAGAGGGAAGAGTGGCATGATGGGCGATAGGGAAAAGCCGCGGGAGCGGCGGGCACAACAGATCATCGATAATCTCAGTGCAGAAATTCGCAGTGGAAAACTGAAGAACGGCGATCAGCTTCCCACGGAACCGCAGCTTGAGCGCACCTACGGCGTGAGCCGCACAGTGGTTCGCGAGGCGATCGCGGATCTGCGCTCTTCCGGCTATGTCATTCCCATCCATGGCAAGGGCGTGTTCGTCAGCAATGTCAGCGAGTGGGCGGGTGTGAAGCTGACGCAATCCGAAGTTGGCACAATTGCAGAAACGCTGGAAATGCTTGAGTTTCGGCTCGCAACCGAAGGCGAAGCAGCGGCAATTGCCGCCTATCGCCGCACAGCCCAGCAGGAAGCGGCAATTTCCGCAGCCCATCGGAAAATGGGCCGGGCCATCGATGCGGGCGAAAGCACCGTCAGTGCCGATTACGAGTTTCACACGGCCATTGCGATAGCGACCAACAACCGGTTCTATCTCGAGGCACTGCGCCAGTTCGGGTCACGCTCGATACCGCGCGGTCAGTTTCCAACCCTGCCGGAGACGGGCGACGCGGATTATCTGCGCAAAGTGCAGGCCGAGCATGAGGCAATCCTGCGCGCCATCGTAGAGCAGGATCCGGATGCCGCGCGGAAAGCCATGCGCGATCATATGCTTGCGAGCCAGCGTCGATACAGGTTGCTTTCCGAGGCGCAATAGCATCTCGACACTCATCTTATTTCGTGCGATGTCATATGATGACTAGCATGGAGTGAGGAGAGAATCGATGTATGTCGGCACCCAGGTGACAGCGCGCGATGACGAGGATTTCAAGGTTTGGGCGCAGCTTGGCGTCAAGAATATCAACGCCGATCCGCCTGGTGCACCCGCAAGCTGGACCTTTGAGGATTTTGAGCGCCACCGTGACAAGGTCGAGAGCTTTGGCCTCGTGCTCGACATGGTGCAATTGCCGTTGCCATCAAGGCCGATCGAACAGGCATCGTTTCCCGATATCCTGCTTGCCGGGCCAGAACGCGACCGGCAGATCGATGCCGTCTGCAGAATGATTGAGGATATCGCCAGGGCCGGCATCCCGGCGGCGAAATATAACCTCAATCTCATCGGCATCCCGCGTACTGAAATGGAGCGCGGGCGTGGTGGTTCGCTCAATGAAGCCTGGCGATGGGACAAGGCGGACCATGATGCGGCTCCGGGCCTTGCCGGTGTTCTATCCGAGGACGAAAACTGGGAACGCATCGACTATTTCCTCGAACGCGTGGTGCCGGTTGCCGAAAGCAACAAGGTCCGGCTCGCCTGCCATCCGCATGACCCCTACACCCCGCCCGGCTACAAGGGTGTCACCCGGGTGCTCGGCACCGTCGAGGGCTTGAAGAAATTCGTGCAGATGCGGGAAAGCCCTTATCACGGACTGAATTTCTGCCAGGGATCGATCGGCGAGATGCTCGACAATCCGCGCGAGGAGATCGACGAGATCATCCGCTGGTTTGGCAGCCGCGACAAGATATTCAATGTCCATTTCCGCAACATCAGCGGCGGCAAGCTGTCTTTCATGGAAACGTTTCCCGACGAGGGTGACATGGACATGGTCCGTTCGCTGAAGCTCTACCATGAACTCGGCTATCGCTACATGATCATGCCCGATCATGTGCCGACGATTGCGGGCCGCGATCCCGTCGGTGTCGCCTTTGCGTTTTGCTACGGCTACATCGCCGCGCTCATCGAGGCGCTTAATAACAACCATCTTTGACTGTTTCAGGCCGGTTGGCGCACGTGGCGCTGCCGGCTTGCAATTACCGATCTGTAGGAGGAGCAGGTATGAAAAAATCAATGATCCGTCTCGCATTCACCACCGTTCTGGGCGCCATGTTGGTGCAGGCGTCGCCGGTGGCGGCCAAGACCCCCAACGACCAGCTCGTCGTCGGGACGTCGCTTGCCCAGGTGCTGTCGCTAGACCCCCATCAGGCTACCGAAGCGAAAGCCAACGAAATCATGGCCAATCTTTACGATCGGCTGATCTCGGTTGATGGCTCGGGAAAGGTTTCGCCGCAGCTGGCAGAGCGCTGGGAGACAGATGACAAGGGCATCACGTTTCATCTTCGCGCCGCCAACTTTGCGTCGGGCAATCCCGTTACCTCCGCAGATGTGGTTTATTCGTTCAGCCGCCTTTTGAAGATGAATCAGGCGGCGGCCGCCAACCTCAAGCGCGTCGGTTACAACGCGGAAAATGTCGACAAGCTGGTGAGCGCCCCGGACGAAAAGACGGTCCGCATCGAACTGTCAGGGCAAACGACATCCGAACTGCTGCTCTATCGTCTGGCGATGGTCATTGCCAGCGTTGTCGACAGCAAGGAGCTCAAGTCCCATGAAGTTGACGGCGACTGGGGCAATGCGTGGCTGAGAACAAATTCCGCCGGTTCAGGCCCCTTCACCCTCAATCGCTGGTCGCCGAACGAAATCATCATTCTTGAGGCCAACAAGGACTATGTAGCCGGCAGCCCGAAAATGCGCCGCGTGATCGTGCGGCATGTACCGGAAAGCCAGGTGGAGCGCCTGATGCTGGAGCGAGGCGACATCGACATTGCCAGCGCGCTGACGGCATCCGACCTTGCGACCTTCAACAACAAGGAAGGTTTTCAGATCCAGCGCGTGCCGACGGGTGGTTTCTACGTCCTGTCCATGAATGCTGGCAAGGAGCCTCTTTCCAACCCCAAGGTTCGCGAAGCGATTGCTTACGGCATCGACTACAAGGGAATGGAAAAGACCATCATGGGCCCCTATGGCAGGGCGCGCACCGTTCCTGTTCCGGAGAATTTCGAATATGCCATTCCAAGCCCCGACTGGAAGCTTGATGTCGAGAAAGCGAAATCTCTCCTGAAGGAAGCCGGTTATGAGAATGGCTTCACGCTTAATCTGAAGACAATTGCCCAAACGCCGCGCATCGATCTTGCTACGGCCATCCAGGCATCGCTCAGCCAGGTCGGTATCAAGGTGAACATTCAGCAGGGTAACGGTTCGGACGTGATTGCCGCTCACCGTGCGCGGGACTTCGATCTGCTCATTCCGCAGACGGGCGCATATATGCCCAACGTCCTCGGCTCGATGGAGCAGTTCTCCAGTAACCCCGACAACTCGCTTGCTGCCAACAATGCCGGCAATTTCGTCTGGCGCTCTGCCTGGGACATTCCGGAACTGACGGCTCTGACCGCAAAGGCTTCCCTTGAGCCCGATGCCAAGAAACGTGGGGAAATCTACACCCAGATGCAGGAAATGTTCGTCGCGCAGAAGCCAGCGGTTCTGCCTCTCTTCGAGAGATACGAGCCGATCGTTTTGACGTCGCGCGTCAAGGATTATGTCGGTCACCCAAGCCAGACGACGCGACTGGAAAACGTGACGAAGCAGTGACTGCGAACCACTAGACGGAAAACATGTGACGGGCGGTGAATTTACCGCCCGTTTTTTTGTGGGTCCCCCGACTGCTTGCCAATTACGACAGGGCCGCCGTGCGAACTATTACGCCCGCATCCTTGAATTCTTGGGGTTTTCGCGATGGCTTTAGCGGGTTAGACCGTGCAGCGATCGACCCTTTCCCAGAGCGGGATTCCCAAACCCCGCTCGCTCACATTCCACTAAATGCGTTGGCACCATGAGCTTCCCACAGATAAAACTTCCCGCAAGGCCGCTCAGTTTGAAGCGCGGTGTCATTTCGGTACCGGCGGCTTATTATTTTTCCATTCCCGTGCTGCTGGTGATTACAGTGGTCCTGCTCGTGGCCGAAGGCCCGGGTGTGTTGCGCGACTATCAGATCAGCCGCGACCCGCTGGAGATCGAAAGCGGCGATATCAACGGCAGTTGCAAGACCCGCAAGGCGATCTTCACGAATTGCGAAGCGGAGCTTTCCTACGACCATGGCGGTGTGAGCTACAAGAAGGATGTCGAGGTCATGTTCGTCGATTTCCATTCAGGTGACTATGAAACTGGTCTGGTCATTTCGGCGAAGAATCCCGAACTTGCAACGATTTCACTTGGCCTCGATATGCTCTGGAACCGGATCATAACCCTGGGCGTGTTTGTTGCCCTGCTCGGTTTCGGCTGTTTCGCACTGCTGCTTACACTTATCCGCACCTTGCGGGCTCGTCTGCGTCTGCGGCACCCGGCGCCATTGACTGTTATTCCGGTGGCGCTGACGGCGGTCGCCGAAAAACGCAGCCGTCTCTTCGTGACCTATGCCGATACGGTCAGGGAAGGGAAGACGAAGAGGCAATCCTTTACCTACCTGGAGAGAGGGCGAATCTCGGTCGTCGTCGGCCACACCGGCAAACACGATGTCGCACTGGCGGTCTGGCACGGTGAAACCCCGCTGCCCGTTCTGCTTGACGATCAGCTGGAGCGAATTGACCTATCGGAACAGGAAAGAGCGGAAGCACTTGCTTCGCTCGAACCGGTGCTTGCGAACCGTGGGCAGGAGGGTGTACCCGCCCCCGGCGCGGCGGTGACAAAAGCCCCGAGCCTTGCGCGACGGCTGGCAACGTTCGTTGCAATTGTCGCCTTTATCGTCGTTGCAACCTTGGGGTACTGGCTGTGGTACGTCACCAGCGCGCCTTCGCAATTCAACTCTCCGGGCATGGACCTCAACAACATGATGCCCGCGGCGCTCAACGAGTGGGGCTGCGCGCGTCTGCAGGAGCGTTTTGCTGATGGTCCGGCACCTTTCGGTTGTGCCGGGGACGATTTTCGAAGCTGGAAATAAAGGCTTTCCCTCTTGGCGTATATTGGGCCGGTCGCAAGAGCTTGATGGGCTGGCGCGTCGGCCCGGCGTCTCCTGGCTCATTGTCGGTGAGATCGATCAATTATCCAAAGTTGCATTAGAGATTTATAAATAAACCAACTCCATAGTGCGATCGTGGGCGGTTCTCGAGGCTGGGAGAGTGCATCATGTTCACGGTTCTGGAATGCGTTGCGGTACAACACGATCATGCGATCGTGCTGCTTGCAGCGGTTATTTGCCTGCTTGGCATGCATGCTTTCTTCCATTTGTTGTTGCGTGCGGAAGAAAGCCCGGCTGGCCGCAAGCCTTACTGGGTGCTGGTTGCCGCCTTTGCAGCGGGGCTCAGCGTCTGGGCCACGCATTTCGTTGCCATGCTTGCTTATAAGGGTTCAGTCCCGATCGGCTTTGATTTCCAGTTCACGGCGCTGTCGGCGGTTCTGGCCGTTCTGGGGTTCTGGCTGGCGCTTAGGGCGCGCTCGCAGGCGAGCTACAGTCCCGTTATCGTCGGAACGCTGGTTACCCTTTCGGTTGCCGTCATGCATTTCGTCGGCATGGCGGGCATGGATGTGGCCGCTACGATCAGCTATCGCTGGGGCCCCGTTTTGGGCGGCTTTGCCGTTGCCTGGGTATTTTTTCTGCTGGCCTTTTTCCTGTTCCTTCGTTCCGCCGCATGGAAACGCATCGTCATTCCGGCCGGATGTTCGATCGTGGCAATCTGCGCTTTGCATTTCACCGCCATGTCGGCCACGATCCTGTCGCCGGATCCGTCCGTCGCTGGCCCGGATCCCGACAATCTCGCCAGAGTGATCATGATTGCTGCCGTTTCGGGCGTGACTTTCCTGGTCCTCGCAGCCACTGCCACCGCCGCTCTCGTTGACCGTTACCTTGTCGATCTCAAGGGGCTTGTGGATGCGACGCTGGATGGTCTTGCCGTGGTCCGTGATGGCCGCATTGTTGAGCTGAATACCCGTTTTGCCGGGCTTGTCGGCAGCGATGAGGCATCGCTGATGGGTAAAAATCCCGATGATCTCTTCAAGGCCATGGACGGACAGCCCACCTATCTGCCGCGCCTCGCGCCGGTTGAGGCAATCCGCGAACGCACCGACCGGCCGCAGGTGTTCGAGCTTGCCGTGCGCACCATCGAGTATCGCGGCCATCCTTGCGAAGTGCTGGCCATTCGCGACCTGACGGAAAAGCGGGAGGCGCAAAGAGAGATCGAATATCTGGCCCGCCACGATGTGCTGACCGGCCTTTCGAACCGCACCATGTTCCAGACGCGGCTGCACCAGCAGATCGAACATTGCGACGCGGAGGATGAGTTTGCCTTGCTGGCGCTCGATCTCGACCGGTTCAAGGCGGTCAACGACATTTTCGGCCATGCCGAGGGCGACCGGGTGCTGAAAAAAGTTGCGACCATCCTCGATGAATGCGCAAGGCCGGGAGATATCGTCGCCCGTCTTGGCGGCGATGAATTCGTTATCCTGACTGCCCGGCACACCAAATCGGAGGAGGCACGTCTGCTTGCCGAGACAATCCTTGCCATGTTCGGGTTGAAAATGAATGCGGCCAACGACCCGACCGCTGTCGGCGTCAGCATCGGCATCGCCGTCTTTCCGCGGGACGGGAACAGCAACGAAAGCATCTTGCACGCCGCTGATCTGGCGCTCTACCGCGCCAAGATGGGTGGGCGCGGAATATTGTCCTTTTATGATCCCCTGATGGATCAGGAGGCCCGCGAGCGCCGCCAGCTCGAAACTGATCTGCGGCTCGCCATCAACCGCAACGAATTGGTGTTGAACTATCAACCTGTCCTTTCCGTCGAATGTGGTCAGGTCGTCGGTTATGAGGCGCTGGTACGCTGGCAGCATCCGACACGGGGTGTCGTACCTCCGGATGTCTTCATTCCGATTGCAGAGGAAAGCGGGATCATCATCTCGCTCGGCGAATGGGTGCTGCGCGAGGCCTGCCGCCAGGCGAGCACCTGGGCGCCGCACCTCAAAATCGCAGTCAATGTTTCACCATTGCAGTTTTCGCTCGCAAATCTCGGCCATGTCGTCTGCACGGTCCTCATGCAGTCCGGCCTTTCGCCGAACCGGCTGGAACTCGAGATCACCGAAGCCGCGTTGCTGAAGGACCGCAAGGCGACGCTGATCATCCTCAACCAGTTGAAGGCGCTGGGTGTGGCCATCGTCATGGATGATTTCGGCACCGGCTATTCATCGCTCAGCAACTTGCAGAGCTTCCCCTTCGACAAGATCAAGATCGACCGCAGCTTCATCGCCGCCATGAGCGAGGATGATAATGCCCGCGCCATCGTGCGCGCGGTGATCGGCCTCGGTCGCAGCCTCGATCTGCCAGTGACGGCGGAGGGTATCGAAACCGACGCGCAATATCGCATGGTTGTCGATGAAGGTTGCGCGCAGGCGCAGGGTTATCTCTTCGGCAGGCCGGATGTGGCTCCTGCCGCGGCGGCAAGCACTGGCAAGCGGAAGAAACATTCCGTCTGAAAGAGGAGTGCGGCGGCGTGATGCCGTCGTAATTCCATTCTCCTACGCCAATGGAACGAGAGCGAACGCAGATCGTTAGGATTGTGTGTGGTGCGTCCGTGTCGCCACCGCCGCAGCCGGCGGCAGACGACAGCCCTGACCTTCCGATGATGAATTCGCTGGTCATGAGACGCACCAAGGATGGAATCTATCTCTGGGAGAAACCAATGACAGACCGCCTTGAGCCGCAGGACCCGCGCAACCAGTATCCGCGCCCGCCCTTTTCAACGCCGACTCAGGAAATGCCGGGGCTGGTCACGAACATGATGCCTTTCCCTGATCATGGTGAAAAGACCTATCGCGGCAGCGGCAAGCTTGCCGGGCGCAAGGCGCTCATAACCGGCGGTGATTCCGGCATCGGTCGCGCCGTGGCAATCGCCTTTGCGCGAGAGGGTGCAGATATCGCGATATCCTATCTGCCGGAGGAAGAATCGGACGCCGAAGAGGTGGTAGCACTTATCGAAGCGGAAGGCCGCGTTGCGGTCGCCTTACCCGGAGATATTACCGATGAGGCATGGTGCCGCCAACTGGTTGAAAAAGCGGTAGGTGATCTCAACGGCCTCGATATTCTGGTGATCAATGCCGCAAGACAACAATATCGCGAGGGTATCGCCGAGCTGTCGACTGAAGATTTCGACCGCACGATGAAGACCAATCTCTACGCGCTGCACTGGATTGCGCAGGCCGCCGTCCCTTATCTGCAGCCCGGATCGTCGGTAATCACCACCGCATCTATACAGGCCTATGAGCCGTCTCCCATTCTTCTTGATTATGCCACTACGAAAGCCGGCATCGTTGCCTATACGAAAGCGCTCGCCAAACAGCTTATCGAAAAGGGCGTTCGGGCAAATGTCGTCGCGCCTGGTCCGTTCTGGACGGTTTTGCAGCCAAGCGGCGGGCAGCCGGACGAAAAGGTCAGGAATTTCGGTAAGGACAGCGATTTTGGCCGTCCAGGCCAGCCTGTGGAACTGGCACCGGTCTATGTGCTGCTGGCTTCGCAGGATGGCAGCTTCATCAATGGCGAGGTCTATGGTGTGACCGGAGGCCGGGGCATTGCCTGATCGGCTTTGAGGACTTGACATGAAACGACAGACAGAACGTTCAGACAGAGATGTGAAGCCCTTCGATGTCCGCGACCGGCTGATACTGGCGCTTTATGCGCAGCTGAAGGCCGAGCGGCAAACGCGCGAGGCGATGGAATGGGTCATCCGCAATGGCGGGCTTTCGCCAGAGGTGCTGGAGGCAATGGCATCCGACCCTGTGCCGGTGTTGGCGGAGGCGGACGTTCCCGCTATCGAGCGTATCCTTGCTGCGGACCGGGGCAGAGGCCAATCCTCTCAAGACGACCATGGGCGGCGATCATGAACCGAAGAGCGAGCTGGAAGGGTCATCTGACATTCGGCGATTTCAACTGTGAAATCGGTCTCTATTCCGCGCTCACTTCATCGGAAAAGATCTCCTTCAACATCGTCAACCGAAAGACCGGCCATCGCGTCGAACGGCAATATGTCGATAGCGATACCGGCGACGCTGTCGACCGCGAGGATCAGGTCAAGGGATATGAACTCGACAATGGCGACCATATCGTCATCGAGGGAGATGAGATCGCAACGTTGATGCCAGAAAACGACAAGGTCATCCGCATCAGGCATTTTCTGAGCCACGACGAGATCGACAAGCTCTATTTCGATAAATCCTATTATCTGGCGCCGACGCAGGAAGGTGGCGAAGAGGCTTTGACGCTGCTGGCAAAAGCCATGGACGACGAGAAGGTCTCGGCACTTGGGGAAGCGGTACTCTTTCGCCGAAACCGCGTGCTGTTGATCCGTCCAAGCGGCAAGGCGCTCGTGGCGACGACCTTGAATTTCGGCTACGAGGTTCGCTCGCAAACCACCGTTTTCAAGTCCATTCCCGATATTCAGTTCGATGAAGAGATGCTTGAACTCGCCGGTCACATCATCGGGAAACGGGCAGGCACATTCGATCCGGCGGAATATACCGATCGTTACAATGATGCGCTGGCGGAACTGGTGAAGGCGAAGATCGAGGGCAGGGAAATCAGCAAACAGCCGCCGCGCAAGCAAGATAACATCATCGACCTGAAGGAGGCTTTGCGCCGCAGCGCCGGTGACGGCGACAGCGGAAAATCTACCGCTGGTGCGGGGCGCAAATCCTCCCGGAAAGCGAGCTGATCCATGGGTTTGCAGAGCTATAACGCCAAGCGCAGTTTCGACAAGACGCCTGAGCCGAAGGGCGACAAGGTCGATGCGCAGGGATCGAGTTTCGTCATACAGAAGCACGATGCCCGCCGGCTGCATTACGATTTCCGGCTGGAGATGGACGGCGTCCTCAAAAGCTGGGCGGTAACCCGCGGGCCGAGCCTTGACCCGGAGGACAAGCGCCTTGCGGTGCATGTCGAGGACCACCCTCTAAGCTACGGCGACTTCGAAGGCGTAATCCCGAAAGGTCAATATGGCGGCGGCACTGTCATTCTTTGGGATCGTGGTGTCTGGCGCCCGATTGGCGACGCGAAGAAAGGCTACCGCAAAGGCCATCTCGAATTCGAACTTGAGGGCGAAAAGCTTAAAGGCCGCTGGCATCTTGTACGTATGCATGGAAAGCCCGGTGAAAGCCGTGAAAACTGGCTGCTGATCAAGGGCGACGACGAAGAGGCAAGGCATGATGGTGGCGACGATATTCTGGAGGAGCGGCCGGAATCGGTGAAGACTGGCCGAAGTGTTAAAGAAGTTGCCGCCGAGCCGAAGGACACCTGGAATTCGAAGCCCGTATCGAAAAAGACCGTTAGTTCGTCCTCGGGCCAAAAACAGGCGCATGCCCTGCCGAAAGGTGCCCGCAAACAGGCGCTGCCATCCTTCGTGCCGCCGGCACTTGCGACGCTGAAACCCAAGCCACCGGAAGGCTCCCGCTGGCTGCATGAGATCAAGTTCGACGGCTATCGCCTGCAGGTCCGTATCGACCACGGCAAACTCCAGCTTCTGACCCGTAGCGGACTGGACTGGACCGAAAAGTTCGGCGATGCCGTGGCGGGAGCGCTCAAGTCGCTGCCGGCAGAAACACTGATGATCGACGGCGAAATCGTGGTGGAACGTGACAGCGGCGCCTCGGATTTCTCAGCCTTGCAACAGGACTTGAGCGAAGGGCGCAGCGACCGCTTCGTTTTTTATGCCTTCGATCTCCTGTATCTGGATGGCACGGATTTGCGCGGGGCAGCGCTGACCGATCGCAAGGCACTACTGGAAAAGCTTCTGCCCGCCAGCAACCCGCATCTTCGCTACAGCGAACATTTCGAGGAAAGTGGCGGGCTTGTTCTCGATCATGCCTGCCGCCTCAGCCTCGAGGGCGTTATCTCCAAGGTCAAGGACAGCAAATACGTCTCGGGCCGCAAGGGTAACTGGGTGAAATCCAAGTGCTCGATGCGGCAGGAGTTCGTCATCGGCGGCTATACGCTTTCCTCCGCGTCGGACCATGCCATTGGCTCGCTGGCGCTCGGCGTTTATGAGGAAGGCAAGCTGCGTCATGTCGGCCGCGTCGGCACCGGCTATACCGCTGACATTGCCGAAATGCTGCTTGGCCGCCTGAAGCCGCTGGGCATCGATGACAGCCCTTTCGGCGAAAAGCTCACGGCACTTGCGCGCCGCGACCTGCATTTCGTCAAGCCGGAACTGGTTGCAGAAGTGGAGTTTCGTGCCTGGTCCGGAGATGGCAATCTGCGCCATGCATCATTCCGGGGCTTGCGGGAAGACAAGCCGGCGGGCGAAATCGAACGCGAGGATAAAGCAGTGTCGGAACAAGGGACGCCGCAGTCAAAGATCAAGTTCACTCATCCGGAACGGCTTTATTGGCCGGACGATGGCGTGACCAAGGAAGGGCTTGCCGATTATTACACGCAGGTCTGGCGCTATATGGCCCCCTTTGTCGTCAACCGGCCTCTGGCGCTGCTGCGTTGTCCTGAAGGGATCGATGGTCAGCGTTTCTTCCAGAAACACGCCTGGCGCGGTGTGAACAAGGCGATAGAACAGATCAAGGATCCGAAGGACAAGGGCGGGGAACCACTGATCAGGATTACAGATTTCGATGGCATGATGGCCCTGGTCCAGTCCGCTGCGCTTGAAATTCACCCATGGGGGGCGACAACCGCGAACTGGGAAAAGCCTGACATGATCACCATGGATATAGACCCCGGCGAGGACGTGTCATGGCAGGAGGTAATCGGCGCGGCACTGGAACTTAAGCGGCGTTTCGAAGATGCCGGTCTGGCCGCTTTCGTGAAAACCTCCGGCGGTAAGGGGTTGCATGTCGTGGCACCTTTGAAACCAGAAGCGGGATGGCCGGCCTTGAAGGCCTTTGCAAAGACCATGGCGGATGACATGGCCAAGGCGGAGCCGGAGAAATATCTTGCGGTGGCAACCAAAGCGAAACGCCAGGGCCGCATCTTCCTCGACTATCTGCGTAATGGCAGGGGCAATACGGCTGTTGCGCCCTATTCGACACGTGCCCGACCGGGAGCCGCCATTTCAGCGCCAATCGAATGGGCGGAACTCTCAGATGAGATAGGTCCGGCACACTTCACGGTCAGCAATATCGGCGCGCGCCTTTCTGCCCTGAAGAAGGATCCATGGGACGGCTTTTTCGCTGCCGCGCGACCCCTGCCGAAAAAGGCCAGATGAGCGTCAGCCTTTCTTGTCCGAGGCAAGGCTTTTCTTCAAGGCATCCATGATGTTGATTACATTGCCGCCGGTCCGGGTTTTCGTGCCGGTCTTCATTTCCGGGGAAGAGACGGTCTTACTCTTGGTTTTCAGCAAAGCGCTGATCTTTTTCTGGATCGGATCCTGCACCAGCGCCGGTTTCCATCCCGTCATCTGTTTGCCGATGCGTTTTTCCATCGCGTCCAGCAGCGGCTTTTCGATTTTCATCTTCGGGTCCAGCGCGTCGATGCTTTCGCGCACTTCCTCGCCGTAGTGCAGGGTCCACAGAATGATGCCCTTGCCTGACGGTTCCAGCAGAACCGCTCTTTCGCGGCGGTAGAGAACAAGCCGCGCAATGCCGACAACGCCGTTTGCCCGCATGGCTTCCCGGATCACGCTGAAGGCTTCCGTACCGATCTTGTCTTCCGGGCGCAGGAAGTGCGGCCGGTCGTACCATATCCAGTCGATAGAGCCTGTGGGTACGAAGGTCTGGATGTCGATGGTGCGGGTGCTTTCGAGCGCGACCGCATCGATCTCGTCATCCTCCAGCAATACATAATCGTCTTCGGCGCGGGGAAAACCCTTCACCTGGTTCTTTGCGGCCACCGGCTTGTGGGTAACGCTGTCGACATAGCGGCTTTCGACGCGATTGCCGGTTTTGCGGTTGAGAACGTGGAAGCGGTATTTGTTGCTTTCGGTTGTGGCAGGCGTCAGCGAAACTGCGGCCGTCACCAGCGACAGCTTCAGATAGCCCTTCCAGAAAACCTGCCGTGCCATGATCCGCGATCCGCCTTGTCGCCTGTTGTCTCCCGGATCAACAACCACAGCGTGGCTTTTGTTCCGGGAGCTTTGGCAGAGAGGGCGGGACTCTGTCTCAGCCGAACAGCGATGTAAGACCATAGACAGATGCGGATATCAGGGCAGCGGCCGGCATGGTCACGACCCAGGCAATGACGATATTGCCCGCAAGGCCCCAACGCACCGCCGAGACGCGACGCGCGGCACCGACGCCGATGATGGCGCCGGTGATCGTATGGGTGGTGGACACCGGAATGCCGAGCCACGTCGCGCCGAAAAGTGTCAGCGCACCGCCGGTTTCGGCGCAGAACCCCTGCATCGGGTTCAGCCTGGTGATTTTCGACCCCATGGTGTGCACGATGCGCCAGCCGCCGAACAGTGTGCCGAGCGCCATGGCCGACTGGCACGAGATCACCACCCAGAACGGCACGTAGAAGCTCTCTCCAAGATGCCCCTGGCTGAACAGCAGCACAGCGATGATGCCCATGGTCTTCTGTGCGTCATTGCCGCCGTGGCCGAGCGAATAGAGCGAGGCGGAAATGAACTGCATGATGCGGAAGGTACGATCCACGGCGAAGGGTGTCTGGCGCACGAACAGCCAGGAGACGGCAAGCACCAGCAGCAGTGCCAGGAAAAAGCCGATGGCCGGCGACATGAAGATCGCGCCCACGGTTTTCAGAAGACCCGACCAGACGATGGAATTGAAACCGACCTTCGCAAAGCCGGCACCGACGAGACCGCCGATCAAGGCATGTGACGAGCTGGAGGGAATGCCGAAAATCCAGGTGACGATGTTCCAGACGATGGCGCCCATCAATGCCGCGAAGATGACCTGCGGGGAAACGATGGCCGGATCGATGATGCCGGTGCCGAGCGTTTCGGCCACATGCAGGCCGAAGAACAGGAAGGCGATGAAATTGAAGAAGGCCGCCCATGCCACCGCATATTGCGGGCGCAATACACGGGTGGAGACGATGGTGGCGATGGAATTTGCGGCGTCGTGGAGACCGTTCAGAAAATCGAAGAACAGCGCGATGGCGATAAGGCCGACAAGCAGCGGCAGTGCAAGCGCGACATCCATCAGACGTTCTCGATAACGATGCCGCTGATCTCGTTCGCCACGTCCTCGAAGCGGTCGACGACCTTTTCGAGTTCGCCGTAGATCTCGCTGCCGATCATATAGGCCATGGCATTGCCGGTCGCACCATGGCGCCGGAAGAGGTCCTTCAGGCCCTGGTCATGAAGCTCGTCGGAGCGCCCTTCGACGCGGGTAACCTCTTCGGCAATCACCGACAGCCGCTGGGCATTGGTGCCAACCTTTTCCAGAAGCGGAATGGCTTCAGCGACGAGGCTTGCCGCACGCACGATCTCGTGGCCCATCTCGCGCATCAGCGGGTCGAATTCGGTTTGCTCGAACAGCCGGATCGTCTTGACGGTCTTGTGCATCATGTCGATGGCGTCATCCATGGACTGGATGAGGTCCTTGATATCGCCACGATCAAAGGGCGTTATGAAGCTGCGGCGCACCGCAAGCAGAACGTCGCGGGTAATATCATCCGCCTGGTCTTCGAGGGCGACGATAAGGTCGCAGTTTTTCTCGACGTCGACGCCGCTGAGAAGGTGGTCCAGAGCTGCGGCGGCTTTGACGACCGTTTCCGAATGTTTGCTAAACATGTCGAAGAAACGGTCCTCGCGCGGCATCAGCTTGCGAAAAATGCTCATCATGCGAATTGGCCCTCAATGGCGCTTTATTAGTTGTGGGGGGTGATTGTCATAAAACTGTCATAAATGCACGCGGGGCATTGATGCAACCCGGAAAATCGGCAGTATCAACGGATATGAAATCCATGAAGAAAAGCCGGAAAGCCCGTCCGGCGCGTTCCCTGACATTGCTTCAGCAACTTGCTGCTGTTCCTGAAAAGCTGTTCACCGGCTCTTTCCGGCAGCAATATGCCGCCTTATGCTTCCGTTATACCGGAAGCGGCGAAGAGATCGAAATCCTCGTCGTCACCTCCCGCACCAGCGCACGCTGGATCATTCCGCGCGGCTGGCCGATGAAACGCAAGAAGCCGCATGAGGCTGCCGCGATCGAGGCGTGGGAGGAAGCGGGCGTTCGCGGCCGCGTGAGGAAGGACGCCGTTGGCCGCTACACCTATCTCAAGATGCTCGACAATGGCGATGTCGTTCCCTGCGTTGTCGATGTCTTCCAGATCGAGATCACCGGGGAGGAAACGAGTTTCAAGGAGCGCGGCGAACGCCTTCTGGAATGGGTTCGCCCGGACGAGGCAGCAAGGCGCGTCCGGGAAATCGAACTGAAATCGCTTCTGGTCGACTTCCGCCCGAGGGGGAAGAGGAAACGCCTGACCGAAGAAAAGTCCTGACGGCAGACGTCACCAGCGAACCTAGGATGGTGAAGATGGACGTTTGGTCGATCCGGTCTCCCCCATCTCGTCCGATGCCTTCGGTAGCAGGCGGGCGAAACGCCGGGTGATGCTGTCGATGTAAGACAGGATTGTCGGCACCACGATCAGGGTGAGCAGGGTGGAGCTGATGAGGCCGCCGATCACTGCGTGCGCCATTGGCGCGCGCTGCGCCCCGCCACCGCCAACAGCCAGCCCGAGCGGGATCATGCCGAAGATCATTGCAAGCGTCGTCATGATGATCGGGCGGAAGCGGATGATGCCGGCGCTCGCCAGCGCTTCGTTGAGCGGAAGTCCACGCTTCCTTTCGCGGTTGGCAAAATCGACAAGCAGGATGCCGTTCTTTGTAACGAGGCCCATCAGCATGATGAAGCCGATCAGCGAGAACATGTTGATCGTGCTGCCGGCAACCAAGAGCCCGACGAGGACGCCGATGAGAGACAGCGGCAGCGACGCCATGATCGCGAGCGGTTGCAGAAAGCTGCCGAATTGCGAGGCGAGCACGATGTAGATGAAGATGACCGCCATTGCGAGCGCGGTTACCATGTGGCCAACCGTCTCCTCCATGGTTTCGGCGTCGCCGCCGAAACGGATACGGTAGCCGTCCGGCAGGTCGCGGGCGGCGGTAAGGGTTTTCAACACATCTGTCACTTCGCCAAGCGCTCGTCCGGATATGTTGGCCGAAACCAGCACCTCGCGGCGATTGTCGATGCGGCGGATTTCGGCGGGTGCTTCCACGGTGGTGATATCGGCGACCTGATCCAGACGTACCAACAGGGGCGAGCCGTTGGATGCCGTGCGGCTGGTGGCGATCATCAACTCGCTGATCCTCGCCGTGTCGGCACGCCGCTCGCCGGGCAGGCGCACGACGATGTCGTAGCTGTTACCGCCCGCATCCGTCCATTTCGACACGTCCTCACCGGCGATGAGCGGCGAGAGCGCTGAGGCAAGGTCGGATCGGGAAATGCCGAGATCGCTTGCCGCCTCGCGTTTCAGGCGTACCGAAAGGATGGAGGTCACGTCGCGGGTGCTTGAGGTCACATCCACGAGGCCGGGGATTTTTTTCATGTCTTCCATCAGACCGTCGGCGATCTTTTCGAGGATCGCCCGGTCGTCGCCAAGAATGCTGAGCTGGACGGGGCTTTCGCCACCGCCGAGGCCGTTTTGCAGGATCGCGACCTCTATGCCCGATATGGCCGACAGGCGTTTGCGGATCGGATCGGCCAGCGTGACCGGAGTTCGGGTGCGCATCTCCAGCGGCACCAGTCCCACCAGAACGGCGGCGCGATGTTTACCGACGGTGCCGCCGGTATTGACGGTGGAATAGAGCATCTCGACTTCCGGGAATTCCTGGAGTGCCTTCTCGACCTGCCGCACCTTCGCCGTGGTGTAATCCAGCGAGGAGCCGACCGGTGCCGTGACGTTGATCTGGAAGCGGCCTTCATCCGTATTCGGGACGAATTCCGCACCGACCAACGGCACCATGAGCAGGCTGCCGACAAAAATGCCTGATGTGACGAGCAGGGTGACGAGCCGGTGGTGCAATGTCCAGCCGATCACGTGCCGATACTGATCGGCGAGCCATTCGAAGCCGTGATCGAAACGGGCGATCAGCCGGCCTACCGGCCCGCGCCGGGCGTTGGGTTGCGCATCCGGATCGTACCAGACGCTCGACAGCATCGGATCGAGCGTGAACGCGACGAAAAGCGAGATCAGCACGGCAGCTGAAACGGTGATGCCGAATTCGTAGAAGAACCGGCCGACGATGCCGTCCATGAAAGCGACGGGCAGGAAGACCGCCGCGATTGTCGCCGTTGTCGCGATAACCGCAAGTCCTATTTCGTTCGTGCCGTCGAGTGCTGCGCGGATATGGGATTTCCCCATGTGAAGGTGACGGGTGATGTTTTCGCGCACAACGATGGCGTCATCCACCAGAATGCCGATGGAAAGCGTCAGCGCCAGGAGGCTCAGTGTATTGAGCGTGAAGCCCATAACATCAATGACCGCCAGCGTGCCGATGATCGCAATCGGCAGTGTCAGTCCGGTGATGACGGTGCTGCGCCAGGAATTGAGGAACAGGAAGACGATGGCCACGGCAAGTGCCGCCCCTTCTATCAACGTCGTCTGCACCTGCGTGACGGATTCCCGGATGGGAATGGATGTGTCCGTAATGACCCGCAATTGCACGTTTTGCGGAACAAGGTCGGCATTGAGGGCGTCCAGGCGCTTTCTCACATCCGCGACAACCTGAACCGTGTTGGCATCCTGAACCTTGACGATGTCGATCGCCAGCGCAGTCTGGCCATTATAGAGGGCACGGTTTTCTGGGTCGGCAGCCCCTTCGGAGAGTGCGGCGATGTCGCGAAGATAAATGGCTGCGCCACCGCGCCGGGCGACGACCATGTCCAGCAGCGCCTGCGGTTCGGCGATGCGGCCCTGCACCTGGATCGTGCGTTCGGAAACGGTATCGACAAGGCTTCCAGCCGGGCTGTTGCTATTGCCGGTGCGTAGCGCGCTCACCACCTCGTTGATGCCGATCCCAAGCGCGCGCATGCGGGTGTCGTCGATCACAATGTCGATCTGCCGCTTGCGGGCGCCAACCAGCGTTGCCTGCCCGACGCCGGGAACAGTCGTCAGTTGCCGCACCACCTTCTGGTCGGCAAGGGTGGTGAGTGCGGGTATGTCGAGCGACGTCGAGCTTATCGCCACCGACAGGATAGGCTCGGCGGCGGGATCGAACCGGGATATGACCGGCTTTTTGGCCTCTTGCGGGAAATTCGCGTCGATGGCGGCGATCTTGTCGCGCACGTCCTGTGCCGCGGTCGCGCTCTTAACCTCGAGCTTGAATTTTGCGACGACGACAGAGCGTCCCTCGTAGGAGGTTGACGTGATCTCGTCCAGACCGCCGATGGCGTTCAGCGCATCCTCGACCGGGCGCGTCAATTCTGTCTCCACCGTTTCCGGCGTGGCGCCCGGATAAGCGGTGGACACCACGACGACCGGAACGTCGACATTGGGGTAGAGGTCGAGCCCCAGCCGCTGCAACGAGAAAAGACCCATGACCAGAAGCGCCACCATCATCATGGTGGCGAAAACGGGGTGGGAGACGGATATGCGGGTCAGAAACATCTCAGCCTGCCTTGTCGACCGTAACAGCCATGTCGGGCTGCAATTCGGGAAGCGGTGCGGTCAGGATCGTCTCACCGTCCTCTAGACCGGCGCCTATCTCGATCAGGCTGCCATCGTTCCAGCGCGATCCCACCGCCACCGTCTGGCGGCGAAGATGGCCGTTCAGGACTTTAAGGACATGGTAGCCGGTTTCGTCTTTGCGAAGCGCGATTGCAGGAACGACAAGCGCATCGTTTTTTTCGCGCACGAGGATGGACCCGCTGGCGAACATTCCTCCCCACAGCCGTCCGTCGCGGTTGGCAAGCCGCAGATAGACGGCGACAAAGCGCGTCCCATCTTCGGCAACCGGGCTGATGCGCTCAACGGTGCTTCTGAGAGGCTGGCCGCCGATGCCGTCAATATCGAGTTCGGCGGTCTGGCCGACGGCGACACGTGGGATGTCGCGCGTGGCAACGAGAACCTTCGCCTCAAGCATGCTTATATCGACCAGCGTCATGAGTTCACCATCGGCACTGACGCGGGAGCCGGTTTCTGCCTGCCGGCGAGTAATGGTGCCATCAAAAGGCGCGCGGATTTCGGCACTGCGAAGGGCAAGGCGGGCGATATCCACCTGCGCCGAAACGCTCTGCAGCCTTGCCGTTTTCACAACGACATCGCTCTTCGCCTTGTCGAGCTGTTCAGCCGATGCGATGTTTTTTGACGCCAGCTGTTCGGTTCGGGTGAGGGCCTGCATCGCCAGTGTCAGTTCGGCCTCGGCCGCATCCCGGTCGCTCTGCCGCAGCAGCAGTGTCGATTGCAGTTCCTCGGTTTCGAACCGTACCAGCAGGTCGCCCGCCCGCACCGCCTGTCCGTCCCGGACATTCATATCCAGAATTTTTCCAGCCTCGCGGGCGCGGATCACGACACGGCTGACCGGCTGAAGTTCGCCACTGATGCTGAGCCGCTCCGCCATCGCTCGTGTGCCGATCCTTGCGATTTCCGCAGCCGTCAGTTCGAACGGGATACCGGCCGGGCTCATCGAGGTTGACGCCACGATCCCCTTCACGCGCTCGTTCGCATCGACGCTTCCGCGCGCCGGATCAAGAGCCGTGACGACGAGAGCGCAGCCCGCAAGCGCGATCCCCGCCTTGATCGTTCTTTTCACCCACATAACATAATCCTTCCAGGCAAAACTCATCCTGTGACCGCCGATCGAGCGGTCATGTCGCCTGTCTTGCAGGCTGATGGCTTCTGGATAAGTGTTGATAATTGCAGCAGCATTACCCGCCCGCATCTTCTGCGCCGCAATACTGCCGCAACCTTTCTGGCAGACAAGGAGGGGGCGAAGGGACGGTGGCAAATGAGACTTCTGTTGATTGAGGACGAAAAGGAAATGGCGGATGCGCTGTCAACGACGCTCGGCAAGCAGGGGATCGTCATCGACCATACGATGCGGCTCGGCGATGCGATGGAGCTGGCGCGCCAGCATGTCTATGATGCCATTCTGCTCGACCGTCGTCTGCCGGACGGGGAGGGGCTGACCTTCATTCCAAAGCTGCGCCGCGCCGGTATCGATACGCCGATCATTTTATTGACGGCGATGAACGAACCGGAGGAGCGGATCGAGGGGCTGAATGGCGGCGCCGACGACTATCTCGGCAAGCCGTTTCTCGTCGGCGAACTGCTGGCGCGGCTGCGCGCGGTTTTGAGAAGGCCGGCAAGCATCGCCCCGTCGCAGATCGCTGCAGGCCGCATCGTGATCGATCCGCTTCATCTCAGCGTCACGATCAACTCGCTTCCCTTTGATCTGCCAAGGCGCGAGCTGATGGTCCTCATCACGCTGGCGAAACGAAAAGGCAAATCCGTGCTGCGCTCGACGCTTGAGGCCGCCGTCTACAATTACGAGGAGGAAATCCAGTCCAATGCGCTCGATGCGCATATATCGCGACTGCGCAAACGCCTCCTTGACGCTTCGGCCGGGGTCAGCGTGCATAATATTCGCGGCATCGGTTATCTGCTCAGGGAAGACACATGAAAGTGCAGGGCAAGTCCAATCCGTCCTTGTGGTGGCAATTGAGCTGGCAGCTCAGCATTGTCGTCTCCTCCATGATCGCTGTCGTCATCGTCGGGCTCTGCGTTTACGGGGTGATGAAGCTCTCTCCCAATATCGGGCTCTGGAACGATTTGTCGGCGACGCTTGACGAGTCGCTTTCGCTTGATCCGCAAAAGGGTCTGGTCGTTACCGAGGGGCCGGCATTACGCGCCTTGAAGGCGAAGAATGAAACGTTGTGGTTCGTGGTCTCGACGCCTGACGGTCACGCGGCCACCTTCGGCACCGTACCGGCTGTTTATGCCGAACTGGCGCGCTACGTTCATCTGATGACGGACGCCGATATTCGCGGCGGCAGCGGCGTATCCGAGGTTGCTTCGGCTGAAAGTATCGAGACGACGTCGGGACCCGTCAGGATCATGTTCGGCGGAACCTCTAATGCACGAGCGTCGTTTCTGACGCTTCTTGCCGGCACCTATCCGATTTATGTCCCCCTGCTGGCGGTTCTTTTGCCTGCGGTGTTTTTCTCCGTGCCACACATCGTGCGCCGGGCGCTTGCCGGCCTGAGTTCCGTCGTCAAAAAAGCACCGGAGATCGACCCGCGACGACCGGGTTCGAAGCTTCCCGTCGAAGATGTGCCGCGCGAAGTTGTTCCGTTGATCGTTTCCTTCAACAGCGTTCTCGAGCGGCTCGAAGAGCAGTTCCAGGCGCGGCAACGTTTTCTGATCGATGCCGCGCACGAATTGAGGACGCCGATTGCAATCATGCAGACCCGGATAGAGGGCCTGCCCGGACCGGACCAGCAGCGCCTGATGGAGGATGTCGGGCGGCTCGGTGAAACCGCCGAACAGCTTCTGGCCTTTGAGCGAAACGATCAGGTGAACGACCGGCGCGAGGTGGTGGACCTGGTCGATATCGCCAAAACGGTGGTGGCAGAGCTCGCGCCGCTTGCGTTTTCGGCAGGTTACGACATCTCCTTCGAAACGCAGATCGAAAAATACGACATGCAAGGCAACCCCTTCGCCCTGCCGCGCGCCATCAGCAATATCGTGCGCAACGCCATCGACCATGGTGGAAACAAGGGGCTGATCCATGTCTCGGTTCTCGCAAACGGCGAAATCGCGATTTCCGACGAGGGGCAGGGCATACCCGAGGACCAGCAGGAGCGGATATTCGAACCTTTCTATCGGGTCACGCCGAAAAGCACGGGTGCCGGACTTGGCCTCAGCCTCGTCAAGAAGATCGTCGCCAATCATAACGGCCGTATCGTGCTGGAAAGCAACCCCTCTGGAAGCACGTTCCGGGTTCGATTCTGATAGCGCTTTGCGCGCTGTAGACCGGTCGCGGCGATTGTAATGCTGCCGCAACGTTCGCGGTCATAATGTGTGGGCACGGGATCAACCGTGCCAACCGGAGTACTCACAGTGACGCACCCACCGGATCGTTTTCTTCCGGATTGCCGGCGAGAAGACGGCGCGTAGAAACCGGGTCGCCGGCCCGGAACCTCGCGCAATGCTGCAGCGCCAATAATCGCAGCAGAGCACCAATCCGATTTCATATTCGGTTCATCCTGGGCGCGCACAGTCCCGGCCAAATCACTCCACGCCCCAGTCCAAACAGTCATACTCCCCGGAATTTTACGATGTCGCATACTGAAATCGCCGCATTCGCTGCGGAAAAAAACTCGGCGAAACCCGAGCCGGTCATCGCTGCGCAAACCATGACTGGCGATGGGCTGGAACTCCTCCGTTTTCCCCTGGCCTGGAGCGTTGCGACCTTCGTTATGCGCGCCCACTGGAAACGGAGCTTCCTTTTCTGGATGCGTTTTTTGGCTCATCCGCTTGTAACCCTGCGGTGGTGGCGGTTTCTGTCCCGGTTCTCGGCGACGCAAAAACTGCCTCCGCCGCATGACGAGCTTCTTCAGAAACCCCTGTCGAAATTCCTCGTCGGCAAAATCTCCTATGGAAGACGGCTGGATTTTCTCATGAAGAATTTCGTCATCGCCAGCGGTTGTTTTTCCAGAGAGGTTATGGCTGCGCTCTGGAGTGGAAAAACGATCGAAATCGGTACCATAGGCGGCCGTGCTGACGAATATCGCTGCACGCTTGCTCTTGCGGATTTATGTGGCGGCCGCCACGAAGGCGCTCTCGCGGTTCGGCTGGTCAGAACCCGTGATGACGTCACCTTGTGGACGACGAAGTTTATCTTCGTGACGCAGGATGGGGGCGGGTACAGGACGATTGCCGTTGGCGGCATGCAGGGGCCACGCGCCGCAAAGCAGGAGATGGTGGCAGTAACGCGCGACCTTGCGGGTCTTCGCCCGAAAGATGCCGTTTTGATGCTGCTGCAAGGCCTAATCGAGACGGAAGCGGGTTCCTATTTCGCAGTCTCCCACGCCCGACATCCGATCAATTATCGTCGCGCGCGGCGGCAGAAAATGTTGCTTTCCGACATAGACGCATTCTGGCGGGAACGTTCCGCCGAGCCGGACGACGTGTTCGGTTTTCAGGTACCGGTTTCAAGCCTCGAGGGCGCGGACAAACGCAGCAAGATGAAGCTTGCCTTCTTTACCATGGCCGCCCGGCTTTGCGAGGGTAACGCTGGGAGTGCTGTGAAGAGTTGAGGCCGCAGATCCGAGTTGGCCCTCAACACCGTCACGCCGCTGCATCGGCAACACGGCCGAGTTTTTGCAGGCCGCATTCGCGGACGATCTCGGCAATGTGGGTAAACTGCGCCGAGAGCGGATTGCTCTTGCGCCACACCATGCCGATGGTGCGGGATGGTCTTGGCTCTGCCAGCCGAAATACCGAGACGGTGGATTGCCGCGTTTCCATATCGACAGCCATCTGCGGAATGAGCGTGACGCCGATGCCGGCGCCGACCATCTGGACCAGCGTCGAGAGCGAACTGCCCTCCATCAGCACGCGCGGCGGCGCGTTCGTTGTACTGCAGAAAGACAGTGCCTGATTGCGGAAACAATGGCCTTCCTCGAGCAGCAGCAGGCGCATTTCACCGAGCTTGCCAGCGCTCGGCACCGGCATCCCCGCATCCTCCATCGGCCGGACCAGAATGAATTCCTCGGAAAACAGCGGAACCTCTTCCAGCGACGCTTCAGACACCGGAAGCGCGACGATTGCCATGTCCAGCCGGGCTTCCAGGAGGTCCTCGATCAGTTTCTGTGTCACCGCCTCGCGCGGGCGCGTTTCCAGTCCCGGATAATGCCGGGTGAGCGTCTTGATGACCTGCGGTAAAAGATAGGGCGCGACCGTTGGAATGACGCCGATGCGCAGGCGGCCGCTGAGCGGGCCGTGCCTTGCCCTCGCCAAATCCTGCAATTCATCCACCGAACGCAGGATCAGGCGGGTGCGTTCGGCGAATTCATCGCCGAGAGCGGTCAGCCTTATCTGGCGGCTGCCCCGTTCGACGAGAGGCGCGCCGATCAGCTCTTCCAGTTCCCTGATCTGTAGCGAAAGTGCTGGCTGGGAAATGGAGCACGCCTCCGCCGCCCGCCCGAAATGGCCGATCTTCGCCAAGGCGTCGAAATAACGCAGGTGTTTCATCGATAGTCCAATCATAAGCTGAGCATATCGCAGCCTTTAGAATATACAATTGGAAATTATGGAACCCGGCTGTTAGTCATCGTCATGACAGAAAGAGGATGTAGCTGTTCGGTATCACCAGCGTCACTGCGCGGTTTTCGTAAGGATGACCTGCTGTGGGCTGTGGTTCCAACATGCTGCGCATGTCGAATTGACTATGTCGTTTAATTACTAAACCCATCGGAGGGCGAAATGGACGCAACTTCAAAACCGGCTGGCAAGTGTCCCGTCATGCATGGAGGCAATACGGCCTCCGGTAAATCGGTTACCGAATGGTGGCCGAACGCGCTGAACCTCGATATCCTGCATCAGCACGACACCAAGACCAATCCGCTCGGCACCTCCTTCAATTACCGCGAAGCGCTAAAGACGCTCGACGTGGAAGCCCTGAAGGCCGATCTGCGCGCCCTGATGACGGAAAGCCAGGACTGGTGGCCGGCCGACTGGGGCAGCTATGTCGGCATGATGGCCCGCGTGACCTGGCATGCAGCCGGTTCCTACCGCGTGACGGACGGACGCGGCGGTGCCAACACCGGCAACCAGCGCTTTGCACCGCTCAATTCCTGGCCTGATAATGTGAACACCGACAAGGGCCGCCGCCTGCTGTGGCCGATCAAGAAGAAATACGGCAACAAGATTTCCTGGGCCGATCTCATCGCGCTTGCCGGAACGATCGCTTATGATGTCGCGGGTCTGAAGACGTTCGGTTTCGCCTTCGGCCGCGAGGATATCTGGGCTCCCGAAAAAGACACCTATTGGGGTGACGAAAAGGAATGGCTGGCACCGAGCGATGGTCGTTACGGTGACGTAACCAAGCCCGAGACGCTGGAAAATCCGCTTGCCGCCGTGCAGATGGGTCTCATCTACGTCAATCCAGAAGGCGTCAACGGCAAGTCCGATCCGCTTGCGACAGCCGCGCAGATGCGCGAAACCTTTGCCCGCATGGGCATGGATGACGAAGAAACCGTCGCGCTCACCGCAGGCGGCCATACCATCGGCAAGTCGCACGGCAACGGCAGCGCCGCCAACCTCAGCCCCGATCCGGAAGCAGCAGGCCCCGAATATCAGGGTCTCGGCTGGATCAACACCAAGGGTCGCGGCATCGGCCGTGACACCGTGGTGTCCGGTATTGAAGGTGCCTGGACAAGCGAACCGACCAAGTGGGACAACGGCTTCTTCGACATGCTGTTCAAGCATGAGTGGACATTGACGCACAGCCCGGCTGGCGCGTCCCAGTGGGCGCCGATCACCATTGCCGAAGAGGACAAGCCTGTTGACGTCGAGGATCCCTCGATCCGCACCATCCCGATGATGACCGATGCCGACATGGCCCTGAAGGTCGATCCGATCTACCGCGAGATTTCGCTGAAGTTCAAGGATGACCAGGACCACTTCTCCGAGGTCTTTGCCCGCGCATGGTTCAAGCTGACCCACCGCGACATGGGCCCGAAGTCCCGCTACTTCGGCCCGGATGTTCCCGCAGAAGACCTGATCTGGCAGGATCCCATCCCGGCAGGTTCCACGAGCTACGATGTCGCTGCCGTAAAGGCAAAGATCGCCGCTTCCGGTCTGGCGGTCGCCGATCTGGTCTCGACCGCATGGGACAGCGCCCGTACCTTCCGTGGTTCGGACAAGCGCGGCGGCGCCAATGGTGCGCGCATCCGCCTTGCGCCGCAGAAGGACTGGGAAGGCAACGAGCCCGCCCGTTTGGCCCATGTGCTTTCGGTGTTGGAGCCGATTGCCCGTGAGACTGGCGCCAGCATCGCTGATGTCATTGTTCTCGCCGGCAACTACGGTGTTGAGCAGGCGGCGAAATCAGCCGGCTTCGATGTCGCCGTGCCTTTTGCACCCGGTCGTGGCGATGCCTCAGCCGAGCAGACTGATGCAGACAGCTTTGCGCCGCTCGAGCCGCTGGCGGATGGTTTCCGCAACTGGGTGAAGAAGGACTATGTCGTCAGCCCCGAAGAACTGCTGCTGGACCGCGCTCAGCTTCTGGGCCTCACGGCGCCGGAACTGACCGTTCTCATCGGTGGCCTGCGCGTCATTGGCGCCAATTACGGCGGCGCAGCGCATGGTGTGTTCACGCAGACCCCAGGTGCTCTGACCACCGATTTCTTCACAACGCTGACGGATATGGCCTATTCCTGGGTTCCGACCGGCGGCAATCTCTATGAGATTCGCGATCGCAAGTCCGGAGCAACCCGATATACGGCGACCCGCGTGGACCTCGTTATCGGCTCCAACTCCATCCTGCGTGCCTATGCGGAAGTTTATGCGCAGGACGACAACAAGGAAAAGTTCGTGCGTGATTTCGTCGCCGCCTGGACGAAGGTCATGAACGCCGACCGTTTCGACCTTGTCTGATAAGGCTGACTAGTCCAAAAAAGCCCCTCCCTGAGCGATCAGGGAGGGGCAATTTTCTATCTGCGGTCTGAGGATGGAACCGGTTTTTCGGGTGATGGCTTTTCGCCACTATCCCCCGGCGCCTTGCCGCCCTTTTCATTCTCATGCGCATCCGGCCCAGCGACGATGACGCCGCGGCCCTGCTCTTCGCGCTTCTTGTCGGCGAAATCGCCGGGTTCCCTTTTGTCGTTCATAGTGATCTCCCTTCGTGATTTCATTTGTCTGGAGATCAAACGGCTGGTCGGGGCAGAGGTTCCAAGGCTCACATTGGAGCGGGATCGACTGGCAGCACAGCAATGTTTTGCATTACAACCATCTTTGCTATTAACATGAATTGATAAGTCATGTTATTGCGGCCTCATATGGTGGAGCGTGCGGCGCCGTTATCGTGACGCGCATGTCTTACAACCTCGGCTCGACAACTGAACGGTACCCGCATTGAGTTTCTGGCACTCCATGACCTGGCACACGGAAGGGATCAGCGTCACTGCGCCGGTCAAATGGCGCCAGCTGGACGGGCTCGTCAGCGCCTTCTGGGAGGCAGAGAGCCAGATGGGCGCGAAGGGTTATTACCTGGCCGCCGATCCACGTATCATGATATTCTTCAACGATGTCTCGTCGCGCATCAGCATTTCCAACCGCGACGGCGAGTTCACGCAGCATTCCCGCCCCATGACGCGGGCGGTCTATGTGCCGGCCGGTGTTCCGATGTGGACGAGCAGCAATGCTACGCACAGGTTTTCGCATCTCAATCTGCATATCCACAAGGACCGCCTGCTGCGTTTCCTGTCGCCATCGGTCGGCAGTTCGGCGGCGATGACAGCCTTGCGCCGCCCGGTCGAGATACAGGATATCGGTTCGGTCGAAACACTGGCTGGACTGCTTGTCGATGAACTCGCCGAGCCTTCGAAACATGCGGTCTATGCGGAAAGCCTTGTTGGCAGCATCGTCGCCGGTCTTCTCGATATTCCCGGATCTTCGCCGGAACAGGTAAATGGCAGGCTGACGCAGGCGCAGATGAACAAGTTGCTTTTCCGTGTCGAAAGCCGCGGTGACGACCGCATGACGGTTGCAGAAATGGCCGACATCGTCGGGCTTTCGGAAAGCTGGTTCGCAACGGTGTTCCGCCAGACAACGGGCAAGACGCCGCTGCAATGGCAACTGGAGCGGCGGATAAGCCTTGCCCAGAAACTGTTGCTCGAAGGCGATCTGACGGTGGCCGATATTGCCGCCCAGCTAGGCTTTTCCGATCAGGCCCATTTGACCAAAGCCTTCCGCCAGTCCGTGGGCAATACGCCAGCCGCCTGGCGGCGCATGCACAGGCTGCTTTGAATGGTCGCCTTGCCGTCTATGCGGAGCGGGTTCGGCGCATGCCTCGAGCTTCGTTCCACGTCACCCCAGGTGATGACGTGGAACGTTAGGATGGTTAAGTAGTATGTTGAAAAGTAGAGATATACTTACCCTCACCACGTCTTGCGCAGCGTAGCTGAGAACGCTCGGCCGGGGTTGTAGAAGTCTGCGCCGAAACCGCCATAAGAGACGTGCTTCTCGTTGAAGAGGTTGGAAACATTCACCTCCAGCGAGGTGGTTTCCTGGATTTTGTAGCTGAACGCTGCGTCCATGGTCACGCTGCTGCCGGTCGAAACCTTGTTCGCATCATCAAAATAATACGCGCCAGTGAAGCGTCCGCCGAGCCCGAAGGTCATGTCACCGCGTTTGTCGTTGCCAGCCAGCGTGTAGTTTACCCAAAGCGAGGCCTGATGTTCAGGCACGAATTGCGGGCGGTTGCCGACATTGCCAGCGATGCCGTTTTCGGTGATTTCCGCGTTGAGATAGGAATAGGCCGCCGTCAGGCTCAGCTCGTCGGTAACCTCCGCCTTGGCCTCGAGGTCGAGACCACGCACGCGCACCTCGCCGATGGTGGTGGGCAGGCTGGTGATCGGGCTGGTGACGGTAATATTGTTTTTCTTGAGGTCGTAGATCGATGCCGTGAACAGTGCAGGGAAGGCATCCGGGCGATACTTCACGCCAAGCTCGATCTGCTCGCCGCGTTCGGGCTCGACGGTCAGGCCCGAGGCCGGCACCACGGATTCGGCGTAGCTGATATAGGGCGCGATCTCGTTCGTGACCTTGTAAGACACGCCGATGCGCTTTGTCAGTTCGCTGATGTCGCCGCTTGCCGTCGTGCCGTTCAGCCTGTTGGTCTGGTCGGTGTCGATCCAGTCATTGCGCAGACCGGCGCTGACGGTAAGCCTGTCGAAGAAGGTCAGGTCCTGCTGGAGGTAGATTGCCCTTGTCTTTTGATCCGTCAACGAGCTGGCGTAGAGCGGCACCGAAGCGGGCGCACCGGTATAGACCGGGTTGAGCCAGTTGATGCCTGGCGCAGAACCGAAGTAGCTTTTGCTGCCGGACAAGTAGTCGTTATAAAAAACGCCGACAAGGCTGCGGCTTTCGACGCTTTCGAACGTCGCGTCATATTGCAGCCGGGTGTCGATCAGGAAATTCTCGGTTTCGGTCTCGTTGCCGAAATAGGAACGGTTGGCGATGGTCGAGCCATTGGTCGGTGTGGACGAGATATACGCATAACCGAAATCGGTATTTGCCTTGCTGTAGCGCGCGTTCGAACTCAGCGTCAGGCCAGAGCCGAAATCATGGTCGAACATCACGCTCAGCGAATTGCGGTTGGTGCCGCGGTAATTATAGTCCGGTTCGCCGAAGAAACGGCTCCTGTCGATATGCGAGCCGACCGGATGGCCGCCGCCGCCGGGAACGCCGTCCTTGTTGAGATGATCGTAAACGACGGTGAGGCTGGTGGCATCGGTGGGCCGCCATGTCAGGCCGCCCATGAAGAATTTTTCGTCGTCGCGGGAATAGTCATATTCCGCGTCGGCATTTCTGAGCTTGCCGGTCAGGCGGTATGAGAGGGTGTCGTCGCTGGTGATGTTGTCGCCGAAATCGAAGCCGGTTTCTGCGCGGCTATAGGAACCGCCTGTCACATAGGCCTCACCAAAGCGGCTGCGTTTGGGAACCTTGGTCGAGTAGTTCACCGAACCGCCGGGATCGGATACGCCAAAGGTCGTGGAATTGCCGCCCTTCAGGACTTCCACGCGCTCATAGGCATAGGTCTCTTCGCGCAGCGCGCCGAAGGGACGGCCGAGCGTCAGCCCGTCGCGATAGGTGTAGGCGTCGAAACCGCGAATCTTGAAATAGTCGAAACGGTCGTCCGAGCCGTAGAAATCCGCGGTCACACCTGCCGTGTATTGCAAGGCTTCTTCCACGGTCTGCACGCCACGCTGCTGCATTTCCTTGGCGGTGATGACGGAAACGGCGGCCGGCGTATCGAGAATGTCGGTTGCCATCTTGCTGCCGCTTGTCGTGCGGGTTGCGACGATCGACTTCTGGTCATTGTCACCGCTGTCGATGGTGATGCGCTCGAGAACCGTGCTTCCGCCCGTATTGGCGGCCTCCTGCGCCAGCGAACGAGCGGGCAGTACCGTCACAAGCGCCGTGCAGGCAAGAAGGGCTGCCTGCCCATAGCGCAGTCGCGCGGTCCTGCCGTTGACGCCATTCATTTCAGTGTTCATTGCTAAATTCCAGAAGTTGATGCCCCAATCGCCGCTTCCACGGCCCGCTCTCGAAGCGCCCAATAACTTGAGAAAGTTTGTCCGGTATTGTAACTTTTTGCGGTTTTGTACAAAACCCCGGAAATTTCACCACTGTTGTGGCGGCATTTCCTCACCGGGGTTGACGGGGGCATGTGAAGCTGAGAGTTCAAGTCCACTTTTGAACCGTTGAGAGCTTCGCCCATGCTTTTCCTGTTTCGCTGCCTCGCGCCGGCATTCGTGTTTTTCCTGTCGATGATCGCGCCAGCCATTGCTTCGGCGGAAGAGGCGACGCGCTATCCCGTCGTCATCAAACACGCCTTCGGTACGACCACGATTGCGAGGAAGCCTCAGCGTGTCGCGACCGTCGCCTGGGCAAACCACGAGGTGCCGCTGGCGCTCGGCATCGTGCCCGTCGGTTTTGCCGCTGCCAATTTCGGCGATGATGACGGTGATGGATTGCTGCCGTGGGTAGCGAAGCAGCTTTCTGAATTGGGTGCTGCAAAGCCTGTTCTGTTCGATGAGGGGGATGGTATCGATTTCGAGGCCGTGGCGGCAACGCAGCCGGATGTCATCCTCGCCGCCTATTCCGGCCTCAGCCAGTCCGACTACGATACGCTAAGCCAGATCGCACCGGTCGTTGCCTATCCCGTGTCACCGTGGGCAACCGACTGGCGCGAGATGATCCGGCTGAACAGTGCCGGGCTTGGCATGGCGGCGGAAGGTGAGGCGCTGATCAAACGCATCGAGGGTGAGATCGCGCAGGTGGTTGCCGGCCATCCGCAGCTGAAAGGCAAGTCGGCGATGTTCGTCACCCATCTCGACGCCACCAATCTCAGTGTCGTCAATTTTTATACTGCCAATGACAGCCGGGTGAAATTTTTCACCGATCTTGGGCTTACCTCGCCGAAGAGCGTGGCGGAGGCGACGAAACCGGGGCAATTTGCCGCCGGCGTCAGCGCCGAGCGAGTCGATGCCTTCGACGATGTCGATATCGTCTTGACCTATGGCAGCCAGCCATTGCTCAAGGCGATGCGGGCCGATCCGCTGCTTGCCCGCATGCCCGCCGTTGCCGATGACGCCATCGTCATGCTGGGGCGTGATCCGCTCGGCACCGCATCCAATCCCACACCGCTGTCGATTTCCTGGGTTTTGAAGGATTACGCCGATCTTCTGGCGAAAGCAGCGGATAAGTCCTCTGGTAAAGCGAAATGACAATGGAAGGGCCTTCCAGAGGTCCGGCCGTGCTGCCAGGTGGCCGCTCCAACCGCATGCGGACCGCATGGCTCAGCGCCGTGCTGGCGCTTCTGGCGCTGCTATGTGCGCTTTCCGTCGCGATTGGCACCCGTGACGTCACGTTCGCTGACATCACGGCAGCGCTTGCCGGTCGCGTCGAGACGGTGGCGGAAGCGGCTGTCGCGGTTCGCCTGCCGCGAACGCTGCTTGCCCTGCTGTCTGGGGCAGCGCTCGGGCTCGCTGGCGCCATCATGCAGGGCGTTACGCGCAATCCGCTTGCCGATCCCGGTATTCTTGGCGTCAATATGGGCGCATCACTTGCCGTCGTTATCGCCATCGTCTGGTTCGGCATTGCCTCGGCGCAGGCCTTTATCATCACGGCGATTGTCGGGGCGGGTGCAGCTGCGGTTTTCGTTTATGTCGTCGGCTCGCTCGGACGCGGTGGGGCCACGCCGCTGAAACTCGCTCTGGCCGGTGCCGCCACCTCTGTCGCCTTCTCCTCACTCGTCATTGCCGTCGTGCTGCCGCGCAGCGATATTGCCGGCGGCATCCGTTCCTGGCAGATCGGCGGTGTCGGTGGTGCGACCTTTGACCGGATTGAGACCGTGCTGCCGTTTCTCGCCGCCGGTTTTGCCATCAGCCTTCTTTCGGCACGCAAGCTGAATTCTCTGGCGCTTGGTGATGAGTTGGCCGCCGGTCTTGGCGAGAATGTCGTAGTCGCGAGAGCTATCGCATCCTTTGGATCTATCCTCCTCTGCGGTGCGGCGACTGCCATCTGCGGGCCAATCGGTTTCGTTGGGCTGGTCGTTCCGCATCTCTGCCGCCTGCTCGTTGGCGTCGACAATCGCTGGCTTCTGCCATTTTCCGCGCTCGGCGGCGCCTGTCTGCTGCTTGCGGCCGATATTGTCGGGCGCATCGTGGCGCGGCCATCCGAACTCGATGTCGGTATCGTCACCGCCGTTGTCGGCGCACCTTTCTTCATCTGGATCGTCAGACGTCAGCGGGTACGCGAACTGTGAACATGCACACGTCCGTCATGGAAACATTGGTTTCCAATCGTCACGACCGCCAGCGCCGGCGTCGCTTTGTCATTGCAGCCCTTTCAGCTCTTTTGATCGCGGTTTTCGTATTGACGCTGGTGCTGGGACAATCCTTCACGCCGCCCGGTGACGTCCTGCGGGTGCTGCTCGGAGAGGACATTGCCGGGGTCACTTTCACGGTCGGGCAGTTGCGCCTGCCACGCGCGTTGCTCTCCGTTCTCGCGGGTCTGAGCTTCGGGCTGGGTGGTGTCGCCTTCCAGATCATGCTGCGCAACCCGCTTGCCAGCCCTGACATTATCGGCATCAGTTCCGGCGCAAGCGTGGCAGCGGTGTTTGCCATCGTCGTCCTGCATCTGAGTGGACCGCTCGTTTCGGTTTTCGCCGTCGTCGCCGGGCTTGGCGTCGCATTGCTGGTCTATCTGCTGTCCTTCCGCAACGGCGTTGCCGGAACGCGGCTGATCCTTGTCGGCATCGGCGTTTCGGCCATGCTCGAAAGTTTCATCGCCTATATCCTGTCCGTTGCTCCGGCCTGGACGCTGCAGGAGGCGATGCGCTGGCTGACGGGCAGCGTCAACGGCGCAAAACTTGCCCAGACGCTGCCGCTCTTCGTTGCGCTCATCCTCTTTGGCGGCCTGCTGCTCAGTCGCGCGCGCGATCTCGAGGCATTGAGGCTTGGCGATGATACGGCCGCGGCGCTTGGGGTCCGGGTGGGGAGAACGCGCATTATCGTGATTATCGCCGCCGTCGGCATGATCGCCTTTGCCACGGCAGTTTCGGGGCCGATTGCTTTCGTCGCCTTTCTGTCCGGGCCGATTGCCGCGCGTATCGTTGGCAGCAATGGGTCGCTGCTCATTCCGGCTGCGCTGGTTGGGGCAGCCCTGGTGCTGGTGGGCGATTATTGCGGCCAGTTCCTGCTGCCGGGCCGTTACCCGGTCGGCGTCGTCACCGGCGCGCTCGGCGCGCCCTATCTGATCTACCTTATCGTGCGGGTGAACCGCAGCGGAGGCTCTTTATGACCAGCCACTCCCTTTCCGTGAACCGTCTTTCGGCCGGATACGGTGAAAGCCTCATCATCGAAGGGCTGGATCTTGTCGTTCCGCGCGGACGGATCACCGTCATCGTCGGTGCCAATGCCTGCGGCAAGTCCACGCTTCTTCGCAGCATGTCGCGGCTTATCTCTCCCCGCGCCGGTCAGGTCCTGCTCGACGGAAAGTCGATCCACCGTCTTCCCTCGCGCGAACTTGCAAGACGGATGGGTCTTTTGCCGCAGTCACCGATTGCGCCCGAGGGCATTGTCGTTGCCGATCTGGTCAGCCGCGGCCGTCACCCGCATCACGGCCTTTTCGCGCGGTGGTCGCGCCAGGATGATGAGGCCGTGGCCGCAGCCCTCGTCGCCACCGATACGGTCGAACTTGCCGAGCGGCCTGTGGACGAACTCTCCGGCGGGCAACGGCAACGCGTATGGATCGCCATGGCGCTTGCCCAGGAGACCGAGATATTGCTGCTCGACGAACCCACCACCTTCCTCGACATCAGCCATCAGGTGGAAGTGCTGGATCTTCTGACGGACCTCAACCATGCCCGTCAGACCACCATCGTCATGGTGCTGCACGATCTCAATCTCGCGGCGCGCTACGCTGATCATCTGGTCGCCATGACCGGTGGAAAGCTGCATATCTGCGGCACGCCGGAGGAGGTGCTGACGGAAGAAAACGTGCGGCACGTCTTCGGCATAGAAAGCCGTGTCATCGAAGACCCGACGTCGGGCAAACCAATGATGCTGCCGATCGGGCGGCACAGGACGGCGGCGCAACGGCCGCAATAATCCATCTATTTTTGCGGTGACCGTCTGCGTCCACGGGTGGTGGTTTTAACCGGAACGCTCGCGCCGTACTCGTTCCACCATGCCATCAATGCCTCCATGGTCGGGCCAAGTCCTTTCGCCTTTGCCGTAATTTCATATTCCACGCGTGGCGGAACCTCTGCAAAGACGGTGCGAGAGACCAGTCCATCGGCCTCGAGCTCACGCAATTGGGAGGTCAACATGTGCTGTGTGATGCCGGGAATGGCTTTGCGCAGCTCGTTGAAACGATAGATCCGCTGGTTGAGAAGCCACATGATTTCGAGCTTCCACTTGCCGGAAAGCAGCGCGAAAGCGCGACGCATTTCCTCGTGCATGTTAATGGTTTCACCGCCATTAGTCTGGTTTTCCATACTTACCACGCCAAATTCATCCTACTTGCGCATATTCATTCAATAGCACATTTTCCATGTGAACGCCGGATCATGAGCCGCAAGCTGTTCCGGAACAACGAAAATATTGAACAAATCAAGCTGCCGAAGACATTCGGCGGCAATGGATATCCCATGTCTTCATTCTACATCTACTGGGTCGCAACAACCCTTCTCGTCCTGCTCTATCTGGCGTCGGCAGTCACCTACGTCGTCAAATCCGACTGGGTCACGGAGACGATAACCGGCTTCGGTTACCCTGCCTACCTCGTGCCTCTTCTGACGGCGGTGAAGATCGCCGCCGTCATCGCCATCCTTGCGCGGTTCAACGTCGCCATCAGCGATCTGGCGTATGCGGGGGTACTGTTTCACCTGCTGCTGTCCGGCCTTGCACATATCGGCGTCCGCAAACCTGCCGGCGCACTGCCTGCCGCCATCGGCCTCGGGCTGCTCGTCGTTTCCTTCGCCATGCAGAACGCTGCACGCGAAGTCCCATCCCCCTATGCCCTTACACGGCAGCTCTGACGCATTCATCACGAAAGGAAATCAAAATGGGAAAACTGACCGGAAAAGTAGCCATCGTGGCGGGCGCAGGCAGAGGGATTGGCCGTGCGACGGCAGAACTCTTTGCAAGGGAGGGCGCCAAGGTCGTGGTATTGTCCTTGACGCCTGCAAATGTGAACGCGGTCGTCAGTCAGATACAATCCAGTGGTGGCACCGCGCTCGGCATCGTCTGTGATCTTGGCGATGGCCAACAGATCACCCGGGCTGTGGCTGAGGCAGCGGAGGCATTTGGCGGCATCGACATTCTCGTGAACGTCGCGTTCGACCCGACTGTCGTGCACTCCCCGATCATTGAGCTCACCGTCGAGCAACTTCAACGAAACCTCGATATGGGGCCGATCGCCTATCTTCTCACGATGCAGGCTTGTTATCCGTACTTGAAGGCCAGTGGCGAGGGCCGGATCATTAATTTCGCGTCGCTGGCCGGTATTCTCGGCATGTCGCCGTATGGACCTTATAACCTTGCCAAGGAGGCCGTCCGCGCCCTGACGAGATCTGCTGCGCGCGAATGGGGTCCTGACAATATCACCGTGAACAACCTGCTTCCCGTTGCCGACACCTGGGGTGCGGGCGTCGATGCTCCTGCTCCCACGAATGCCCTTGGTCGTTACGGTTCCCCTGAAGAGGATGTCGCTCCGGTCGCTCTTTTCCTCGCAAGCAGCGATTCGAGGTTCATTACAGGCTCGAGCCTGACCCCCGACGGCGGCCAGATTATCGACAGCGCCCGCTAACGCCCCGTTGGAGTGCCGGGCAAACAGGCCGGCACTTCGCTCCGTTGTCTCTTCTGCCGCTCCTGATTTGCACCTGCCGGGCAGAACTCAAGGCCATGCGGCATAGGACGGCGGTGCCACGTTCTGTATGCGCACCGCCGTTCGCCGGAAACGGCCGGGAGACGTGCCTTCATTGCGGGTGAAGAAGCGGTTGAAATACCCAGGATCCTGAAATCCCAATCGAAACGCAATTTCAGCGACTTGCAGTGAAGAGTTAAGAAGAAGGTCACGCGCTTCGGAAAGCAGTTCGCGGTGAATATAGGCCTGTGGTGAAAGCCCCGTTGCCTTGCGCACCACAAATCCAAGACGTTCACGGTTGACGCCGAGTTGACCCGCATAGTCTTCCACGCCCCATTGGTCGCGTTTGTGCTGACTGACAAGTAGCACAAACCGCTCCGTAAGGCTGCCTGCGGTGGAAGCCGCGCCCGCGACGTCGGCCATGGCATGCTGGCAGATGCGGATAAGGGTGACGGATAACAGGCTGGCGATGATCGTATCCGATCCTGTCGATGACCGGAAATTCTCATCCGCGATGGTGTCGAGATAACCCGCCAGTTCTAGGCTGTCTTTTTCAGCCAGCGTCCGGGTCAGAACGCGCTGCAATGTGCTGCGCACCATGATTGCGCTCGTTCCGGTTGGCATGGCATGCGCAAGGCCGATTTCGGTCGTTTTCAGCAGTGATCCGCGGCTTCCGGCATTCAGCCGCAGGCGGCCGGCGGGGCCGGAGGCAGGCAGCCAGGCCAGCCCCGGCGCGGTAACCACAAGTGTCTTTTCGCCCTGAATGATCTCCGCTTCACCGGCTGAGACGAGGACAAGATGGGCTGCGCCCTGTTCCAGCTTGAACTCCGACACGCGCAGGGACGAAGTCAGTATGCGCGCCGTCGTTTCGATCCTGTTAGCAGCTATCTGGCCGTGATGCGGCATTCACCCTCCAAAAGTACAATAATGCATTACATTAGTGCATTTTATATGCGCCTGTCGTTGCTAAACTTCCATCAGCGCAGGGAAGCCTTGAGGAGAATGGCAATCCCGCTACTGCGCCGTTGGAGGAAAATCATGAATGGTATGAAGCGCAGAACGCTGTCCTGCCTTGCGCTGGCGCAACAGGGTGTTCGCGGAAGCTTTGCCCTTGTCGATCGCGATTATCTGCTGGAAGCCGGAAGGATCGCAGGGGCGGGGACGGCAGCAGCCCTTTCCTCCCGTCCCACCTTGCAACGGGCGTTTTTCGGCGGTGCCGCCGCCACCGTTTTCTGAATTCAGGAGGAAGACCATGCAGACTGTCAATCTTTTCGTCGGTGGCGACCATTGCCCGGCCGCAAACGGTAAGCGTTTCGAGCGCAACAATCCGATTACCGGGGACCTGGCAACCAGTGCGGCGGCGGCAACGCCTGAGGATGCCACACGTGCCGCCGATGCCGCAGCCGCCGCCTTTCCCGTCTGGTCGGCAACGCCGCCCGGCGAACGCCGTCGCCTGCTTCTTGCCGCGGCGCAGGCGCTCCGCGATGCCGGGCCGCAGATTACGCTGGCGATGAAAGAGGAGATTGGCGCGACGGATGCCTGGGCCGGTTTCAACGTGATGCTGGCCAGCGACATGCTGGTCGAGGCGGCCAGCCTGACGACCCAGATAAAGGGCGAAATCATTCCCTCCAACCGCCCGGGAGCCACGGCGATGGCACTTCGCCAGCCGGCAGGCGTGGTTCTGTCCATCGCGCCATGGAATGCACCGGTCATTCTTGGCGTACGCTCCATCGCCACGCCACTTGCCTGTGGCAACACCGTGGTGATGAAGACCTCGGAGCTTTGCCCGCGCACCCATGCGCTGATCATCGAGGCCGTCGCTTCGGCAGGTCTGCCGAAAGGGGTACTGAACGCCGTCTCCAATGCGCCGGAAGATGCGGCGAAAATCGTTGAAACACTGATCGCCCATCCGGCTGTCAGAAGGGTGAATTTCACCGGTTCGACCCGCGTCGGTCGTGTCATTGCGGAAACGGCGGGCCGTTACCTGAAGCCAGCGCTTCTGGAGCTTGGCGGCAAGGCACCCTTCATCGTGCTTGATGATGCCGATATCGATGCGGCAGTGGCTGCGGCCGCCTTTGGCGCTTACATGAACCAGGGCCAGATCTGCATGTCGACGGAACGCATCATCGTACTCGACAGCGTTGCCGACACCTTTGTCGAGGCCTTTGCCAAAAAAGCGGCGAGCCTGAAGGCTGGAGACCCTCGCGAGGGAAAAATGCCGCTTGGCTCGTTGGTCAGCGCCGAGGCCGCGTCCCGCATCCGGGCGCTGGTGGATGACGCCGTTGCCAAAGGCGCACGCCTTGTGGCCGGCGGAGGCGGCAATGGTACCATGCTGGATGCGCTTGCCGTCGATGGCGTGACCTCTGCGATGCGGCTCTATTCCGAAGAGAGCTTCGGCCCAGTCGTTTCCATCATTCGCGCCGGCAGCGTCGATGAGGCAGTCAGTATCGCCAACGAAACCGAGTTTGGTCTTTCCGCTGCTGTTTTCGGCAGGGATCAGGCAAAAGCACTCGCGGTAGCCGGACGCATCGAAAGCGGCATATGCCACATCAACGGACCCACCGTTCACGACGAGGCGCAGATGCCGTTCGGTGGGGTGAAGGCCTCCGGTTACGGCCGTTTCGGCGGCACGGCGGGCATTGCGGAATTCACCGAACTGCGATGGGTCACGCTGCAGGACGGACCGTTGCATTACCCGATTTAAGCCGGAAGCATCACCGGCTGGCTGGTCACGTCAACGCTTCTCGTCGATCAGCCAGCCGGTGAGTTTTCTGACCGCACTGTCGCTGCTTTTCGGCCTCAGCAACCAGTAGCCGCGACCCGGCGCATCCAGACTCGGGCCTGCGGTCACCAGCACGCCTGCCGCGACCAGCGGATCGACCAGTCCCGCCCAGCCGAGGGCAAAACCCTGTTCGCCGATCGTCGCCTGAACCACCATGGTGTAATTGTTGAAGCTGATGTCTCCGCTTTCGTTTTCCGCGCCTCTCAGCACGCCGAAATGCTTGAGATAGGAGGCCCAGTCGAACCAGTGCGCCTGTGAGGTATTTTCGAGGTGGATGAGTTTCAGCCGCGAAAAATCAGCCACTGTTTCTGGCGCCGACTGCTCCGCCAAAAGCGCCGGCGAGCAGACGGGCGTGACCTTCTCCGAAAGCAGCAGCACCGCGCCGTCGCCGGCATCCTGCCGCGTGCCGAAGATGATCATCACGTCGCTGTCGTGTTTGCCCTGTCCGAGCGGATCCTGCGTGGCGACGATCTGGATGTTGATGTCAGGATTGAGCGCGCGAAAACCATGCATGCGTGGGATGAGCCAGAGAGAGGAGAAGGCATAGTCCGTGTGCAGGCGGATTGTCTGCCGCTCCTCCGTTCTGCGAAGTTGCTGGGCCAGAAGGTCGATGGCATCGACATTGCGCGAGACGATCTCGAAAAGCTTTAGCCCCTCGGCCGTCAACTCGATGCCGCGATGTTTACGCCGCACCAGTGCAACGCCCAGATCGTCTTCCAGCCGGCGGATCTGATAGCTGACAGCTGGCTGGGTCAGCCGCAGGGACGCCGCCGCTGCCGTCAGGCTGCCGCGACGGGCGACCTCGGTAAAAATGCGCATCCATCCAAGATCGAGCGGCCGCTCTGTCATAGAAATTCCTTATATCAGTCATCGAAAAATACCCGCTTCACAGGCAAAAACAATGTGGTGTTCAATAAACTGGACTAATAAAAGGGGAGCCGCAATGAAAACCGTTTCTCGCATGCACCGCATCGCCGCCGGACTGTTTTTGTCCGTGGCGGCCTTCTCCACCCCGCTTTATGCCGCCGATGATGCGGCCTGCAAGACCATTCGCCTCAGCGATCCCGGCTGGACCGACATCACCGCAACCAATGGCGTCGCCTCGGTTCTGCTCGATGCTTTGGGGTATGAGGCTGACGTCAAGACGCTGTCGGTGCCGATCGGCTATCAGGCCATGAAAAACGGCGAGATCGACGTTTTTCTCGGCAACTGGATGCCCGCCCAGAAATCCTTCGTTGACGACCTCAACGCCGCCAAGGCGGCCGACGTGATGACGAAAAACCTTGAAGGCGCCAAGTTCACCCTGGCAGTGCCTTCCTATATGGCCGAAAAGGGCGTGAAGGATTTTTCGGATCTTGCCAAACACGCTGACGAATTTGAAAGCAAGATTTACGGCATCGAGCCGGGCGCACCCGCCAACCAGAACATTCAGAAGATTATCGATGCCAATGATTTCGGCCTGAAGGGCTGGCAGCTTGTCGAATCCGGCGAGCAGGCGATGCTGGCGCAGGTGGAACGGGCCGGAAAAGACAAAAAGGCGGTCGTCTTTCTAGCATGGGCGCCGCACCCGATGAACGAGAAGATCGATATCGCCTATCTCTCCGGCGGTGACGCCTATTTCGGCCCGAATTTCGGTGGCGCCGAGGTCTATACGCTTGCCCGTACCGGCTGGCCGCAGCAATGCCCGAATGCGGCGACGCTTTTCAAGAACCTCAAATTCGATATCGGCATGGAAAATGCCCTGATGGGTTCCATTCTTGGTGGCGAGGATTCCAAGGCGGCGGCAGCGACGTGGCTGAAGGCCAATCCGACATCGCTGGATGGCTGGCTGCAGGGCGTTACCACGCTGGATGGCAAGCCGGGTGCGGATGCCGTCAAAGGCAAGCTTGGCCTCTGAGACTGTAGGGTGAAATGCCGCGTCCCAATATCCTGATCCTCATGGCCGACCAGTTCAACGGGACGTTTTTTCCCGATGGCCCGGCCGATTTTCTCCACGCGCCACATCTGAAAGCGTTGGCGGAGCGGTCTGTCCGTTTCGCCAATACCTATACGGCAAGTCCGCTTTGCGCGCCGGCCCGGGCTTCGTTCATGTCCGGTCAATTGCCCAGCCGGACGCGGGTTTACGACAATGCCGCCGAATTCGCGTCGGATATTCCGACCTATGCGCATCACCTGCGGGCAGCTGGTTATTACACCGGCCTTTCCGGAAAGATGCATTTTGTCGGACCGGACCAGCTGCACGGCTTCGAAGAGCGTCTGACGACGGATATTTATCCGGCGGATTTCGGCTGGACGCCTGATTATACCAAGCCGGGCGAGCGGATCGACTGGTGGTATCACAATCTCGGTTCGGTCACCGGCGCGGGCGTTGCCGAAATCACCAATCAGATGGAATATGACGATGAGGTTGCCTATCACGCAACCCGCAAGCTCTACGATCTGTCGCGCCGGCTCGATGACCGACCGTGGTGCCTGACCGTCAGCTTCACACATCCGCATGACCCGTATGTGGCACGGCGGAAATTCTGGGATCTCTATGAGGATTGCCCGGCACTCGATCCGCAGATAGGGGCGCTTCCCTTCGAGGAGCAGGATCCGCATTCAAAACGGTTGCTGGAAGCCTGTGATCATCAGGCCTTCGATATTTCACCCGACGAGATACGCCGGGCGCGGCGCGGTTATTTCGCCAATATCTCCTATATCGACGAGAAGGTCGGCGAAATTCTCGACGTATTGAAGGCGACGCGGATGGAGGAGGACACGATCATCCTGTTCCTCTCCGACCATGGCGACATGCTGGGCGAACGCGGCCTGTGGTTCAAGATGTGCTTTTTCGAGGGCTCGGCCCGTGTGCCCTTGATGATTGCGGCACCCGGCTGGCAATCGGCGCTTATCGACGCGCCGGTTTCGACGCTGGATGTCACACCGACGCTGTGCGGTCTGGCAGGCCTCGATATCACCTCACTGAAACGCTGGACGGACGGCGAAGACCTTGCGGCTTTGGCTGCGGGAACAGGCGAGCGCGGGCCGGTGCCGATGGAATATGCCGCCGAAGGTTCGATCGCGCCACTCGTCGCCATCAGGGATGGCCGTTACAAGCTCTCAGTCTGCGAAGCGGATCCGCCGTTGCTCTACGACCTCAAGACGGATCCTGAAGAGCAAATAAACCTTGCCGGCAATCCTGAATTCGCTGATGTGCTGTCATCGCTTTCGGCTGAAATCGGCCGACGCTGGCAGCTGCCCGTTTTCGACGCATCGGTGCGGGAAAGTCAGGCGCGGCGCTGGGTGGTCTACAAGGCGCTGCGAAACGGCGCCTATTTCCCGTGGGATTATCAGCCATTGCAGAAAGCCTCGGAACGCTACATGCGCAACCACATGGACTTGAACGTGCTGGAGGAAAACCAGCGTTTTCCACGCGGGGAATAACGCTGGCAGGGATTATGCGGCCGCGGTCGTTCTCGGCGCGCCGCCCGTGGCCTGCACGGCAAGGCTACCCGCCGCGACGCCTGCCTCAAGGCATTGCTTCTCGTCCGCCTGCCGAAGCCAGGCATCGATGAAACCGGCATTGAAGGCATCACCCGCGCCTGTCGTGTCGACGACGGGTACCTTCTTCGCCGCCGCATGGTGCAGGCCTGTCTGCGAGGACACCCAGGCGCCCTCTGCCCCGCCTTTCAGGGCGACGACAGGAAACGACCCCGACAAGGCTCTGGCCGCCGACTCAGGGTCAGAATGGCCTGTGATCGCCTCGGCTTCTTCGAGGTTGGGCAAAAACACGTCGACGCCATCACACGCCTTGAGCAGACCCTTGTCATAAATCAGCGAGGCATCCCAACTGGGATCGAGCGAGACGGACAGTCCGCTGTCCCTGGCGCGGGCGACGAGATCGGGGATTTCGTGCAGCGTGGCGAATTCCGCGATGTGCAGATGGCAGGCCCCGTTCCACGAAAAGGCGGCATCAAGGGTCGATGGCCGGGCGATACCGGCGCGCCGTGTCAAAAACGCCCTGTCATGGCCAACCACCGTCGCGACGGTGACCTGCGGGCCCGCATCTGCCGAGTGTTCCAGAAATTGCAGGTCTACACCGCTTTGCTGCATTTTCTCGCCGATGGCGCGTGAGAAGGTGTCGGTGCCGAGCCTTGCCAGCAGCGTGGCCGTGCGGCCGATATGGGCGAAATGCGCAGCCGCAATGAAAGCCCCGCCACCGGCGGCGATTTCCATGTCGCTGGCAAACAGCTCCCGGCCGAGCACCGGCAATTCGTCAAGCCCGGTGAAAATGAGGTCGCAATAGATCCGGCCGATACTGATGACCGCTGACTTTTCCGTGTCTGTCGTCATCATGCGCGGCCCAGGAGCTTTTCCGTCTTGGCATCGAAAAGATAGAGCGCGCCTGCCTGCGCCTCGCATTGCAAGCGGCTACCCACCTGGGGAATGGCCTTGCCCCTTGCTGTCGCGATGACCGAGGTCGTGGGCGTGTCCAGATGAACCAGCGTTTCCGGGCCGAGCGGCTCCACGGCTGTCACTGTTCCCTCCAGCGAGAAGGACCCTTGAGTTGTCTCGCCTTCTCCAACCAGCAGATCATGGGGGCGAATGCCAATCAGCAGATCGCCATCGGCAGACTGTGTAACGCTGTTCGTCGTTCTTTTGCCACGCAGCAGGTTCATCGACGGGCTGCCGATGAAACGCGCAGTGAAGACGTCCACCGGCGTCTCGTAAAGTTCCGAGGGCGTGCCGACCTGAAGGATATGGCCGTCCTTCATCACGACAATCCGGTCGGCCATGGTCATCGCTTCCACCTGATCGTGAGTGACGTAGACGGTGGTTGTCTTAAGACGTTGGTGCAAGCGCTTGATTTCAATGCGCATCTGCGATCTCAACTGGGCGTCGAGATTGGAGAGCGGCTCATCGAAAAGGAAGGCTGAGGGATCGCGCACCATGGCGCGGCCGATGGCGACGCGCTGCCTCTGTCCGCCTGACAAAGCCGCGGGCCGACGGTCGAGCAATGCCTCAAGTCCGAGCACCCGACCGGCCTCTTCGATACGCCGGTTCTTTTCCGCCTTGTCGAGCTTTGAGGTATAGAGCCCGAAGCCGATGTTCTGGCGAACCGTCATATGCGGGTAGATCGCATAGTTCTGGAAGACCATGGCGATGTTGCGCTGTTTCGGTTCTTTCTCGTTGACGACGTTTCCGGCAATTTTCAGCGTTCCGCCCGAAATCTCTTCCAGACCCGCGATCATTCTAAGTGTCGTGGATTTGCCGCAGCCGGAAGGGCCGACGAATACGACGAATTCGCCGTCTTCAATGGCAAGGTCGATGCCTTTGACTGCCTCCACCTTGCCGTAGCGCTTTACGAGTTGATTGAGTTCGATTGTCGCCATTATCGCGCTCCCGTCAGGGCGGTAAATTTCTCTGCAAGCTCAGCGGCTTTTGCCGCTTCGTAGTCGGTGGATCGCTGTGCTTCTGCTTCAAACGCAGCAAGTTTGTCGCGATAGGCCGCAATCGCCTCGCGCATCGGCTCCGGGGCAGGGCCGCCGAAGCGGCTGCGCACGGCGACAAAGTGCTCGGGCGAGACGATCTGCCTGAACTTTTCCTCATCGACACTGGTCTCGCGTCCTGCCAGTTCCTCGAACGCCTTGCGGAACGGCTGGTAACCGTCGTTCGGCAGGTCGCCCTTCAGCGCGACAACGCTTTTGGCGACGGTTGCGGCAATTTCATGGGCCTGGCGGAATGACAGGTCTTCGATGCGGACAAGAGAATCTGCCAGTTCCGTGATGGTGATGCAGGAACGGCGAATATTCTGGTCGACCCTTTCCGGATCGATACTGATCTTGCCGACGAGGCTGGCAAGGAGATCGAGCACCCGGCCGGCAGAGGCGAAGGCTTCGTAACCCATGCCCTGGGTTTCGCCCTCGCTGTCGTTCATGTCGGTGAAGGGCGTGTTGTGCATCACGTCGAGCATGGTCCGTGCCCGCCCGAATGTCTGGCTAGCGAGGTGGCGCAGATGTTCGATCGGGACCGGGTTTCGTTTCTGCGGCATGATCGACGAAATCTGCACCAGCGAATTCGGTACGTAGATCTGCCCGACTTCGAAACTCGTCCAGAACTGGAAGTCCTGAATGAGCCTGCCGAGATGTAGAAACATCAATTCGATGGCGCCATAGGTCGCTGTCGTATAGTCGACGGCGGCGATGCAGGAATAGGAATTGCGCAAAGGTGCCGCAAAGCCGAGAAGTTCGGCGACACGTGCCCGGTCGATGGGAAAGCCGGACGTGGTGATGGCCGCAGCGCCCATGGGTGAGAGATCGACGATGCGCCGGGCCTCAGTGAAGCGGTCAATATCCCGGATCAGCACTTCGATGGCGGCGGAAAGATAGTGGCCGAAGGTGGTGGGCTGGGCCGGTTGTCCGTGAGTATAGGCGACGATCAACGTCTTCTCATTGCGCTCGGCGGCGTCGATCAGGGCGGCCAGCAGAAGCCGCGCCTTGGCAGTGAGCGTGTCGATCTTGTCTTTCAGGCCGATTTTGAAAAGCGTGTGATCGATGTCGTTGCGCGAGCGTGCCGTGTGCAGGCGGCCTGCCACATCGACACCGATGCGGGCTTTCAGCTCCTTTTCGATCAGGAAGAAGAAATCCTCGACCTCGCCGGTATAGATCAGCTCCGACGGATTGATGGTCCTGTCGATGTCATCAAGCGCTTCGGCGATTTTTGCTGCCGTGTCCGCATCGAGAATGCCGGTCTCGCGCAGCATGACCAGATGGGCGCGGTCGATGCGGCGGAAACCGTCGACATGGTGGTTCTTGGCGCCATCGAAAAGCGGACGCAGAACCGTTTCCTTGTAAACTGGGTCGGGAAACTTGCTGGTATCCGACAGGCGCGGGTTCATATCGGCCATGGTGTTATCCTTTCAGGCCTGCCAGCATCACACCGCGAACGATGTAGCGTTGCAGGACGATGAAGACGATAAGGGTTGGTATGGTCGCAATGGCAGCGCCGGTCATGATCATTTCCCACTGGATCTGCTGTTCCACCGCAAAGCTCGATAGGCCGACGGGCAGCGTGTACAGCTCTTTGCTGGTAGTCACGATCAGGGGCCAGAAGAATGCTGTCCAGTTGCCGAGGAAGGTGAAGATCGCAAGCGCCGAAAGGGCAGGCGTCACCAGCGGCAGGGCTACCTTCCACCAGATCTGGAATTCGTTCAGCCCGTCGACACGCGCTGCCTCCAGGAAGTCGTTCGGAACCGTCTCAAAGAACTGCTTCATCAGGAAGGTGCCGAAGGCCGTCATCATTCCTGGGAACATGATGCCCCAGTAGCTGTCGAGCCAGCCAAGCTGGCTGGACATCAGATACCAGGGGATAACAAGCATTTCGGTCGGGATCATCAGCGTGGAAAGGATCGCGAGGAAGATGAAGTAGCGACCGCGAAACTCGAATTTGGCCAGCGTATAACCGACCAGACTGTCGAAGAAGCAGTTGGAGACGGTGACGATGACCGCAACGAACATCGAGTTGAAGAACCAGCGGAGAAAACGGCCGTCGGCCATGACAGTCATGTAATTCGCAAGCGTCGGTGCTGCGGGAATGAGCCTGAGATCATAGACCTGATCCGCGGTCTTGAACGAGGTCGAAAACATGAAGAGCAGCGGCGAAATCATGATCAGGCCGCCGATGAACAGCAGCGTCCAGGCAAGGATGCGGCCGGGGCGGACGCGGGCGTGGGAGAGTGGCAACGCTTCGCTCATTTCTTTTCCCTCAGAACCCAGAGCTGGACCAGCGACACGACAAGAAGAATGGTGAACAGGACAACCGTCTGCGCGGCGGCATAACCCATCGCATAGGAGTTGAACGCGGTCTGGTAGATCATCAGCACCAGCGGTTTGGTTGAGCCGAGCGGTCCGCCCGGATCGTTGGTGGTCATGTTGTAGACCTGATCGAAAATGCGCAGGAACCCGATTGAGGAGAAGACGACCAGGAAAACGGTGGTTGGTTTCAGGAGCGGCAGCGTGATCTTTCGAAGGATCGCCCATTCGCCAAGTCCGTCGATGCGCGCGGCCTCATAAAATGTCGTCGGAATGGAGCGCAGGCCCGCCATGAAGATGATGATCTGGAAACCAAGCCCGGCCCAGATGGACGTCACCATGACCGAATAAAGCGCCTGATCGGTGGAACGGATGAATGGCTGCTGCGGAATTCCGATCATGCCAAGCACGTCGTTGATGATGCCGATCGGCGGCGGCTGATAGAACCAGCGCCAGACCCATGCCATTGCCGCTGCCGTCGTCAGATAGGGCAGGAAATAAAGCGCGCGGATGAAACCGTGCAGGATCCGCACCCGATCCAGATAAAAGGCGATGACGAAAGCCAGAACCAGACTGATGGGCGTGCCGACGATGAGATAGGTGAAGGTGTTCTTGAAAACCTTCCAGAATTGCGGATCCTTGAACAGCTTGACGTAATTGGCAACGCCGATAAACTTTGCCGGGCGCAGCAGGTCCCAGTTGGTGAAGGACAACCAGAAGGCCTGCAACGTCGGGTAAAAACGGATGATGCTGTAAAACAGGATCGGGATAGCAAGAAAGCTCCAGATCCACACAAGTCGCTTCGTGCGCATGGAAAAGCTATCCCCGAAGGAGCCGCCGGGACGGCCGGATGCCGCCCCCTGTTGATCGATCGCTGTCATGATTGGACCTGCGGTTTTACGGTTTGGCCGCGTCGATGATTTCCTGCTCGGCGCTGGCGGCCTGCTTGATGGACTCCTCGACGGATTGACCCTCGAGCAAAATCCGGTTCGTCATGTCGATGGCGTTCTGCCGCTGGGCTGCCTCATCCATGAACCGTGTCGTATGGGCGTATTCGAGACCCTTCAGGAACGGTGCATAGATCGGGTCTTTCAGGTTCTCTTCGGTCAACGCCGCAGATCGCCGCGCCGGCAACTCGCCAACCGTCTTCAGCCAGATCGCCATCGCTTCCGGTGAGGAGATGTAGGCGAGGAATTTCTTCGAGGCTTCCAGTTCTTCACCGGTTGTCTTGGCGCTGATGCCATTGGCGAAATAGCTGGCATAGTTGGAGCGGATATTCTTGTCGTTGGTGGGAAGCTCGGTCACGCCCCACTCGAAGTCCTTGATGGTTCTGAAAGATCCAAGCCTGAACGTGCCGTCGATGGTCATGCCTGCCTTGCCCGCACGGAAGGCAGCCTGGCCTTCGTCCATAAAGCCCACCTGACCGATCTTCTTTTCAAGCTGCAGGCTCGTATAGAACTTCAGCGCCTGGATGCCCGCCTCGCTGTCATAGGTGACTTTCTGGTCGTTGTCGGTGTAGGGCTCGCCGCCATATTGGCGGATAAGAACTTCGCGCCACCATTGGTGGTCCTGACCGCCCATATCGAGCGTGGAGCCTGCAACGGTCAGGTTTCCAGCGGCATCGTGCTTGGCGATCTTTTCCGCCGCGGCAACAAATTCGTCCAGCGTCTTCGGCGGATTGGCGGCGTCAAGACCGGCTTCCGTGAAGAGCTTCTTGTTGTAGAAAAGTGCGAGCGAGCGAACCGCCGTCGGCAGGCCGTAATAATCGTCGCCGCGCTTCATGGCGCCGACGATGGGGAAAAATTCGCTTTCGATCTTGTCATGCGGGAAAGCGTCTGTCGGCAGCGGTTGCAAGATACCGCCGGCTGCAAACTTGTCGAGCCAGCCGTAGAAGAGCTGCATCACGTCAGGGCCTTTACCGGACATGTTGGCGGCAATCACTCGCGTCTGGTAGTCGGCATAAGGGAAGGTCACCTGTTTGACGGTGATATCCGGATTGGCCTTCTGAAACTCGGCGATAAGCTCGTCCATCGCTTTGACGCGTGTGTCGAAGACATATTGCCAATATTCGATTTCAACCGCCTGCGCGGCGTTGAATGCAAATGTGCTGAAACCGGCGACCAAGCCGGCGAACAAAGTTGCCCTGCGCATGTAAGCCTCCATTTTCTCCGCCCGGTCTTCCGGATGCGGAGTGATCGTTCCCTTTATCCGCGCTTTCGCGCGCGCTCATCGATTTGCCGGCAGCGGGATTTTACGCGTTCTGCCCCTTGCAATTCTGACCCCCGGTCGCTCTCTACGGTTCTCTGAAGGCGAGCATTTGTCAATAACATAATTTACTTGAATTATTATATTGCGCTTATCCTCACTTCGACGCTATGAATTTTCTAACGGACGGGAAGTTGAAGAGATGACGGTGCACACGGTGGATACCTATCCCGTAGCAATCGGAAAAAATCCTGAGCGTAGCCGCGAACACAACAGGCGAGTCGTCCTCGACATCGTCAGGCGGCACGGCTCGCTTGGTCGCGCCCAGTTAGCCAAAATCACGCATCTCACACCCCAGGCGGTTGCCAATATCGTCGATGAGCTGGTGGGCGAGGGGCTCCTGAAAGAGCTTGGTCGCCGGCGCACCGGCAGGGGCCAGCCGCCGATACAATTTGCCGTCAACCCGGATGGTGGCGCAACAATCGGGGTGGAGATTGCCGCAGACCATATGGTCACCGTCGGTCTTGATCTGGCCGGCGTGTTGCGCACGCAGCGCGTTACCCCGCTTAAGGACACCACACCGGACGCCATACTCAAAACCTTTGCGGCGGAACATGCAGCGGTTGCGAAGAATGTCGGGTGCAGGCTGCTTGGCACCGGCGTCGTCATGCCCGGGCCTTTCGAGATTGACGGCATGACCTCTGTCGGTCCGACGACGCTTTCCGGCTGGGTGGGTATCGATGCCCGCCAGATGCTGAGCGATGCCTGCGGCCAACAGGTCGTGGTGGAAAACGATGCGACGGCCGCTGCCGTCGGCGAGCGCCTGTTCGGCGCAGGGCTGGCTATCCCGAATTTCTGCATGATCTATTTCGGCGTCGGCATTGGTCTCGGCATCATCCAGGATGGTTCGCCCTATCGCGGCGCTTTCGGCAACGCCGGCGAAATCGGCCATGTGACGGTCTCGCCCAAGGGAAGGCCTTGCCCGTCTTGCGGGCAAAGAGGTTGTCTGGAGGCCTATGCTTCCGTCTATGTGCTCAAGGAAAAGCTCGTCTGCGCCGGTGTTGCGGACACGGAGCTTGACGATCTTGAAGCCCTGTTCAGCGCGGGCAATTCTGTCGTGATGGAATGGATCGATGAGGCAGCCGTCCATCTGGCACCGATGGTGGCGATGCTCGAGAACATTCTCGATCCGCAGACGGTCATTCTCGGCGGTGCGCTGCCTGAAATCATCATCAGCGAGATCATTGCGCGGATGGGGCATCTGCCGACTTCGGTTGCAAGCCGGCGGCAAAGAGAGTTGCCGCGCGTCATCCACGGCAAGTCCGGACAGTTGACGGCGGCGCTTGGTGCTGCCGCCTTGCCGCTGTTCGACATTGTCACACCAAAACTTGAGACGTCCCTGGGCGCCGCAGCGCAGGTGCCCGGCTGAATATTGGAGGAGACCGCCCATGCTAAATCCCCGGGAGCGCATCGAACGGCAGATGGCCGATCCATGGCTCGTGCGTCTGCACCGTAAACTGAGCGCACTGAAATCCACTGTCACCGTCATGCACACCGGTGCACATCCGGACGACGAGCAGAACGGTCTTCTTGCCTATTTCCGGATGGAACTGGGCATGCGGATCATCATCGCCTGCTCGACGCGCGGTGAAGGCGGGCAGAATGCGCTTGGGCCGGAGCGGCTGGGCGCGCTTGGTGTCATCCGGTCGCGGGAGCTGGAGGAGGCGGCCCGCATCATCGATGCGGACATAAGCTGGCTCGGCCATGGCCCGGCGGATATCATCCACGACTTCGGCTTCTCCAAGGATGGCGACCAGACCTTTGGTCGATGGGGGCAGCAGCGCATCGTCGAGAGGCTGGTGCGCGCCTATCGCACGGAGCGGCCCGATATCGTCATTCCGACATTTCTCGATGTGCCGGGACAACACGGGCATCACCGCGCCATGACGCGCGCGGCGAAAAGCGCAATCGCGCTGGCGGCTGATCCTGCCGCCTATCCCGAGCATTTCTCCGAGGGGCTGAAGCCGTGGAAGGTGGCCAAATATTATCTTCCCGCATGGTCTGGTGGTGGTGACACCTATGATGACGAGGTGCCTCCGCCGGAAACGACGCTGACAGTCAACGCGGTGGGCAAGGAGCGGGCAACCGGCGCGCAATATGACCGCATCGGCGAGTGGTCGCGTTACTATCATGCCTCACAGGGAATGGGGCATTGGCCGAAGCGGGCGCAGGAAGCATGGCCACTGCATCTCGAGCTCTCCAACGTCGCGGGCGGTGAGGAAAGCTCGATCCTCGACAGCCTGCCGTCGTCGCTGGCTGATCTCTCGGCTTTTCCGGGTCTTACCGCCGATTTGGCAAAGGCGCTGGTTGCAGCCGAACAGGCAATCACTGACGCAATCGATGCCTTTCCCGACACGCAGCGGATCACGGCCTCACTTCTGACGGCGGCAGCCCTTTTGCAAGAGGTCGACGAGTCCGCAGCGCAGGACTTCAGGGAGTTGCATGGGCACCGGATCGCGCGCAAACGGGCGCAGGTCGATGCCGCTATCCTGACGGCACTCGATCTTTTCGAGCGGGCCTATGCCGAGCCAGCCGAGATCGTTCCGGGTGGGACGTCATCTCTCTATGTGGAACTCGCGGGAAAGGCGGCTGAATTTGACGTCGAGGTTACCCCGGTCCTTCCGGCTGGCGTATCGTCTTCGGTTCATTCGCGTGGCCAGACAATGGTCTTCTCACTTGCCGCCGATCAGGACGCGGCCGTTTCCGGGCTTTACCAGCCCGACTGGAAAGCCTCAGGCGGCAATGGTCATGCCTCGGTGCGCCTGTCCGTAAGGATTGGAGGCAGGGAGGTTTTGGCCGCTTTCGATCTGGAGGAACCGTTTTTCGTGACGCCGGCGCAGTCGCTGACGATTTCGCCCGATGCGCTTCTGGTTCCACTTGGGCAGGGGCAGGATTCCCATGTTTTTCAGGCACACATAAAGGGTGCCGATGCACCGCTGTCGTTCAGGAGTACGGGTGGCTGGAACCTGCGCAAGACCGGCAATGACTGGATTGCCGAACGTACCGGTGAGACAGCGGTCGGCCTTGCCCAGATCGAAGCGCTTGTCGGTTCGCAACCTGCCTTCCAGATCACGCCCATCGCATATCCGCATATCGGCCGGGCGCGGTTTCTGGCACCCTCCGCTCTGAAAATCCTCTCGCTCGATCTCAAGCTGCCCGAGGGGGCGCGCGTCGGTTATATCGGCGGCGGTGCCGACCGGGTCGGGTCATGGCTTTCGCGCATGGGTCTTGACGTCACCGAACTCGATGCGCAGGCGCTTGGCGGTGATCTCTCGTCCTTCACGACAATCGTTGTCGGCATCTTCGCCTTCGGCATTCGCAAGGATCTGGCTGCGGCAACCGAAAGGCTTCACCGCTTCGTCGAAGAAGGCGGCCATCTTGTCACGCTCTATCACCGGCCGACCGACGGATGGAATCCCGAGACGACGCCCGTCAGGCGGCTTGAGATCGGTAAGCCTTCCCTGCGTTGGCGGGTGACGGACCCTAACGCGGAGGTAACGGTGCTATTGCCCGATCATCCATTGCTTGTCGGGCCCAACACGATCGGTGCTGCCGACTGGACGGGCTGGGACAAGGAGAGAGGGCTCTATTTCGCTGCGCGCTGGGATGATGCTTATGAACCCCTGCTCGCCATGCACGATGTCGATGAACAGCCTCTGAAAGGGGCGCTGGTCTCGGCAGCCATTGGCAAGGGCCGGCATACGCATACAAGCCTCGTGCTGCACCACCAGATGGACAAGCTGGTGCCGGGGGCATTTCGCCTCATGGCCAACCTTGTGCAACCCGCGTGAATGGCCAGGACCAGAGTGAAAAACAGGAAAACCCGCGCGAAAACGATGCTCGCGCGGGCATCGGCTGGCTGCTCATGGATATGGCCCTCGTTTCGGGCGGAATGACGGCCCTGGTCAAGGCGCAGGGTGTGACCTATCCGGCATTTCAGCTCGTCTTCATAAGAGCGATGATCGGCCTGATCTTCATCCTGCCGCTTATCTGGCGACACCGGGGGGAAATGGCGCGCGTCAAATATCCCTGGCGCAACCTTTTCCGAATCTGCTGCAACGCCATTGCACTCACCAGCAATTTCGTCGCCATCACCCTCTTGCCGCTCGCCACCGTCAATGCTGTCGGCTTCTCACGCCCGCTGGTGACGATGGCCATGGCGGTTGTCTTTCTCGGTGAAAAGGTAAGCCGATATCGCTGGGTCGGCGCTTGTCTCGCATTTGTTGGCGTTCTTGTAGTCATCGGGCCGGGCGGCGCGGAGATTAACGCAGGCGTGCTCGTCGTCCTCGTCTCCGTCGTGTTCGGCGCGCTTGCGGTGATCCAGACCCGGGCGCTGCGGCAGGAAAACACCACTGTCATGATGGTGTTCTACACGGTGGGTCTTGCCGTCATTACCGCCGTTCCGGCGATCTGGACGTGGAAACCGGTCATGCCGCTCGACTGGGTGGCGCTGCTCGCCATCGGCCTGCTTGCGCAAATGGGGCAATATTGCTTCCTGCGGGCCTATCGCATCGCTGACGCCAGTGTTCTGGCGCCCGTCGGATATCTGTCGATATTGTTCGTGACCGCTGTGGGATACTTCCTGTTTGACGAGGTGCCCGAAGCCCGTGTTGTTCTTGGCATTGCCATCATTCTCGTCTCCTTGCAGGCAACCGCCTTTGCGGAATATCTTTTGAAGAAGTTGCGCGGCCGGCGGTGAAAGGTGCCGCTTTTATCTTTGACGCGCCAGAACGCTCAGCCGGATCCAGCCCAGTGTCGCGCGCTTGAAGCGATCGTAAAACGAACGGGCAAACCGCACATATCGCATGATCCATGCGAACCAGGCGTAGGTGAGGAGCTTCTCCCGACCGGCGTGGTAAATGCGCTCGACAATCAGGAATGTGGCGAGGTGAGCGAGGATCGTCAGCGCAATTCCCGTTTTGACGGTGCCGTGCGCGATGAGGAGCAGGCCGATGATTTTCATCGGTTCGGCGATGGCAAATGGCACCGCCAGCAAAAGAAGAATGGCAAGACGCGGCAATCCGCCAATTCGGCTTTCCAGTTTCCTGATGAATGTCAGTCTGGATATCGCCTTGATGATCGGCCGATAAAGCGGGCGAAAAATGCCGTCGAGGATCAGGGCAAACACGATGATTGCCCGAAGCGGAAAGATGAGGATCTTCCTGATCTTGTTGTTCACCTCATTCGGTCTCCAAAAGGGGCTGTATCGCCAATTCTTAATCGCCTGAAACGTGGCAAAACGAAGTTGTTTTTTACGATCTGCTCTGCTGAACGCTAGCATACATGCCGGTGGTGCGGAATTCGCTTGGATTGATGCCATATAGCCTGCGAAAGACCTTCGAGAAATAGTTCGGGTCTTCGAAGCCGCATAGCACGGATACCTCCTTGATGGGGATGTTTTCGGCTGTGGTGAGAAGCTTCGCTGCCCGCCTCAACCGTCGCTGCAATACAAATTCGGCCGGTGGCAGGCCTTCGCTTGCCGTGAAGATGCGGGAAAAATGCGCACGGCTGAGGCCGGCGACGGCGGCAAGATCGCTGACGGAAAGACGCTCTCCGAGATGCCCGTCTATATAGCTCAGCACCTGCTGCATGGTGCGATATTCACCGCCAAAGGAGGGATGCGAGCCGAACACGTCGTCATAAAGCGTCATCGCCGCCTCATAGGCGACGGCGGAGGCCGCCCCTGGTGTTTCCGCGCCGTTGACGAGGCGCGAGCAACAATGGGCGAGATGATCGACGGTTTCCTGTTGCAGCTTGAGGATCGGCCCAGTGACGGCAAGAATATTGCGGTGAATGCGCAAGGCCTCTTCGCCATTCATGGAGATCCAGAAGAACTCCCATTGCTTTCCCGCTTCCAGCCAGTAGCGATGATTGTGCGGGATGAGCAACAGGAGGGTTTCGCCCGGCTTCACCACGTAATGACGGTTCTCGTAACGAAGGTTTCCCTGTCCGCCAATGCAATATTGCAGCACAGTGAATGGTGTCTGTCCGCGCTTTCGTCCGTCCCAGTCATAATTGCCACTGCTGCGGATTTCATAGCCGCTGCTGGTGGGCATTGTGTGCAGGGTCTGGCGGCCGCGGGGCAGCGAGACGGTCCGCATCCCCGGCCCCTGATCGATCAAATCGCGCAGCACAAAATTACCCATGAAAGCATAATCCTTCTCTGGTTCCGCTCGTCATTATACGCATAATCCCGAACCGAGGAGACAGCCAGCGCGATATTGTTGCGGAGAATTTTTCAGGAGTGCCGGTTTTCCGGGGTTCTTACAGGTATATTCTCGCATCGCCTTATTATGATCGTTTGGCCCGTTTCACCCGTTCGATTTGCAACAGAGGTGGCGTTATGAGTTTCAAAATCGCTATAATCGGCGCCGGAAGCGTCGGATTCACGAAAAAACTGTTCACCGATCTTTTGTGCGTGCCGGAGTTTCGCGACATCGAGGTCGCGCTGACGGATATCAGCCAGCACAATCTGGATATGATCAGGGCGATCCTCGACAAGGTCGTGGAGGCCAACGGTTTTCCGGTGAAAGTGACAGCGCATACCGACCGCCGTCTCGCGCTTGAGGGTGCGAAATACATCATAAGCTGTGTGCGGGTCGGCGGTCTGGAAGCCTATGCGGACGACATCCGTATTCCGCTGAAATACGGGATCGACCAGTGCGTCGGTGACACCATCTGCGCCGGCGGCATTCTCTATGGCCAGCGTAACATTCCGGTCATTCTGGATTTCTGCAAGGATATCCGCGAGGTCGCCGCACCCGGTGCCAAGTTCCTGAATTACGCCAACCCCATGGCCATGAATACATGGGCAGCCATCGAATATGGCAAGGTGGATACGGTTGGTCTTTGCCACGGTGTGCAGCACGGCGCGGAGCAGATCGCTGAAATTCTCGGCGCAAAATCCCCGTCCGAACTTGATTACATCTGCTCGGGCATCAACCACCAGACATGGTTCATCGATCTAAGGCTGAATGGCCGCAAGATCGGCAAAGAAGAGCTGGTCGCCGCTTTCGAGGCGCATCCGGTTTTCTCACAGCAGGAAAAGCTGCGCATCGACGTGCTTAAGCGCTTCGGTGTCTATTCGACGGAGAGCAACGGCCATCTGTCCGAATATCTGCCGTGGTACCGCAAGCGCCCGGATGAAATCGCCCGCTGGATCGATATGTCGGACTGGATTCACGGC
>Ga0160467_100114_pt1 | contig 115506 bp, 95 predicted proteins | sample HID1972I_E11MG_FD_108221 | JGI IMG/M metagenome (GOLD analysis project Ga0160467, IMG submission 108221) | Enriched pill bug-associated microbial communities from UW Madison campus, WI, USA - HID1972I_E11 MG | ecosystem: Host-associated > Arthropoda: Insects > Digestive system > Unclassified ... | reverse complement strand
CTCAACAGGCAGGTTGTCACCGCCACCACTGTTTTGCAGCCAGACTCTGACTTTCCCTTCTGGTGCCAGGCCGAACAGGATAGTGCTGTACCATGCCTTTTTTCCGAGTCTGTCGATTCCGGTCGAGATATTCATTTTTTCCCTCATTGATAGTGGGAATATAATGCGCGTCTCATAGGTTTTTTTATCGATAATCGAGTCCCAGCAGAACAGAATAGCCACCGGTGGATGGCGGGCTTTATTAAATTGTGCAAAGCGCATATAGCGCTGATCCCACCGGCCTCTGCTCGAGTCATCATCCTGTACATTATCGAGGTTTCTGAATGAGTAGAGGACTTTTTTGTCATCAATAATGCCAGCATAGGTCACCCGGGCCGGAAGCGCTTTCGGTGTAAAAAAGGCAAATTCCCACATGCCATAGGGCATCTCGCCAGTGTCTTCCGGAGTGACAGAGTCAGCCGAATGGCAGCCAGCAAGCGTGAGCAGCAGCGTCAGAAATAACCGTTTGCCATATTTCATTTTTTATTTCCGTCCATGTTATAGGTTGTCCGTTGCCAGTTTTCATCCGGTCGATTTACAAAGCCAATTATCTCTGAGGCTGACGTACCTCCATAAGCGCTTCCTTTTCTGTCAAACGTTATGCTATTCCAGTTAGCTGAACAGTGGATATAATCCTGTGCAAGAAGGTCAATATCTGCTGAAGTAAAAGGATCTGACGTTCTCCCCGAGCGAACAGAAGTCGCGGATGAAATTGCTTTTTGAGCTAAGGCATTTAGCTCGGAAGAAAGGAGTAATTCGTTATATTCATTTGTTATTGGATCAAACACCACTCCCGCCGCCTGCGCCGCATCGAGCATCACTCGCAGCGCCACTTTGGACCAGTCATTCTTCACTAGCCTGTGTTTCATTGTCAGCGCCGCAAATGCCCGCTTTTGCATTCCCTCTTTAGGATGGGCAGGCATCCGCTCATCTTCCCAGACGTCTGCGCTGATTTCATTGGTGCGGATAATCGGGGCAATCACCGCGGAAGACTCCAGCACGGGCAACTGCGCTATGGCATGCTGATAAGCCCGCGACTTTTGGGGCGGCGTACTTAGCGGCACCGTTTCAGCTTCAGGCCGTGTGAGATAGAGATTTTCGCGCGTCACAGGTAAATAACCACCGCCAATATCGGAATGAGCACCGGGCAGCGCCAGCTCCGGCCAGGCGGGCTCGACGCTGTTCAGCGCGAAGTTAAAGCGGCATTCATTCTGCGCCGTGATATGAAACACGTTCTCTGCCACGCCCGGGCGCAGCAGGATATTAACCTCACCGGTATTCGCCGCGTGCGGATTCAGGCCATTCTGTGGTGTGCCGATGGCGGCAACGGTATCGAAAATGCCGATGAAACGGGTTTTACCGGCAGGCGTGCCGGTGTAATCGACAGAGTTCATTCCCTGGCGAATCGCGTTGATAATGGCTCTGTCTGCTGCCTGTACGCGATTGGCAAAGTGACGCGCTGCGGCAGCACCACGGCTAAAACCAAAGATATCAAACCTGAGCTCTGTGACCTTAAGTGATGGTATGGATAGAACTTTTGCAATATCGACCAAAAAACTACCTATCGCCCCCGCAATCTGCTTCACCGCAAGATCCGTCTTCGCAATCACACCGGTGTCGGCCACCCCGAAGGTGAGCCCCATCAGGCTGTCTGGCTTCCCTGCTTCGGTGCCAATGCCCTCCACATAAATTGCGGCCTGCGCCTGGCCTGAGTCGAGAGGGATATCTGTTTTGTACAATGTATTTAACCAGTGAATATTCGTATAACCACCGATATAGCTCGTGGCACCGATACCTGAAACGCCCATATTTTGCTGGGCGGTACGTGCCAGAATACTTTCTGCATCCGGATCGGAAAGATCGAAATGGGCGGCGGTAAAGGCCGCCAGCATATTTTGCGTATTGACTGCGTTATTACCGGTTCCATCAAAAAAAATGCCGAGGGTCAGATTGATATTACGCGCTTCGGGCAGAGGATTTTCATTGGCTGGGAACAACTGATTGTAGTTTTCCGGCAAAATTAAATCACTGAACTCCGTGTTGGCGATAAGATGTTTGCTGCGAATATATTCATAGCTTACGGTAATAGTTTCACTGTCAAAAATATCCTGGGCAAATACGGATGTCACCCCCTGAATAGACGCCCCACGTAATTCAATTTGATAGTATTTTTCCTGTCGCCCGTAGCGGTTGGTACGATAAAAATCAAAACTCAGCTGCAATTTTTCATTTTCATTAATCGCGGTGGTCAGCAGTGGGGTACTTTTGTCTATCGGCTTAGTGAAGCGCAGCCCATGATGGTTAACGCCATTTGATGTATTCGAACTGCTGGTGGACAGCTGATAAACAAGAATTTCGTCTGTATGTTGGTGCTGATAGCGATTGCCAATGGAATTGTAGGTCCCACAGCCAGAGGATATGTCACCTTGCCGCTCACCTTTCATTCTTAAATAAGTAACATGACTCACGTAATGACGTCCTTTTCCTGGAAGATTCCATATTCCAGTTAAATAAATTAACGTCATCAGTTTACGCTATTCTTCAGGCTGAATAGTGTTTGCCTGATCATATCTTTGCTAATAGAAAATAAGATTCAGAAAATAAAAAACCCGCCGAAAGGCGGGTTGGTCTTTTAAGCAGAGCGATAATTACTGCAGCAGAGAAATATCCGCTACCTGCAGGAACAGTTCGCGCAGCTTGCTGAGCAGCGTCAGACGGTTGATACGCACGTCTTTCTCGTCGGCGTTAACCATTACGCTCTCGAAGAACTCGTCCACCGGCTCGCGCAGGGAGGCCAGTTCAATCAGCGCATCCTGGTAACGGCCTTCATCGAAGAACGGTTGCAGTTTATCGCGCAGAACAACCAGGTGCGTCGCCAGCTTGATTTCCGCCGCGTCTTTCAGCACAGAGGCGTGAACGACGTCGTTCAGCGTTTCATCAGACTTCGCCAGAATGTTGGAAACACGCTTATTAGCGGCAGCCAGCGCAGCGGCTTCGTCCAGAGAACGGAAGTGCGACACAGCTTTCATGCGGGCATCGAAATCAGCCGGACGGGTCGGACGACGCGCCAGCACCGCCTGAATGGTGTCGACGGTGTAACCTTCATCCTGATACCAGGCGCGGAAACGACCGAGCATGAAGTCGATAACTTCATCGACAACTTTGGCGTTAGTCAGCTTGTCACCGTACAGACGCACCGCTTCTTCGGTCAGGGTTTGCAGGTCAAGATTGAGGTTCTTCTCAACGATGATACGCAGCACGCCCAGCGCCGCACGACGCAGTGCGAACGGATCTTTGTCGCCTTTCGGGTGCTGACCGATACCGAAGATGCCCGCGAGGGTATCCATCTTATCGGCAATCGCCACCGCGCACGCTACCGGGTTGGACGGCAGATCATCGCCCGCAAAACGTGGCTGATACTGTTCGTTCAGCGCAACGGCCACATCTTCGGCTTCACCATCATGACGCGCATAGTGCATGCCCATGATGCCCTGGGTGTCGGTAAACTCGAACACCATGTTGGTCATCAGGTCGCACTTGGACAGCAGACCCGCGCGGGTCGCGTGGTTAACGTCAGCGCCAATCTGGCCAGCAATCCAGCCCGCCAGGGCCTGAATGCGGTCAGTTTTATCACGCAGCGTACCCAGCTGTTGCTGGAACAGCACGGTCTGCAGACGCGGCAAATGATCTTCCAGACGCTTTTTACGGTCGGAGTTGAAGAAGAATTCTGCATCCGCCAGACGCGGACGAACCACTTTCTCGTTACCGGAAATAATCTGCACCGGATCTTTCGATTCGATGTTGGTGACGAAAATGAAGTGCGGCAGCAGTTTGCCGTCGTTGCCATATACCGGGAAGTACTTCTGGTCACCCTTCATGGTGTACACCAGCGCTTCAGCCGGAACGGCGAGGAATTTCTCTTCGAATTTCGCCGTCAGCACCACCGGCCATTCGACCAGCGAGGTGACTTCTTCCAGCAGGCTTTCGCTCAGATCGGCGTTACCGCCCATTTTACGCGCAGCATCTTCTGCATCGGCTTTGATTTTGGCCTTACGTGATTCGTAGTCCGCCATGACTTTGCCGCGTTCCAGCAGGATCTGCGGGTACTGATCGGCGTTGTCGATAGTGAATTCCGATTCGCCCATAAAGCGGTGACCGCGAATAACGCGATCGGAATCGATGCCCAGAATTTTCGCAGGTACGACTTTATCGCCGAGCAACAGGGTCACGGTGTGAACCGGACGTACGAACTGCACGTCGGACGCGCCCCAGCGCATCAGTTTCGGAATAGGCAGTTTACCCAGAGACGTGACAATCATGTTCGGCAGCAGCGCTTCAGCGCTTTCGCCTTTCACATGCGCACGGTACAGCAGCCATTCGCCTTTATCAGTGACCATGCGCTCGGCCTGGTCAACGGTGATACCGCAGCCACGCGCCCAGCCTTCAGCCGCTTTGCTCGGTTTGCCTTCTGCATCAAATGCAGCAGACACGGCCGGGCCCCGTTTTTCAACTTCGCGATCGGGCTGAGATTCTGCCAGCGCGGCAACTTTCAGCGCCAGACGACGCGGAGCCGCAAACCACTCAACGTTGCCGTGAGCCAGGCCTGCGTTATCGAGTTCCGCAGTAACGTTCGCAGCAAAAGATTCCGCCAGGCTGCGCAGGGCTTTTGGTGGCAGCTCTTCGGTGCCGATTTCCACCAGGAAAGTTTTTTCAGACATGGCCGCCTCTTATTTATTCTTGTTGCACAGCGGGAAACCAAGGGCTTCACGGGAAGCGTAATAGGCTTCAGCCACAGCTTTGGTCAAGGTGCGAATGCGCAGAATGTAGCGCTGACGCTCGGTGACGGAGATGGCTTTACGCGCATCCAGCAGGTTAAAGCTGTGAGCGGCCTTCAGGATACGCTCGTAGGCAGGCAGTGGCAGCGGGTTTTCCAGCGCCAGCAGCTGTTGCGCTTCTTTCTCATACTGCTCGAAGCAGGAGAACAGGAAGTCGACATCCGCGTATTCGAAGTTGTAAGTGGATTGCTCCACCTCGTTCTGATGGAACACGTCGCCGTAGGTGGTTTTACCCAGCGGGCCGTCGCTCCAGACCAGGTCGTAAACGCTGTCTACGCCCTGAATGTACATGGCCAGACGTTCCAGACCGTAGGTGATTTCGCCGGTAACCGGCTTACACTCGAGACCGCCAACCTGCTGGAAGTAGGTGAACTGCGTCACTTCCATACCGTTCAGCCACACTTCCCAACCGAGACCCCAGGCACCCAGCGTTGGGTTTTCCCAGTTGTCTTCCACGAAGCGAATATCGTGAATGGTCGGGTCCATACCCAGCTCTTTCAGAGACCCGAGGTACAGCTCCTGAATGTTGTCCGGCGATGGCTTAATCACCACCTGGAACTGGTAATAGTGCTGTAAGCGGTTCGGGTTTTCGCCATAACGACCGTCGGTCGGACGGCGGGACGGCTGTACATAAGCAGTGGCCATCGGCTCTGGACCCAGCGCGCGCAGACAGGTCATCGGATGGGAGGTGCCAGCGCCTACTTCCATGTCCAGTGGTTGAACAATGGTGCAGCCCTGACGAGCCCAGTAATCCTGTAAGGTCAGGATCAGGCCCTGGAAAGTCCTGGTATCAAACTTTTGCATATTTTTTCGTGCTGGATACGTGTGGATTTAAGGAAGGGTCAAGTATACCCGCTGGATGCGAGATATACAGTATGAATGGAAGTTGTTTGCGGAAAATTGAGGGAATATTGGGGAAACGTCAGACTTTTCCCCCCGCCATCGCCGCCACTCAGCGCATCGAAAGGTGTAAAAACTGGCCGTCTGCATCGAAAGAACAGACGAAACTCTCTTTATGCGGCGTAAAGCCTCGTAGCTCGTAGCTGCCCTGGAACTGCTCGAAACCTGTCACGTCGACGCTCTGGGCGCCGGTATTGTATCGCTCCGCCGCTTTGTCCTTACACAGGTGCTCCATATTAAGCGAGCTTGTCGGGTCCACTTTTGCGCGCTGCGCTTTTTGTTCAGGAGCCTGTGGGGTACTGCACCCTGCCAGCAACGTGACCAGCAGCAAGGGCATGAAAGACTTGATCATCATTTTTAATTACGGCCTTATTCTTTGCCTGTTATTGTCATTTTTAAGACTAGATGCTTTTTCTGACCACGCATTCTGCGAATACGTTCCCTTGTCGACAAGCCAACCGCGCAAACTCGGATTTTTCCCTGCCGACAGCGGCTACACTCACAGGTCAGACTTTTTTTATCACCCTATTATTGAGGAACCGATGTCGGGAAAGATAAGCTGGATTACCAACCTGCGAGGGATTGCCTGCCTGATGGTGGTGATGATCCACACTACAACCTGGTATATCACCAACGCCCACAGTATTAGCCCGCTCAACTGGGATATCGCCAATCTGTTGAACTCCGCCTCCCGGGTCAGCGTCCCGCTGTTTTTCATGATTTCCGGTTATCTGTTTTTTGGTGAGCGCTGCGCTGCGCCGCGTCATTTCCTGCGCATCGGCCTCTGTTTGCTGTTCTACAGCGCGGTGGCGCTGGCGTATATCCTGTTGTTTACCCACATCAATGCTGAGCTGTCGCTGAAATATTTGCTGCAGAAGCCGGTGTTCTATCACCTGTGGTTTTTCTTCGCGATTTTCGTGATTTACCTGCTTTCGCCGCTGATTCAGGTCAAAAGTGTCAATGGCTGGATGTTACTGGCGCTGATGATTGTGCTCGGCATCGTTGCGAACCCAAATACCGTGCCGCTGAAAACCGGGAGCTTTCAATGGCTGCCAGTGAATTTATACATCGACGGCGACACGTTTTATTACGTGCTGTATGGCCTGCTGGGCCGCGCGCTGGGGATGATGGAGACGGATAAAAAGCCGCTGACGCTGCTGTGTGCCGCGTTGTTCGCCGCGTCGGTGTGGGTTATCTCACGCGGAACGCTGCACGAACTGAAATGGCGCGGCAACTTCGCCGACACCTGGTATTTGTACGCCGGGCCGATGGTGTTCATCTGCGCCGTTACGCTGTTAACGTTGGTGAAAAATACCCTGAATGGCCGCGAATTACCGGGATTACGCACCATTTCGCAGCATTCACTGGGAATTTACGGTTTTCATGCGCTGATCATTCACGCGCTACGCTCCAGCGGCCTGGAGCTTAAGAGCTGGCCACTGCTCGATATCGTGTGGATTTTCTGCGCGACGCTGGCGGGCAGCCTGCTGCTTTCAATGCTGGTGCAGCGAATCGATACCCGTCGTCTGGTCAGCTAACGCCCGCTGACGGGCGCGGTGCAGCTGGCGGGCAGAGGTAAAGCCCGCCGCCTGAGCCGCCTGCTCGACGCCGCTTCCCTGCAACAACCGCTGCTCAGCCAGCGCCAGCCTAAGCTGCTCAAGATAATCTCTCACGCTGACGCCCAGATGCTGTTTGAACAACCGCGTCAGGTGGCGCGGCGTAACGTGCGCCCGTGCGGCAATATCTACCAGCGCCCAGGCGTGCTGCGGGGCCGCAGTCAGCGCATCCTGCGCGCGATGAATCGCCGGATGCAGATGGTTGCGATAGCGCAGCCAGGGTGAAAGCTGCGGATCGTCGCCGGAACGGCGGAACCACACCACCATTTCCCGCGCCACTGCCATCGCCCGCTCCGGGCCATACAGCCGGTTGATCAGATGCAGGGCCAGGTCGATACCGGACGTGATCCCGGCGCTGGTCCAGATGCCTTTGTCTTCAATAAAAATGCGGTTCTCTTTAACCATCGCGCCAGGCGCGGCGGCCTTCAGTCGCGCAATCACGTCATGATGAGTGGTGCACTGCACGCCGTGCAGCAGCCCAGCTTTCGCCGCCAGCAGTGAGCCAGAACAAACGCACATCAGGGTGATTTTCCCGGCGTGCAGCAAGGGCTGTTGACGCGTCAGCCAGCGGCGAACCAGCTCGGCCTGCGGAGTGGAAAAGTAGTGGTTTGAATCGCACACGCCGGGCAGCACCAGCAGACTGCCCGGCGGAAGCGTTTCCGGCAGCGGCTGAATGTTGCCCATCGTCATGCCGATGGAGGTGGGCACCTGCGCGTCTGGCCCGATGTAATGCAGGCGAAACGCATCGCCCGCCAGCACAAAGGTCTCTGCCGGGCCGGTCATATCAAGCGACAGCACGCCAGGCAGCATCACGAACCAGACATCGGTAGTCATAGCGATTCAAGCGTCTCCGTTACGGTTTTGACGGTGGCAAAACGCCCTTCCAGCACGGTTTCCGTGCGGTGGCGCAGCGTCTCAACATCCAGCGTAACGCCTTTATGCGTCATCGGAAAGGTCAGCGTGGCCTCGGTGACAAACGTCACCTGATAACCGAGATCGGACGCCACGCGCGTGGTGGTTTCGCAGCACTGTTCGGTGCGCAGCCCACAGATAACCAGATGATTGATATCGCGACTGCGCAGCCAGAAGTCGAGGCCCGTGTCGGTGAAGGCGTTATGGACGTGCTTGTGAAAAATGACATCGGGTTGATGGCGCAAAAAGGACATTGGTTTGACGAAGCCGTTTTCAAGAGAAAACGGCCCCTGGTCGTCGACGTGGAAAATGTCGACCACCGGAATATTATGCTGCTGGCAGCCTGAAATCAGCTTCAGTATTGCGGCCTGAAACGCCGGTAAATCGGTAGTCTGCCAGAACGGACGCTGTTCGAAAGACTGCTGGGTATCAATGTTAATCAGGGCGGTGCGGGACATAGTCAGACTCCTTTTCGTGTCGGTGTAAAACCATTGTGGCCACGAAAAGGCGTCTTGCTAAGGTCAAAAAAGGACAGCTAACCGCGCATTCAGGACATCAGTGGTTTTAACTGCTGATACAGTTGACGGAAGACGTCACGACGCGGGGCATATGCGGCATTTTTGGCTGCGTCCGGCTGGTGCGTTTGCTCAAGAGCCAGCTGCGGCAAGAGTTCAGTCACCGGAATGTCAGGGTGCATCGCCAACTGCGCCAGACGGGCCGCGCCCAACGCCGGGCCGACGTCGCCGCCGGTACGATATTCAAGGGCAATGCCGCTGATATCTGCCAGCATTTGTCGCCAGTATGCGCTGCGCGCGCCACCGCCAATCAGGGTCACGCTTTTCGGCGTGATACCGCATTCATGCACCACGTCCATTCCGTCAGCCAGCGCAAAGCCGACGCCCTCCAGCACCGCAAGCGCCAGCTCAGCCGGGCCATGCTGATGCGTCAGCCCGAAAAAGACGCCTTTGGCATTCGGGTTGTTATGCGGAGTCCGCTCCCCGGACAGGTACGGCAGGAACCACACCGGCTCGGCGTTTTGATCCGCCGTTTGCGCCGCCGCCAGCAGGGCTGGAACGTCGCCCAGCCCGGTCAGTTTTGCTGCCCAGTCGAGGCAGGATGCGGCGCTTAACATCACCGACATCAGATGCCAACGACCCGGCAGCGCATGGCAGAAACTGTGCACTGCGCTTTCCGGTTTACTGAGGAAGCCGTTACTGACGGCAAAATAGACGCCAGATGTGCCAAGCGACAGCATCGCCTGCCCGGCATCGGCCATACCCACACCCACGGCGCCCGCCGCGTTATCACCGCCACCGGCCACCACGGGTACGGCGGGAATGCTCCACGCCTGCGCCACCGACGGCAGCAGCGTGCCGGTAATCTCACTGCCTTCAAACAGCGCGGGCATGTTGTCGCGGCTTAATCCACAGGCCTGAAGCATTTCGTCGCTCCAGTCGCGCTGCGCCACGTCCATCCACAGGGTGCCTGCCGCGTCCGACATATCACTGGCGAGCTCGCCGGTCATACGCAAACGCAGAAAATCTTTTGGCAACAGCACTTTATCGACCTGGCTAAACACCTCCGGCTCATGCCGTTTGACCCACAACAGCTTCGGCGCGGTAAAACCCGGCATCATCAGGTTGCCGGTAATTTCCCGCGAACGAGGCACCGCGCGCTCCAGCAACGCGCACTCTTCGCCACAGCGGCCGTCGTTCCATAAAATCGCCGGACGCAGAACCCGCAGTTGGTTATCAAGCAGCGTAGCCCCGTGCATTTGCCCGGCAATGCCCAACGCCTTCACTTCTGCCAGTGAATGCTGAGCACCTAACGCCTTCATCGCACTGTCCGTCGCCCGCCACCAGCTCTCAGGATCCTGCTCGGACCACAGCGGATGCGGACGCGAAACGGTCAGTTTCTCAGTGTGCGAAGCCAGCACGTCGCCCTGTTCACTGAGCAGAATCACTTTGACCCCGGAGGTACCGAGATCGATGCCGATATACATAGTGACGATTCCTCCATTAAAAATGCCCGGCAACGCTACGATTGCCGGGCTTCAGGTCCTGACACAACGACATGCCAGGCGAACAATCATTACTTGTCGAACAGGTAATGATTGACCAGATTTTCCAGCAGTTCCTGATGCCCGCTCTGATGCTGCGGCGCCAGGTTATGCTGTTCAGCGTACTTCGCAATGTCGGTCAGCGACATCTGGCCTTTCAGGATCTGCTGCCCCAGCTCACCATTCCAGCCCGCATAGCGACGCGCGACACGTTTATCCAGCTCGCCGTCTTCAATCATGCGAGCCGCCACTTTCAGCGCCAGCGCCATGGTGTCCATCGCGCCAATGTGACCGTAGAACAAGTCATATTTATCGGTGCTTTGACGTCGCACTTTGGCATCAAAGTTCAGGCCGCCGGTGGTGAAGCCACCCGCCTTGATAATTTCATACATCACCAGCGCGTTTTCTTCCACGCTGTTCGGGAACTGATCGGTATCCCAGCCGAGCTGCGGGTCACCGCGGTTGGCATCGACGGAACCGAACAGGCCTAGCGCAATAGCGGTCGCAATTTCATGATGGAACGAATGACCCGCCAGCGTAGCGTGGTTGGCTTCGATATTCAGCTTGATCTCTTTTTCCAGCCCGAACTGCTTGAGGAAGCCGTACACGGTGGAGGCATCGTAATCGTACTGATGCTTGGTCGGCTCCTGCGGTTTCGGCTCGATAAGCAGCGTGCCGCGGAAACCGATTTTGTGTTTATGCTCAACGACCATCTGCATGAAGCGGCCAATTTGCTCACGCTCCTGACGCAGGTCGGTATTCAGCAAGGATTCATACCCTTCACGACCGCCCCACAGCACATAGTTTTCACCGCCCAGCTGATGCGTCGCGTTCATCGCGGTCACCACCTGCGTGGCCGCCCAGCTGAACACTTCCGGGTCCGGGTTGGTGGCCGCACCTGCGCCATAACGCGGGTTAGTGAAGCAGTTTGCGGTGCCCCACAGCAGCTTCACGCCGGTCTGCTGCTGTTTTTCTGCCAGCACATCGACCATCTGCGCAAAGTTGTTCAGGTACTCTTTCAGCGATGCGCCTTCCGGGGAAACGTCCACATCGTGGAAGCAGTAATACGGCACGTTCAGCTTGTGGAAGAACTCAAACGCCACGTCGGCTTTGCGCTTTGCCAGCGCCAGCGCTTCGCCCGGCTGCTGCCATGGGCGATCAAACGAGCCCACGCCGAACATGTCGGCGCCGTTCCAGCAGAAGGTGTGCCAGTAGCACGCCGCAAAACGCAGGTGGTCTTCCATGCGTTTGCCGAGCACCAGCTCGTCCGGGTTGTAGTGGCGGAAGGCCAGCGGATTTTGCGTTTTCGGGCCTTCGTAACGGACTCTGTCGAGTTGGTCGAAATAAGCTTGCATAATTGAACTCCATTTGACGCGGCGAATACCAGGTTGTGCCGTAATACTGTTACCTGTTTCGCGGTTGCTCAATTACGTTATTTCACACTGCGATTAAGAGAATGCACAAACGTGCGCTGGCTCGCAAAATAATTATGCTGATGCAGCATTTTTCGGCCCAGCTCGAGAACAACAATGCAACAAATAGCTGAAACGATTTAAAATCAGATCGCGGTCATAAATTAGAAAATAAACCAAATATCATAATCAGAAGATAAAAATCTGTAATTGCCATTAATCCTACCCGTGCTAAAAATTTGCAGCGTATCCATCGTGTTTGTTTCTTTTATCGCCAATCTCTGCACTTCCTACACTTACAAAAGGCCCTGCATAATGAAGATAAAGAACCTTTGCCTCACGCTGTGTGCCTCGCTACTGCTGACCAGTTTCGCGGGCATCGCCAAAGAAGTAAAAATCGGAATGGCTATCGACGACCTGCGTCTTGAACGCTGGCAAAAAGATCGCGACATATTTGTTCATAAAGCCGAATCATTAGGCGCAAAAGTCTTTGTACAATCCGCAAACGGCAATGAAGAAACGCAGATGTCGCAGATTGAAAATATGATCAACCGCGGCGTGGATGTGCTTGTTATTATTCCTTATAACGGGCAAGTGTTAAGTAACGTTATTAAGGAAGCGAAACAGGAAGGCATTAAAGTGCTGGCCTATGACCGCATGATTAATAACGCCGATATTGATTTCTATATTTCCTTTGATAATGAAAAAGTCGGTGAAATGCAGGCCCAGAGCCTGGTCAACAAAGTGCCGACCGGGAACTACTTCCTGATGGGTGGATCGCCGGTGGATAACAACGCGAAGCTGTTCCGCGCCGGGCAGATGAAAGTCCTGAAACCGTTCATCGACGACGGAAAAATTAAAGTGGTGGGCGATCAGTGGGCCGACGGCTGGTTGCCTGAAAATGCGCTGAAAATTATGGAAAACGCGCTGACCGCCAACAATAACAAGATTGACGCTGTAGTGGCCTCGAATGATGCCACCGCTGGGGGCGCGATTCAGGCGCTGAGCGCACAGGGGCTGGCGGGGAAAGTCGCCATTTCCGGTCAGGATGCTGACCTCGCCGGGGTGAAACGCATTATCGCGGGCACCCAGACGATGACGGTTTATAAACCTATCACCCAGCTTGCCAACACTGCTGCTGAAATCGCGGTTGAGCTCGGCAACGGCCAGCAGCCGAAATCTGACACCACGCTCAATAACGGGCTGAAAGACGTGCCTGCGCGTCTGCTCACGCCGATTGAAGTCAATAAAACCAATATCGACCAGACCGTGATTAAAGACGGCTTCCACAAGAAGAGCGAGCTGTAATTCCGCGCGCCCCTCACGCGAGGGGCATTTTCTTTTTACGTGGAACGCTACGTGGAGTCGCCATGCCTTATTTACTTGAAATGAAGAGCATTACCAAAGCCTTCGGGGCGGTAAAAGCCGTTGATAATGTCAGTCTGCGGTTGAACGCCGGGGAAGTGGTTTCTCTGTGCGGCGAGAATGGCTCAGGCAAATCGACGCTGATGAAAGTGCTGTGCGGAATTTATCCTCACGGCACCTACGACGGTGAAATCGTCTTTGCCGGAGAACCGGTGCACGCCGCGCACATTCGCGATACCGAACGTCGGGGCATTGCCATTATTCATCAGGAACTGGCACTGGTTAAGCATCTGACGGTGCTGGAAAACATCTTTCTGGGCGCGGAAATCACCCGTCACGGCATTCTCGATTACGACCAGATGACGCTGCGCTGCGAAAAACTTCTCGCGCAGGTGAGCCTCGCCATTTCGCCCGACACCCGCGTCGGCGATTTAGGTCTCGGGCAACAGCAACTGGTGGAAATCGCCAAAGCGCTGAACAAGCAGGTGCGCCTGCTGATTCTGGATGAACCAACCGCCTCGCTGACCGAACAGGAAACGGCGATTCTGCTGAACATCATTCGCGATCTGCAAAATCATGACATCGCCTGTATCTATATTTCGCACAAGCTCAATGAAGTGAAGGCTATTTCCGACACCATTTGCGTGATCCGTGATGGGCAGCACATCGGCACCCGCGACGCAAACGGCATGAGCGAAGACGACATCATCACCATGATGGTGGGCCGCGAACTGACGGCGCTGTATCCCAACGAGCCGCACACGCCCGGCGAGGAAATCCTGCGGGTAGAACACCTCACCGCCTGGCATCCGGTCAATCGTCATATCAAGCGGGTGAATGACATCTCCTTCTCGTTGCGACGCGGGGAAATTCTCGGTATCGCGGGGCTGGTCGGAGCCGGGCGCACCGAAGCAGTCCAGTGCCTGTTTGGCGTCTGGCACGGGCGCTGGGAAGGTAGCGTGTTTATCGACGGCAAAGCGGTGAATATTGAGAACTGCCAGCAGGCGATAGCCCACGGCATCGCGATGGTTCCGGAAGACCGCAAGAAAGACGGCATTGTGCCGGTGATGTCGGTTGGGAAAAACATCACGCTGGCGGCGCTGAACCAGTTCTCCGGGCCGCTCAGCACGCTGGACGACGCCGCAGAGCAGAACTGCATTCTGCAATCGATCTCGCGGCTGAAAGTGAAAACCTCGTCACCCGAGCTGGCCATTGGCAGGCTCAGCGGCGGCAATCAGCAAAAGGCGATTCTCGCCCGCTGCCTGCTGCTCAATCCTCGCATTCTGATCCTCGATGAACCGACGCGCGGCATTGATATCGGCGCGAAATACGAAATCTACAAACTGATTAATCAACTGGTGCAGCAGGGCATCGCGGTCATTGTCATCTCTTCCGAACTTCCGGAAGTGCTTGGCCTGAGCGACCGCGTGCTGGTGATGCACGAAGGCAAACTGAAAGCGGACCTGGTCAACCATCAACTGACGCAGGAAAAAGTAATGGAAGCGGCCCTGAGGAGTGAGCGTCATGTCGAAAAACACGCCGTCTGAACTGAAGCTCGACACGCAAAGGCCCGCCGCCTTCGCCGGGCTGAAAAAACTCAATTTGCAGGTGTTTGTGATGATCGCGGCGATCGTGGCGATCATGCTGTTCTTCACCTGGACCACTGACGGATCGTATCTCAGCGCGCGTAACGTCTCGAACCTGCTGCGCCAGACCGCTATCACCGGCATTCTGGCGGTCGGGATGGTGTTCGTCATTATCTCCGCAGAAATCGATTTGTCGGTCGGCTCGATGATGGGCCTGCTGGGCGGTGTGGCGGCCATTTTCGACGTCTGGCTCGGCTGGCCGCTGCCGTTAACGATTGTGGTCACGCTGGTGCTGGGGCTGGTATTAGGGGCCTGGAACGGATGGTGGGTGGCTTACCGGAAAGTCCCGTCGTTTATCGTCACCCTGGCCGGGATGCTGGCGTTTCGCGGCATCCTGATTGGCATCACCAACGGTACCACAGTTTCACCCACCAGCCCGGCGATGTCGCAAATCGGTCAGAGCTATCTGCCCGACGGCATTGGCTTTGTCATTGGTGTGCTGGGCCTGTTCGTGTTCGTCGCCTGGCAATGGCGTGGGCGTATGCGTCGCCAGGCGCTCGGGCTGACTAACCCTGCATCCACGCGCGTGGTGGGGCGTCAGGCTATTACTGCGGTGATTGCCCTCGGCGCGGTCTGGATGCTGAACGATTATCGCGGCGTGCCGACGCCAGTGCTGATCCTCGCCCTGCTGTTGCTGGCAGGTATGTTTATGGCCACCCGCACGGCGTTTGGCCGCCGCATTTATGCCATCGGCGGTAATCTGGAAGCCGCCCGGTTGTCAGGCATTAACGTGGAACGCACCAAACTCGCGGTCTTCGCGATTAACGGCCTGATGGTGGCCATTGCCGGGCTTATTTTGAGCTCGCGCCTGGGGGCCGGTTCTCCATCCGCCGGGAACATCGCCGAACTCGACGCCATCGCCGCCTGTGTGATTGGCGGCACCAGCCTCGCAGGCGGCGTGGGCAGCGTAGCGGGCGCAGTCATGGGGGCATTTATCATGTCAGCGCTGGATAACGGAATGAGCATGATGGACGTGCCAACTTTCTGGCAATATATCGTTAAGGGCGCCATTTTGCTGCTGGCGGTGTGGATGGATTCTGCCACTAAGCGGCGGGCCTGATCGCGGCAATTTCCGCTACGATGGCGACACTTTCGGGTCTCGCCATCCTTGTTTCTTCAGGAAAGCAAAACATGTTTGAAAAGCGCCACCGGGTCACGCTGTTATTCAACGCCAACAAAGCCTATGACCGTCAGGTTGTGGAAGGCGTGGGCGAGTACTTGCAGGCGTCCCAGTCGGAATGGGATATTTTTATCGAAGAGGATTTTCGCGCCCGCATTGATAACATAAAGGAATGTCTCGGTGACGGCGTTATCGCCGACTTTGACGATCCGATAATCGAAGCCCTGCTCGGCGATGTTGAGGTGCCTATTGTCGGCGTTGGCGGTTCGTATCATCGTCCGGAGCACTATCCTCCGGTTCACTATATCGCGACCGATAATCACGCTCTGGTAGAAAGCGCGTTTTTACATCTGAAGGAAAAAGGCGTTCATCGCTTTGCTTTTTACGGCCTGCCCTCCTCCAGCGGCAAGCGCTGGGCAGTCGAGCGCGAGCATGCGTTTTGCCAGATTGTGGCGAAAGAGAAATACCGCGGTGTGGTGTATCAGGGCCAGGAAACCGCGCCGGATAACTGGCAGCATGCACAAAATCGGTTGGCCGACTGGCTGCAAACGCTGCCGCCGCAAACCGGGATTATCGCCGTGACCGACGCCCGTGCGCGTCACATCTTACAGGCCTGTGAACATCTGCATATTCCGGTGCCGGAAAAGCTCTGTGTGATTGGGATCGATAACGAAGAGCTGACGCGCTATCTGTCTCGCGTGGCGCTCTCATCCGTGGCGCAGGGCACGCGCCAGATGGGCTATCAGGCCGCCAAACTGCTGCACCGTCTGCTGGATAACGAAGAGCTGCCGCTGCAACGCCTGCTGGTCCCGCCGGTACGTGTAATTGAGCGGCGCTCCACGGATTATCGTTCTCTCGACGATCCGGCGGTGATTCAGGCGATGCACTACATCCGCAATAACGCCTGCAAGGGCATTAAGGTGGAACAGGTGCTGGATGCGGTGGGTATTTCGCGTTCCAATCTGGAGAAACGCTTTAAAGAGGAAGTGGGCGAAACCATTCACGCCGTTATTCACAGCGAGAAGCTGGAAAAAGCGCGCAGCCTGCTGGTATCGACATCCTTATCCATCAACGAGATCTCGCAGATGTGCGGCTATCCGTCGCTACAATATTTCTATTCGGTGTTTAAAAAGGAATACGACACCACGCCCAAAGAATATCGCGAACGCTTTGGCGAAGCGCTGGTGTAGCTGGTGCTGAAAACAAAAACGCCTTCCGATGGAAGGCGCTTTTAGCGATATCAGGCAGAGCGTGATTACATGTGAGCGGCAATCAGACGCTGATTATCCTGGTACATGCTGAACAAGAAGTTGTTGTAGCTCGACCCGCGGGTCGAATAACCTTTCAGCTTGTGGATCATCGCGCTGGCCGTCACTTCCTGGTCCGTTTTACGCAGCTGCGCACGGGACTTACGGAAAGAAGAATAGGCCGGGTGCGTGTTCAGGTTCACCACATACGCTTCAACAGACTCTTTGACGGTGTCAAAGTGCGAGTAGCCTTTCACTTTACCCGCGCATTTGCCACGACCACACTTCATGCCGAACAGATTGTTGTTGCTACGTGCGAGCTTCGAGGTACCCCAACCGCTTTCTGCTGCGGCCATGGTCGCAACCATGCTGCCAGGAATGATATCCACGCGCTCAAGCAACGAGTTCCATGGAATTTTACGCGTATTCCCGGACCAGCTGATTTTGTAGCGTTTAGCGATACCTTTCAGGCGCGTACGCTCTGTCGGCGACCATCGACCATCGTACTGCTTGGAAACAAGCCAGTTACGATCGGCGGTGATTGCTGCATTTTGACTGGTAATATAAGGCATTACGGTCCGGAGAAACGCTTTTTTACGAGGTGTTCCGGAAGGGTATTTTCGCAAATCAGGAAGTGAACTACTCTTTGCACTATTGCGAGAATACTCTTGTTTACTGCTTACCTTGGTACTACTACTTGTCTTTATTACCGGGGCTTTGTGACTCGTTGTTGCTGTGTGCGTTGTTGCCAGCACCCCACCTGAAAATACACCGGTGAGTAACATGAGTATCGCGGCCCCATATCGTCGAATGGGAGTCGATATCATTAGGTCTCCTGGTCGGATATAAGCATTCCAACACCTTGAATTATGCATATAACTGCGAAATGAATCGCGAATGATACCAAAAATACCCTGGCAGCGCACCCTAAGATATAAGCAAATTCCTAAACGAGGTTCTGCACGAAGGGCATTCTTTCGATTCATAAGTCTGAAATTCAAAGCTTAATCGCAGAAATTCCTGTTCTCATTAGAGGCAGATCACTCACCCTGCGACGTCCTCCCCTGGAATACCCGCTCAGGAGGAGGGATAACGCCGCGGCGGCTGGCAAAATGCACAAAAACTGATTCAGGTAAACGCCATGAAACTTGCCGCTGTTGTACTGCTTCTGCTGCCCGGTGCCGCCCTCGCAGGCTGGACCGCCCCGGATTTTCCTGCGTTCAAACCTGAAGGCAGCGGGAGGTTTGTCAGTCAGAAAACGCTGACGAAGGGTACACATCCATTGACGTTGCATCTTGACCAACAGTGCTGGCAGCCCGCTTCGACGATAAAACTGAATGAAATGCTGTCACTTGAGCCCTGCCACGGCGATGCACCGCAGTGGCGGCTGTTCCGCGACGGCGAGTATACGCTGGCGGTGGATACTCGCTCCGGTACGCCGACGCTGATGCTAAGCGTCAAAAACGAGGCTGTGACAACGGCCAGTGTGGAAGTGCGCCAGTGCCCGCGCTGGGACGGTAAACCGCTCACGCTGGATGTCAGCAAGATCTTTGCAGAAGGCAGCACGGTCCGCGATTTTTACAGTGGGAAAACCGCGGCGGTAACAGACGGCAAAATCACTATGCAGCCTGCCGACGGTAGCAATGGCCTGTTGCTGCTGGAAAACGCGCAAACCCAGCAGCCCGCTGCTTTTGACTGGCATAACGCCACGGTCTATTTCGTATTGACCGACCGCTATGTGAACGGCAATCCAGGTAATGACCACAGTTACGGTCGCCATAACGACGGTTTGCAGGAGATCGGCACATTTCACGGCGGCGATTTGCAGGGGTTGACCCGTAAACTCGATTATCTGCAGCAGCTCGGGGTCAATGCGCTGTGGATTAGCTCACCGCTGGAGCAAATTCACGGCTGGGTCGGGGGCGGTACCAAAGGGGATTTCCCGCACTACGCCTACCACGGATATTACCCACAGGACTGGACAAAACTCGACGCCAACATGGGCAACGAGGACGACCTGCATCGTCTGGTAGACGAAGCACACAGGCGCGGCATCCGCATTCTGTTTGACGTGGTGATGAACCACACCGGTTATGCCACGCTGGCCGATATGCAGGCGTATCAGTTTGGCGCACTCTATTTGCAGGGCGATGCGCTGAAGAAAACCCTCGGCGAGCACTGGACCGACTGGAAACCCGGACCAGGCCAGACCTGGCACAGCTTTAATGATTACATCAACTTTAGCGATAAAGCGGCGTGGGCAAAATGGTGGGGTAAGCAGTGGGTTCGTACCGATATTGGCGACTACGACAATCCCGGCTTTGACGATTTAACGATGTCGCTGGCCTTCTTGCCGGATCTCAAAACCGAATCCACAACCGTTTCTGGCCTGCCGGTGTTTTATCAGCACAAACCAGACACCGCAGCCAGGGCCATTGCGGGCTACACGCCGCGCGACTACCTGACGCACTGGCTAAGCCAATGGGTGCGGGATTACGGCATCGACGGTTTCCGAATTGATACCGCCAAACACGTTGAACTCCCGGCCTGGCAGCAGCTAAAAACGCAGGCCACCGAAGCGCTGGCGGCGTGGAAGAAGGCGAATCCGGGTAAATCTCCGGATGATGGCGCATTCTGGATGACCGGCGAAGCCTGGGGCCACGGCGTGATGCAGAGTGCGTATTATCAGCACGGCTTCGATGCGATGATTAATTTCGATTACCAGGACCAGGCGGCGAAAGCGGTGAATTGCCTGGCCAACATTGACACCACCTGGCAGCAAATGGCTGACAAATTGCAGAACTTCAACGTGCTGAGCTATCTCTCCTCCCACGACACGCGATTGTTCCGCGAGGGTGGCAGTAAGAGCGCGGAACTGTTGTTGCTCGCCCCGGGTGCGGTGCAGATATTTTACGGTGACGAATCTGCCCGTCCGTTTGGCCCCACCGGTTCCGACCCGTTGCAGGGCACGCGCTCAGACATGAACTGGCAGGACATCACCGGGAAAGAAGCCGCCACCGTCGCCCATTGGCAGAAACTTGGTCAGTTCCGCGCCCGCCATCCGGCGATTGGCGCGGGACGCCAAACCACGCTCACATTACCTCAAGGCTACGGTTTCGTGCGCGAGCATGACGGCGATAAAGTGATGGTAGTGTGGGCGGCAAAACCCTGACGGGCTAACTCTCTGCGTGCCGAACAGTGCGATCGTCCGGCACGAATATCAAATGCAGAATAAATCACCAAACCAGAAATGTTTCACCCGTTTGCACCTCGCTGGCGCAGGGGTTATGGTTAGCCCCTACCCAGAAGACCGACAGAACACCTGCATATGACTTTTTCACTTTTCGGCGACAAATTCACCCGTCATTCCGGTATCACCCGCCTGATGGAAGATCTCAACGATGGCCTGCGCACGCCAGGCGCCATCATGCTTGGCGGCGGTAACCCGGCACAAATTCCGGAGATGAACGACTACTTCCAGAATCTGCTGGCAGACATGCTGGAAAGCGGCAAAGCCACTGAAGCGCTGTGCAACTATGACGGCCCGCAGGGTAAAACCGAACTGCTGGCCGCCCTGTCGACCATGCTGCGTGAAGAGCTCGGCTGGGATATCGGACCACAGAATATTGCACTGACAAATGGCAGCCAGAGCGCATTTTTCTACTTGTTTAACCTCTTCGCTGGCCGTCGTGCCGATGGAACCACCCGCAAAGTCCTGTTCCCGCTGACGCCGGAATACATTGGTTATGCCGATTCTGGCCTTGAAGAAGACCTGTTTGTCTCCGCGCGACCGAATATCGAGCTGCTGCCAGAAGGCCAGTTTAAGTATCACGTTGATTTCGAGCACCTCCGCGTTACCGACGAAACCGGGATGATCTGCGTTTCCCGCCCGACCAACCCGACGGGCAACGTCATCACTGATGAAGAGCTGTTGAAACTCGATGCGCTGGCCAATCAGCACGGTATTCCGCTGGTCATTGATAACGCTTACGGCGTGCCGTTCCCGGGCATTATCTTTAGCGAAGCGCGTCCGCTGTGGAACCCGAACATCGTGCTGTGCATGAGCCTGTCGAAGCTCGGCCTGCCGGGCAGCCGCTGCGGCATCATTATTGCCAATGAAAAAATCATCAGCGCAATCAGCAATATGAACGGCATCATCAGCCTCTCACCTGGCGGCATTGGCCCGGCGATGATGTGCGAAATGATCCAACGAAAAGACCTGTTGCGCCTGTCAGAAACGGTCATCAAACCGTTCTACTACCAGCGCGTTCAAGAAACGATTGCCACCCTTCGTCGTTATTTGCCGGAAGAACGCTGCCTGATCCACAAGCCAGAAGGCGCTATTTTCCTGTGGCTGTGGTTTAAAGACCTGCCGATTACCACTGAAATTTTGTACCAGCGCCTGAAAAAGCGCGGCGTACTGATGGTGCCTGGCGACTTCTTCTTCCCGGGGCTCGATAAACCGTGGCCGCATACGCACCAGTGTATGCGCATGAATTACGTGCCGGATCCGGAGAAAATCGAAGCGGGGGTTAAAATACTTGCCGAGGAAATAGAAAAAGCCTGGCAGGAGAGCGGCTGTTAAATAATATTGGCTCTGAAAACTCGGGGCCAAAATTTTCTGTGATCGGCATCGGTAATTAAGAATATATTCCTTAAACAGCGCGAAAATCTTCCGGGTAAGAAAACTCTCAAATAAACACCTTATTTAATTTTAGCTTTATTCAAAACCACATAGTGTAGCGCAGCTTAAATATAACATTGACGTTAACCTTCTGTTTTATCTTGTCTATAAATTCGTCTTTCATTTTACCCTACCGATAAAATATAAAAGCCATATTTCCCGTTGATAATGGCGCGCCGAGAACCCGAGCGGCCCGTTATTTTCAACATACACTGATTAATACGCCGCCCGGCGTTTACATCAGTGGAGTCTTGTTATGGCCTCGAATAACGTTAGCCACTTAAGCGTTATCGCAGTGGCGGTACTGCTCGCGTTTTCACTTTCTGCCTGTAGCGGCAGCGGCGGCGGTTCGCATTCAACCGCTAAAAATCATCCCACCACCGGCAGCAGCGGATCGGGTTCCGATGACGGCAGCGGTGGCGGCTCAACGGCCAATAACGGCGGCGGAGGTTCTGGCAGCGGTGGAACCGGCTCCGGAGGCGGCGGGTCAGGGACTGGCGGAACCGGTTCCGGCGGTGGAGGAACAGGTACGGGCGGAGGCGGCACCGGAACCGGTGGCAATGGCTCCGGCAGTGGTTCAGGTGGCACGTCAACGGCCGCGCTGAATAACGTCCTCAGTGACACCGGCAAAACCGTGACCGCCGTGGGCACCACCGTCGACAGCCTCGGCAGCCAGCTTCCTACCGATAATCCGGTCACCTCAACGGTTTCAACCACCGTCAGCGGCGTGGGGAGCGCGGTTTCAACCGTCGGCACCGGCGTCACCACCGGTATCGGTGATCCGACTAACGCTAACGGTCTCGGCACTACGACCAAAGGCGTCACCACCACCGTCACCGGATTGGGGGACACCGTTTCCACCGTCGGCACCAATCTGGCCAGCACCACCTCCGGCACACCGCTCGGCGGCGTTACCGGCGTGGCAGGCAACGTAGTTAACAGCACCGGCCAACTGGTGAGCAACACCGGAAACGGGTTAACCAACGTGGTCGACAGTCAGGGCGTCACCAAAGTCACCACCGGTGCGACCACGACTGTCGATAAAACCCTCGGCGGCGTGCAGGGCCTGACGCAGCAGGTCGGCACCACCACCGGGCTCGGTACGCCGGTTAACGGTCTGCTGACTCAAGTGGGTACCACGGTGAGCCAGGTCGGCACTAACGTCAGCGGCAGTAATGCCGGTCTGAATGGCGTGGGCCAGGTAGTGCAAAACGTCGGCCAGACGGTCACCGACACCGGCGGTCTGGTGAAACCTACCGCAGCATCAACCGGTAACGCAGGCGGGAATGTCGCCGCCAACGCCACGGTCACAGCGGATAACAACAGCCTTGCGGCAAATGTGAACACCACGGTCAACAATTTGACCGCTGGCGTTACCGCCAATGCCAGTACCAATCAGAGCAGTGCCAACACTAATCCACTCGGCGGGCTGAATACGCTGGTCAGTGGGATCCTGAAACCAAAACAGCATTAACGCATGACCTTCTGTGCCCCCGCAAAGGGGGCACATTTCACAGCAGTGACGACCCGCGCAGACGGGACTAAGAACAGGGATAGCACCATGAAACAGCAACTTTACTATGCGCTGCCCGGGCTGCTGCTGCTGAGCCTCGCCCGCGCCGATACCTTACCTGCGATTATCGATCCCACTAACCCGGCGAAAGCCTCGCGCGACATTGCGCCCTCTGCACCCGCGCAGCCTGCGCCAACGGTCACGGTACAAAGGCCGGAGTCGAAACTGACGCCCGACACGCCGATTCCGGTCAATCATATCCAGTTTATTGGCGGCACAATTTATCCGCTGAAATCGTTATTGCAGCCCTTTCGGCCCTACGCGCAAAAAACGGTGCCGCTGAAAACGCTGATTGGCCTGGTGAATGACATTACCGCCCGCTACAAAGCCGATGGTTACCCACTCTCTTACGCGTGGCTGCCAGACAACAATTTTCAGGGCGGCAATATCCGCATCGTGCTGGTTGAAGGCTACGTCGCCCACAGCGACATCAAAAGCAATAACCCCGACGTCGCTGCCCGCCTGCAACGGCTGGCAGAAAAAATCATGGCGGAAAAACCGCTGACCCAGGACACCTTCGACCGTTACAGCCAGCTGATGACCCGTACGCCGGGCGTACCCGTCGATGCCAATGCGCAGCTACCGAAGAACATTTATGGCGCGGCGGCGATGCAGGTTACGGGGATGCAGCCGCACATCTGGGATCTGTCGTCCACGCTCGACACCCGCAAAGGGCAGAATCTGGCCCTGGTCAACGGCACGCTGAGCAATCTGACGAGCTACGGCGATCAGCTTGGCATCGCAACGTTGATCCCGCTCGATAAGGACACGCGCAAAACCTATCTCGGCCTGAACTGGCAGCAGTTTCTCAATGATGAAGGGCTGACCATGCAGCTCAAAGGGAGTTACTACCGTGAAAACCCGCGGGATTTCACGCCGCTGCTGTATCTGCCGAATGACATCTCGATTAACGCCCGGCAAAAATCGACGCAGTACAACGGCGGCGTGAGTTTTGGCTATCCGCTGATCCTCACCAGTAAGACCCAGCTTAACCTCACCGGGGGAATGGATTACACCGACAAACGTGACGATTACGACCTTCAGGCGCAGCTGGCGGGGCAAAAATATGACCTCGACGCGCAGCATCAACACATTCGTTATCCGGCGCTGGAACTGGGCATCAACGGTCTGCGCGTGTTCACCACAACCAGCATCAGCAGCCGTCTGGCGGTACGTCAGGGCATTGACGGTTTAGGCGCGGATGCCTCACCGGCACAGTTTACCGATCTCAATTTCACCTTGTGGAAGGGCTATCTGGACGCGGCGTGGATGATGAGCGAGAAATGGAAGCTGTCGACGTCATGGGAAGGCGACTGGTCGAACAATGATTTACCGGAACCGGAACGGGTGAATTTCGGCGCACAGCGCTTCGGACGCGGCTATCAGGACAGCGAAGCCAGCGGGGATTACGGTTACGGCGGACAGGTCGAATTGCGCTATTTGCACATGCGAAAAAACAGTACCTGGCTTGCCACCGTCCAGCCGTATGTGCTGGCGGACACCGCACAAACCTGGTTTAACCCGCCAGGTTTACCTCATCAGCGTCTGGGTTCCATCGCCACCGGGATAATGGTGGGCGATAACCGCCACTACAGCGTTAGCGTCGAGGCGGCAAAACCGGTGGGCGATGTGCCCACCGACAGCAACAATCGCGACTGGCGTTACAGCCTGACGCTGACGTGGAACTTTAACAATCTGCGCTAGCGGGCGATTTGTTTTTATATCCGGGCGCGACTGCCCTGTATTGCGCGGTACCTGGATGAAACTCAACCGGAATTGATATGTTCTTTGCAATAACGCCGCTTCCACGCCGCCGGAGTCAGCCCGGTATGCTACGAAGCGAAGCGCGAGGATTGCCTGCGCCTGTGGAACAACATGGCCCAGCGCCAGCTGTATATCACCGGTGGGATTGGCTCCCAGAGCAGCGGCGAAGCGTTCAGCAGCGATTACGACCTGCCCAACGACACGGTCTACGCCGAAAGCTGCGCCTCGATTGGCCTGATGATGTTCGCCCGGCGGATGCTGGAGATGGAAGCCGACAGTCAGTATGCCGACGTGATGGAACGCGCGTTGTATAACACCGTGCTCGCCGGCCATCCGCCAGACCCAGACGCTCACCTTTATTCCGGGGTTCTGCTGGGCCAACCGCGGCGAAGGTGAAATGCGAATCTGGGTGAATGAGGGGTGATTGCGCACGGAGTATTTACTGACATAAAGAGAGATGACAGGAATTCAGGAAACTGAATTCCTGTTCTATCCAAATGACGTCATTATTTTTTTCATAACGCCGTCATAGTTGTGATTTGCTTCTCAGACATCTTCCTGTAACGCATGAACAATTTAGTTTTAAAACGCCTTTTTATTCAATGCTTTTTTACAGCAATTATCAAGTGCAAATCTTAAAAGGTTAATGCTATGGAATTCAACGAGAAATTATATGCGTTAGCAACAAAAATAAAACAACAATTAGATGTGATCGTCACGGAAGAGGCTACGAAAAACGCCTTTGTCATGCCATTCATTCACAATATTTTGGGATATGATGTCTTCGATCCTACTGAAGTCATGCCCGAGTTTGTTTGTGACGTTGGTACCAAGAAAGGTGAAAAGATCGATTACGCGATTAAAAAAGACAATGAGATCCAAATTCTTATTGAATGTAAAAAAATAGGCGAACCTCTTAATGTGAATCACGCTTCACAGCTGTTCCGATATTTTCATGTCACCAATGCCAGAATTTCTATTTTAACAAATGGACAGGTGTATAAATTTTTCACCGATCTTGATGCACCCAACAAGATGGATGAGAAACCTTTCCTTGAGATTGACTTGCTGGATATTGACGACAACCTGGTGCCTGAACTTGTTAAACTGACAAAAGTTTCCTTCGATCTTGAATCCATCATCAATGCAGCCGGTGAGTTAAAATACGTTAGCCAGATCAAAAAGATACTTCATACACAGCTCAATGATCCAGAGGATGATTTTGTTAAATTCTTCGCCTCACGTGTCTACGAAGGAATACTGACACAAAAAGTCAGAGAGTCTTTCTCAAATCTTACTCAAAAAGCCGCCAGTCAATATATTAACGATCAGGTTAATGAACGTTTGAAATCCGCCATCACGGGCATCACTCCGACCAAATTGGCCATGGAGACTGAATCCAAAGACAACGAGCAGGAAACGCCTCGTGATGACAACGATGTCGTTACCTCTCAGGATGAGGTTGAGGGCTACCACATTGTCAGAGCCATAACCCGGACGGTGATTGATGCCCAGCGTATCACGCACAGGGATACTAAAAGCTACTTTGGCATTTTAATCGACGATAACAACCGTAAACCAATTTGCCGCCTGCATTTTAACCGCTCACAGAAATACATTGGTTTGTTCGATATCGACAAAAACGAAACCCGCCACCCCATTGCGACAATTGATGATATTTACTCGTGGGCTGATGTTCTGAAAGCGACAGCCGCGCTCTATATTTGATTTGAGGTTTCAGCCCAGCAGCACCCGACGTGCTGCTTCGGCGAGAAACGCGCTACGGTTGCTAAATCGCGGATGTTCGAGAACAAAGCCATCTATTTTTGCGAGCAGACGGCGTGGCAGAGTGATATTGATTCGCTCTGCCCGCCCGTCAAATTGATTCATATTGATATCTACCAGCAGCCACTGCCCACCGCTGAAATCCTCAGGTCGCCGTTCAAGGTGATGCTCAACCACCTCTGGATTCGGGATGACTTCCTGCAATTCACACAGCGTTTCGAAATGGGCCGTCAGTGCGCTTCGGGCATCCTGAAAAGCCGCGTCGAGAGAATCCCCCGCAAAATAACAACCGGGAACATCAGGGAAAAAACCGCTGGCGCTTCCGTCAGCGTCAGAATGGATATAAGCCGGATAGAACATGGTCGCTCCTGAAATTTAGTGTTTGAGCCCCGCCTGACGCCAGATATGCATCAGCGTCCCAGGTTTTATATCTTTTTTCGGATGGGGAACCGTGACCAGACCAGGTCGTTCGGGATGACAGAATTGATGATGGCTTCCCTTAGTGCGCTTCTCAATCCAGCCGTTCTTTTTCAGAATGCCTATCACTTCCGCACTGGTCACGTTATCTCCCTTCGGCAATTATACACACCATACACACAACATCAGTAACAGACATCACGATATCGCACGTCAGGCGCCTGGGCAGGGGGAGAATTGTCATTCGGGAATGTGCTACGCAGTAAAGTTTATGGGTGATGCAAACGACAGGAAGTTTTACAGCCGTGCGCGCAAAAGGGAGCGGAGCGGTGTTTGTCAATCCGTGTGCTTTACACTGACGTTTATTGACAATAGTTGACCTGGCAGTAATCATTAATTTAATTACTGACCAGGCAGCTATCATGACATCCGCAACGGTGAGCACCGACAAAAACCTGCATCTGGGTTTGCTTTTTCATCTGGCAAACCAGTTCAAAGACCAGCTTATCAGTCACTATTTTTCCGGTGCCGGGGTTACCGCGCCGCAGTTTAAGGTGCTGATTAATATCTTCAAAGGGAACACCCGCCCGGCGGAAATCTGCAAAAGCTTGCAGATGGATACCGGCGCGATGAGCCGCATGGTGGAAAGGATGGTCAAGAGCGACCTGATTGAACGCCATCCTAATCCGCAAGACAAACGCCAGGTGATCCTGGCCCTGACGGAGAAAGGCCAACACCTCTGCGAAACGTTTCAGAATGAAGCACTTAATACCATCCTGGCTGATTTAACGGCCCGTCTGACCCCCGATGAATCCCAACAGCTGAAAGACATTCTTATCAAAATGCTGCCGGACGAATTCACGGCTCCCCATCGCTAAGCACAAGCCAAAGGCCTTTATCACTATGGAAAACACCGCTCCGGACACGACCCAACGTCCCAGCAAACGCAAACGTAATTTCGCCATTTTATTGCTGATCCTCATCCTCGCCGCCGCAGGCTGTCTGGCGTGGTATCTGCTGTATGCCCGTTTTTATGAATCAACCGATGACGCCTACGTCAACGGCAACCAGGTCACGCTGACCCCGCAGATTGCCGGGACGGTCACACAGGTAACGGTCGATGAAGGCGATTTCGTGCAGAAAGGCCAGCCGTTGGTCCTGCTTGACCCGAGCGATACCGAAATTGCGTTGCAGCAGGCGGAAGCCGACCTCGCCAGCACCGTGCGTCAGGTTCGCGGCTTGTACAGCACTGCCGATAACTATCGCGCGCAGGTGGCGGCCAAAAAAGTTGCGCTGCAAACCGCGCAAAATGACTACAACCGTCGGCAGAAAATCTTCGCCACGGGCGCGATTGCCGCAGAAGAGCTGTCTCATTATCGCGATGCGGTCACCAGCGCGCAGAGTGATTTAACCGCCGCTCAGCAGGCATTGAAAACCAATCAGGCAATGGTCGATGACACCGTTATCGACAGCCACCCGGAAATTAAAACCGCCGCAGCGACCCTGCGCCAGCGCTATCTGGACAACGCCCGTAGCACCATTGTGGCCCCGGTGAGCGGCTATGTGGCGAAACGCGCCGTCCAGCTCGGGATGCGAGTGACGTCCGGCACCACGCTGCTGTCGATCGTTCCGCTGAAAGAGGTGTGGGTCGATGCCAACTTTAAAGAGAGCCAGATGCAGGATATGCGCCTCGGCCAGAAAGTGACGCTGAATGCCGACCTGTACGGCGATGATGTGCAGTATCACGGCACTATCGAAAGCCTGGGGATTGGCACCGGCAGCGCGTTCTCGCTGCTGCCTGCGCAGAACGCCAGCGGTAACTGGATCAAGATTGTGCAGCGTCTGCCGGTGCGCATTGCGCTCGACGAACATGATATGCAAAAGCATCCATTGCGTATTGGTCTGTCGATGAATGTGCAGGTCGATATTCGTGACCTCGACGGCCATCTTCTGCCGCAAAAAACCGTCAGCGAGCCGCGCTTTACCACCGACGTATACAACACACCGATGGAAGCCGCCGACAAACTGGTCGCCAAAATTCTGCATGACAACAGCAGCGCCGTAGCCTCCGCGCAGCGCTAGGAGAGCAGTTATGTCAGAACCTAAGGCCGCTTATACGCCACCGAGCCTGATCCTGGCGACGCTGGCGTTATCCCTGGCAACGTTTATGCAGGTGCTGGACTCCACCATCGCCAACGTGGCCCTGCCGACGATTTCCGGCAACCTCGGGGTGAGCGCCGATCAGGGGACATGGGTTATCACGTCCTTTGCGGTGTGTAACGCCATTGCCCTGCCGCTTACCGGCTGGTTTACCCGGCGTTTTGGTCAGCTTCGGCTGTTCATCGCTTCAGTGGTGTTTTTCACCCTGACCTCGTTCCTGTGCGGCTTCGCCCACAGCATGACGGAGCTGATTATCTTCCGCGCGCTGCAGGGCTTTTGCGCCGGGCCGATGTTCCCGATGTGCCAGACGCTGTTACTGGTTATCTTCCCGCCGATGAAGCGAAGTATGGCGCTGGCACTGCTGTCGATGGTGACCGTGGTTGCGCCGATTGTCGGGCCGATTACCGGCGGCTGGATAACCGATAACTACTCCTGGCCGTGGATTTTTTATATCAACGTACCCATCGGTATTTTTGCCTCGATTGTGGTCTGGACGCAGCTTCGCGGGCGTGAAGAAACAACGCAGTCTTCGCCTATCGACTACATCGGGATCATGCTGCTGGTACTCGGCGTGGGCCTGTTGCAGGTGGTGCTCGATAAAGGCAACGATGAAGACTGGTTCTCCTCCACGCCGATTATTGTGATGTCGATTGTGTCGGCCATCAGCCTGATTTCCTTTGTAATTTGGGAGCTGGGCGATAAGCATCCGATCGTGAATCTGCGCCTGTTTAAGGACCGCAATTTTGCAATTGGTACGCTATCACTGATGCTCGGCTATGCGGCGTTCTTCGCCATTAACATCATTCTGCCGCAGTGGCTGCAAACGCAGATGGGCTATACCGCCATTTGGGCGGGACTTGCCGCCGCGCCGATGGGCTTTTTACCGCTCCTGATGACCCCGATTATCGGGCGCTACGCCACTCGCGTGGACCTGCGTATTCTGTGTTCGTTGTCGTTCCTGACGATGGGGGCGTCATGCCTGATGCGCGCGCAGTTCAGTACCGACGTGGATTTCCGCACCATTGCGGGCGTGCAGATGTTTATGGGGATTGGGGTGGCATTCTTCTTTATGCCGCTGACGACCATCGTGCTGTCGAATCTGCATGGCAATGAAGTGGCGGAAGGTTCTGGTCTGGCGACGTTCTTCCGCGTGCTTGGCGGCTCGTTTGCCTCTTCGCTAACCACCTGGATTTGGCAGCGCCGCGAAATTTTCCATCACGCCAACCTGACGGAGAGTGTGTCGCAATACAATCCGGCGGCGGTGGATTACGTGCAGAAGATGGGCGGCCCGACGCAGCAGCATTTCGCGCTGATCGACAAAACCATCGAACAGCAGGCGTACATGATGTCGACGATTGATTACTTCTGGCTCCTTGGCTGGGGCTTTATGGGGTTGATCGTCATTATCTGGTTCACCCGCCCACCGTTTGTGAGATCCGGCGCACCGAGTGCCGCCGCGTCTGCGGGTCATTAAGACAAAAGAAATGCCCGGTGGCGCGATGTTTACCGGGCCTACGTGTTATTTGTAGGCCCGTGCAAACGACGTGCCGCCGGGCGTTTCACGTCAGAACAGGCCTAACGGTTTATCGGAGTAACTCACCAGCAGGCATTTGGTTTGCTGGTAATGCTCGAGCATCATTTTGTGGGTTTCACGGCCAATGCCTGACTGCTTGTAGCCGCCAAACGCGGCGTGGGCAGGATAGGCGTGATAGCAGTTGGTCCACACGCGCCCGGCCTGAATGCCGCGCCCCATTTTATACGCCAGATTACCGTTGCGGCTCCAGACGCCCGCGCCCAGCCCGTACTGGGTATCGTTGGCAATCGCCAGCGCCTCTTCCATGGTTTTGAACGTCGTCACGGATAACACCGGGCCGAAGATTTCCTCCTGGAACACCCGCATGTTGTTTTTGCCAAACAGGATCGTCGGCTCGAGGTAGTAGCCCTCTTTGAGGTCGCCCTCGAACATTTTGCGTCGTCCGCCGGTCAGCACGTCCGCGCCCTCTTTCTTACCGATGTCGATGTAATTGAGGATAGTGTCCATTTGTCCGCTGGAAACCTGCGCCCCCATTTGCGTCACGCTGTCGAGCGGGTTGCCGCTGCGGATGCTTTCCACCCGGCGAATGGCCCGCTCCATGAAGCGGTCGTAGATGGATTCATGCACCAACGCGCGGCTCGGGCAGGTACAGACCTCGCCCTGGTTGAAGGCAAACAGCGCCAGCCCTTCCAGTGCTTTCTCAAAGAAGGCGTCTTCTTCGTCCATCACGTCGGCAAAGAAGATGTTCGGCGATTTACCGCCGAGTTCCAGCGTCACCGGGATGATGTTCTGGGTGGCGTACTGCATGATTTGCTGACCGACTTCCGTCGAGCCGGTAAAGGCCACTTTGTTGATGCGTTTTGAGGTCGCCAGATATTCGCCGATTTCACCACCCGCGCCGTTGACCACGTTCACGACGCCCGGCGGGAGCAGGTCGCCGATAATTTCCATTAGCATTAATACCGACAGCGGCGTCAGGCGTGCAGGTTTGAGGATCACACAGTTTCCGGCGGCCAGCGCTGGCGCCATTTTCCAGCTCGCCATCAGCAGCGGGAAGTTCCACGGAATAATCTGCCCGACCACGCCCAGCGGTTCGTGGAAATGGTAGGCCACGGTGTCGCTGTCGACTTCGCTGATCCCACCTTCCTGCGCACGGATACACGAGGCGAAATAGCGGAAATGGTCAATCGCCAGCGGCACGTCAGCGGCAGTGGTTTCGCGAATAGGTTTGCCGTTATCCCAGGTTTCCGCCGTCGCTAAGCGTTCGATGTTTTGCTCCATGCGATCGGCAATTTTGAGCAATATGGCGGCCCTGTCCTGGACAGAGGTTTGCCCCCATTTATCTTTGATTTTGTGCGCCGCATCCAGCGCCAGATCGATGTCTCGAGGCCCGGATGACGCGACTTCACACAGCAACTGCCCGGTCACCGGGGTCAGATTTTTGTAGTACTCACCGTCCGCCGGTGCGACCCAATTGCCGCCGATAAAGTTGTCGTAACGCGCTTTTAGTTTGAGGGGAAAACCATAAACGCCGGGCTGGATGCCCGTGGAGGGAGGATTGTTGGTCATTACCGTCTCCTTTCAGTGAGGTGTCCTGTAAGGGTAGACGCGGCTGGCGATTTCTTCGCCAGCCATTTAACGCTTTACGAGCGCGGTCACGGATTGCTGTTTTCGGGCTCCGGGAACAGCATCGCATCGCGCAGCAGGTGGTCGTTGCCGCGACGGCGAGTGAAGCCAATGCGGTCGAAATACTCGAGAATTTGGATAGCGAGTTTCCGTCCAACGTTGAGGCTGTCGCGGAAATCAGCGGCACAGGTTGAGCCACGCATCTGATCGAGGTCGCGGATCAGCCCGGCGAACTGCACGATCCGGTCGTTGCGGTAATAACGGTCTTTGACGATCGCGGTGATCATCCCCTGCTGCGCCGCCTGATGCAGCGTCTGCCGCATGACCTGTTCGTCTGCGCCCGCCTGCTGCGCGAGGTCGCGCACCCACCACGGTTCATCGCCAAACTGCGGTTCCACTTTTTGCCACAGCGCACGCTGTTCGTCGGTGAATCCGGCTTTGTGTTCCGGCAGATGCAGCCAGCCGTGATGGCTGTGAATAACGCCCGAGGCGCGCATTTGCTCCAGCAGCGTGAGCACCAGCGCATCGTCTTCCATTGGCAGCGCAATCCGGCGCAGACGCTCACGCCCTGGGCCCGGCTCGTCACGGTGCTGATCGTGATACACCGCCAACGCATCGAGCAGTTTTTGCTGCCAGCGCGCTGCGAGGCCGGCGCTGAGAAGGTTATCACCCGCCGTCAGCAGGTCGCGTTGGCAAGACAGTTCAGCCACGCCCGCATCGTTGAGCTGTCGCGCCCAGCCATATTCGCTCAGGCTTACCGCATCACGCCGTAAATGGATATCGAGCGCCTGCCCGTTATTTTCCGCCGCTGTGAGCTGCGCCAGCCAGGCCAGATAGTCTGGTTTACGCTTCCCGCGACGCGGGGGATTGAGCGTGACCACCCGCGCACCGGCCAGCGTGACGCGGGCAGAAATATCGCGCAGCACCAGCCGGTCGTTATCCGCCAGATACAGCGGTGTGTCGAAGACCAGTTCCGCCAGATTATTTTCCAGCAGCGAGACACGCCCGGTGATGTGGCTCGCGGCATGGTGAATGTGCAGCGGCTGCCATTGGGTCAGCGGCGTGTGGCTCTGGAGTTCAACAATCGCCCTTTCCGATGGCACCGGAGGCTGCTGCGCCAACAGCCAGTCGCCACGGTTCAGTTGCTCTTTTTGCGCATCGCCGCTGATGTTCAGCGCGATACGCTGCCCGGCGTGGGCTTTCTCGGCTGGCTGATTTTGGGCGTGCAACCCACGCACGCGCATTGGGGTATTTGCCCCCGTCAGCCACAGCGTGTCGCCGACGTTCACTTCGCCGGAAAGCGTGGTACCCGTGACCACCAGCCCGGCGCCTTTGACGGTGAACGCCCGGTCAATCGCCAGACGAAAACGCTGATGCTCAACGTGCTGGCGCTCGGCCAGCTGTAAAAGATGCGCGCGCAGAGCATCGATGCCCTGCATTTGCGTGGCGGCGGTTTCAAACAGGGAAACGTCATCAAAGCCGTAATCACGTAAAACATCAACCACCTGACGGCGGACCTCATTGATACGCCCGGCATCCACGCGATCGGTTTTGGTCAGCGCTACGGTTAAAGTGGGTTTGCCCGTCAGTTGCAAAATCGCCAGATGCTCACGGGTTTGCGCCATCACGCCATCGTCACAGGCCACCACCAGCAGCGCATGATCGATACCGCCCACGCCCGCCAGCATATTCGCCAGAAACTTTTCATGGCCCGGTACGTCGATGAACCCAGGCACGCGCCCGTCGGGCTGTGGCCAGTAGGCGTAGCCCAAATCAATCGTCATTCCGCGTGCTTTTTCTTCCGGCAGACGGGAAGCGTTGACGCCGGTTATCGCCTGCAACAGCGTGGTTTTGCCGTGGTCAACGTGCCCGGCGGTGGCAATAATCATTTCAGCACACTCTCCAGAAAGCGTGATTCATCTTCAAGACAACGTAAATCGAGCCATAAACGCCCGTCGCCAATCCGCCCTAACACCGGCGTGTCGAGGCGTCGCCAGCGTTCGGCCAGCGCCTCAAGCGAAGCGCCGCGCCCGTCGGTCGGTGTGAACGTCAGCGCCTGTGACGGTAAGCGGTCGACCGGCAGTGAACCGCTGCCAATCTGCGATAAGCACGGTTCAAGCCGTACGGTAAACGCCGGATAACGCGCCTGAAGCGGAGCCAGCAAGCGCTCACCCTGTGTGCGAATGTCGTCCTGACTGCGGGTAAGCAGGCGCAGCGTCGGCAGCGTTTGGGTGAGTTTTTCCGGATGCAGATAGAGGCGCAGTGTGGCGTCGAGCGCTGCGAGGGTCATTTTATCGGCCCGCAGCGCGCGTTTCAGCGGGTGCTTTTGCAGCTTCGCAATCAGCTCGCGTTTGCCGACGATAATCCCGGCCTGCGGGCCCCCGAGCAGCTTATCGCCGGAGAAGCTCACCAGGCTGACCCCGCTGGCAATCAACGCCTGCGGCATCGGCTCTTTCGGCAAGCCGTACTGGCTTAAATCCACCAGCGAACCGCTGCCTAAATCTGCGACCACCGGAATGCCGTGTTCATGACCGATGGCGGCCAGTTCAGCCTCATCGACCGCTTTGGTAAACCCTTCCACGCTGTAGTTACTGGTGTGAACCTTCATCAACAGACCGGTGTTGTCGGTGATAGCTTCGCGGTAATCCCGGGCGTGAGTGCGGTTCGTGGCGCCCACTTCACGCAGTTCGCAGCCCGCCTGGCGCATGACGTCAGGTATACGAAATGCCCCGCCGATTTCCACCAGCTCGCCGCGTGACACCACCACTTCTTTACCGTTCGCCGTCGCCGCCAGCATCAGCAGCACCGCCGCCGCATTGTTGTTGACAATGCAGGCATCTTCCGCCCCGGTGAGACGAGTGAGCAATTCCGCGAGCGCGCTGTCACGATGCCCGCGCCCGGCGCCGTCGAGGGAATATTCCAGCGTCACCGGCTCGCGCATTACCTGCGTGACTGCCGCAACGGCAGCTTCGGCCTGAAGCGCGCGCCCCAGATTGGTGTGCAGTACGGTGCCGGTGAGGTTAAACACCGCGCGCAACGGGCTTTGCGCTTCGGCATTCAGCCGCGCAACCACTGTCTGATGCCAGTCCTGACACCATTCAGGCAGCGTGCCGTGAGTACGGATGGCCTCGCGGGCTTCATCCTGCAACTGGCGTAATACATTCACCACCTGGCTGTGCCCGGCGTTCTCAATAAGCTGAGAAAATGCCGGGTCGCGCAACAGGCGATCGGTGGCGGGAATTTGACTGAACAGCGAAGGGTTTTCGGTGGTCATGAATAAGCCTGTGGTATGCCCCCTCCCGACGGGAGAGGGGAATAAACGTGCGGGAATTGTACTGCTATTGCGAGCTGAGCGTCATTGATCGCGCTACGCTTTTGGCGGTTCAGTGCGGGCAAAACTGTCGCGCTGGAACAGAGCTTCCACCAGCTTCACCAGATGCGGGCGCGTGGCACACCAGCCCGGGGAAACTCGGCGGAAATTGAGATAGCCCACCGCGCAGGCCACGGCGATGGTGGCCAGGCCCAGTTCATCGGCTTTTAGCGTGCCGTTGGCAGCGTATTCTTCCAGGGCATCCAGCGAGCGGGTGATTTTTTCACGCTGACGCAGCAGCTCGTCCGGTGATTGCTGGGTCACCGGACGAGCCTGCTCGCGCACGGAAACCAGCCCCGCATCCATGATGCCGTCGGCCAGGGATTCAAGCTGGCGCATGTGTAGCGCGGCTTTGGCATCCCGCGGCACCATGGCTGGCGCAATATCGAGCAGCTCGATGTACTGGGCGATAATCGGAGAGTCGAACCAGCATTCGCCGTCGTCGGTCACCAGCGCCGGAACCTTGCCGAGCGGGTTGTACTTTGCCACGCCGCTTTCGGCGTTGTACGGCATCTCGTTGATAAACTCGAACGTTATCCCCTTTTCGAGGAGGATAACCGAAATTTTACGCACAAACGGGCTGGTATAACTGCCGATCAGTTTCATCGCCTGCTCCCTGAATATTCCGCAAAAATATCAGTATGGCGCAGGCGGGTTAAAAATTCAGGTTAATGATCAAGATACAGATAGTGCATCCAGCTGGTCATGCGCAGCAGCACTTTACGCATCACCGCGACGTGGCTGAAATGGTCGGAATAGACCGCCACCTGGGCAAAAATACCGTCCGGCAGAGACTCCACCTGCGCATTGGGCGCAAGCTCGATAAGCGCTAAGACGCCATCGGTACCGGGCGTGACCGTCAGTGATTGCAGCGTGCCCTGCGCCTGATACGAACCGCCCGGTACCACCGGCAAAATAGTGGTCAGTTTGCCGGTGAAGACTTGCCCTGGCAGCGCATTAAACACCACTTCGGCCATGTCCCCCGGCTCGAGACGCAGGAGCGAGTTTTGCCTGAACTGCGCGACAATTTGCCGTTTTTGCTCCGGGATAAAGACCATCACCGGGCGCAGCGGCAGCGCGGCGGCGTAGGTTCCGGGGCGAATCAACACCTGAGTGGCGTAACCGTCGCTGGGGGCTCGTACCACGGTTTGCTCGAGGTTATACCGCGCCTCGGTCAGCTGCGCGCGCAGGCTGACGATTTGCGACTGCTCGCCGTTGACCATGCTGTCGAGTTGGCTCTTGATCTGCGACTGTTCAGCCACCGAGGATTTCACCATCGCGTCCTGCGCCAGATAATTTTGCCGGGCATTGTCGATGTCACTTTCTGAAAACGGGTTCACCCGCGCCTGACTGCCTTTCAAATAACGCTGATAATCTTTATACAGCCGGTCGCGTTCCGCGCTGACGCGCTGAGTATTGGCCAGCGCTTCGGTTAATTGCCCTTTCATCGATTCAGTATTGTGAATCGCCGTGACTAAATCGGCCTCCAGACGGCTGACCCGCGCCTGATAACGCGTGGGGTCGAGTTTAAACAGCACGTCGCCTTTTTTAATCAGTACGTTTTGCTTATCGGTGACTTCGCTGACAATACCCGTGACCTGCGGCGTGATAGGAATGGAGATCACCGCTTTTTGCGCCTGTGCGGTATACGGGTGGTTATAATTCATTAATAAGATAAGCCCGCTAACAATAAAAACGCCGCCCAATGCTGCCGTCGGAACCGTCCATTTATTAACCGGGATTTTGAATATTTTAAATATCGCCCAGGCGAGCGCGACGTAGGTCAGAATAATGAGTAAATCCATGATGATTACTCCGCAGGCGACCGTTGTGTGTCCGCAAGTTTCTGCTCAAGCTCCGAGACCCGGCGCTGTAATTGAATCAAAGACTCGTGCTCCGCCTGCATTCCCCAGCCGCGTTCAGGGCGGTACAACGTGGCCCAGATCCATAAAAATGGCCAGATAACGTGCAGGGTAAACAGACTCACCCAACCTGCGACGTGTATGGCATCGGCGTGAGGGTGATTGCGGGATTTGGCGATAAGGTAAGGAATATCATGCAAAATAATGATCCCGTAAAAAATCACCAAAAAGACAAAAATAAGCACACCTAACGCAAAATAATTAAGAAACATAGCCGCCTCGAAATTATGACACGCCCATCGGCACGCGCCCCGTTGCGGAACGCCTGAGTGATAACCAAAAAATTAATCGCCAGTCGGTCATATTGCTATAACACAGAATGAGTAAACTCGCCGTCCGTTGACCGTGTTACTCAATTACAGCGGCAGTCGCTCGACATTGAGAATATGCGTGTGATCACAGTTGTCCGGACGCAGGCGAAAATTCTTTGTGATGTTAATCACACATCAACAACAAACAGCACTCGGTAAAATGTGATTAACATCACATCAACAGCCACTAACGGTTCACTTTTCAATCTCTGTTCTTTTTTTACACAACCATTTTGTGACGACGATCACTTCAATTACGACACATCACCCTATATTAGCGTGACGCAGATCACACCAAAGGGCACTGACTGGACAGTTGAACGATTCAGTGCCAGATTTCGCATCATCAACAGGGTCCGGCTACTACCTCTGCCGCCAATTAACAATAAACCTCGGGCTTTTAGCCTGCGCGATAGCAAACATAAGAAGGGGTGTTTTTATGTCATCCGATATCAAGATCAAAGTGCAAAGCTTTGGTCGCTTCCTCAGCAACATGGTGATGCCAAACATCGGCGCGTTTATCGCGTGGGGTATTATCACAGCGTTATTTATTCCTACAGGATGGTTGCCAAACGAAACGCTGGCGAAACTTGTCGGGCCAATGATTACTTATCTGCTGCCACTGCTCATCGGTTACACCGGTGGTCGTCTGGTTGGCGGTGACCGCGGCGGCGTGGTCGGTGCAATTACCACCATGGGCGTTATCGTCGGTGCCGATATGCCTATGTTCCTTGGGGCGATGATTGCCGGTCCTCTGGGTGGCTGGGCGATTAAACGCTTCGACGCCTGGGTTGACGGTAAAATCAAATCCGGCTTCGAGATGCTGGTAAACAACTTCTCTGCGGGCATCATCGGGATGATCCTCGCCATTCTGGCGTTCCTCGGCATTGGCCCTGCAGTTGAGATGCTGTCGAAAGTTCTGGCGGCTGGCGTTAACTTCATGGTCGTTCACGACATGCTGCCACTGGCGTCTATCTTTGTTGAACCGGCGAAAATCCTGTTCCTCAATAACGCCATTAACCACGGTATCTTCTCGCCGTTGGGTATTCAGCAGTCCCATGAACTGGGCAAATCCATCTTCTTCCTGATTGAAGCGAACCCGGGTCCGGGTATGGGCGTCCTGCTGGCGTACATGTTCTTCGGTCGTGGTAATGCTAAGCAGTCTGCGGGCGGCGCGGCCATCATCCACTTCCTGGGTGGTATCCACGAAATTTACTTCCCGTATGTGCTGATGAACCCACGTCTGATCCTGGCCGTTATCCTCGGCGGTATGACTGGCGTGTTCACCCTGACTCTGCTGAACGGCGGCCTGGTGTCTCCGGCGTCCCCGGGTTCCATCCTGGCAGTGCTGGCGATGACCCCGAAAGGCGCTTACTTCGCTAACATCGCGGCAATTGTTGCAGCAACAGCGGTATCCTTCATCGTCTCTGCCATCCTGCTGAAAACCAGCAAAGTGAAAGAAGAAGAGGATATTGAAGCCGCGAGCCGTCGTATGCAGGAGATGAAATCCGAGTCCAAAGGTGCAGCGAATCCGCTGACTGCCGGAGACGTGACCAACGACCTGAGCCACGTGCGTAAAATCATCGTTGCCTGTGATGCCGGTATGGGGTCCAGCGCAATGGGTGCAGGCGTGCTGCGTAAGAAAGTGGCTGATGCCGGTCTGAGTCATATCTCTGTCACCAACAGCGCTATCAACAATCTGCCGCCGGATGTCGACCTGGTGATTACTCACCGCGACCTGACCGAACGTGCGATGCGCCAGGTGCCACAGGCCCAGCATATTTCACTGACTAACTTCCTCGACAGCGGCCTGTACTCCAGCCTGACCGAGCGTCTGGTTGCAGCACAGCGTCACGAAGATAACCAAGTGAAAGTGCGCGACAGCCTGAAAGACAGCTTCGACGCGGACGACAGCAATCTGTTCAAACTCAGCGCAGAAAATATCTTCCTCGGCTGCAAAGCGTTCAGCAAAGAAGAAGCCATCCGTTTTGCCGGTGAGCAACTGGTGAAAGGCGGCTACGTTGAGCCAGAATATGTGGAAGCCATGCTGGAACGTGAAAAACTGACCCCGACCTATCTGGGTGAGTCCATCGCGGTACCGCACGGCACCATCGAAGCGAAAGACCGTGTTCTGAAAACCGGCGTGGTATTCTGTCAGTACCCTGACGGTGTGCGCTTCGGCGAAGAGCCGGACGACATTGCCCGCCTGGTGATCGGTATCGCAGCGCGTAATAACGAACACATCCACGTTATCACCAGCCTGACCAACGCGCTGGACGACGAATCCGTCATCAAGCGTCTGGCCACCACCAACAGCGTGGGCGAAGTGCTGGCTCTGATTTCGGGTAACAAAGTCTCTTAAGATTTCCTTCCCTCTCTCGGCAGTTTTCTTGCAGGGAGAGGGTTCGGGTGAGGGACCGCGGATGTCCCCTCACCCGAGCCCTCTCGGGTAAAAACATTGATGAAGGTTAACACTATGAAAGCATTACATTTTGGCGCAGGTAATATCGGACGTGGCTTTATCGGCAAACTGTTGGCCGATGCAGGTATCACGCTGACGTTCGCCGATGTGAATCAGGTAGTTCTTGATGCCCTGAATGCCCGACATAGCTATCAGGTGCATGTGGTTGGCGAGAATGAGCAGGTTGAAACCGTGTCCGGCGTGAACGCCGTGAGCAGCATCGGCGACGACGTGGTGGACCTGATTGCTCAGGTAGACCTGGTGACAACCGCCGTTGGCCCTGTGGTCCTGGAACGCATCGCTCCGGCGATTGCCAAAGGCCTTGCAAGGCGTAAAGCCGCGGGCAACAATGCCCCGCTGAACATCATCGCCTGTGAAAATATGGTGCGCGGCACTACTCAGTTGAAAGGTCACGTTGACGCAGCGCTGGCCGAAGAAGATAAAGCCTGGGTCGCGGAACACGTTGGTTTCGTCGATTCCGCCGTGGACCGCATCGTTCCACCGTCTGAATCCGCCACCCATGACCCGCTGGAAGTGACCGTGGAAACCTTCAGCGAGTGGATTGTCGACCAGACCCAATTCAAGGGAACCCTGCCGACGATCCCAGGAATGGAATTAACCGATAACCTGATGGCATTTGTCGAACGCAAGCTCTTCACCCTGAACACCGGGCATGCTATAACCGCGTACCTCGGTAAGCTCGCGGGTCATCAGACTATCCGTGATGCGATCCTCGATGAGCAGGTCCGTGCGGTAGTGAAAGGCGCGATGGATGAGAGTGGCGCGGTGTTGATTAAACGCTACGGTTTTGATGCCGAAAAACACGCGGCTTACATCCAGAAAATCCTCGGTCGCTTTGAGAATCCGTATCTGAAAGATGACGTTGAGCGCGTGGGCCGTCAGCCGCTGCGTAAACTGAGCGCGGGCGATCGCCTGATTAAACCGCTGCTCGGCACGCTGGAATACGGTCTGCCGCACGCCAATCTGGTGAAAGGCATTGCTGCCGCGATGCACTACCGCAGTGAGCAGGATCCACAGGCGCTGGAACTGGCGGCGCTTATCGACGAGAAAGGGCCACAGGCCGCACTCGCGCAGGTCTCCGGCCTGGACGCTGAGAGCGATGTGGTCGCACAAGCGGTTGCGGCGTATAAAGCGAGCGCATGATGCAGGACCCGGTGCTGCTCTTGCAGCAGCACCCAAACAAAAGATTGTCAGATATGCAGGCAATAATGGAACAAACACAAGCCTTTGAAAATCGTGTGCTTGAGCGTCTGAATGCTGGCAAAACCGTACGAAGCTTCCTGATAACCGCCGTCGAATTGTTAACCGAGGCGGTAAATATGCTGGTGCTTCAGGTCTTCCGCAAAGACGATTACGCGGTGAAATACGCAGTGGAACCGTTGCTGGACGGCGAAGGGCCGCTGGGTGATCTGTCTGTGCGTCTGAAGCTCATCTACGGGCTCGGCGTGATTAGCCGTGCGGAATACGAAGATGCCGAGCTACTGATGGCGCTGCGTGAAGAACTCAATCACGATGGTAGCGAATACGCGTTCACTGACGATGAAATTCTTGGCCCGTTTGGCGAACTTCATTGCGTTACCGCGTTACCGCCACAGCCGATGTTTGATACCAGCGACGCGGAGCTGTACGCCATGCAAAAGCAGCGCTACCAGCAGGCGGTGCGTTCCACGATGGTCCTTTCCCTCACTGAGCTGATTTCACGGGTCAGCTTGAAAAAAGCCTTTCAGAAATAACCCTCCTGCCACTGACATAACCTCCCTTTTCATCTGCTTAATGCAAAAAAATGCACTCGGAATTGCACATCCAGAAATAGCGTTTAATTTCATTAAATTAGAGTTGCCAATTACGTATTTTCGCTGCGTGTAATGCATCAAATTTCGATAATTAACTATCAGGAACAGCGCTCAACGCGCATACTATTGAGCATCGATACTCTTTTACTAGCAAAAGCCACAGACCATGAAAGAAGTTGAAAAGAACGAAATCAAACGCCTGAGCGACCGCCTGGACGCTATCCGCCACCTGCAGCCGACCCTCTCTCTTGTCGATGAAGCAGAGAAATTCGCTGAGCTTGAAAAAGAAAAAGCGACTCTGGAAACAGAGATTGCGCGTCTGCGTGTCGTGTATACGCAAAAGCTGAGCAAAGAAGCGCAAAAGCTGCTGGCCCTGCCGCACCGCCGCGCCATCACCAAGAAAGAGCAGGCCGATATTGGCAAGCTCAAGAAAACCGTGCGCGGCCTGGTGATTGTCCACCCGATGACCGCCCTCGGTCGTGAGATGGAACTGCAAGAGATGACCGGTTTTTCTAAGACCGCGTTTTAAAAACTATAAATTTAGCATAAGGAATAGTTAAATTTTAGTTTAACCATGTTAATAGCCTAATATATAATTCTCACAAATATATTAGGCTATTTAATAGATCCCTCTTATTCATCACCTAGTCCTGCATTTATCGTGATGACCTGCCCCCAGAATTAGATACAACGCTCAGTTAGTAATGTCGGCCCCTTCACCATCAGAATTACCCTTTCTCCAACCCGCCGCAAATTCAGACGGCGTCTGATAATTCAGCGTGGAGTGCGAGCGGCATTCATTATAATCCTGACGCCATTCCATTCACTGATGGTTTTTCTGGCATGACTGACGTCGCTGAACCAGTGCTCATTCAGGCATTCATCGCGAAAGCGTCTGTTAAAACTCTCAATAAATCCATTCGGTGTCGGCTTGCCGGGCTGGATAAGTCGCAGATCCACGCCATGCTCATAAGCCCACTGGCCAAGTGCTCAGCAGGTAAACTCAGGCCCCTGGTCAGTTCTTATCGTAGCCGGATAGCCGCGAAATAGCGCAATGCTGCCCAGAATACGTGTGACCTGTACGCCTGAAATCCCGAAGGCAACGGTTACCGTCAGACATTCCTTCGTGAAGTCATCCATGCAGGTAAGGCACTTGATCCTGCGACCAGTGGCCAATGCGTACATGACGAAATCTATCGACCAGGTCAGATTGGGCCGCCGGGCGGAGCAGCGGCAGACACTCTGTTGCCAGCCCTTTACGACGTCGTCTGCGTTTTACGCCCAGCCCGCTCAGATGATAAAGGCGGTGTACTAATCAATGGGGAGCAGGTCAGTGAAATTTCATTCACAACGCCTATGATAAAGCGTAAAGTTAAAACTCTTCACATGCATATAAGTCCATTCACGCGGCGTGCTTATGAGTTTCTATAACTCATAATGCTCATTAATATCTAATGGTCAGGTTACAGATCGTATGAATTCGAATGAAATCTCGGCATTCCAGGACAACAGTCTCTCTTTAGCGCAAAAACTCGAAAAAGCCAGATCCGAACTATTGGATCTCAGCGCAAGGAATCGATTGCTAAATATCCCACGCTCGAAGAGCTCTCGCTTTCTCGATGTTATTGATGAGCGCACCGACCAGATTTACAGGTTGTTAGTGAGTGAAAAAAAAGCATTTACCTTTCTTCACGGAAAAGCAGGTAAGACGGATGCTGACAATCCTGAGCAGGAAGAGCAGGGTGAAGATGAATCAGTTTATCAATTCGATGAAGACAGCCCGGATACAAAATCTCAACACCTTGATACCAAGTTACAAACCAGGTTAACTCCAAAGGGGTTGCAGCAGCGCTTGCTTGATCTTTATCACGATTCAAAAACGCTTGAAGAAGAACAAGGCGTAAACCTTCTCTATCTTGCTTTGGGTATGCTGAAGTGGGTCGATCCTGCCAACAAAGAGAATATTCGTTACGCTCCACTCATTCTCATTCCAGTTTCACTTGAGCGAGGAAATGCAGGTGAGAGATTTAAGTTAAAAGCACGTAACGATGAAATTATTCCAAATCTCTCTCTCGAGTCATTTCTTGAGCGTGTTCATCATATTGTGCTCCCGGAACTGCAGCTGGATGAAAACGATGAAATTGACGTCAATGAATATATCCAAGCTGTAACGCAGGCGATTTCTTTAAAAGCAGATTGGGAAGTTAAAGCTAACGACATTATATTAGGGCTTTTTTCATACGCGAAATTTTTGATGTATAGAGATCTGGACCCAGCGAACTGGCCTGAAGATGAGCCGATAACGTCCAAAAAACTCATTCGAGCACTCATCGAGGAAGGATTCGATGAAAAGGATGATCTACTGGCTGAAGATTGCCCAATTGACCCGCTGATCTCCCCGAAAGATATGCTTCACATAATGGATAGTGATAGCTCTCAGACACTAGCCATCCATAACGTAAGACAAGGTAAGAACCTGGTTATTCAAGGGCCACCTGGAACAGGTAAATCACAGACCATTGCTAATATTATTGCAACAGCCATTGCAGATGGGAAAACAGTACTCTTCGTTGCCGAAAAAATGGCCGCTCTGGACGTCGTTAAGCGTCGACTTGATCAATCCGGCGTCGGCGATGCATGCCTGGAATTACACAGCAACAAAGCTAACAAGCGACTCCTGCTGGAAGAGCTAAAACGCGTCTGGGAACTGGGTTCCCCTCGTGGCGAATATCCTGACGAGTTAATTGAAAACTTAACAGAAGCTCGTGATTCGCTTAACGCCCATCCGGTTAGATTACATAAAATTTATTCACCTTCTGGTCTAACCCCCTTCCAGGTAATGGGACAGTTAGTTCGCCTGCGGCAAAACGGTCAGAACCCAATTGACCTCAAGCTTCATCATTTTGAGCGTTGGAATAACAACGAGTTGACAAAGCGTTTAGCGTTGGTCAAGGAATTGGTCGAAAGAATCGAAGAAATGGGTCTACCATGTAAACACCCATGGTATGGAGTAGGATTAGAGGAAATTTTACCCGGAGAAGTCGACAGGCTTATACCCAAACTGGAATCACTGAATAATCATCTCGGTGTGCTGCATAACGACCTCGAATCAACAGCCAGATTGGTAGGAATGACGCCAATGCCTGAACATTTGTCAGACACAGAAGCGCTACTTACCATCGTGAAAAAGATACACGAGGCTCCTGCTCTACCGCCATCAGCACTCACCTCTCCAGCATGGTCGACCTCATTAGCCGATATCAAATCAATAATTGATCTTGGTAAGAGCTATTCAGAAGGCTTCGAAGAAATTAAAAGTGAAATTCACCCGGGCCAAGCGGACATTCCACTTTTAACATTCCGTGATAGTCTGAAAACAGTACCAGACAACCTGCAACCTTCAGCGTTCTCAAGTGCGAACCAGTTGATATCGTTAATCCCAAAAATCCAAATGGAAGTCGAGCGATTAACTCATGAGCTTGGAACCCAGCCCATCTACCACTCGTTAAAAGATATAAACCGCCTACTTGAACTAAGCTTACGCGTTTCCGATGCCCCAGATGCCTGTCCTGAAGCATTCATCGCTTCTGTCTGGGAATATGGAGTTGAGCAAGCAGCAGAACTTGTTAATGCAATTGTTCAATTCAAAGAACTGAAAATCAGGCTGGATCCACTGATAGTTGATAGCGCATGGGAAACAGAGGTGATACAAGCTCGTCATAATCTGGCTGTGCATTCAGGATTATTTCGGTTTATGAACAGTGAGTGGCGAAAATCTCGCACTCTAGTGAGAGGTATTATCCGCGATCCTTCGCAACCAGTCGCCCACCAGCTCGAATTACTTGAACAGCTAATCAAAGCGCAAGCGTTACGGAAAAGAATTGCTGAGGCAAATGATTTTGGCTCGAAGGCGTTCAGCTACCACTGGCGTGGAGAGAATAGTGATAGTGATATGTTACAGGCAGTTGTTGACTGGATGGCGACATTGAAAGATGTCGGCCCAGAAGCACGCCAACTAGCCAGTCGCTTATCTGATAAGGGAATGCTGAAGCACCTGACCAATCAACTAAAAGAAACAGTTGGCCAGGTTCAGGCGGCCTTACAAGTACTATGGAATTCATATGGTGTCTCACCTGATGCATGGTTTGACAATCATTACTCGTTCAAGCGAGTTCCACTGGACTTTATCGATACGCTAAGCAAAAAACTTGTCAGCATTGATTCGATTTCTAGCCAAGTGCTGAGAGAGCCCGCAGCGCACCTTGACGAACGATTGCTGTTGGTCGAAGAAATAATCAGTTTGCAGTATCTTAGAGCCTCAATCGAATCGCATCATGATCTTGCGGCGGACGTATTTGCTGAATTTTGGCAAGGCCATACTTCAGATTGGCACGAATTGGAAAAGAGTTATCACTGGATTCGGGAGAACCAGGAACTACGCTTCATCACAGCAACGATTAGCGATCGTGACGTTTTGCTCTTGCAGACTAAGACGCTGTGTGATCGCGGTATACAACATCTGAAGGATATCACGGCTCTTGCCGATGAATTGGCATCAACTGTGGAATGCTTATTTAACGTTGAAACACCACGCGCGCTCTCTATTCCAAAGCTTATGGAAAAACTCACATCCTGGATTGATAGCTCAGAACAACTCTCAAAATGGGTCATGTGGCAACATCGTGTTGTTCAGGGACATCAGCAAGGGTTAACAGCAGTGACTGAGCTGCTTGCAGATGGTCGTTTAGCATTAAACCAATGCTACTCCTCCGTGGAGTATACCTATTACGAATCCCTGCTCCGTTTGATGGTTGCAGAAGAACCTTCTCTTGCACGTTTTGATGGTGAACTCCATTCACGTAAAGTCAGCCACTTCGCTGACCTTGATCGTAGACGAATAAAAGCTTCAAGTTTTGAAGTTGTGAGAGCGCATCACAAACGTATCCCATCTAAAACAGGCGCCGCAGGTCCTGTCGGTGTCTTGAGAGCAGAAATGGCACGTAAGCGTGGTCATATGTCTATAAGACAACTCATGCTGAAAGCAGGTCCGGCAATTCAAGCTTTAAAACCGGTCATCATGATGAGTCCACTCTCGGTCGCGCAATTTCTTATCCCAGGAAAACAAAAATTTGATCTCCTTGTAATGGATGAAGCCAGTCAGATTCAACCAGTGGACGCTATTGGTGCAATTGCACGTTGCCAACAAGTGGTTGTTGTCGGTGATGAACGCCAACTTCCGCCAACCAGCTTCTTCTCACGAATGACCGAGGCCAGCAATGATGATGATGACGCGTCTCAGGTCGCTGACATTGAGAGTATTCTCGGTCTGTTTGTCGCCAGAGGCTTGCCACAAAGAATGCTGCGTTGGCACTACCGTAGCCGACATCAGTCTCTAATAGCTGTCTCCAATAGCCAATTTTACGAGAATAAGCTCTTCATTGTTCCGAGCCCATATACCAAAGAAGCAGGCATGGGGCTTATGTTTCACCACATAGCCAACGGCATCTTCGAATCAGGTGGTAGTAATGCCAACCCTATTGAAGCCAGGCATATTGCAGCTGCAATTCTTAATCATGCGCAGAACAGCCCTACACAGTCACTTGGTGTTGCAACGTTCTCTGTCTCGCAACGCAAAGCAATTCAGGATGAACTCGAACTTCTGAGACGGCTAAATCCCCAATTTGAAGATTTCTTCCATGCGCATCCAAATGAGCCTTTTTTCATCAAAAACCTAGAAAATATTCAAGGTGATGAACGTGATGTCATCATGATCTCTGTGGGTTATGCCCGAAATCAACAAGGGTACTTCGCCATGCGATTCGGACCGCTGGGTTCGCAAGGAGGTGAAAGACGTCTTAACGTTCTCATTAGTAGAGCCAAGCGACGCTGTGAAGTTTTCGCATCCATTACTGATGAGGATATTGATCTCGAAAGAGCTAAGGGTGTAGGTGTATTTGCCTTCAAATTATTCCTTCAATATGCACGTACGGGTCGGTTGTCATTAGCACACCAATCAGGCAAACCAATGGATAGCATTTTTGAAGAGCAGGTCGCAGCGGCGGTGCAGCGTTTGGGATATCAAGTACATGCGCAGGTTGGGATCGCTGGATTCTTCATTGATTTGGCTATTGCCGATCCTGAAATGCCTGGCCGCTATCTTTTGGGAATTGAATGTGACGGCAGCGCATACCACTCATCACGTTCTGCTCGAGAGCGCGACAGACTTCGCCAATCAGTTCTTGAAGATCATGGCTGGATAATACATCGAATCTGGAGTACCGACTGGTTCCAGCGCCCTGACGAACAACTGCAACGTGTACTCAATGCAATTGAGAATGCAAAAAAAACCCTCGAACAACGTGCTGAACAAGGTTATTCCTCACAACGTGCGGTACCCGTTGAAATAGTGACAGTAGAGCGAGAAGGCATCATTGAGATTGGGCTTGATAGCACACCAGACAAGGAAAAAATGACAGCGGTGTATCAGGAAGCGGAACTGGAAGCCCAATTAACCTATGAGTTGCATGAAACCCCGATCGGAATTTTGTCCACACTGATTGAAAAGGTGGTAACTGAGGAGTCACCAATTCATGTAAGTGAAGTGATTGTACGGTTACGTACCGCATGGGGGCTACAACGTGCGGGAGCAAGAATTGAACTTGCCGTTAAAAACGCAACCAACATAGCCTGTAAAAAGGGGGATATCGCTTTCGATGGAGACTTCCTGATTCACAACGGCGTGGAATTCCAAATCCGAAATCGTAACGGTGTTTCATCAACAGGGTTGCGTAAACCAGAAATGATACATCCGCGCGAAATTGCAGCAGGGATAACCAAAGTCGTGTCTAACAACCTTGGTGCTACCGAAGATGAAGTCGTAACAGCCGTATCAAGGATGCTGGGTTTCAAGGCTACAAGCGGTGCGCTGAAAAAAACTATTATTTATGCAATTAAGTTATGCTGTGATGAAGGAAAATTGCAGATTACTGACTCATTACTTGTAATCCCAGAAACAACTGGCCTCGAACAAACAGGTTAATACTCTGCGCAGCCCTCTCTCCCACCTGTGGAGGGAAGGCTGCCCAAAGTTGGCCCTACCAATTCCCATTGGTTCTGCCTGACGCCTCACATAACCCACATCTCATGCAACATATGAATTGCCTGGCGGCAACATATGGTTAACCATTCCTTGGCATTACCCTCACATCACAATATTGGCAGGACCACTTTTACAAAACGTGTGACGCAGAGCTGAGCGTAGACTCGCCCGTGTGGCCGTGGAGTGGTTCTCTGGAGACCTGCATGAACCTCTGGCAACAAAACTACGACCCTGCGGGAAATATCTGGCTCTCAAGCCTGATTGCCGCCCTACCGATCATCTTTTTCTTCTTCGCACTGATTAAGCTCAAGCTGAAGGGCTATGTCGCCGCGAGCTATACCGTCGCTATCGCCCTCGCGGTGGCACTCCTGTTCTATAAAATGCCGGTCGATCGCGCGCTGGCGTCCGTGGTGTACGGCTTCTTCTACGGCCTGTGGCCAATTGCCTGGATTATTATTGCCGCAGTATTTGTCTACAAAATCTCGGTGAAAACCGGGCAGTTCGACATTATCCGATCATCGATATTGTCGATAACGCCGGACCAGCGTCTGCAAATGCTGATCGTCGGCTTCTCATTTGGCGCATTTCTGGAAGGGGCTGCAGGTTTTGGCGCTCCGGTAGCGATTACCGCCGCGCTGCTGGTCGGCCTTGGGTTTAACCCTCTGTATGCCGCGGGCCTGTGCCTGATCGTGAACACTGCGCCGGTGGCATTCGGCGCGATGGGCATTCCGATTCTGGTTGCTGGCCAGGTCACCGGTATCGACAGCTTTTCCATCGGCCAAATGGTCGGCCGTCAGCTGCCGTTCCTGACCATCATTGTGCTGTTCTGGATCATGGCGATTATGGACGGCTGGCGCGGCGTGAAAGAGACGTGGCCTGCGGTAATGGTCGCGGGTGGTTCGTTTGCGATTGCCCAGTACCTGAGCTCCAACTTTATCGGCCCTGAGCTGCCGGACATTATCTCGTCGCTGGTTTCCCTGGTGTGCCTGACGCTGTTCCTGAAACGCTGGCAGCCAGTGCGCATTTTCCGCTTTGCCGACGTGGGCGCGTCTCAGGTCGATATGACCCTGTCTCGCACCCAATACACGCCGGGACAGGTGCTCCGCGCCTGGTCGCCGTTCCTGTTCCTGACCGCCACCGTGACGCTATGGAGCGTGCCGCCGTTTAAGGCGCTGTTCGCCCCGGGCGGCGCGCTGTATGACTGGGTGTTTAACGTCTCCGTGCCGTATCTCGACAAACTGGTTGCGCGTATGCCGCCGGTGGTTCACGAAGCCACGCCGTATGCGGCGGTGTATAAGTTCGACTGGTTCTCCGCGACCGGCACCGCAATCCTGTTTGCCGCCCTACTTTCCGTGGTGTGGCTGCGCATGAAGCCGAAAGATGCGGTAGTCACGTTCGGCCACACGCTGAAGGATTTGGCGCTGCCGATTTACTCCATCGGCATGGTGCTGGCGTTCGCGTTTATCTCTAACTACTCCGGTCTGTCATCGACGCTGGCTTTAGCCCTGGCGCATACCGGTGGCGCGTTCCCGTTCTTCTCGCCGTTCCTCGGCTGGCTTGGCGTGTTCCTGACCGGTTCTGATACCTCTTCCAACGCGCTGTTTGCCGCGCTGCAGGCCACCGCCGCGCAGCAGATTGGCGTCTCGGACGTGCTACTGGTCGCGGCGAATACCACCGGCGGCGTGACCGGAAAAATGATTTCACCACAGTCCATCGCCATTGCCTGTGCGGCGGTGGGGCTGGTCGGTAAAGAGTCGGACCTGTTCCGCTTCACGGTCAAACACAGCCTGATTTTCACCTGCATGGTGGGCGTGATCACCACGCTACAGGCTTACGTCTTAACCTGGATGATCCCATGAAAGTGATGCCCCGGCGTCTGGCGGACGAGGTTGCGACCCGTGTGCGGACGCTGATTGAAGAACAGCAGCTGGAAGCGGGCACGCGTTTGCCCGCCGAGCGCCAGCTGGCCACGCAGCTTGGCGTGTCGCGAAACTCACTGCGCGAAGCGCTGGCGAAACTGGCGAGCGAGGGGCTGCTGGTCAGCCGTCGCGGCGGCGGGACGTTTGTCCGCTGGCAGCATGAGCCGTGGTCGGAGCAAAACATTGTGCAGCCGCTGAAAAGTCTGCTGGCCGACGATCCGGATTACAGCTTCGATATTCTCGAAGCCCGTCATGCCATTGAGGCCAGCACCGCCTGGCACGCCGCGCTGCGGGCCACCGAAGCCGATAAAGAAAAAATCCGTCTGTGCTTCGACGCCACGCAAAGTGACGACCCGGATTTAGCGTCGCAGGCCGACGTGCGCTTTCACCTCGCCATTGCTGAAGCTTCGCATAACGTTGTGCTGTTACAGACGATGCGCGGCTTCTTCGACCTGTTGCAATCCTCCGTCAAGCAGAGCCGCCAGCGGATGTATCTCGTCCCGCCGGTGTTCGCCAAATTGACCGAGCAGCATCAGGCGGTGCTAGACGCCATCCTCGCCGGAGACGCCGAAGGCGCCCGCCAGGCAATGATGTCGCATCTCGGTTTCGTCCACACCACCATTAAGCAGTTTGATGAAGACAGGGCCCGCCAGGCGCGGATCACTCGCCTTCCCGGCGACCATAACGAGCATACCAGGGAGAACCATTAATGATTATTTCAGCCGCCAGCGACTATCGGGCCGCGGCCCAACGCATTCTGCCGCCGTTTCTTTTTCACTACATCGACGGCGGCGCTTACAGCGAGCATACCCTGCGTCGTAACGTGGCCGACCTTTCCGACGTGGCGCTGCGCCAGCGGGTGCTGAAGAACATGTCAGATCTCAGCCTGGAGACGAAGCTGTTTAACGAAACGCTGTCGATGCCGGTGGCGCTGGCTCCGGTTGGGCTGTGTGGCATGTACGCGCGTCGCGGTGAAGTCCAGGCGGCGGGCGCGGCGGATGCCAAAGGCATTCCGTTCACCCTTTCCACGGTTTCCGTGTGCCCGATTGAAGAAGTCGCCCCGACAATTAAGCGTCCGATGTGGTTCCAGCTGTACGTCCTGCGCGATCGCGGATTTATGCGCAATGCGCTGGAACGTGCGAAAGCGGCGGGTTGTTCAACGCTGGTGTTTACCGTCGATATGCCAACGCCCGGTGCACGCTATCGCGATGCACACTCCGGGATGAGCGGCCCAAATGCCGCGCTGCGTCGCTACTGGCAGTCTGTGACGCATCCACAATGGGCGTGGGACGTGGGCGTAAACGGGCGTCCGCATGACCTGGGCAATATCTCCACCTACCTCGGAAAACCCACGGGTCTGGAAGATTACATTGGCTGGCTGGCGAATAACTTCGATCCATCGATTTCGTGGAAAGACCTTGAGTGGATCCGCGAATTTTGGGACGGCCCAATGGTGATCAAAGGGATCCTGGATCCGGAAGACGCGCGCGATGCGGTGCGCTTTGGCGCGGACGGTATTGTGGTGTCTAACCACGGTGGCCGTCAGCTCGATGGCGTGCTGTCGTCAGCCCGCGCACTGCCTGCCATTGCTGATGCGGTGAAAGGCGATATCGCCATTCTTGCCGACAGCGGTATTCGTAACGGTCTGGACGTGGTGCGGATGATTGCGCTGGGTGCAGATAGCGTGCTGCTGGGCCGCGCGTATCTGTATGCGCTGGCGACTCACGGCGGCGCAGGCGTGACCAATCTGCTGAATTTGATAGAGAAAGAGATGAAAGTGGCGATGACTCTGACCGGGGCGAAATCCATTAGCGAAATTTCGCGTGATTCGCTGGTGCAGGAGGCGAAGCATCTGGCGGCATCGCTATCACCGGTGACGCGTGGAGATGCGGCGTAGTCATTTTCTTTCTGCTATTCTGCCCCCGATTAAGGGGGCAACATGCTTAACATTGTACTATTCGAACCAGAAATCCCACCGAATACCGGCAATATCATTCGCCTGTGCGCAAATACCGGTTTTCGCCTGCACATCATCGAACCTATGGGTTTTACCTGGGACGATAAGCGGCTGCGCCGCGCGGGGCTTGATTATCACGAGTTCACCGCTGTACAGCGCCATGCCGATTACGCCGCGTTCTTTGAAGCGGAACAACCAAAGCGTCTGTTTGCGCTGACCACCAAAGGCACGCCTGCGCACAGTGCGGTGAGCTACGAAGCCGGTGATTATCTGATGTTTGGCCCGGAAACACGGGGACTGCCCACCAGCATCCTTGATGCGCTGCCGCCTGAGCAAAAAATTCGTATTCCGATGATGCCGGACAGCCGCAGCATGAATCTGTCGAACGCGGTGTCGGTGGTGGTGTATGAGGCCTGGCGCCAGCTGGGGTACGCTGGCGCGGTATTACGGTAGGCCGGATAAGACGTTTACGTCGTCATCCGGAAAAATGCCCGATGCCGCTATGCTTACCGGGCCTATGGATCAGATACCATCACCGTACTCGAAGGTATGGTGGATACCGTTGAAGTGCTGATCCATATCCATTGACGGTTTATCACTGTCAGGTTTGCCGACAATACGCGCCGGTACGCCTGCGGCCGTGGTGTGGGGAGGCACGGGTTGCAGCACCACAGAGCCTGCGCCAATCTTCGCGCCGCGCCCGACTTCGATATTGCCGAGGATTTTCGCGCCGGCGCCAATCATCACCCCTTCACGAATTTTCGGATGGCGATCGCCGCTGGTTTTGCCGGTCCCGCCGAGGGTTACGGATTGCAGAATCGACACGTCATCTTCGATAACAGCGGTTTCACCCACCACGATACCGGTAGCGTGATCGAGCATGATCCCACGACCGATTTTCGCCGCCGGGTGAATGTCGACCTGGAACGTCACTGACACCTGATTTTGCAGGAAAATCGCCAGCGCACGACGCCCCTGATGCCACAGCCAGTGGCCGATACGATAAGCCTGTAGGGCGTGGAAACCTTTGAGGTACAGCAGCGGCGTGGAGTATTTATCAACCGCCGGATCGCGGGTACGCACGGCCTGAATATCACAGGCGGCAGAAGCGATCATTTCGGGATCTGCAGCGTAGGCTTCTTCTACCACTTCGCGAATAGCAATGGCGGGCATGATAGACGAGGCAAGTTTGTTGGCGAGCATGTAACTCAGCGCGCTGCCAAGGTCTTCGTGCTTAAGGAGCGTAGCGTGGTAGAAACTGGCGAGCATAGGCTCACAGTCAGCCAGCGCGCGGGCTTCGGCTTTGATATTGTTCCAGACGATGTCCAGTTCTTCACACGGCATTGCAAACTCCAGAAGCGATGATAATGACCGGTCAGTTCTGCGCTGACCGGGTCATTGAGATGACAACGATTCCCTGCGACTAGTGGTGGCTACGCTCTTCCTTGCTTGCACGACCTAACAGGGTCAATGCTGCCTCGCGAGCATTCTTTCCGCAATACAATACCTGATAAATTTCCTCGGTTATTGGCATTTCGACACCAAATCGGTGGGCAAGTGCCCTGACCTCTTTGGTATTGCGGTAACCTTCAACCACCTGACCAATCGCATCCTGCGCACCTTGCACATCTTTGCCCTGTCCGAGCATCATGCCAAAGCGGCGGTTACGCGACTGGTTGTCGGTACAGGTCAGCACCAGATCACCCAACCCCGCCATCCCCATAAAGGTGGTCGGGTCAGCACCCAGTGCCGCGCCCAGACGCGACATTTCAGCAAGCCCACGGGTGATTAACGCGGTTCGGGCGTTAGCGCCAAAACCGATGCCGTCAGACATCCCGGCACCAATCGCAATCACGTTTTTCACCGCACCGCCCAGCTGTACCCCGATAAAATCCGGGTTGCTGTAGACGCGGAAGCTTTTGCCGCAGTGCAGCAGCTTTTGCAGATCCTCGGCAAATGCCGGTTCGGTCGCCGCAAGCGCAATCGCCGTCGGCATACCAGCCGCCAGTTCTTTAGCGAACGTCGGACCGGAAATCACCGCCAGTGGAATGTCATCCCCGAGTGCTTCACGCGCGACGTCCTGTAACAGACGCCCGGTTTCAGCTTCCAGGCCTTTCGTCGCCCAGACCAGACGCGCATCAGAGCGCAGCAGCGGTTTAAGCTGACGCAGCACGTCACCAAACACGTGGCTTGGCACGACAACCAGAATATCGCGACTGGCGGCGAGCGCTGTAGCGAGGTCGGCTTCAAGGTGCAGCGTGTCAGGGAAAGGCACATCAGGGAGGAAGGCCGCGTTGCAGCGGTCTTGTTGCAGTATCGCCAGATGTTTGGGGTCGTGACCCCAAAGGACGACATCGTGCCCGTTTCTTGCCAGGGTGATGGCAAGAGCGGTGCCGTAAGAACCGGCACCGATCACAGTCATTGCAGCTTTACGTGCGTTCATCAGGCATCCTGATGTTGTTCGGCACCTTCGCCAGCTTGCTGCTGCAGATAGTTCATGAACAGCGCATCGAAGTTTACTGGCGCAAGGTTCAGTTGCGGGAATGTACCGCGAGAAACCAGGCTGGTGATGCATTCACGGGCATACGGGAACAGAATGTTCGGGCAGTATGCACCCAGGCAATGCGCCATCTGGTTACCGTCAATGCCTTCGATGGAGAAGATGCCGCCCTGCTGAACTTCACACAGGAACGCAGTTTCTTCGCCCAGGGACGCGGTAACGGTGACACGCAGAACGACTTCGTACACGCCTTCAGCCAGTTGGGTTGAAGCCGTATCCAGATCAAGTTTAACCTCTGGCTGCCAATCTTTCTGGAAAACGTGTGGCGCATTTGGCGCTTCGTAGGAAACGTCTTTGGTGTAAATGCGCTGGATCTGGAAAGTCATTTCTGGATTGTTTTGTTCTGACATCTTATTTGTCCTTAAAAGGGATTATCGCAGCAGGGAATCAAGTCCACCACGCGCATCAAGTGCATACAAGTCGTCACAGCCACCAATGTGCTGCGCATCAATAAAAATCTGCGGCACCGTGGTACGGCCACTACGTTCAATCATTTCTTCACGCTTAGCCGCGTCACCGTCGATTGGCAGCTCCTGGAAGGAGACACCTTTACTGTTCAACAGTGCTTTCGCACGATGGCAAAACGGACAGGTTGCTTTGGTGTAGATCTCAATATTGGCCATGACGTTACCTCAGAAAATTACTTACCACGAACCAGTGGCAGGTTCTCACCGCTCCAGCCCGCAACGCCTTCTTTCAGAACATATACGCGCTCGAAGCCCGCTTTGTTCAGCGTCGTTGCCGGATCCTGAGCCTGCATACCGGAACCATCTACAACGATGATGGGTTTATCTTTGTGTTTTTCAAGCTCGCCGAGGTTATTCGCTTTGATTTCGGCAGGCAGAACGTTCACGGAACCGGCGATGTGGCCTTTACGGAAATCATCACGCTGGCGCAGGTCGACAACCACTGCGTCTTCTTTGTTGATAAGGCGTGTGGCTTCACCGCGGGTGATCACTTTGATTTTTGAGGTCAGGCCTTTAAAGGTCGTGAACAGAACGGCAGCCAGTAAGCCAACCCAAGCGATACTCAGTATGGGATGACGGCTGACAAATTGCATAATTTCTTGCATGGAGGGTGATAACTCCCGACTCAGTGATTAAAAAAACAGGGAAGGAGTATACCTGTGCGTGGTGGCAAATACAGCAAGCCGAGCCTAAGCTAATCCAATTTCTGCGGCCTGTTTCGCTAAATTTAGGCCAAAAATAACCAAACTCAGCGTCGGGGTCGCCCGTTCTTTGATCTTCCGAGGCAGATTTATCGATTCAGCTGTAGTAAAATTACGCAAATTTTTTATCTTGTGAGCATGAGGTTGTCGCATATGTCGGTTACTAAAAAACCTATGGTACTGGTGATTCTGGATGGCTACGGCTACCGTGAAGACCAGCAGGATAACGCGATTTTCGATGCGAAAACGCCGGTTATGGATGCCCTGTGGGCCAAACGTCCACATACGCTGATTGACGCTTCCGGTCTGGAAGTGGGTCTGCCGGACCGTCAGATGGGGAACTCCGAAGTGGGCCACGTCAACCTGGGCGCCGGCCGTATCGTGTATCAGGACCTGACCCGTCTGGACGTTGAAATCAAAGAGCGTACGTTCTTTGAAAACAGCGTGCTGGCAGGCGCAGTTGATAAAGCAGTTGCGGCGGGCAAAGCCGTACACATCATGGGCCTGCTGTCTGCCGGTGGCGTTCACAGCCACGAAGATCACATCCTGGCGATGGTAGAACTGGCCGCTCAGCGTGGCGCAGAGAAAATCTATCTGCACGCCTTCCTTGATGGCCGTGATACTCCACCGCGCAGTGCCAAACCCACTCTGCAGCGTTTCGAAGAGAAATTCGCTGAGCTGGGCAAAGGCCGTGTGGCGTCCATCATTGGCCGTTACTTCGCTATGGACCGCGACAACCGTTGGGATCGCGTTGAACAGGCTTATGACCTGATGACCCTGGCGAAAGGTGAGTTCCAGACTGACACCGCCGTTGCTGGCCTTGAAGCCGCTTACGCGCGCGACGAAAACGACGAATTCGTGAAAGCCACCGTTATCCGTGCAGAAGGCCAGGCCGACGCAGCAATGGAAGATGGCGATGCGCTGATTTTCATGAACTTCCGTGCTGACCGTGCCCGTGAAATCACCCGTGCTTTCGTTAACGCTGACTTCGACGGTTTCGCCCGTAAGAAAGTGGTCAACCTCGACTACATCATGCTGACCGAATATGCGGCTGACATTAAAGCCCCTTGCGCATACCCACCAACGTCTCTCGCGAACACCTTCGGCGAGTGGATGGCGAAGAAGGACAAAACCCAACTGCGTATCTCTGAAACCGAGAAATACGCACACGTCACCTTCTTCTTCAACGGCGGCGTAGAAGACCCGTTTGTGGGTGAAGAGCGTATCCTTATTAACTCCCCGAAAGTCGCGACCTACGATCTGCAGCCAGAAATGAGTTCGGCAGAATTGACTGAAAAATTGGTCGGCGCAATCAAGGGTGGCAAGTACGACACCATCATCTGTAACTACCCGAACGGCGACATGGTTGGCCACACCGGTGTGATGGAAGCAGCAGTCCAGGCAATTGAAGCGCTGGATAACTGCATTGCTGAAGTCACTGCAGCGGTAGAATCCGTTGGCGGTCAGTTACTTATCACTGCTGACCACGGTAACGCTGAGCAGATGCGTGACCCGGCTACTGGCCAGGCGCACACCGCGCATACTAACCTGCCTGTACCGCTGATTTACGTTGGCGGCAAAGCGGTTAAAGCGGTCGATGGCGGTAAACTTTCCGATATCGCTCCTACCATGTTGAGCCTGATGGGCATGGAGATCCCGGAAGAGATGACTGGCAAGCCGCTGTTCATCGTGGAATAATCCCTCCCCATGAGGGGAAAGGCGATTTTTTCAAATACATGGATAGCGACGGCAGTCCGATCCATTTGTTACGCCAGCGCAGTTAGCGCTGGCGTATTACTGTGCGTGGCGTATGCTCACGCAGACGATCGCGACCAGCTAAAATCTATTCAGGCTGACATCGCCAGTAAAGAAAAGGCCGTTCGCCAACAGCAGCAACAGCGCTCCGCTTTGCTCGCCCAGCTCAAAACGCAGGAAGAAGCCATTTCTGCCGCCGCCCGCAAACTGCGGGACACCCAGAATACCCTCGCTGACCTCAATAAGCAGGTCGATGCCATGAACGCGTCGATTGCTAAACTTGAAAAGCAAAAAGCCGCTCAGGAACGCAGTCTCGCAGCACAGCTTGATGCCGCGTTTCGTCAGGGTGAGCATACCGGTATTCAGCTGATTTTGAGCGGTGAAGAGAGCCAACGCGGACAACGTCTGCAGGCCTATTTTGGTTACCTCAACCAGGCGCGCCAGGAAACCATCGCCGAGCTGAAACAGACCCGCGAAGAAGTCACCTCGCAAAAAGCCGAGCTGGAAGAGAAACAGAGCCAACAGCAAACGCTGCTGTATGAGCAGAAAGCGCAGCAAGCCAAGCTTGAGCAAGCGCGTAACGAACGTAAGAAAACCCTCGCCGGACTTGAGTCCTCGATTCAGGCAGGCCAACAACAGCTTTCCGAAATGCGGGCCAACGAATCACGCATGCGCTCTCGCATTGCACAGGCCGCCGCTGCCGCGCGTGCGCGCGCAGACCGCGAAGCCCGTGAAGCGCAGGCCGTACGCGACCGCCAGCAAGACGCCTCGCGTAAAGGCACCACCTATAAACCTTCCGAAAGTGAACGCTCGCTGATGTCCCGTACGGGCGGCCTGGGCTCACCGCGCGGTCAGGCCTACTGGCCCGTTCGCGGCCCAACGCTGCATCGCTATGGCGAACAGCTTCAGGGTGAACTACGTTGGAAAGGGATGGTTATCGGTGCCTCTGAAGGTACCGAGGTAAAAGCCATTGCCGATGGCCGGGTGATCCTCGCCGACTGGCTGCAGGGCTACGGCCTTGTGGTTGTCGTTGAGCACGGTAAAGGCGACATGAGCCTGTATGGCTATAACCAAAGCGCGCTGGTCAGCGTCGGGACCCAGGTTCGCGCGGGTCAGCCGATTGCCCTTGTGGGCAGCAGTGGTGGTCAGGGCCGACCATCACTTTACTTCGAAATTCGCCGCCAGGGTCAGGCGGTCAATCCACAGCCGTGGTTGGGAAGATAAGTTTTGCTTCAATTTCGCTCGTTAGCGTTGTCCGTCGCCGCCGTACTGGCGATGATTTCCCCGGCCCACGCCGGAAAACTCTCGATAGTCATTGATGATTTTGGCTATCGCCCTCAGCAAGAAAATCAGGTACTGGCCCTGCCCAATACCATCTCCGTTGCCGTGTTACCCAATGCTCCCCACGCCCGCGAAATGGCGACTAAAGCCCATAACGGTGGTCATGAAGTCCTGATCCACCTGCCGATGGCACCACTCAGCAAGCAACCGCTGGAGAAAGACACCCTTCGTCCGGACATGAGCAGCGCAGAGATTGATCGTATTATTCGTGATGCGGTCGGCAAAGTGCCGTACGCCGTGGGGCTGAATAACCATATGGGCAGCGCCATGACGTCGAGCCTGTTCGACATGCAGAAAGTGATGCAGACGCTGAGCCACTACAATTTCTATTTTCTCGACAGCATGACGATTGGCAACAGCCAGTCAATGCGCGCTGCCGCCGGGACGGGCGTGAAGGTCATCAAGCGTAGAGTGTTCCTGGATGACAAGCAAAACGAGGCGGATATTCGGGTGCAGTTTAATCGTGCGATTCAGCTTGCGCGCCGAAATGGCTCGGCGATTGCGATTGGCCACCCGCATCCCACGACGGTTCGTGTGCTTCAGCAGATGGTGTACAACTTGCCGCCGGATATTACCCTTGTCCGACCAAGCAGCCTGCTCAATGAGCAGCAGACAGACACCTCGACGCCGCAGAATAGCGGCCCGGCTCAGCAGCCCGCCGCGTCGCACAACCCTTTCCGTGGTGTGAAACTGTGTAAACCAAGACAACCACAGCAGCCAGTGAATGCCAGCCGCTTCTTTACCGTGCTCGGCGACAGCATTACCCACAGCACGCTGGTGCAGTATATGCAGCTGCAGTGGCAGGGATGGGATCAACCCTGATTCAGACCTGACGGGAGTCCGTGTGTTTTTCCATCACGGCTCCCTGTTTTGTATTGTGAGCACACCAGGCTTTGAAATACTTCAGAAAACTATAAAGCGTCGCATATAGCCCCGTGACTGCACCGACTTTCCCTTTTCGCCACGCACCGCTAAACAGATACCATTTAAAAAAAGCGCCAATCGCACTGATGACACCCCGACCAAGCGATGGCCTGATATTCTGATATTTCACCAGTCGAGTGGTGTAACCATTGAGTTTATTGAAAACTTCATGAAGTGAGTAAAAGGTATCATGCCGCACGTGGCCTGGGATTTTGGCCGTCTGAAGATTACCTTCAACCTTGTCATCGACCGGACGATCGTTGAACCGGGCCTGGGTACGGTTAAACAATCGCACCGGATAATCAGGCGAAGAGACGGGATAAATCGTGCGTACTTCTTCCCCCAACACATGCCAGTAACGAGAAATACGCCAGGCGTGATCTGCTTCCGGCTCGTTGCCCGCTTTTAGCGCCAAAATAAATTCAACCGTTTCAGCATCCAGAATTTCATCGCTGTCCATACAAAGCACCCAGTCATTGCTGGATAACTCAGTTGCATGGCGCATTTGTGCGCCATGCATGGAATAGGGATGGTGATGTATTGTCAGATCATAATCATGACAAATATCTAACGTCTTATCCGTGCTGCCAGAATCCACCACAATAAACTCATCCGCAATGGTAACCAGCGGAGGCAGGACTTCATGCAGCAGGCGCGCAGAATTGAAGGTCAACAAACAAACGGTGAGTTTGAACATAGGCGTTATAAAGTTAAATGAAACCTCAACAGACTTTATAAACGTGGGGAATAAAAAGCGAAGAAAAGTTGGTGAAAATCTTTTTTTGGACAAACTACGTGAATCAGGTTGCAGAAAAAAGCGCCCGAAGGCGCTTTTTAGGGTTAATCCCAGCTCAAAATCACTTTCCCGGACTGGCCGGAACGCATCGCGTCAAAGCCTTTCTGGAAGTCATCAATACCGAAACGATGGGTAATGATTGGGGAGAGATCCAGACCTGACTGGATAAGCGCCGCCATCTTGTACCAGGTCTCGAACATCTCACGCCCATAGATGCCTTTGATGAACAAGCCCTTGAAGATGACTTTGGTCCAGTCGATAGACATATCTGATGGCGGTATCCCCAGCATCGCGATACGCCCGCCGTGGTTCATGGTGTCAAGCATGGTACGGAACGCTGGCGGTGCGCCTGACATTTCCAGGCCCACGTCAAACCCTTCGGTCATGCCCAGTTCTGCCATGACATCAGTCAGGCTTTCTTTGGACACGTTAACCGCGCGAGTCACGCCCATTTTACGCGCCAGATCCAGACGGTATTCATTCACGTCAGTAATCACGACGTTACGCGCACCAACGTGTTTCGCGACGGCAGCGGCCATAATACCGATTGGGCCTGCGCCGGACACCAGCACGTCTTCACCGACCAAATCAAACGACAGCGCCGTGTGAACCGCATTACCAAACGGGTCGAAGATAGACGCCAGATCGTCAGAAATGTTATCCGGGATTTTAAAGGCGTTGAACGCCGGCAGAACCAGATATTCAGCGAAACAGCCCGGACGGTTTACCCCAACCCCCGTGGTGTTGCGGCAAAGATGTGTGCGGCCCGCGCGACAGTTACGGCAGTGGCCGCAGGTGATGTGACCTTCACCCGAAACGCGATCGCCGATTTTAAAACCTTTCACTTCCTGGCCAATACCGACGACTTCACCCACATACTCATGGCCCACAACCATCGGAACCGGAATGGTTTTCTGCGACCATTCGTCCCAGTTATAGATGTGCACGTCGGTGCCGCAAATAGCGGTTTTGCGAATCTTAATCAGCAGGTCGTTATGACCGACTTCCGGCTCCGGAACGTCGTTCATCCAGATACCTTCTTCGGCCTTCAGTTTCGATAATGCTTTCATCTCACATCCTCAGGCAATCACGCCCAGTTGCTTACCGATGCGGGTAAACGCGTCCACCGCACGTTCAATTTGCTCAGGTGTATGCGCCGCAGACATCTGCGTGCGGATACGCGCCTGACCTTTTGGCACCACCGGGTAGAAGAAACCGGTGACGTAAATCCCTTCTTTTTGCAACTCGCGGGCAAAATCTTGCGCCACGGTCGCTTCACCCAGCATCACCGGGATAATGGCGTGATCGGCCCCGGCCAGGGTAAAGCCTGCTGCGGTCATTTTTTCACGGAACAAGCGCGCGTTGGACCACAGGCGGTCACGCAGCTCAGCACCTGACTCCACCATTTCCAGCACTTTGATAGAAGCAGAAACGATGGCCGGAGCCAGTGAGTTGGAGAACAGGTATGGGCGGGAACGCTGACGCAGCCACTCGACCACCTCTTTACGCGCCGCGGTGTAGCCGCCGGATGCACCGCCGAGCGCTTTGCCCAGCGTACCGGTGATGATGTCTACGCGGTCCAGCACGTCACAGTATTCGTGCGAGCCACGGCCATTTTCGCCGACAAAGCCGACCGCATGGGAGTCATCGACCATCACCAGCGCATCATATTTGTCTGCCAGGTCGCAGACGCCTTTCAGGTTGGCAATCACGCCATCCATCGAGAACACGCCGTCTGTGGCGATCAGTACATGGCGAGCGCCGGCTTCGCGAGCTTCTCTCAGGCGCGCTTCCAGCTCCTGCATATCGTTGTTGGCATAACGGAAACGCTTCGCTTTACACAGACGTACGCCATCAATAATAGAAGCGTGGTTCAGCGCATCAGAAATGATGGCATCTTCCGCGCCGAGCAGGGTTTCAAACAGGCCACCGTTGGCGTCAAAGCAGGAGGAGTAAAGAATCGCGTCTTCCATACCGAGAAAATCGGCCAGTTTCTTTTCCAGTACCTTGTGGCTGTCCTGCGTTCCGCAGATGAAACGCACGGAGGCCATGCCAAATCCGTGGCTGTCCATCCCGGATTTTGCCGCAGCAATCAGCTCTGGATGGTTTGCCAGGCCGAGATAGTTGTTAGCGCAGAAGTTGATGACATGGCTGCCATCACCGACGGTAATGTCCGCCTGTTGGGCAGAGGTAATGATGCGTTCTTCTTTAAACAACCCTTCCGCACGGGCGGTTTCCAGGTCGCTGGTTAACTGTTTGTAAAAATCACCACGCATTGCAACTCTCCAGATTCGGCAAAATTTGGAACATATTACCCAATGCTATAGGTCTATACGAGATGACGCTGCGTCGGTTAAGCATTTTTGTAGCATAAATCACGTGTATCCTTGCGGGTTGTCGGTGAATGTGAAGACTCTGCGTAGTGATGGTATGATAAGAACCATTAGCGTCCGGGATAGTCCCGGTCACCCACATTCAAAGGTTATCGTTATGATCATCGTTACCGGCGGCGCAGGCTTTATCGGCAGCAACATTATTAAAGCCCTGAATGATAAAGGCATCACTGACATCCTGGTGGTGGACAACCTGAAAGACGGCACCAAATTCGTTAACCTGGTCGACCTGAACATCGCCGACTATATGGATAAAGAAGATTTTCTGATCCAGATTATGGCTGGCGAAGAGATGGGCGAAATTGAAGCCGTCTTCCACGAAGGTGCCTGCTCTTCCACCACCGAGTGGGACGGCAAGTACATGATGGATAACAATTATCAGTATTCCAAAGAACTGCTGCACTACTGCCTGGAGCGCGAAATCCCGTTCCTGTACGCCTCTTCTGCAGCAACCTACGGTGGCCGCACGTCTGACTTTATCGAGTCCCGCGAGTACGAAAAGCCGCTGAACGTCTACGGCTACTCCAAATTCCTGTTCGACGAATACGTGCGTCAAATCCTGCCAGAAGTGGATTCTCCGGTTGTCGGTTTCCGTTACTTCAACGTCTACGGACCGCGCGAAGGCCACAAAGGCAGCATGGCGAGCGTAGCGTTCCACCTCAACACCCAGTTGAACAATGGCGAAAGCCCGAAACTGTTCGAAGGCAGCGACAGCTTTAAGCGCGACTTCGTTTACGTCGGCGATGTTGCCGCAGTGAACCTGTGGTTCTGGGAAAACGGCGTGTCCGGTATTTTCAACCTCGGCACTGGCCGCGCGGAATCCTTCCAGGCGGTGGCAGATGCAACGCTTGCGTATCACCAGAAAGGCAGCATTGAATACATTCCGTTCCCGGAAAAACTCAAAGGCCGCTATCAGGCGTTTACTCAGGCTGACCTGACTAACCTGCGTGCTGCGGGCTACGATAAGCCGTTCAAAACCGTTGCCGAAGGCGTGACGGAATACATGCACTGGCTCAACCGCGACAGCGATACAAATTCACAAAATCATTGAAGCGGTATCAAGGCGGCAACTGAGTGACCCCCAGGAGCATAGGATAACTATGTGACTGGGGTGAATGAAGGCAGCCAACGCAGAGACAGCTTGAAGGATGAAGTGAATGAAGATATTGGTGATTGGCCCGTCATGGGTGGGCGACATGATGATGTCGCAAAGTCTCTATCGCACGCTCAAGGCGCGCTATCCCCAGGCGATCATTGATGTGATGGCACCCGCGTGGTGCCGTCCGCTTTTATCGCGCATGCCGGAAGTGAATGAAGCCATCCCGATGCCGCTCGGTCACGGTGCGCTTGAAATTGGCGAACGCCGTCGGCTCGGGCGCAGTCTGCGTGAAAAACGCTACGATCGCGCTTACGTCCTGCCGAACTCTTTCAAGTCGGCGCTGGTCCCGTTCTTTGCGGGAATTTCACAACGTACCGGCTGGCGTGGCGAAATGCGCTACGGTTTACTGAATGACGCTCGCGTCCTCGACAAAGCAGCCTGGCCGCTGATGGTCGAGCGCTATGTCGCGCTGGCGTATAACAAAGGTTTCATACGTTCTGCGAAAGATTTACCGCAGCCGCTGCTCTGGCCACAGCTCCAGGTCAGCGAAAGTGAAAAGTTACAGGTTGCTTCCGCATTTTCGCTTTCCGCTGAACGCCAGATGATTGGCTTCTGTCCCGGTGCGGAATTTGGTCCGGCAAAACGCTGGCCGCACTATCACTATGCAGAACTGGCAAAACAGCTGATCGACGAAGGTTACCAGGTGGTGTTATTCGGCTCAGCCAAAGACCACGATGCCGGGAACGAGATCCTGGCGGCGCTCAGCCAGGAACAGCAGGCCTGGTGCCGCAACCTGGCGGGTGAAACGCAGCTTGAACAGGCCGTGGTTCTGCTTGCCGCCTGTAAAGCGGTAGTCACCAATGATTCTGGTCTGATGCACGTCGCCGCAGCACTGAACCGGCCACTGGTTGCGCTATATGGCCCAAGCAGCCCGGACTTCACGCCGCCGCTGTCGCACAAAGCCAAGGTTATCCGCCTGATTACCGGCTACCACAAAGTGCGAAAAGGCGACGGCGAAGAGGGTTATCATCAGAGCCTGATAGACATTACGCCAGACCGCGTACTGGAAGAGTTAAACCAGCTGCTGCTGGCCGAGGACGCATAACGGATGCGCGTATTGATCGTTAAAACGTCCTCAATGGGCGATGTGCTCCACACATTGCCTGCGCTGACCGACGCCGTCCAGGCGATTCCTGGTATCCGTTTTGACTGGGTGGTTGAAGAAGGCTTTGCGCAAATTCCCGGCTGGCACGCCGCAGTAGACAAGGTTATCCCGGTGGCAATCCGCCGCTGGCGCAAAGCGTGGTTCTCAGCCCCCGTTAAGGCCGAACGCCGCGCGTTTCGCCAAAAAGTGCAGGCCGAAAAGTATGACGCCATCATCGATGCCCAAGGGCTGGTGAAAAGCGCGGCGCTGGTCACTCGCCTCGCGCACGGCATCAAGCACGGTATGGACTGGCAAAGCGCCCGTGAACCGCTGGCGAGCCTGTTCTACAGCCGCCGTCATCACATCGAAAAACAGCAGCATGCGGTCGAACGCACTCGCGAGCTGTTCGCGAAAAGCCTTGGCTATACAAAGCCCGATGCGCAGGGTGATTATGCGATTGCGCAGCACTTTGTGAACACCGACTGCGCCACGGCGACGCCTTACCTCGTATTTCTGCACGCCACCACGCGCGACGATAAACACTGGCCGGAATCGCACTGGCGGGAGTTGATTGCAAAGCTGGCTGGTAGCGGTCTGGACATCAAACTGCTGTGGGGCGCGTCGCATGAAGAAGCCAGAGCAGAACGTTTAGCCGAAGGCCATGATCACGCTGAAGTGCTGCCGAGAATGAGCCTTGAAAAGGTAGCCCACGTCCTTGCTGGCGCGCGTGCGGTTGTGTCGGTCGATACCGGCCTCAGCCATTTAACGGCTGCGCTGGATCGCCCGAACATCACGCTTTATGGCCCTACCGACCCAGGCCTTATCGGTGGCTATGGAAAAAACCAATACATTTGCCGTCCTGATGGCTCATCGCAACTGAGCGACCTGAGTGCGGCGACCGTTTATGAGCGATTAAACACCTTACTGGCCGCAGAGAGTCATCATGCCTGATTTTTTCTCATCGAATCGTCCGCCAAAGCGAGTCCTGATCGTTAAGCTGCGCCATCACGGGGATGTGCTGCTGACCTCACCGGTCTTTACCGTGTTGAAGAAAAACTGGCCCGACGTCGAAGTCGATGCGCTGGTCTATGATGATACGCAGGCCATGTTGACCAACCATCCGTCGATTAATCAGGTGCATACCATCGGGCGCAACTGGCGTAAGCAGGGTTTTATCAAACAGCTGACGCTGTATCGGGTATTGCTCAATACCCTGAAAGCCCGCGATTACGACGTACTGATCAATCTGACAGAGCATTGGCACGGCGCGCGTCTGGCCCGTCGCCTGAAACCACGCGTGTCTGTTGGCTTCAAGCCGGATAAACGCACTGGCCTGGCACGTCGTCGCTGGGTGAAATCCTTTACCACGCTCTACCCGGCCATTCAGGACAATTCGCGCCATATGGTTGAGGTGAATCTGGATGCGCTGCGCCATATCGGCATTCATCCGCAAACGGCCGAAGACAAAAACACGCTGTTCGTGCCGGGTGACGACGCGGAAGCCTCAATCGTGCAAAAGCTGGCGGATTTCGGCGTTGTTTCAAAATCATATGTGCTGGTACACCCGACCTCTCGCTGGATGTTTAAAGCCTGGTCGTTGGATAAGCTTGCCGCCACCATCGACACGCTTTCCGCGCGCGGTCTGCCGATTATTCTTTCTGCGGCCCCGTCCAAAGAAGAGAGCGAATACATGGATGGTTTGCGGGCACGGCTCACCCAGCCGTACCATGATTTAAGCGGAAAACTGAATTTAAAAGAACTGGGTGCATTAATGAAGCATGCCCGGATCTATTTTGGCGTCGACTCCATGCCGATGCATTTGGCGAGCGCAGTGGGAACGCCGACGGTCGCCATCTTCGGCCCAACCGGCGCGATTAAATGGGCACCGTGGGGCGTGCAATACCGGGTTATTACCGCAGGTTTTACCTGTCAGCCTTGTGGAAAAGCGGGCTGCGGGGATAGCCATGTTTCAGATTGCATCACTGCCATCACCTCTCAGCAGGTACTGAGCGCGATTGATACACTGCTTCTGGAAAACCCGGCATGAAGCTCGCTATCGTCAGACAAACCTATAATCCTAACGGCGGTGCAGAACGATTCGTCTCCCGCGCGCTGAATGTGCTGGCCCGCGATACCGAAATCGATGTCACCCTGATCGCACGAAAATGGGAAAATGCGGCAGGCTGGAATACATTGACTATCGACCCACCGTTTCGCAATCGCCAGGCTCGTGAAGAAGGTTTTGCGGCAGCTGCAGCTGCGCATTTTAAGGATTTTGATCTCGTCCAGAGCCACGAACGCATCCCCGGCGCATCCATTTTCCGTGCAGGCGACGGCGTTCACGCGGCCTGGCTCGAGCAATACAACCGTATTCAGTCGCCTCTGACCCGCTGGGCGCAGTCTTTTAGCCGTTACCACCGCTACATTCTCAGCGCTGAACAGCAGATGTTTACCCACCCTAACCTGCGCAAAGTTATCTGTAACTCGCGTATGGTGCGGGATGATATCGCCCGCCGTTTTGGCCTGAGCGACGATAAGCTGACGGTGATTTATAACGGGGTCGATACCCAACATTTTCATCCCGATGTGGGCCAGGCTTCAATGCGTGGTCGTCTTGGCATTCCGGATAACGCGCCAGTGCTGGCGTATGTTGGCTCCGGTTTCGCCCGTAAAGGTGTCGCCACGGCGCTAAAAGCGATTCAACCGCACCAGGATATCTGGCTGTTAATTGCCGGTCACGATAAGCATGCATCAAAATTTGCGAAGCTTGCCAGTACGTTAGGTGTCTCTGATCGCGTGAAATTTCTCGGGCCAGTTTCAGATGTGCGCGAAGTTTATGGCAGCGCAGACGCACTTATTTTACCGACGCTGTACGATCCGTTCCCGAACGTCTGTGTAGAAGCCCTGGCCTGCGGTTTACCGCTGTTGACCAGCCACGGCTGCGGCGCAGCGGAGTGGATCGAGGAAGGAAGCAACGGCTGGGTTCGTGACGCGCTTGACGTCCCGGGATACCAGCAAGCGATTGCTGCCTGGCTGGAAGGGCGCCATCGTGGCGTTGATTACGCGGCAGCGGCACGCGCCACCGCAGAACCCTATACGCTTGAAAGCATGGCCAACAAACTGCAGGACCTTTATCGCGAACTGCTGGACTGAGCCGCGTCGATAAAGACCTTCTCCATCGCCGTCAGCATGCATTCACGGGTAAAATGAGAATTAAGATACTCATTCCCCTGGCTTGCCAGTTGGCGGCGCAACACTGGGTCATGATACAGCGTGAGAATTGCATCACGCAGTCCCTCTACGTCCTGTTGTGCAATCAGTAGCCCCGTCTTCCTGTCGATTACCGCATCTGCCGTCCCACCTGCATCCGTCGCGATTGTCGCAATACCTGTCGCTAAAGATTGCAGCACACCTTGTGGCACACCTTCCATGTCGTGGGAAGGACTGATGGCAATATCAAATGCCGGGAACCAGCGTTCCGGATCGGGCTGATGACCCGCCAGTACCACACGCGTTAAGAGATTGTGCTGGATAACTTCACTTTCCAGCGCTTCACGATGCGGCCCATCACCCACAATGGCGACCTTAATTTCCGGGATGTTGATTTGCGCCAGCGCCTTGAGCAGTACGCTATGACCTTTATTCGGTCTTAAATGTGACACCACACCCAGCCAAAAATCCCCCTGACTCAGGTCGCAGTGATTGCGGGCAGCGTCTTTGTCATCAGGATGAAAACGTGAGATATCGACTCCGCTAGGCACGGAAGTGGTATTTTCCAGCGGCACACCCAGAGCCACCATTTGCAACCGCAGCGCTTCTCCTGTGGAGACAATATGCTTGCAGGCTTTACGGTAAAGCCAACGCGTCGTCCAGTTATTGCGAGGCACACCGGATGCATGGCGCGTGCGAATGAGCGGAAGTGGGCGAGATAAGAACAAATTTGCCAGGGCGACAAGCCACGTATCCGCCGAGTTATGGCTATTAACGACATCGACGGTATCGCGATTGTCACTGAGCCAGCGGCGTAACGCCAGCAAGTTGCCAAGATTTTTCCTTCTCAGCGGCATGGTCACCACGTTGAGGCCTGCCGTGATCGCCAGCTGATGCAGTGGTGCAGATTCAGGGCAGAGAATAGTCACCTGGTGTCCACGCTGTATCATGCCCAGAGATTCGTTGATGATACGCAGCGGTTGACCGCCTTTTCCGCCGTCAGCTTCAGTGTGGACAATGTGCATAGGGTTCCTGTTCATAATCTCGGTTTAATTTGATCGGCGTAGTATATACGTTGCTCTGATGTAATACATAAAAGACCCCGCCGTTACAAATGAGAGAGATTATTCTTGCTTACAAACATTGCCCTTCTGTAGTGGGGGTATATGTGGTAATTTTCCTCAGTTTTTTTAATTGCACGGCATAACTCGGTGGATATCTGACAGCACCGTAAACTTGCCGGTAAAGATGCCGAAGTCCGTAACCAGCCAAAAAACTATGACAAAAACTCGAAACATTCTGACAGGTGCGATCATCCTGTCTGTATTGGCTTTATGTTTTATCTGGCCAATTCCAAATGATCAGCTGCCATTTCATCGTAATGGATTGATTTACCCCATTATTGTCGTGTCTTTTGGCCTGTTCTTCAGTTCTGTAACAGCAAAGCAGAGTCTAAATTTAAGCAAAGTTAAGTTCGTTCTCATTGCGCTGTGGGTGCTGACCTTTTTCATTTTGATTAACGGCTTTTTTGTCGCACCCGATATCAAAGAAATGGTATCGACCTGGGATGGGCAGTGGCTACGCCCGGTATTACTTTTCTGTGCAGGTCTTGTCTTATTGCCCGCAATTCAGAAGCAATTCCCCTCACTAACTGCGGCACGCCTGTTTACATTGATTATCCTCTTTTTCTGGGGGGTAGTACTGATACACCTTTTCGATAGTATCTACCTCTACTGGCGTGATGGATATATCCACTGGGGTAAAACACGTATCGTCTTTAACCGCGTACGTATGAGTTTTCAGATCAATATGATCACCGGCTTTATTCTTGCTGAGCTGCTCGCACGAGGATTACTGCGCCAACGTTTCTTACGCCTTGGTACACCCATGTTGTCCCTCATGTTGCTTTGCAATCTGATTTGCACTGGCCTGGTGGATACCCGCTGGGGCACTATCGGCTTGGTCGGCAGCCTGTTTTCTACCTTTATCTTGTTGAGCATGCATAACATGCGGCGCAGCCGCTTAGTCCTGACGGGAAGTATCCTGCTCGCAATTGTTCTTGCCTCAGTAGCACTCGGCTATACGTCCTGGAAAACAGATCCACGTTGGCGAAATCTTGAAAGTGATGCGGTAACTGGATGGAGCGCCCCATTCACTAGTTTCTGCTACAACAAAACTAATGGGATCAGACCAAAGAACGGTCTTGGGACCCCAATGGATCATTCCAATGGCTGTCGCGCCAGCTTCTTCCATCAAGGCTGGAAACTGGTGGGCGAACATCCTGCCGGGATGGGCCCGCGTAAAGAAGCGTTCCGTTATGTTCTGCGTCGTGACACCCAGGATAATCGAATTAATATCCCACACAGCCATTATGGTCTGATTGAATTTGGTATCCAGAATGGGATTGCCGGCATCGCCGGTTGGCTGATTCTGCTGGCGGGATGCTGGTATATTGGCTGGAAAGAGTTCCGTCACGGCAACACGATGGTTGGGATGTTCTTGTTACTCTTCACCGTCGGCTTCTTCTCCAGAACCATGGTCGACCATAACCTGAAAGACCACTATCTTGAGCAGTACATGTTCCTTACAGGGTTGCTTATCGGCATGTGTGCCCTGCGAAATCCGCAAGTCGCAGATAAACCCTCCTGAACGTACGTTGATCGCGTCTGAGCCTTAAAGCTCTGGCGCGAACAACTCCTTCAGAACTCTTTAGCCTGACGGCTGTCGAATTGCCATCGCACGATTCAGTTAAATCTTGATAGCCACATCACCGCGTAATAGTACGGAGAAAGCATGTCTGGTACGCCGCAGTTAAGCCTCGTTGTCGCCGTTTATAATGGCGAGAAATTTCTGAGCGCTTTCTTTGATAGCATCAAAAAACAGAACCTCAGCAGTCTGGAACTCATTATTGTCAATGATGGTTCAAACGACGGTTCAGCAGAAATCATCAAGCACTATGCGACTGAATTCAGTCATTTTAAGGTGATTGAGCAGGCTAACGGCGGAGTCTCCGTTGCGCGGAATACAGGGCTTGCCGTTGCGAAGGGGGAGTATGTCGCCTTCCCGGATATCGACGATGTTATCTATCCCGGAATGTACCCGCGCCTACTGGAAATCGCTTCTGCCGGTCAGTTGGATGTCGCGACCTGCAACGGGACTTACATTTACGACGATGGTCGGCCATCGAAAAAGATTTTTCCCTCTGACAAACTCTCGTCAACAGATGTGCTGGATGGCCCGAGCTGGCTACAAATGGCGCTGACATCGCGTAAATTTCTACATGTCACCTGGCTGAATATCTACCGCCATGCCTTTATCAAAGAGCAGGGATTTACCTTCGAACCCGGTCTGCGCCATCAGGATATCCCATGGACAACCGAAGTTCTTTTGACGGCGAAACGCGTTCAGTATATTGACGAAGTATTTTACGATTACCTGATTCACTCAGCCTCTGTATCCCATACGCCGGGCACTGACGATACCCGGATGCGATCTTCCCGCCACTATATGAAGATTCTTGAGATGCTGGATGCCATCAATAAACGCCATCCAGAACAGGTGAAGCGCGTACCAGCCTGTCACTGGCAGCTCGCAAAAGAAGGCCTTGGGATCCTGCACAGCATCAACAATATTGAAAATATGGAGAAAAAGCGCGAGATAACGCGAGAGCTTTTCGACAGAGGCATCTGGTCAATGATCTGGCAGAATGCACGTGGCTTTCGCCAGCGGTGGCGTCTGGGACGTCGATTTTTCCGACTTAAAAAAATTCTCGGCTAACGGATATTATGAGCAAACTAAAACTCCACGCGGTTTCCCGCGCTGATTTCATCGCTAAAAACTATGCAGATTTTCAGACTCTGCTCGATAACCGAGTAAACCCGGACTCAATCCCTGAACGCTTTTATTGCGGAGGGCGTGGCGGATGGACATTCCAGACGACTCTGGCTTTGAAGCATTACTATGGTGACGAGATAGAATGCTCGTTCGGCTCAGAATGCCGCCCTGATGCTATCAATTTAATGCACAACGATGATTTTGGCTCCCGTGTAAAACCATGGCAGGGCGTTACCGTTGTCGCTCGAGCCGATCGCCCGCCGGTTATCGGAGCCGATGTTGTTGTTGATCAGAACCCGGAAGTCGATGTTCACAGTAATCGTATATTCGTGCCTTACTGGCCGCAACCCGGGGTCAAACCTCGTCAACGTACTGATGAATCGATTGAAACCGTCGCCTTCTTTGGGCGTGTCGATAGCTTCCCGGAAGCGTATCGAGAAGGAACATTCAAGCAGCGCCTGGCAGAGCAAGGTATCAAATTGCGGATCTCGTTTGATAACTGGACTGACTACCAGGATGTGGATGTTTGCATCAGTTTTCGCAAATCACACGATCATAAGTTAGCGCGTAAACCTGCCAGCAAACTTATTAACAACTGGTTGGGCAAAACCGTCATGGTTTGTGATGACGAGCCGTCTTACCGAGCGATTCGCGAAAGCGAGTTGGACTATTTGATAGCGAAAACGCCTGATGAAGCATTTGATGCGATCATGAAACTGAAAAACTCCCCTGAACTCTATCGCCAGATGCGCGAACAGGGTGAGAAACGTCTACAGGTTTATTCTCGCGAAGCTGTTGCTGCCCGCTGGTTCAGCTTGTTTGAGGAGATCTGGCGTAAAGGATTGCATAACCGCCCTACGTTTGTTCGCGCTGTTCGCTTTGGCTTTGGTAAAGCCATTCGTCCGCTGACTAAAAAGTTCTAATGAGATTGAGCCTGCCAATGCTGAAAACATCTGCAAAATGGTCGCCCGCACTGCGCACCAACCTGCTGCGAACCGTGTTCCTGACGGTTCTCTTTCTGGTCCTGTTCTCGCTTTCTGAAATCATTATTCTGCTAAAAGATCATGTCTATCAGCCAAAAGCGGGTGATATTTCACTTTATCTCATCATTTCTTTGCTTGCTGCCATGAGTTCGCGTTTTTTCTTAACACGCATGCTTCTTGCAGTGACATTTATAGTTCAGATCAGCGAGGCCATTTATTATCAATTTTATGGTCAGTTTTATGGACCCAGCGAAGTCTGGTTAGCGTTCGTTGAAACGAAAGATATTGCCAGTGGTATTACCGATAGCCTGGGTTCATTAGGGGTCTACTTCGCCATAATGATTGTGGCAGTCCTGGTTGCGTTGTTTGTTACTCGTCGCCTGGCACCGAAGTGGCATAAAGGGTTAGCAATGCCATGCCTGCTCGCGATTGTCGTAATGTTTGCGGGCCAGTTCTACAAAGCCATTGACGGGCAAATGTATAAATTCAACCCAGACCTGCGTCACTCACTGCTGCGAAATGGCTTATCTGCTATGAGCTACAGCGCTATCCGGTTGATACCTGAAGCTATCTCTGGTGAAAATCAAAATATTGCTCATTACGAACCCTATGCCGTGACGCCAGTACCGGATACGCATGCTGGTAAGTATTCGATTATTCTTGCCATCGGTGAAAGCCTGAATCCTCACCATGTGAGCGCACTTGGCTATGAGCGTGATACCACGCCTGAGCTGAAAGCACTGCTCCAGCAGTACCAAGGGACAGGCCGTTTGATTATCTCCAATGCCGTATCGACTCGCGTGGCCATCCCGATGCTGGTCAACAACCTTCGCGAACCCGACAACTACGCAGCTTATAAATCCAGAGCCACTAATATCTTTGCCAACGCAAAAAAACATGGATATCAAACGGCCTTTATTTCTGCGCAAGGACTCGAGGGACTTAGCAACTGGATTGGTATTCATGACATCGATTTGTGGGAAGACACGCAAATCCGTCCTGCACCAGAAGTGGGTGCCGATGTTGTTCTCACACCATCAGTCGAGAAATCCAATCTGGACTGGAACAAACCGTTCCTGATGGTATTGAACAGCCGTGCGCCACATATCCCTTATGAGCGAAACATTCCGCCTGGATTTGCTAAGTTCTCTACCCCGCGTCTGAGTGATGACGTTGCGCAGAAGAAGAACGAGTACGATGACGCCGTTCGTTTGTATGACAAAGAGCTCGCCGCTGCGATTCGCACAGCTATGGCGAAGTCGAAACTGCCTGTCCTGGTGTTCATCACCTCCGATCATGGTGAAAGAGTCGGAGACGGTGGTCTGTTTGGTCACTCAGTGGTTGAGATGCCCATCGCCCAGATTCCATTCCTGTACTTCAGCAACGATCCGGAGTATTCGATGAGCAACATCACCAATCATGTGCCGCTCAACCATTTCCAGCTCGCCACCCTCATCAATAAAATGCTTGGGTTTAACGTGAAAAACCCTAATCAGAAAGATGATTCCTATTTCATCACCGGTGGTGATATTCGGGGTCTCTCTGAGCGCATAACTTACCATCTCAACGCCTTACCTCCGGCAGAGCAATAGTATTGATATGAATGGCGGGGAAGCCTTTCCCTGCCATTTTTTCAACCACTTTGCGCACAAGCTTCAATCATCGGCCTGACTGATGTACCAAAGGGATAGCTTTAAGCACGCTAAATGCTTAGAATTTGCCCGCCGAAGTATAAAAACGGATAACTCGCTTGGAATTTCTGTATACCACCTTGCTCTACCTGATTCAGCCGCTGGTCTGGCTGCGGTTATTGTTGCGCAGCCGAAAGGCGCCCGCGTACCGTAAACGCTGGGCTGAGCGCTATGGCTTTTGCAAAAATAAGGTAGTGCCTGATGGCATACTGCTGCACTCCGTCTCCGTAGGCGAGACGCTGGCCGCCATTCCGCTGGTGCGTGCGCTGCGCCATCGTTACCCGTCATTGCCGATAACCGTCACAACCATGACGCCAACCGGTTCTGAACGGGCAATGTCCGCCTTCGGCAAAGATGTGCAGCATGTCTATCTGCCGTACGATTTACCCGGCGCGATGAACCGCTTCTTCAATACCACGCGTCCGAAGCTGGTTATCGTGATGGAAACCGAGCTGTGGCCAAACATGGTTGCCGCGCTGCATAAGCGCAAAATCCCCCTGGTGATTGCCAATGCGCGTCTGTCTGAACGCTCAGCAAAAGGCTACGGCAAGCTCGGCAAATTTATGCGTCGACTACTGAGCCGCATCACCCTGATTGCCGCGCAGAACGAAGAGGACGGTAACCGTTTCCTCGCATTGGGCCTCAAACGCAATCAGCTGACTATTACCGGCAGCCTCAAATTTGATATCTCCGTGACGCCAGAACTGGCGGCACGCGCGGTGACGTTACGTCGTCAGTGGGCACCGCATCGCCAGGTGTGGATCGCAACCAGCACCCATGATGGCGAAGAAAAAATCATCCTCGACGCGCATAAAAAGCTGCTGGAAACTTTCCCGGACCTGCTGCTGATTCTGGTGCCGCGCCATCCTGAACGCTTTGCTGACGCCCGTGAACTGGTGCAGAAAGCAGGTATGCCGTTTACCCTGCGCAGTACGGGTGAAATTCCTTCCGCTGCGACTCAGGTCGTCATCGGCGATACCATGGGTGAGCTGATGCTGCTGTACGGAATTGCTGACCTGGCCTTTGTCGGCGGCAGTCTCGTCGAACGTGGTGGACACAACCCGCTGGAACCGGCCGCGCATGCCATTCCGGTATTGATGGGCCCGCATACCTTCAATTTCAAAGACATCTGCGCCAAACTTCAGCAGGATGACGGACTCATCACGGTCACCGATATGGACACGCTGGTGAAAGAAGCCTCTACGCTGCTGACTGATGAAGATTATCGCCTCTGGTATGGCCGCCATGCCGTCGAAGTGCTTCATCAGAATCAGGGTGCGCTTGCCCGTCTGCTACAGTTACTGCAACCCTATCTGCCTCAGCGGAGCCACTAATGCCAACTCGCCTGTCGGTGGTGATGATCGCCAAAAACGCTGCCGATCTGCTGCCGGATTGCCTGGCATCAGTGCAATGGGCTGACGAGATTGTTCTGCTGGATTCCGGCAGCGACGACAACACCGTTGAACTGGCAAGAAGTCTTGGCGTGCAGGCCCATGTGCACGCCGACTGGCAGGGCTACGGCATTCAGCGTCAGCGCGCTCAAGCGCTCGCCACCGGTGATTATGTGTTAATGATCGACACCGACGAACGCGTTACGCCTGAGCTCGAAAAATCCCTTCGCGACGCCCTTGCGGCCCCGGAACCGGGCGCCGTTTACAGTATCGCCCGCCGTAACTATTTTCTTGGTCGTTTTATGCGTCACAGCGGCTGGTATCCTGACAGAGTTCTGCGTCTTTACGAACGCGAGCGCTGGCAATACAACGATAATCGAGTGCATGAATCCCTCGACAGTCGCGGCGCAAAAGTTGTTGAGCTAAAGGGCGATCTGAAGCATCTGACCTGTCGTGATTTTGCTGAGTTCCAGCGTAAACAGCTGGCTTACGCCACGGCATGGGCGCAGGAACGTCATCAGAAAGGCAAGAAAACCTCACTGGCAGGTATTTTTGGTCACACGCTGGGCGCGTTAATCAAAACGCTTATCCTGCGTGGCGGCGTTCTGGATGGCGCACAGGGCTGGCTGCTGTCCGTCGTGAACGCGCAGTATACGTTTAACAAGTACACCGAGCTGTGGGCGCTGAACCGCGGCTTTAGCAAAAAGGCGTGAGTCATGAGCACAAAAGCCATCTACCCAGGCACGTTTGATCCCATCACCAACGGCCATCTCGACATCGTTACCCGCGCCAGCTGCATGTTCGATAAAGTGCTGCTGGCCATCGCGTCCAGCCCAAGTAAAAAACCGATGTTTGACCTGGATGAACGCGTCGCGTTAGCCAGCCAAGCGACGTCACACCTGACTAATGTGGAAGTGGTGGGTTTTAGTGACCTGATGGCAAATTTTGCCCGCGCACAGCAGGCCAACATCTTGATTCGTGGTTTACGGGCGGTGGCGGATTTCGAATACGAAATGCAGCTGGCGCACATGAATCGCCACCTGATGCCGGAGCTTGAGAGCGTATTCCTGATGCCGTCGAAAGAGTGGTCGTTTATTTCGTCTTCACTGGTGAAAGAAGTGGCGCGCCACGATGGCGACGTCGCCCACTTCCTGCCGCCTGCTGTCCATCAGGCGCTGATGGACAAGCTGAAATAATCACTTCTGGCAGCGGAGGCAGTAAAATGTTGCCCGCTGCGCATGCTTCGTCGCAATAATCGGCGAGCCGCAGACCCGACAAGGTTCATCCTTCCGACCGTAGACCTGCAATTCCTGAGCAAAATAACCCGGCTTACCGTCGCTTTGCAGGAAATCCTTCAGCGTCGTCCCGCCCTGTTCAATAGAGCGCAGCAGCACCGCCTTGATGACACGCACCAATAACGCGCACTCCTCCGCAGAAAGCGATGACGCAAGCCTGTCAGGGTGAATGCCCGCGGCAAACAGCGACTCGCTGGCATAGATGTTCCCCACCCCGACCACCAACTTGTTATCCATCAACCACGGTTTGATCGGCGTTTTCTTTTTCGCACACTTCTCGCGGAAGTAATCGGTGTTAAACGCCTCACTTAGCGGCTCCGGGCCGAGATGTGCCAGCACACTGTGGCCTTCCAGCTCTTTGGTCCATAGCCACGCGCCGAATCGGCGAGGGTCAGTGTAACGCAGCACTTTGCCGTTACTCATCACCAGGTCAACATGATCGTGCTTCTCTGGCGCTCGTTCTTCGGCGAGGATACGCAAACTTCCCGACATCCCGAGATGGATGATTATCCAGCCGTCAGGCAGCTCAAGCAGCAGGTATTTGGCGCGACGCTGAACGCTGAGTACGGGCTTATCGCTGAGACTATGAATTTCCGCAGATACGGGCCAGCGCAATCGGCCGTTGCGAACAATGACGTGCAGGATGGTCTCACCGACCAGATGCGGCTCTATACCGCGACGGCTGGTCTCGACCTCTGGTAATTCAGGCATTTTTTCCCCTTAACCACAGTATGTTGAGTTACAGGAAGGCGGCGAGGAGTGACTCCTCAGGAGCTTGCATCAGTAAGTGACTGGGATGAATGCGCGAAGCCAACGCATCCGTAGCTCAAAATACGAAGGTTAAAACAAAAAACCCCGCCGAGGCGGGGTTTATATACAAGAAAACTAAAATTATTTGATTTTAGCTTCTTTGTACAGAACGTGCTGACGGACAACTGGATCGAACTTTTTCAGTTCCAGTTTTTCCGGCTTAGTACGCTTGTTCTTCGTGGTGGTATAGAAGTGACCAGTACCAGCAGAAGAAACCAGCTTGATTTTCTCACGAATACCTTTAGCCATGATTTAATTCCTCTTAGTACTTAGTACTTTTCGCCACGGGCACGCAGTTCAGACAGAACTGTATCGATGCCTTTCTTGTCAATTACACGCATACCTTTAGCAGATACACGCAGGGTGACAAAGCGCTTCTCGCTCTCAACCCAGAAACGGTGAGAGTGCAGGTTCGGCAGGAAACGGCGCTTAGTCGCGTTCAGTGCGTGGGAACGGTTGTTACCGGTCACCGGACGCTTGCCAGTTACTTGGCAGACTCGGGACATGTCTATTCTCCAAAAATCAAATTAGCTCGAGCTTCGTATAGGGTATTGGCGCCTCGTCAGGCTGCTACAGCCCGGTCTGACGGTTCTAAGTGAACTCGTATAGCCAGGCCCAAATGCCAAACCCGAGATTCTCAAAGGTGGCGTAGTATACGCTGACTCCGCGGTGTGCTCAAGTCCCGAACAGACAAAGATCCCGGTGGATCGCTAAATCCATCCGTGTTCAGCAAAAGAAATTATCTCTCCTTTGCCGACAATCAAGTGATCGAGGACGCTTATCTCCATGAAGTGGCAGCACTTTATCACTCTTTCGGTGATGATTCTATCCGCTTTACTAGGCTGGGCACTGCCTGAAGGATGATTATGTGCGAGTATCAGCGCCGCCGCATTGACCTTAATGGCCTCGCGGACTATCTCGCGAGGGTGAACTTCGACATGACTCAACGTCCCGCTGAACATCCGGCTATGCTTTAACACCCTGTTTTGGCTATCTAAGAAGATAACCATGAAGATCTCACGCTCTTCTTTCGCCAGCTGACTTTGCAGAAATTCACGCGTGGCATGAGGGCTGCTCAGCGGGTTTTCCTGCATCATCAGCTGAAGAGTAAAAAAACGCCGCGCCAGTTCGGCAATCCCTTTGAGTTGGGCATATTTGGCGATGCCAATGCCGTCCATCCTGAGAAGTTCAGACTCTGGTGCCAGCAGCAAACCGTGCAACGAACCAAAATGTTTCAGCAAATAATCGGCGAAAGAAAGCACATCTCGTCGCTGCGTACCTGTTCGTAAAAACAGGGCCAGCAGTTCAACGTCACTGAGTACTTCAATCCCATCGGTTTGCATTTTTTCACGCGGCAAAATCCGTTCAACGTCTTCCATACGTCTTCTCCTTTTGACGACAGCTATCTTGCCATGCGCCCCCTCATGCTCACGACAGCGGATTGCCACACTTGCGTAACGCCTCGCAAAGTGGATTTTCCTTTGCAGCACGACAACGGAGGGATTGTGATAAAATGGGCGCATTCCGATGTCTTCCACAGGAAAGAATCATGTTAAGCCTGGCCGGTAAAAAAATCGTTCTTGGCGTCAGCGGAGGTATCGCTGCTTACAAAACGCCGGAACTGGTGCGCCGCTTGCGCGAACGTGGCGCAGAAGTCCGTGTCGCCATGACAGACGCAGCGAAAGCCTTCATCACGCCATTGAGCCTTCAGGCGGTATCCGGTTTCCCGGTGTCCGACAGCCTGCTCGACCCTGCCGCCGAAGCCGCGATGGGTCATATTGAGCTCGGGAAATGGGCTGACCTGGTGATTTTAGCCCCGGCGACTGCCGACCTCATCGCCCGCATTGCCGCAGGCATGGCCAATGATCTGGTCTCCACCATTTGCCTCGCCACCGCGGCCCCAGTCGCCGTCGTACCAGCGATGAATCAGCAGATGTACCGCGCAGCAGCGACCCAGCATAACCTGGACACGCTCGCTTCACGTGGGCTGCTGCTCTGGGGCCCAGACAGTGGCAGCCAGGCCTGTGGCGATATCGGCCCAGGCCGTATGCTGGATCCGCTGGTGATTGTCGAGATGGCGGCAACGCATTTTTCGCCTGTCAAAGACCTGCAACATCTCAATATCATGATTACCGCAGGCCCCACCCGTGAACCGTTAGATCCGGTGCGTTACATCACCAACCACAGTTCCGGTAAAATGGGCTTCGCGATTGCGGCAGCAGCGGCACAGCGTGGCGCTAATGTCACACTTGTCAGCGGCCCTGTTGCAATGGCTACGCCGCCATTCATTCAGCGCATCGATGTAACGACGGCGCTGGAAATGGAAGCTGCGGTCCAGAAAAATGCGCAAAATCAGCACATTTTTATTGGCTGCGCAGCGGTTGCTGACTATCGTGCAGCAGCCATTTCGGACGAGAAGATTAAAAAGCAAGGTGATGAATTAACGATAAAAATGGTTAAAAATCCGGATATCGTTGCTGGTGTTGCCGCGCTCACGACCTCTCGTCCTTATGTCGTAGGGTTTGCCGCAGAAACAAATAATGTGGAAGAATACGCACAGCAAAAGCGAGCCCGCAAGAACCTTGATCTGATCTGCGCGAACGATGTATCGCAAGAGAATCAAGGATTTAATAGCGACAACAACGCATTACACCTTTTCTGGCAGGATGGAGATAAAGTCTTACCGCTTGCGCGAAAGGAACTCCTGGGCCAACTACTACTGGACGAGATCGTTACCCGTTATGATGAAAAAAATCGACGTTAAGATTATGGACCCGCGTGTTGGCGAGCAATTCCCGCTGCCGACATACGCCACCTCCGGCTCTGCCGGACTTGACCTGCGAGCCTGTCTTGATGAAGCCGTAGAACTGGCTCCTGGCGCAACCACACTGCTGCCAACGGGCCTGGCTATTCATATCGCGGATTCCTCCCTGGCAGCCGTTATCCTGCCGCGTTCCGGTCTCGGCCATAAGCACGGTGTCGTGCTGGGTAATCTGGTCGGCCTTATCGACTCAGATTATCAGGGCCAGCTGATGGTTTCCGTCTGGAACCGTGGTCAGCAGAGCTTTACCATCGAGCCGGGCGAACGTATTGCCCAGATGGTGTTTGTTCCTGTCGTTCAGGCAGAGTTCAACCTGGTGGAAGAGTTTGACGCCACCGATCGTGGCGAAGGCGGCTTCGGCCATTCAGGACGCAAATAAGCCGTTCTGAAGCAGCATCCAGCAGCGAAATAATGCAATAACATCACCGCAAGCGCTTGTTTGCGGTCGTTGTGTGGATGTCCGCCTGACGAGTGTTTATTTTCAGGGGTATTTGAAAACATGGCAGAAAAACAAACCGCGAAACGGAATCGTCGCGAAGAAATACTTCAATCTCTGGCGCTTATGCTTGAATCCAGCGATGGTAGTCAACGTATTACTACCGCAAAGCTGGCCGCCTCAGTGGGCGTTTCCGAAGCGGCGTTGTATCGCCATTTCCCAAGCAAAACCCGGATGTTCGACAGCCTGATCGAGTTCATCGAAGACAGCCTGATCACCCGTATCAATCTGATTTTGAAAGATGAAAAAGACACCAACGCTCGTTTGCGTCTGATTGTGCTATTGATTCTCGGTTTCGGTGAACGTAACCCGGGTCTGACACGCATTCTGACCGGTCATGCCCTGATGTTTGAACAGGACAGACTGCAGGGTCGCATCAACCAGCTTTTCGAGCGCATTGAAGCTCAGCTGCGTCAGGTATTACGCGAAAAGAAAATGCGCGAAGGTGAAGGCTACGTTAACGATGAAACGCTGTTGGCGGGCCAGATTCTGGCGTTCTGCGAAGGGATGCTTTCCCGCTTTGTGCGCAGTGAATTCAAATACTGCCCAACGGAAGATTTTGATGCCCGCTGGCCGCTGGTTGCGGCGCAACTCCAGTAAAAAAACCGGGCGCGATGCCCGGTTTCGTTTTTATACGCCAAACTCTTCGCGATACGCCCGGACTGCCGCCAGATGGTCGGCCATCTCCGGCTTTTCTTCCAGGTAAGCAATCAGGTCTTTCAGAGTGATAATAGAAATCACCTGACAACCATAGTCACGCTCAACTTCCTGAATAGCAGAAATTTCCCCGCGTCCGCGCTCCTGGCGGTTCAGCGAAATCAGCACACCCGCAAGCGTTGCGCCATTGGCCTGGATGATTTCCATCGACTCACGGATAGCCGTTCCAGCGGTGATCACATCGTCGACCAGCATGATTCGGCCTTCGAGCGGACTGCCCACCAGGTTGCCGCCTTCGCCATGGGTTTTGGCTTCTTTGCGATTAAAGCAGTACGGCACATCGCGATCGTGATGTTCAGCCAGTGCGACCGCGGCAGTCGTGGCAATCGGGATACCTTTATACGCTGGGCCAAACAGCAGGTCGAAATCGATGCCTGAATCCATTAGCGCTTCAGCGTAAAAACGGCCTAACAGCGCCAAATCGCGCCCGGTATTAAACAGCCCGGCATTAAAGAAATAGGGACTTTTGCGCCCGGATTTCAGCGTGAATTCGCCGAACTTCAATACCTGCTTGTTAAGCGCAAATTCAATAAACTGGCGCTGATACGGTTTCATGGATTCGCTCCTCATCCTGTTTTCTACAGACAAAAAAAGGGCGACTCATCAGTCGCCCTCTAATTAATTTTCTAACGCCGCTTTCTGCGTCGTGACAATGGATTCGATTCCCCCTCGGGCCAAAGCCAACAAGGTAAGAAGTTCCTCATGGGTGAACGGTTCGCCTTCTGCCGTCCCCTGCACTTCGATGATGCGGCCATCTTCGGTCATCACCACGTTCATGTCAGTTTCTGCGGCGGAATCTTCAACGTATTCCAGATCGCACAGCGCTTCACCAGCAACGATACCGACGGAAACCGCCGCAACCATGCCTTTCATCGGGTTGGTTTTAAGTTTGCCGGCAGCAACCAGTTTGTTCAGGGCATCAGCCAGCGCTACACAGGCACCGGTAATGGATGCGGTACGCGTGCCGCCATCAGCCTGGATGACGTCGCAGTCCAGCGTAATGGTGAATTCACCCAACGTTTTCAGGTCAACGGCAGCGCGCAGGGCACGAGCGATCAGACGCTGAATTTCCATGGTACGGCCACCCTGCTTACCTTTCGCGGCTTCGCGGGCGTTGCGGGTGTGGGTGGAACGCGGCAGCATGCCGTATTCGGCGGTGATCCAGCCCTGGCCCTGTCCTTTCAGAAAACGCGGGACGCCTTCGTCAATGGATGCAGTGCAAAGCACTTTGGTATCACCGAATTCGACCAGCACAGAGCCTTCAGCGTGTTTGGTGTAGTTACGGGTCAGGGTTACGGGACGCACCTGATGAGCGCTACGGCCTGCTGGACGCATGATGATATCTCCGGCTTAAAACGAATGTGGCTGCGCATTATACACAAAATCATTTAGGTTGCATCGCGGCGGCAACTGAGCGAATCCCCAGGAGCTTACATCAGTAAGTGACTGGGGTGAGCGAAGGTAGCCAACAAAGAAGCAGCCTAAAGGATGACGTGTATATACGGATTAAACGCGCTTATTCCTATCATGAGAAAGCCCCGCTAGCTATAATCCCCCCATCTCTCCTTTAAAAACAGGAACGTCTATGATCCGCAGTATGACCGCCTACGCCCGTCGTGAAATCAAAGGTGAATGGGGCAGTGCCGCGTGGGAGTTGCGCTCGGTAAACCAGCGTTATCTCGAAACTTACTTCCGCATGCCGGAACAGTTCCGTAGCCTGGAGCCGGTTGTGCGTGAGCGTATCCGTGCCCGTCTGACGCGTGGCAAGGTCGAATGCACCCTGCGTTTCGAACAAGATCCGAGCGCGACCGGCGAGCTCATTCTCAACGAAAAGTTGGCGAAACAGCTGGTCACTGCGGCCAACTGGGTCAAAATGCAGAGCGACGAGGGCGAAGTTAACCCGGTTGATATTCTGCGTTGGCCGGGGGTAATGGCCGCTCAGGAGCAAGATCTTGATGCTATCACCGCTGAAATCCTCTCTGCCCTTGATGGCGCACTGGATGACTTCATCGTTGCCCGTGAAACTGAAGGCACCGCGCTGAAAGCACTCATTGAACAGCGTCTTGACGGCGTCAGCGCCGAAGTTGTCAAAGTCCGTGCGCATATGCCTGAAATTCTCCAGTGGCAGCGCGAGCGTCTGGTCTCGAAGCTTGAAGATGCGCAGGTGCAGCTTGAGAACAATCGCCTCGAGCAGGAATTGGTCATGATGGCTCAGCGTATTGACGTCGCTGAAGAGCTTGATCGCCTCGAAGCCCATGTGAAAGAAACCTGGAACATCCTTAAAAAGAAAGAGGCTGTGGGACGTCGCCTCGACTTTATGATGCAGGAGTTCAACCGTGAATCGAACACGCTGGCGTCTAAGTCCATTAATAGTGAAGTCACCACCTCCGCCATCGAGCTGAAAGTGCTGATTGAACAGATGCGTGAGCAGATTCAGAATATTGAGTAAGCGAACAGGCCCGGTTCACGCCGGGCTTTTCACCCCCCGGACTTCAACGCGCGTTAAACAGCATACTTTTACTAATCCATAAAAAAAGCAATATCGCCATAGACTGGCCTATAGCTGTCATTTCAAATAACAAAAACTAATCCTTTTTAGTTTGCCTTAGAAAATCTAAATCGTGATCAACCGCACAAATCGCTAATCTGCCGCTCTGACTTGCGAGGGCAATTATGCTGCTACATATTCTTTATCTCATCGGGATCACTGCGGAAGCGATGACGGGCGCGCTGGCGGCCGGACGTCGCCGGATGGATACCTTTGGCGTCATCATCATTGCCACTGCCACGGCGCTCGGCGGCGGTTCGGTGCGCGATATCCTGCTCGGCCACTACCCTCTGGGTTGGGTTAAACACCCGGAATACGTGATTATTGTTGCCATCGCCGCGGTGCTGACAACCATCGTTGCCCCCGTGATGCCGCATCTGCGTCGTCTGTTCCTCGTGCTGGATGCGCTTGGCCTGGTGGTGTTCTCCATCATCGGCGCTCAGATTGCGCTGGATATGGGAGAAGGCCCGGTAATCGCCTGTATCGCAGCCGTGGTAACGGGCGTCTTTGGCGGCGTGTTACGCGACATGTTCTGTAAGCGCATCCCGCTGGTGTTCCAGAAAGAGCTGTACGCTGGGGTCTCGTTTGCTTCTGCGGTGCTGTACATCGCCCTGCAGAACTATGTCAGCAACCACGATGTGGTGGTGATTGCCACGCTGTTATTCGGCTTTACCATGCGCATGCTGGCGCTCCGTCTAAAACTGGGCCTGCCGGTATTTCATTACAAACACAACGCGCATTAACCTCTGCCGGCAGCACAGCAAATATTCATATCGATTTCGAATAGTTCATACTTGAAAGCACTTATCGGACACACATGAGAATGGAAAATTCGTATACAATAGCGGTATTATTTTAAGATCAATTTACATTAAGTCTCTCATGTCATTCATCAGTGCATCGCTACCGATTATTAAAAAGAATTTGAGCCAATATTTTATTTTGGCCTTTCTTTTTTCCATGCTCATCCAGATCTGGCCTGCCGTCTTCACACAGCCGTTAAGGTTTGTAATCCGTATTGCGATTTGTAACGCACTGTTGCTGCTATCAGCCGCGGCAATTTATCGTTATTTGTTGGGGAAGATAGCGTCGGTGCTACTCACGGCGGCGTTGACGCTCAACTTTGCGATTTCATTCTGTACCTGGCGAATTTACCAAAGCGAGTTTAGCAGCGTATTCGCCATGAGTATTTTGACGACCCACATGAGTGAAATCAGCAGTATGTCGGGGCTCTTTACCTATTACTTCCCGATAATTGCGCTCTATTTCACCATTACGATGCTGGCAATCCACTACCTGGCAGGTAATACCTCAACCACATTTAAGCATGGTGGTGTCTGTCTGTTAGTCGTGTTTTTTGCCTGGTATACCTCAGCAAACTGGTTGAAACAGCGCAAAGATTTGGAAGTTTACTACCCACTTTCTTCGCGAATTCTGACTAATACGCCATTCTACGTGGCATCAGAATTCATTATTGCAGTTCGTGATAACAAACTGGCAGAACATATCTATAAGAACGATGTTCAATATCCCGCAGTAAGCGTGAGCGATACTGGAATCGAAAACTTTGTTGTGATCGTCGGGGAATCGGCACGCCGCAGCAATATGCAACTCTACGGTTTTGGCCTGGATACTACACCCGTCGAATCAGCATTTAGCAACAATGCCCTGGTCTTTGAGCATGCAATTGCGCCAGCATCAGCGACTGTGCTCGCCGTTCCAATGATTCTCAGCAAAGCCGATGCTGACCATTTTACTGTCAACGATCTGGCCGATAATGTGATTCGAGTCGCCAACAAGGCTGGCTTCCATACTGAATGGATAAGCGCACAGGGCAACTCTGGGAAAAGTAATAACTACGTAGTGGCAATTGCCTCCCTCAGCCAAAAAGCGCAATGGGTAGACACCAGCTATGACGAAGAACTGTTGCCTGAACTGGATAAAGCCCTGACCGTTGCTGGTCGCAAACTGATCGTTTTGCACATTAATGGTAGCCATGAAATGGCCTGCATCCGCTACCCAGCCTCTGCTGATTATTATCATACTGATGATAAATATGAGGATTGTTATAACAATGCAATCCGTTATACCGACCACGTTATTGGTGAAGTGACTAAGCGTCTCGGTAACAGCGCCTCTGCTCTGCTCTATTTCTCCGATCATGGCTTAGAGAAAAACCCGCAACTCGAATCGCATTATATGCACGGCTCTCGCAACCCAAGCAAAGAGGCTTACGATGTTCCCCAGTTTATCTGGTACAGCCCTGCAGCTCTCGCCAGCAAACCGCGTCGACTTGGCAAAGTAGAGGAGCGTTACTCCACCGCCAACAATTATGAGCTGATACTAAGCCTGATGGGCATCTCAACAGGGATACCTCATTGCAAATCGCCTCTTGAGCCATGCTATCAGCCAGAAACATCATTCTCGGTTATGGACGGTGGTCGGCATATTTTCGAATATGACGATTTGCGTAGCAACTTCAGTTCGCCCGATTTGAATTCACATTACCGAAAAGCGGATAAAGACTCACTTTAAAAGCCCTCAATCCTCTGCACTTTCAGCCACTGAGCCAGGGCGCTCACCTGCGGGTGACCCAGCCAGCGCCTCAGCTGGCTGGCTTTGGTTTTTCCGGTCATAGGCAACGTCTGCCACTCCTCTTCTTTCATCTGTTCAAGCTGCTGCCAGGTACGCCCTGCAAGGCTCGGGAGCGCCTTTTGGTTCAGCGGTAACCCCATCGCCTGTAGCCATTGGACAAAAGGCTGCTGCCTGGCAAAGTCAAATTTGTGCCACACCTGGCGGGCTCTGTCCCTCGAGAACCCCGGCGTTTGCTGGAGCTGTGTTTCACTGAGCGCTAACCAGGAAAAGAGATGCGTGAAGTGGTGAGTCTCATTGAGCTGCCGCCAGAGCGATACCCCCACGCCGTCGAGATGCAATTGCTGACTTACCCACACCAGTCGCGCCAAAAACTGCGGCTGGCACTGTTCTGTATTCCAATAGCAGGTTAACGAATCAAAGGTGCCTTGTGGCGGCACTGGCTTGGTCCTGTCGGTTGTTCGCCAGGCCACATCATCAATCCGTGGGATCCCTTGTCCGGCAAGGCTGATGTTCAACCGATCGCCGGGCGCAATATCCCGCTCCTGCCAGCGTTTTAGCGAGCCAACGTTGACCCGCCGAACCTGTTTGTCATCGAGTAAAATGGGCGTCAGATGCGCCACGACGGCTATCTTGCCTGTGCGACCCACGCTGAACTCAATCGATTTCACTTCGGCGATTTGTGTCGCCGGGGGGTATTTCCACGCGATTACCCAGTTGCCCTCTCCGGGCAGCCAATTTCGAGATTCGGGCTCTTTCGCCGCGCGGACCACAACGCCATCGGTGGCAAAAGGCAGCGGCGAGGTAAACCAGTGCTGGCGAAGCGTAGAGACATCCGCAATCGCCTTTACCGGTCGTGAATAATCAGCGACCAGTGGATACCCGGCTTCGCTTAGCAACCTCAGCCGTTCAGACATTTGCGCCGGGCCATCTGGCCAGGCCCAGATAAATACAGATAATTCATCGAGCAAGGTTGAACCCGATTTACGCAACATAGCCCCGGACACTTTAGACCGGGCATTCATGCCCCCCATTTGCTGCTGAATATGCCCTTCTTGCCGAAGGAACAGTTCCCCTTGCAGAACGCTGTCTGCAAGGCGGCCTTGCACCGTTTTGGGAATAGCGGGGATTTGAAGCACTTTACGGGTCCAGTCTTCACCCGCACGGCCATTTCCCCGGCTGACAGCCTGCACGAGTGCGCCCTTGCGATACACCAATGTTATCGCCACTCCGTCGACTTTGGGCTGAACCCACAGATCTGTCTTGTCATGCATCCACTGAGAGACTGCCAAACTGTCCTTCAACTTTTTGACGCCTGTATGCGCCACCGGATGCGTAAGAACTCCTTTAATATCCGGCAGCGCAGGCTCCTCAGCGGGGTTGCCAAAACAGCGCCGCCACTGCCGTAACTCCGCGCTAAGCTGATCGAATTTGTCATCGCTTATCCCGCTGCCACCGAACTGCCAATAAGCGTCATTCCATTCGTCTATCTGGCGTTGCAGACGATCAATTTCCTGTATCGCTCTGGCATCCGACCACGCCGGACAAACGGCTTGCGTACTCAACGTAAACATTGTCAGCAGCACCGCTAAAATCCCTCTTATCCCTGTCATTCTTTGTCCCCTGCTCGTTTTCAAAAGGTTGTAGCGCGAGCAAAAACCGATGGCGAGACAGGATTTTCGATGTTGCGTGCATGCTTCAGAGGAATTTGTGTTGTTGCTGCAACAGACAGAAAAATCAGGAAAGGCGTGTGCAAAAGGGAAGAAACTGACGTAAAAAGTGTGACAAAGGCTACGTCACGCAGCGGCGACGTGTATAATAGGCTCGTATGTAGACTTTCTTTCGACTCACATACACAAGACTCTCATGGCTCAAGGCACGCTTTATATTGTTTCTGCCCCTAGTGGCGCGGGTAAATCCAGCCTGATTCAGGCATTACTGAAAACCCAACCGTTATACGACACCCAGGTTTCTGTTTCACACACCACGCGCGCGCCGCGTCCGGGTGAAGTTCACGGTGAGCATTATTTCTTTGTCGATCACGCCGATTTTAAAACGATGATCGGCCGGGACGCGTTTCTTGAGCACGCCGAAGTGTTTGGAAATTATTACGGTACGTCGCGTGAAACCATCGAGCAGGTTCTGAAAACCGGCGTAGATGTGTTTCTTGATATCGACTGGCAGGGCGCGCAGCAAATCCGCAAAGCCATGCCCGAATCACGCAGTATCTTTATTCTGCCACCGTCTAAAGACGAACTTGACCGCCGACTGCGCGGCCGTGGCCAGGATAGCGAAGAAGTTATCGCCAAACGTATGGCGCAGGCTGTAGCGGAAATGAGCCACTACGCCGAATACAACTATCTGATTGTGAACGATGATTTTGATACCGCCCTGGGCGATTTGAAAACCATCATTCGCGCTGAGCGTCTGCGCATGAGCCGTCAAAAGCAACGCCATGACGCTTTAATCAGCAAATTATTGGCAGACTGAACCCACATTCAGTATCATGCCCAGTCATTTCGTCATCTGTGGAGCTTTGAAATATGGCACGCGTAACTGTTCAGGACGCTGTAGAGAAAATTGGTAACCGTTTTGACCTGGTGCTGGTCGCCGCGCGTCGCGCTCGTCAGATGCAGGTAGGCGGTAAAGATCCGCTGGTACCAGAAGAGAACGACAAAACCACCGTAATCGCGCTGCGCGAAATCGAAGAAGGTCTGATCAACAACCAGATCCTCGACGTTCGTGATCGTCAGGAACAGCAAGAGCAGGAAGCCGCAGAACTGCAGGCCGTTACCGCCATTGCTGAAGGTCGTCGTTAATTAACCCTGCGGGTCGCCCTTGTATCTGTTTGAGAGCCTGAATCAGCTGATTCAAACTTACCTGCCAGAAGACCAGATTAAGCGTCTTCAGCAGGCTTATCTCGTTGCACGTGATGCTCACGAGGGACAGACACGTTCAAGCGGTGAACCCTATATCACGCACCCGGTAGCCGTTGCCTGCATTCTGGCCGAGATGAAACTCGACTATGAAACGCTGATGGCAGCCCTACTGCATGACGTGATTGAAGATACCCCCGCCACCTACCAGGATATGGAACAGCTGTTTGGCAAAAGCGTTGCTGAACTGGTAGAAGGGGTGTCCAAGCTTGATAAGCTTAAGTTCCGCGATAAGAAAGAGGCGCAGGCCGAAAACTTTCGCAAGATGATTATGGCGATGGTGCAGGATATCCGCGTCATTCTCATCAAACTTGCCGACCGTACCCACAATATGCGCACCCTGGGCTCTCTTCGCCCGGACAAACGCCGCCGCATTGCCCGCGAAACGTTGGAAATCTACAGCCCGCTGGCGCACCGTTTAGGTATTCATCACATTAAAACCGAGCTCGAAGAGCTGGGCTTTGAAGCGCTGTATCCTAACCGCTACCGCGTTATCAAAGAGGTAGTGAAAGCGGCACGTGGCAACCGTAAAGAGATGATTCAGAAGATCCTTTCTGAAATCGATGGACGGTTACAGGAAGCGGGAATTCCGTGTCGCGTCAGCGGCCGTGAAAAGCATCTCTACTCCATCTACTGCAAAATGGTGCTCAAAGAGCAGCGTTTTCACTCGATTATGGATATCTACGCCTTCCGCGTGATCGTCCATGATTTCGACACCTGCTACCGCGTGCTGGGCCAGATGCACAGCCTGTACAAGCCGCGTCCTGGCCGGGTGAAAGACTACATCGCTATTCCAAAAGCCAACGGATATCAATCGTTGCATACCTCAATGATTGGCCCGCACGGCGTGCCGGTTGAGGTGCAGATTCGTACCGAGGACATGGACGTGATGGCAGAGATGGGTGTCGCCGCACACTGGGCGTACAAAGAGAATGGCGAAAGCAGTACCACCGCACAAATCCGCGCCCAGCGCTGGATGCAAAGCCTGCTCGAACTGCAGCAGAGTGCCGGTAGCTCGTTTGAATTTATCGAGAGCGTAAAATCTGATCTCTTCCCGGATGAGATTTATGTTTTCACCCCGGAAGGCCGCATCGTCGAGCTTCCAGCCGGTGCGACGCCGGTCGATTTCGCCTACGCGGTCCATACCGATATCGGTCATGCCTGCGTCGGTGCCCGCGTCGACAGACAGCCTTATCCGCTGTCGCAGCCACTCACCAGCGGGCAAACGGTCGAAATTATTACTGCGCCTGGCGCACGCCCGAATGCCGCGTGGCTGAACTTTGTGGTCAGCTCAAAAGCGCGCGCCAGAATCCGTCAGCTGCTGAAAAACCTGAAGCGCGATGACTCCGTCAGTCTCGGCCGTCGTCTGCTCAACCATGCGCTCGGCGGCAGCCGCAAGCTCGCCGAAATTCCGCAGGAAAATATCCACCGCGAATTAGTCCGCATGAAACTCGCCACGCTTGACGATCTGCTGGCCGAAATCGGTCTGGGTAACGCCATGAGCGTGGTGGTCGCGAAGAACTTACAGCAAGGCGAAGCGGGTGCAGCGCAGCAGCCAACGCCGTCGGGTCATGGTCATCTGCCGATTAAAGGCGCCGATGGCGTACTGATAACCTTCGCAAAATGCTGCCGTCCAATTCCAGGCGATCCGATCATCGCCCACGTCAGCCCGGGCAAAGGGCTGGTTATCCACCACGAGTCGTGCCGAAATATTCGCGGTTACCAGAAAGAGCCGGAAAAATTCATGGCCGTGGAGTGGGATAAAGAGACCGAACAGGAATTTATCACCGAAATTAAGGTGGATATGTTCAACCATCAGGGTGCGCTGGCGAACCTTACCGCCGCGATCAACACCGCCTCGTCCAATATTCAGAGCCTGAATACGGAAGAGAAAGATGGTCGCGTTTACAGCGCCTTCATTCGTCTGACGGCACGCGATCGCGTCCATCTGGCCAACATCATGCGCAAAATTCGCGTTATGCCGGATGTGATTAAAGTTACCCGCAACAGAAACTAGTGTTAAACACAAATCATTCGAATTGCATCAAGGCGGCAAGCGAATGAATCCCCGCGAGCGTACAGAATTACGTGACTGGGGTGAGTGGGCGCAGGCAACGCCGAGGCAATTTGAAGGATGAAGTGTTTATGAATTCAGAGCGTTACGCGCGTATCTGCGAGATGCTCGCCAGGCGTCAGCCTGATCTGACCGTCTGTATGGAGCAAGTCCACAAACCCCATAATGTCTCGGCAATCATTCGCACTGCCGATGCCGTTGGCGTGCACGAAGTTCACGCCGTCTGGCCAGGGCAACGCATGCGCACCATGGTTTCCAGCGCCGCAGGCAGCAACAGTTGGGTGCAGGTCAAAACCCACCCGACCATTAGCGATGCCGTCGCCACGCTGAAAGGCCGTGGCATGCAAATCCTGGCAACTCATCTCTCTGATAAAGCGGTCGATTTTCGCGAAATAGACTACACGCGACCAACCTGTGTTTTGATGGGTCAGGAAAAAACCGGTATTACTCAGGAAGCGTTAGACCTCGCCGACCAGGACATCATTATCCCAATGACCGGCATGGTGCAGTCGCTGAACGTTTCGGTCGCCTCAGCCCTTATTCTCTATGAAGCCCAGCGCCAGCGGCAAAATGCAGGCATGTACCTGCGCGAAAACAGTATGTTGCCGCAAGAAGAACAGCAGCGCCTGTTGTTCGAAGGCGGTTATCCGGTGCTGGCACACGTCTCCAGGCGTAAAAATCTGCCTTACCCACACGTCAACGAGCGTGGGGAAATCGAGGCTGATGCGCAGTGGTGGTCTATCATGCAGACGGCGAAATAAGCCATGGGAGGCCGTCTGCTGGATGCCGTCCCGCTGAGTGCACTCACTGGCGTTGGTGCCGCGCAGACAAGCAAACTGGCCAAAATCGGCCTGCACAACGTGCAGGATTTGCTCCTGCACTTACCGCTGCGTTACGAAGACAGAACCCAACTTTATCCTATCAATGACCTGTTGCCTGGCATCTACGCCACGGTTGAAGGCGAAGTTCTCAACAGCAATATCACTTTCGGCGGTCGCCGAATGATGACCTGCCAGATAAGCGACGGCACCGGCATCCTCACCATGCGCTTTTTCAATTTCAACGCGGCGATGAAAAACAGTCTCGCCACGGGCCGCCGCGTACTGGCCTACGGTGAAGCAAAGCGTGGGAAATACGGCGCAGAGATGATCCACCCGGAATACCGCGTGCAGGGTGATATGAGCGAGCCGGAGCTGCAGGAAACGCTAACGCCGGTCTATCCAACCACCGAAGGCGTGCGCCAGGCTACGTTGCGTAAGCTGACCGATCAGGCGCTGGATTTACTTGATACCTGCGCCATCGCGGAACTGCTACCGCCTGAACTGGCGCAGGGTTTGATGAGTCTGCCGGAAGCATTGCGCACCCTGCACCGTCCACCGCCGTCGTTGCAATTGACTGATTTAGAAAGCGGCCAGCATCCGGCACAGCGCCGTCTGATTATGGAAGAGCTGCTGGCGCATAACCTGAGCATGCTCGCACTTCGTGCGGGAGCCCAGCGTTATCACGCCGAGCCGCTGGGCCCGAAAGACGATCTGAAAAATGGTCTTCTGGCCGCACTGCCATTTAAGCCAACCGGGGCTCAGGCTCGCGTGGTGGCTGAAATCGAAAAAGATTTAGCCCAGGATATCCCGATGATGCGCCTCGTTCAGGGTGACGTCGGTTCCGGGAAAACGCTGGTTGCCGCCCTCGCTGCGTTAAGGGCGATCGCCAATGGCAAACAGGTCGGGCTGATGGCGCCGACGGAACTGTTAGCCGAGCAGCACGCCACCAACTTCCGTAACTGGTTTGCACCGTTGGGTATCGAAGTGGGCTGGCTGGCGGGCAAGCAAAAGGGCAAAGCACGCCAGGCGCAACAGGAAGCAATTGCCAGCGGTCAGGTACAAATGGTGGTCGGCACCCATGCCATTTTCCAGGAACAGGTTCAGTTTAACGGTCTGGCACTGGTTATTATCGACGAACAGCACCGCTTCGGCGTTCATCAGCGTCTGGCGCTGTGGGAAAAAGGCCAGCAGCAGGGTTTCCATCCACATCAGCTGATCATGACCGCCACGCCTATCCCCCGTACCCTGGCGATGACCGCGTATGCCGATCTCGACACGTCGGTTATCGACGAAATGCCGCCGGGTCGTACGCCCGTCACAACGGTCGCCATTGGTGATACCCGTCGCCACGAAATTATCGAACGCGTCCGCAATGCCTGTATGCAGGAAGGCCGTCAGGCTTATTGGGTCTGCACGCTGATTGAAGAGTCTGATTTGCTGGAAGCGCAGGCGGCAGAAGCCACCTGGGAAGAGCTGAAAATTGCACTGCCAGAGCTAAATATTGGTCTCGTCCACGGACGCATGAAGCCAGCTGAAAAGCAGGCGGTGATGCAGGCTTTCAAGCAGGGCGAGCTGCAATTGCTTATTGCCACCACGGTGATTGAAGTCGGGGTGGACGTGCCAAACGCCAGCCTGATGATTATCGAAAACCCGGAGCGTCTGGGCCTGGCGCAGCTGCACCAGCTGCGTGGCCGTGTGGGACGCGGAGCGGTCGCCTCTCACTGTGTACTACTCTATAAAGCACCGCTGTCGAAAACGGCGCAGAAACGCCTGCAGGTATTACGCGACAGCAACGACGGCTTTGTGATTGCACAAAAAGATCTCGAAATTCGCGGCCCGGGCGAGATGCTCGGCACCCGTCAGACCGGTGCAGCTGAATTCAAAGTCGCCGATTTACTGCGCGATCAGGCGATGATCCCGGACGTTCAACGCATCGCCCGTCATATTCATGACAAATACCCGCAGCAGGCGCTGGCGTTAATTGAGCGCTGGATGCCGGAAACCGAACGTTATTCCAACGCGTAGCCTTTTGGGCTGCGCGCCATTCTTAGCTTCCAAAACGAGTATGTTATGAGACGAGAACTTGCCATCGAATTTTCGCGTGTAACCGAGGCCGCCGCGCTTGCCGGTTACAAATGGCTGGGTCGCGGTGATAAAAATATCGCCGACGGCGCCGCCGTGAATGCCATGCGCATCATGCTCAACAAGGTCAATATCGACGGCACCATCGTGATTGGTGAAGGCGAAATTGACGAAGCCCCGATGTTGTTTATCGGCGAGCAGGTCGGCACTGGCAACGGTGATGCGGTCGATATCGCCGTGGACCCAATTGAAGGCACCCGCATGACCGCGATGGGTCAGGCGAATGCCCTGGCCGTGCTGGCCGTAGGCGATAAAGGCTGTTTCCTGAACGCTCCAGATATGTACATGGAAAAATTGATCGTCGGCCCTGGCGCAAAAGGCGCTATCGACCTCAATCTGCCGCTCGAAGAGAATTTGCGCAATGTAGCGAAGGCGCTCGATAAGCCGCTGTCTGAGCTAACCGTTACCATTCTTGCCAAACCGCGCCACGATCAAGTGATTGTCGATATGCAAAAGCTCGGCGTGCGCGTTTTTGCCATTCCTGATGGCGACGTTGCGGCCTCCATTCTGACCTGCATGCCTGACAGCGAAGTTGATGTGCTGTACGGGATTGGCGGCGCGCCGGAAGGCGTGGTGTCTGCCGCGGTTATCCGCGCGCTGGACGGCGATATGCACGGCCGCCTGCTGGCACGTCATGACGTTAAAGGCGACTCGCCGGAAAACCGTCGCATTGGCGAAAACGAACTCGAGCGCTGTGCAGCAATGGGTATCGAAGCCGGGAAAGTGTTGCGCCTCGACGAAATGGCCCGCAGCGACAACGTTATTTTCTCCGCCACCGGCATCACTAAAGGCGACCTGCTGGACGGCATTACCCGCAAGGGCAATATCGCCACCACCGAAACGCTGATGATCCGTGGTAAATCGCGTACCATCCGCCGCATTCAGTCGATTCACTATCTCGACCGCAAAGATCCGGAAATCCAGCTACACATCCTCTGATTTATTTGATCAATAGAGCTTTCCAGCCTTTCGGGGCTGGAAATCTTTCCTCCTGGTAGCGAAGATAGGACTATCAACGTAGCGAGGAGAAGATAATGGCGGATTGGGTCACAGGTAAAGTTACCAAAGTCGAGAACTGGACAGACGCACTGTTCAGCCTCACCGTTCATGCCCCCGTTCACCCCTTCACGGCCGGACAATTCACCAAGCTTGGGCTGGAAATTGACGGCGAGCGCGTCCAGCGCGCCTATTCCTACGTCAATGCGCCCAATAATCCTGACCTCGAGTTTTATCTGGTGACGGTGCCAGAGGGCAAACTCAGCCCGCGTCTGGCGGCGCTCAAACCCGGTGATGAAGTCCAATTGGTCAGCGAAGCGGCTGGTTTCTTTGTGCTGGATGAAGTGCCGGACTGCGACACGCTGTGGATGCTGGCGACCGGCACGGCGCTCGGCCCGTATCTGTCGATTCTGCAGGAAGGGAAAAATCTGGAGCGTTTTAACAACTTCGTGTTGGTGCACGCAGTACGTTATGCCCATGATTTAAGCTATTTACCATTGATGCTGGAACTGCAAAAACAGTACCAAGGGAAACTGCGCATCCAAACCGTGGTGAGCCGCGAGGAAGTGTCAGGCTCGTTAACCGGACGCGTACCGGCGCTTATCGAAAGTGGAGCGCTGGAAGAGGCTGTGGGCCTGACGATGACCACCGAAAACAGCCATGTAATGTTGTGCGGAAACCCGCAGATGGTGCGTGATACCCAGCAGTTGCTGAAAGATTCCCGGCAGATGACCAAACATTTGCGTCGCCGACCGGGCCATATGACGGCCGAACACTACTGGTGATCAGCGGTATTTAACAGCAATCGTTTCTTTTCCGAACTTATTTTCGCCCTGGGTTCCAACGAACGCGCCCAGGTCGATAAGCATCATCACCATAATCAGGGTCGGAATAAAGCGGCCCACGCCCCACTGCCAGACGCCAGGCAGCACCGCCCAGTTACCGGCGAGAAGCATCCACGCGAGGATCATCAACAGCGCCCAGATGCCTGATTTACCCCGGTCGTGCAGGCGTTTAACGGTCACTGCTGCCGTCGGCCAGAGCAGGCACACCAGCGCAAACGCGGCGGTTTGCAAATTCAGTAAACCACTGCCTGCGAGGGTGAACAGCACAATCATCGCCAGCACCCAAATACCTATCCAGATCCAAAAATCACGGCGACCAATACGCCCATTAATCGAAAATAACCACTGCTGTAGGGTCATGTAAAATTCCTTATCATCGTAATGCCGCGTAGTTTACCCTGAAGTGGTCTCTTTTTGACAAGCGGGGCGGTTTACCGTTTTAATCATCCCCAGGAAAAAATCTTAGGTGGTGTACATGACGAAATGGCTGACTTTGTGTTTGATTGGGCTTACAGCGTTGGCTGTCGGCCAAAACGCGTTGTCGGCTGAAACGGGAGAATCCACCACAGCGCCTTACCTGCTCTCGGGTTCACCGACGTTTGATCTGTCCATTAGCCAGTTTCGCGAGAAGTTTAACGCGGATAATCCGTCACTGACGCTAAACGAATTCCACTCGATTACGACCAGTCGCGATCAGCTGAGCCTCACCCGTGCCGCCAGCAAAATTAATGAAAATTTGTACGCCTCCACGGCTCTTGAGCGCGGCACACTGAAGATTAAATCGATGCAGATAACCTGGCTACCGATTCAGGGGCCGGAACAAAAAGCAGCCAAAGAGAAAGCGCTGGAATATATGGGGGCGGTTTTACGCGTCTTCACTCCGGCGATGACCAAAGCGCAAAGTCTGCAAAAACTGCAAAAACTCCTTTCCGCCGGAAAGAACAAACGCTACTACACCAGCAGTGAAGGTGCGCTTCGCTATGTGGTCGCAGATAACGGCGAAAAGGGGCTGACCTTCGCTGTTGAACCGATTAAGCTCGCCCTGGCTGAGACGCTCGAAAGCAACAATAAATGACAAAAAGCAAAGCCTTTCCAGCGCCGAATCTCTATACTGTTTCACAGACCATGCTGCCCTGAGGGGTGGCCATCTTCCTTAATTCGCTTAAGTAGCGTGGAGAATTCAAATGCGACATCCTTTAGTGATGGGTAACTGGAAACTGAACGGCAGCCGCCACATGGTAAACGAACTGGTTGCTAACCTGCGTACAGAGCTGAGTGGCGTAACCGGTTGTGGCGTTGCTATCGCGCCACCGGAAATGTACCTCGATCTGGCAAACCGCGCCGCTGGCGGTAGCCACATCGTCCTGGGTGCGCAGAACGTTGACCTGAACCTGTCCGGCGCATTCACCGGTGAAACCTCTGCGGAAATGCTGAAAGATATCGGTGCAAAATACATCATCATCGGTCACTCTGAGCGTCGTACTTACCACAAAGAATCTGACGAACTGATCGCCAAGAAATTCGCCGTGCTGAAAGAGCAGGGTCTGGTACCGGTTCTGTGCATCGGTGAAACCGAAGCAGAAAACGAAGCGGGCAAGACTGAAGAAGTTTGTGCACGTCAGATCGACGCGGTCCTGAAAACTCAGGGCGCAGCAGCATTCGAAGGCGTGGTTATCGCTTACGAACCAGTATGGGCAATCGGTACTGGCAAATCTGCAACTCCTGCGCAGGCTCAGGCAGTTCACAAATTCATCCGTGATCACATTGCTAAAGCTGACGCGAAAGTGGCTGAGCAAGTTATCATTCAGTACGGCGGTTCCGTAAACGCATCTAACGCTGCTGAACTGTTCACCCAGCCGGACATCGACGGCGCGCTGGTTGGCGGTGCATCTCTGAAAGCTGACGCTTTCGCAGTTATCGTTAAAGCAGCTGAAGCCGCTAAAAAAGCGTAATTCTTCACGCTAACGAATCAGGCCCGGTCGCGTTACGCCACCGGGCTTTTTTATTGCTTGCTGAGCAGCAAGTACCACTGATAATCCAGCGCCAGAAATGGTGGGCTTATTTCAGGATTTCGCAGCGATGATCCTGGATCTCCTCGGCAGATGCGCGGTTCAGCGTGAGCACATCGCGCTCGGTCGCCAGCAGCACAAACGTGCCGTCACTCTGCTGCACCATCGCCAGTGCGAAGCGGCCCATATGGTCGCGCGCTTGTGGAACTTCGTCCGCCAGCATCAGGAACGGGCTTTTCTGCACCAGCTCATTCTCGGTCACGCGGCGGGCCAGATACTGATGATTGCGCAATCCGCCCGGCAGCGGCAGCCAGCGAGTACCTACCGACTCCATGCTGTTATTCAGCTGCTCGCGCACATCAGGTCGCAGGCAGGAGATATGGATATGAAAATGATTCTGCGTGCGCCCGGTACGCGAGTTTATGGTCAGCGACACGGCGGAATCCGGCACCGGCGAACCGTGGCGGGCGCTCATTACCTGACGGTTTTGCCAGGCCTGCCAGAAAAAGTTGGGGGTGTGAGGATTCAGCAACAGCGGACTTTCGGTGCCGTTGATCCGGTACGTCGGCATCAACAGATACTGCAACGGGCCGTTGCGGTCCTTGAATAACACATAGCCGCCCTTCAGGTCCACCGAAGCGCACGGGGCCGGAGACTGGCTCTCCTGTTGATGAGGCACGCACTGGTCGATAACGAAATGGCGTAAGGCATCCGGATTGCCGGCATGCAGCCAGTACCAGCCGCCTGCGGCCGCTCCGCCCACCACAATAACCAGCGTCAGAATCAGATATTTGATGCGCTTCATTTTTCGGTCCCTGTAAAAGCTCTGAAGCGAAAGGGTAGCGCAAAAAGATGACCAAAGAAAAACGGCCCCGCAGGGCCGTCATGTTTATCATCGTTAACGCTGACTGATTTGGTCAAACGTCCCGCCGTTGGAGAAGTGATCCTTCTGCGCTTTTGCCCAACCTCCAAACTCCTGGTCGATGGTAAACAGCTTCAGTTTCGGGAATTCGGCTTCGTATTTTTTCGCCACTGCCGGGTCACGCGGACGGTAGTAGTTTTTCGCCACAATATCCTGACCTTCCGGAGAATACAGGTACTTCAGATACGCTTCGGCAACCGGACGCGTTCCTTTCTTATCCACCACTTTATCGACCACGGAGACGGTCGGCTCAGCCAGGATAGACTCACTCGGGGTAACAATTTCGAACTTATCTTTGCCCAGTTCGTTGGTCGCCAGCAGCGCTTCGTTTTCCCAGGCAATCAGCACGTCGCCGATCCCGCGTTCAACGAAGGTGTTGGTCGAGCCACGCGCGCCGGAATCCAGCACTTCCACGTTCTTATACAGCGCTTTTACGAAGTCCTGCGCTTTGGCCTGGTCGTTGTTGTTGTGATGCAGAGCGTAGCCCCACGCCGCCAGATAGTTCCAGCGCGCGCCGCCGGAGCTTTTCGGGTTCGGCGTAATCACCGACAGGCCCGGCTTCACCAGGTCATTCCAGTCGTGAATTTGTTTCGGGTTGCCTTTGCGCACCAGGAACACGATGGTCGAGGTGTACGGCGCAGAGTTGTCTGGCAGGCGTTTGATCCAATTTTTGTCGATACGACCGCGGGCAGCGATGGCATCCACGTCATAGGCCAGCGCCAGGGTTGCCACATCAGCCTCAATGCCGTTGATAATTGAGGTCGCCTGCTTACCGGAACCGCCATGCGACTGACGAATCACCACGTTGTCGCCGGTTTGTTTTTTCCAGTAAGCGCTGAATGCTTTGTTGTAGTTGTCGTAAAGCTCGCGTGTTGGATCGTACGATACGTTCAGAAGCTGAATGTCTTTTGCCAGAACGCCAGCAGATGCCAGCAGAAGCGTTAACCCGAGGCCTAATTTGTTCATCGACCGCTCTCATTTGTGGTGGTGTGATGAGCGTAGCCTGCCAGAAACAGAACCGATGATTAAAGAATAAAAAAAGATTTGCTATAACTTTATGAAATAAGTCATTTACAGACCCATTGCCTGAGACAGGGTTATCATCATCATTTAGGCAAATAACTGCTTCTTAAAACCTCCAAAATGAGAGTGATACTTAACCCAAAAATTCCAATATTTATTACCCCGATGATGGTGAAATAATAAAGAGGTATTCTGTAAGTCCTCGACAATCTCTTAAAGGTTTTCTAACGATATTATTCAGTTGAGCCCCCCTCCTTTTCAGGGTTAACATTGAAACGGAGAATGCATTCATCATATCAATATAATTTTTAAATGCATTTGATACCGTTATCCACACAGAAAATAATTATTTAATTACGCTCGCCGAAGTTATTTTCGGAGTGTGAATGTTCATAAAAAATGAACGGATAAAACCTTCATTACTTATTATTATAGAGCCAAATGAATAATTCATGGTTTAACGTCTTTGCCCTGGCACTACTTGTTACATTACTTACCAGCTGCGCGCTTTCTCCCGGACAGAATCTCAACCTCTCGAACAAAGCGCGAGTTACGGTGGTAAATGATGACAATGACATCAATAAGATGGTCAGCGTAATGCCTTTAACACCGCAGGTCATTGACCGGATGCGCTCCCCTCTCGTTTCCTCACGACCCAATCCAGAACTCGAAGCACTTATCCATCAGTATGAATATCGCATCGGTCCGGGTGATGTCCTGATGGTCACCGTGTGGGATCATCCGGAACTCACCACTCCAGCTGGCCAGTATCGTAGTGGCAGTGATACGGGGAACTGGGTCAAATCTGACGGCACCATTTTCTATCCTTATATCGGCAAAGTGCGGGTCGCAGGAAAGACGCTGGAAGAGGTCCGCACCACCGTCACGCAAGGATTGAATCGCGTTATCGAAAGTTCGCAGGTAGATGTTAGCGTGGCATCGTTTCGCTCGCAGAAAGTCTATATCACTGGAGAAGTAGCAAAATCAGGTCAGCAGGCCATTACCAATGTTCCTCTTACCGTCATGGATGCGATTAATACCGCAGGCGGTTTAACTGCCGATGCCGACTGGCGAAACGTGGTTCTGACACATAATGGTGCGGATATTAAAATTTCGCTTTATGCCCTGATGCAACGCGGGGATCTCACCCAAAACCATCTGCTCTATCCGGGCGATATTCTTTTCGTGCCGCGTAATGATGACCTGAAAGTGTTTGTTATGGGCGAAGTCGCCAAACAGAGCACGCTGAAAATGGATCGCAGCGGCATGACGCTTGCGGAAGCATTAGGTAACGCCAACGGGATTAACCAGAGTATGGCAGATGCGTCAGGGATTTTTGTTATTCGTCAGAAGCCTAAAGAACCCGATGGAAAAATTGCCACGATTTATCAGCTTGATGCAAAAGATGCATCAGCCATGGTGCTCAGTACCGAATTTCAGCTGCAGCCCTACGATATCGTCTATGTCACCACCGCTCCGCTGGTGAGATGGAACCGCGTCGTTTCGCAACTGGTTCCGACAATTAGCGGTGTTCACGATCTCACCGAGACGGTTCGTTACATCAAAACATGGCCCCGCTAATGTGCAATACCATTCTAGTCATTTGCACAGCAAACATTTGCCGCTCTCCCATTGGCGAGCGGCTGTTGCGCCAACGTTTACCGCATAAAACTATTGATTCTGCGGGTACTGCCGCCCTGGCTGGACAGAGCGTGGATTGTGACGCAATGCGCATCGCTGACAGGCACAAATTATCGCTTGAAGGCCATCAAAGTCGACTATTTACCGCAGCGCTGAGCACGCAATATGATCTCATTCTGACGATGGAAAAAGAACATCTCAAACACATCGCCCATATTGCACCAGTAGCCCGCAGTAAAAGCATGCTGCTGGGTTATTGGTTCAATCAAACAGAAATTCCCGACCCGTGGCACCAAAGCGATGAGGCCTTTTATCACGTCTTTCATTTAATTGACCAATCTTGTCAGGCGTGGGTCAGTAAACTCACCCGTTAATTTCAGGTAGCGACGCAATGCCATTTATTAATATAAAAAACGCCTCCCGACCTCAGGGAGATGTCGAGGAAATTAACCTTGTGATGCTGCTGGGCGTACTCCTCGATAATTATAAGCTTATCGTGGCAATAACAGCATTATTCACTCTTGCCGCGATAGGCTATGCCCTGAACCTAAGCCCGATTTATCAGGCAAATGCGCTTATTCAGATTGAACAAAAACAGGGAAATACATTACTCAACAACCTGAGCCAAATGCTGCCGGATAACCAGCCGCAATCTGCACCAGAAATTACGCTGCTGCGTTCACGGATGATCCTCGGTAAAACTGTCGACGCACTGGCTCTCCAGACGGTAATTCAACCCCGCTATCTCCCTTTAATCGGTCGTCCGGTCGCCAGCCTGAGAGGGCAAAGACCAGGCAAGATAGGGATAGCGCAGCTGGTTCTCCCACTCAACAGCGACGAAAGTACGAGCATCACACTCAAAGTCATCAATGACAACCAGTATCATCTTTCCGGGGAAAGCATTGAGCTTGATGGGCACAAGGGCGAACATTTGCAAAAGAACGGAGTATCAATTCTGATTACCGAGATCAATGCCGAACCCGGAACTCAGTTCACGCTCACCCAAATGTCTCACCTGCAGGCCATTACGATGTTGCAGAAAAGCTTTACTGTCTCTGAACAGGGGAAAGATACCGGCATGCTTAACCTGACCATGACCGGTGAAGACCCGCGGTTGATTAACGCCACCCTTCAGAATATCGCCGAGAATTACCTGGCACAAAATATTACCCGGCAGGCGGAACAGGACGGCAAAAGCCTGGAATTTCTTGGTACGCAGCTACCGGCGATCCGCGATGACCTCGACCGTGCAGAAGATAAGCTCAACGCCTATCGAAAACAGAAAGACTCCGTCGATTTAAACATGGAAGCCAAATCGGCACTCGACCAAATCGTTAACATTGAGAATCAACTCAATGAGCTGACATTCCACGAAGCGGAAATCTCGCAGCGCTATAAAAAAGAGCATCCTAATTACCGGGCATTAAGGGAAAAACGACAGACGCTGCAAAACGAAAGGGAGAAGATGAACAAGCGCGTGAGCTCAATGCCCTCAACGCAGCAGGAAGTGCTCCGGCTGAGTCGCGATGTGGATTCGGGGCGTGCGGTTTATCTACAATTACTGAGCAGACAGCAGGAACTTAACATCGGCAAATCCAGCGCCATTGGGAATGTCCGGATCATCGACGATGCGATCACATTAATTAAACCCATCAAACCTCGGAAAGTCTTGATTGTGGTGACGGGCATGATGCTGGGGGGCATGGTCTCCGTCTCGATTGTGTTGCTTATATCTTTTCTTCATCAGGGGATTAGTTCCCTGGAACAGCTGGAAGAGAGAGACATCAACGTGTTTGCCAGCGTTCCGTACTCTCAATGGCTGCACAAGAAAAAGATTAAAAGCCGGACAGGGACTACCAGTCTGGTGTTAGCCATACAAAATCCTGCAGACCCGGCAATCGAGACCCTTCGTGGTCTGCGTACCAGCCTGAACTTCACCATGATGGATGCGAAAAATAACGTGCTGATGATTTCAGGCGTAAACCTTGGCGCGGGCAAAACGTTTATCAGCAGCAACCTGGCGGTGGTGATCGCGCAAACGCAGAAAAAGGTGTTGCTGATTGATGGTGACATGCGCAAAGGCTATCTGCACGAAATGTTCAATCTGGAGGAAAGCAGTGGACTCGCAGAAATACTCAAAGAGACCAGTACATTTGAAAAGAGTGTGGTTTCACTGCCCCATATCGGGCTGGACTTTATTTCTCGGGGGTATATACCCAGTAATCCGGCGGAGCTGCTGATGTGCCCAACGTTCAAGGCGCTGCTCGACAGTGCGTCTTCACGCTATGACCTGATTATCATTGATACCCCACCGGTAATGGCGGTGACAGATGCAACCATTATGGGTCGTCATGCGGAAACCATTATGATGGTGGCGCGTTTTGAAGAAAACACGGCAAAAGAGGTCGAAGTTTGCATCCGTCGTTTCAAACAGAGCGGCATCGAAGTACACGGGTGGGTCCTGAATGGCGTAAAGAAGCGGAAAAACAGCGGCTACGGTTACGGATACAGCGCATATGGCTCGTCGTATAGTAAAAAAGAGGCCTGACGCGCTAAATTTCCCTTCCCCTGATAAAGGGGAAGGGAATGAAAATTAAACTTCTTCCATGCGGCCCAGCAGCGCCTGCAGACGCTCCTGCCAGCCGTGCTGCTGTTCTTTCAGCTGGTTGTTTTCGCGCTCCAGATCTTCACGACCGTTCTGCGCGTTATGCACTTCCTGCGACAGTGCATTGTTCTTCTCTTTCAGCTCTTCAATTTCCATCTGCAGCAGAGTGATAGTATCAATCGCCTGCTGTACTTTGGATTCCAGTTTCTCAAACACTTCTAATGACATCGTCATACCTCTCCTGAATTTGCAAGGCGTTGAACTCGTCCCGGAACCCCGGCGACGCCTTAACGTAAGTAAGCGTACTGCTATGCATCCGATTGTATGGAGCGCCGCTCTCCCTGTCCAGCGCAAGGGCGCTCAGATCGTGGTTTGCAACACTTTTCAGGCTATACCTGGAGCGTTCACCGCAATTACCTCTAAATTGTTAATCCATTCGTTAAATAAATGATTCTTGCACCAGGCTGACAAGGGTCATTACGCGCATTTTTTCGCGCGTAAACGCTCATTTTATTGACGCAGCACACAGATTTTGATTTCGATATTTCTCGTTTTTGTTCGTTAACGATAAATTAACACTATGCCTACATGGCAGCGTGGTCGTCTTCGACCTCCATGTTCACAATAACCATCAATGAATCTTCAGGATCCAATCATGAGCCAAACATCAACCTTAAAAGGCCAGTGCATTGCCGAGTTTCTCGGTACCGGGTTGTTGATCTTCTTCGGTGTTGGATGCGTCGCCGCGCTTAAAGTTGCAGGCGCGAGCTTCGGTCAGTGGGAAATCAGTATTATCTGGGGTTTGGGTGTGGCGATGGCCATTTACCTGACCGCGGGTGTTTCCGGCGCACATCTTAATCCGGCGGTGACCATTGCTCTCTGGCTGTTTGCCTGTTTCGACGGGCGTAAAGTAGTACCCTTTATCTTTTCTCAATTTGCCGGCGCGTTTTGCGCTGCGGCGTTAGTTTACGGGCTTTATTACAATCTTTTCTACGACTTCGAACACACGCACAATATGGTGCGCGGCAGTGTCGAAAGTCTTGAGCTGGCAGGCATTTTCTCGACTTACCCGAACCCACATATCAATTTTGTGCAGGCCTTCGCGGTAGAAATGGTCATTACCGCTATCCTGATGGGTCTGATTCTTGCGCTCACGGATGACGGTAACGGTGTTCCACGTGGCCCGCTGGCCCCACTGCTAATCGGCCTTCTGATCGCGATTATCGGCGCATCAATGGGACCACTGACCGGCTTTGCGATGAACCCGGCTCGTGACCTCGGTCCAAAAACCTTCGCCTGGCTTGCAGGCTGGGGTGAAATGGCCTTTACCGGCGGCAAAGACATTCCGTATTTCGTGGTGCCGCTGCTCGCACCGATCGTCGGCGCGTCGCTGGGCGCATTCGGCTATCGTAAGCTGATTGGCCGCAATTTACCGTGCGACGTCTGCGAGGTGGAAGAGAACGAAACCACCGCCAGCACCACGCAACACAAAGCTTCGCTGTAATCTGACTACGGGACTTAGCATTATGACTGACAAAAAATACATCGTTGCACTCGACCAGGGTACAACCAGCTCCCGCGCCGTTGTCATGGATCACGACGCCAATATCGTCAGCGTTTCGCAGCGCGAATTCGAACAAATTTATCCTAAGCCAGGCTGGGTTGAGCACGACCCGATGGAAATCTGGGCCTCCCAAAGTTCCACCCTGATTGAAGTGCTGGCGAAAGCCGACATCAGTTCCGATGAAGTGGCGGCTATCGGCATCACCAACCAGCGTGAAACCGCCATCGTCTGGGATAAAGAAACCGGTAAGCCGATTTACAACGCCATCGTCTGGCAGTGCCGTCGTACGGCGGATATCTGCGAGCAGCTCAAGCGTGACGGCATGGAAGACTACGTGCGCAGCACAACCGGGCTAGTGATTGACCCGTACTTCTCCGGCACCAAAGTGAAGTGGATCCTCGACCACGTGGAAGGCGCGCGCGAGCGGGCTAAACGTGGCGAACTGCTGTTCGGTACCGTTGACACCTGGCTTATCTGGCGTATGACTCAGGGCCGTGTACACGTTACCGACTACACCAACGCTTCACGCACCATGCTGTTCAATATTCACGAACTGGACTGGGACGACAAAATGCTCGAGGCGCTGGATATCCCGCGCGCGATGCTGCCAGAAGTGCGTAAATCATCCGAAGTGTACGGCCAGACCAACATCGGCGGTAAAGGCGGCACGCGTATTCCAATCGCCGGGATCGCCGGTGACCAGCAGGCGGCACTGTTCGGCCAGCTTTGCGTCAAAGAAGGGATGGCGAAAAACACCTATGGCACCGGCTGCTTTATGCTGATGAATACCGGTGAAACCGCCGTCAAATCAGAACACGGCCTGCTGACCACCATCGCTTGTGGCCCGAAAGGCGAAGTGAATTACGCCCTGGAAGGCGCGGTATTCATGGCGGGCGCATCCATTCAGTGGCTGCGTGACGAAATGAAGCTGATTAACGATGCTTTCGATTCCGAATATTTTGCGACTAAGGTGAACGACACCAACGGCGTATACGTGGTTCCGGCATTTACCGGCCTCGGTGCGCCATACTGGGACCCGTATGCCCGTGGCGCAATATTCGGTCTGACGCGCGGCGTGAACTCGAATCACATTATTCGCGCCACGCTCGAATCCATCGCCTATCAGACTCGCGACGTGCTGGAAGCGATGCAGGCCGACTCCGGTATTCGTCTGCACGCCCTGCGTGTGGATGGCGGTGCAGTTGCCAACAATTTCCTGATGCAGTTCCAGTCAGACATTCTCGGCACGCGCGTTGAGCGTCCGGAAGTGCGTGAAGTCACGGCGCTCGGCGCAGCGTATCTCGCTGGCCTGGCGGTGGGCTTCTGGCAGAATCTGGACGAACTGAAGGAAAAAGCAGTAATCGAACGTGAATTCCGTCCGGGGATTGAAACCACCGAACGTAACTACCGTTACAGCGGCTGGCAGAAAGCGGTGAAACGCGCGATGGCGTGGGAAGATCACGATTAAGCTTAACCGTTAAGCCATAAAAAAGGCCGGGGATTATCCCCCGGCCTTTTTGTTTCTGCCCGATGGCACATCGCTATGCAAACATAGGCAGCAACAGATACAGCTTGATCACCAGTGCATTCACGATATCAATAAAGAATGCGCCGACCATTGGCACCACCAGGAATGCCATGTGCGACGGTCCGAAACGTTCGGTGATGGCCTGCATATTGGCAATCGCCGTTGGTGTCGCCCCCAGACCAAATCCACAATGACCCGCCGCCAGCACTGCTGCGTCGTAGTTTTTGCCCATCATGCGATAGGTTACGAACACCGCGTACAGCGCCATCGCTACGGTTTGCACCGCCAGAATTGCTAGCATTGGCAGCGCCAGAGAAGCCAGCTCCCACAGCCTCAGACTCATCAGCGCCATTGCCAGGAACAGCGACAGTGACACGTTCCCGAGCACCGATACCGCGCGTTCAAACACGCGATAGAAGCCCAGCACCGCCAGGCCATTGCTGAGGATAACCCCGACAAACAGCACGCAGACGAAGGTCGGCAGCTCAAACGTGGTGCCCACCAGCAATTGCGCAACGATTTTCCCGACGGTAAGACAGATAGCAATCAGCGCAATGGTTTCAATCAGCACTAAAGAAGTGATCATGCGACCCACTTCTGGCTTTTCGAACGCCGTTGGCACTTCCAGATCGTCCGGTTTACCGTCCGGCGTAGAGGAGTGTTTCACCAGATAACGCGCCACCGGGCCGCCAATCAAGCCACCCAGCACCAGACCAAAGGTCGCACAGGCCATCGCCACTTCGGTGGCATTGGCGAAACCATAACGTTCGACGAACAGCTTACTCCAGGCCGCACCGGTGCCATGACCACCGGAAAGCGTAATCGAACCGGCCAACAGGCCCATCAGCGGATCCAGCCCCAGCATTTTCGCCATACCAATCCCGATGGCGTTCTGCATCAGCAGCAGCCCTACCACCACAATCAGGAACGTGCCGACCACTTTGCCGCCGGTGCGCAGGCTCGCAAGATTGGCGTTCAGGCCAATGGTGGCAAAGAAAGCCATCATCAGCGGATCTTTCAGGCTCATATCGAAATCGATTTCCCAGCCCATGCTCTTTTTCAGCACCAGCAGCGCCAGCGCAGCCAGCAGACCACCTGCGACGGGTTCAGGGATTGTGTATTTCTTGAAGAGGGGAACGGTATGGACAAGTTTGCGTCCTAACAGCAACACCAGCGTTGCCGCAACAAGCGTCGATAGCGTATCGAGATGAAACATAGAAGCTCCTTGTTAGCGCATAATCCAATTTTAGCGACGTGAATACCTGTAGTGAATGTTCTCATCGTTATTAGCAGGAGCCGGATTTTACGCAAAACGCAGTGAAAAATGACAGAAAAAAATGTCAGAAGCGGCGAAATTTGCGACAAAACGTGCAAAAACAGCATAAAAAACTGAGTAGTTATGCTTCCTTAATATATTGAAAGCAACCGTTTGCTTTTGCCTGGCAGTCCGCTAAAATCCCCCCTTTTCCACCACGGGATCGCCTCTGAAATGTCAGTGAACACTCTCGAAGCTGAAAATGCGCAACCGATTGCGCAGTCTCAGAACAGTGAACTAATCTACCGCCTCGAAGACCGCCCACCGCTCGCGCAGACCCTGTTCGCCGCTTTCCAGCACCTGCTGGCGATGTTCGTCGCGGTGATAACCCCGGCCCTGCTGATTTGCCAGGCGCTCGGTTTACCGGCAGAAGATACGCAACACATTATCAGTATGTCGCTGTTTGCTTCAGGTGTCGCATCCGTCATTCAAATAAAAGCGTGGGGCCCGGTTGGTTCCGGACTGCTGTCGATTCAGGGCACCAGCTTTAACTTCGTGGCCCCGTTAATTATGGGCGGTACAGCGCTGAAAACCGGCGGCGCGGATGTTCCAACGATGATGGCGGCGCTGTTTGGCACGTTGATGCTGGCAAGCTTTACCGAAATGGCGCTTTCTCGCGTGCTGCACCTGGCGCGCCGCGTGATTACACCGCTGGTTTCCGGCGTGGTGGTAATGATTATTGGCCTGTCATTGATTCAGGTGGGTCTGACGTCCATTGGCGGGGGCTACGCCGCAATGGCTGACCATACTTTCGGCGCACCGAAAAACCTGCTGCTGGCGGGCATCGTGCTGGCGATCATTATTGTTCTTAACCGTCAGCGTAACCCGTACCTGCGCATTGCCTCGCTGGTCATCGCGATGGCGGCCGGTTACGCCGCAGCCTGGTTTATGGGCATGCTGCCTGAAACCGCGCCGACCAACAGCCCGGTGATTATGGTTCCGACCCCGCTCTATTACGGTCTTGGCATCGACTGGAACCTGCTGCTGCCGCTGATGCTGGTGTTCATGATTACCTCGCTGGAAACCATCGGCGACATTACGGCAACGTCTGACGTCTCCGAACAACCGGTCTCCGGCCCGATCTATATGAAACGCCTGAAAGGCGGCGTGCTGGCCAACGGCCTGAACTCCTGCGTATCGGCGATTTTCAACACCTTCCCGAACTCCTGCTTTGGACAGAACAACGGCGTTATCCAGCTGACTGGCGTCGCCAGCCGCTACGTTGGTTTTGTGGTGGCGCTGATGCTTATCGTGCTCGGCCTGTTCCCTGCGGTGAGCGGTTTCGTACAGCATATTCCTGAGCCGGTTCTCGGCGGCGCGACGCTGGTGATGTTCGGTACCATCGCGGCTTCCGGGGTGCGTATTGTCTCTCGCGAACCGCTGAACCGCCGCGCGATCCTGATTATCGCTCTGTCTTTAGCCGTCGGCCTCGGCGTTTCCCAGCAGCCGATGATCCTGCAATTTGCGCCTGACTGGCTGAAGAACTTACTCTCATCCGGTATCGCCGCAGGCGGCATTACCGCGATTGTTCTGAATCTGGTTTTCCCGCCCGAAAAGAGCTGATCCCCGTCACGGCAGCCTCTTCTGGGGCTGCCGTGAAACCTTATTAAACGAATCCATCCTTGAGGATTGCGCACAAATCGTGCATAACTCCTTTATGTGCCCTTCACTGGATGGAAGACGATGAAATTTATCGGGAAGCTGTTGCTCTGGCTGCTTATTGCGCTGCTGTTGGTCGTGCTGGCGTTTTACTTTTTGCTGCAAACGCGCTGGGGCGCGCGCGAAGTCAGCGGCTGGATTTCCAGTAACTCGCAATACCACATCGTTTTCGACGCGATGGACCATCGTTTTTCCTCGCCGTCTCATATCCTGCTTAAAAATGTCACCTTTGGTCGCGATGGAAAACCCGCCACGCTGGTCGCCAAAACGGTTGATATTGGCCTGAGCAGTCGTCAGCTCACCGACCCGCTGCACGCCGACACCATTACGTTGCAGGACGGTACCCTGAACCTGTCGCCGTCCGCCGCGCCGTTCCCGTTCGAAGCCGATACGTTACAACTCAGCAATATGGCGTTGAACAGCCCGGAAACCAACTGGGATCTCAGCGCCCAGCGCGTGACCGGCGGCGTGTCGCCGTGGGTGCCGGAAGCGGGCAACGTGCTCGGGAAGCAGGCGCAGATTCAGATGAGTGCGGGCTCAATGACCCTTAATGACCTGCCCGCGACCAACGTCCTGGTGCAGGGCAATATCGATAACGGCGTGGTGACGCTTAGCACCCTGGGTGCTGATATCGCGCGTGGCTCGCTGACCGGTAACGCTAAACGTAACGCCGACGGCAGCTGGCTGGTCGACAGCCTGCGCCTGACCGACATCCGTATGCAGAGCGACAAATCGCTGGCCGATTTCTTCGCGCCGCTGACCACCGTGCCGTCACTGACCATCGGCTCGCTGGAAGTGACCGACGCACGCCTGCAAGGCCCGGACTGGGCGATTGCCGATCTGGACCTCAGCCTGCGCGATCTCACCTTAAGCAACGGCGACTGGAACAGCGATGGCGGGCGTCTGTCGATGAACGCCGACGAATTTATTTATGGCTCGCTGCACCTAATTGACCCTATTTTTAACGCCGAGTTTTCCCCGCAGGGCGTGGCGCTGCGCCAGTTTACCTCACGCTGGGAAGGCGGAATGGTGCGCACATCCGGCAACTGGTTACGCAACGGCAACGCGCTGGTGCTCGACGACACGGCCATCGCCGGGCTGGAATACACGCTGCCGGAGAACTGGAAAAAGCTGTGGATGGACCCGCTACCTGCCTGGCTGCAAAGCGTGACCCTGAGTAAATTCACCGCCAGTCGTAACCTGGTTATCGATATCGACCCGGCGTTCCCGTGGCAAATCACGTCGCTGGACGGCTACGGCGATAACCTGCAGGTGGCGAAAAACGGCAGCTGGGGCGTGTGGAGCGGTAACGCGGCGCTGAATGCGGCGGCCGCGACCTTTAATCGCGTGGACGTGCGTCGTCCTTCTTTGAAGCTGGCGGCGAATGGGTCGACGGTGAATATCACTGAACTGAGCGCGTTTACGGAGAAAGGGATCATCGAAGCAAGCGGGGCAGTGTCTCAGCAGCCGCAGCGCCAGACGGCTATTAATCTGAACGGACGCGGCGTGCCGCTGGATCTTCTTCAACAGTGGGGCTGGCCGGTATTGCCGATTGGCGGCGACGGCAATCTTCAGCTGCGTGCCAGCGGCAGCGTGCAGGCTAACGCGCCATTAAAACCGACGGTCAACGCCCAGCTGCATGCGGTAAATATGTCAAAACAGGAAGTGACGCAGACGATGAGCAATGGCGAAGTGAGCACGGCGCAGCCTGTGGTGCCAGCGCCAACGGAAGCTGCACCCGCGCCGGTTTCACCTCCGGCGCAGTAATTTCACCCTCTCCCGATGGGCTGTCTCTTAGTCACATCTTTTTTAGCTGAGACAGGCTGATACGTTATCTCTGTCACGTCGGATGGGGTTCCGTTCACCAGGCGACTCTGCTTTTCTGTCGGTTTCTCTGCGGTGAACGTGCTAAGGGTGTTCACCGCCACACCCTTAGCAATCCCGGCTCCCGGCAAATAAATCGCCGCAAGCGGTAAACCTCCATTTATGTCTCCGTGTCCGGGTCGGGCGCGATTCGTTCCCGACGATCGCTTCCTCCAGCCGTTCCCGACGGCTGGACCCGGCCACCAGGCGCCAACATGGAGGCGATTTATGCCGGACCAGACCCCCACGCTTTGAGAATATGCTCACCTGAACCCGGTATTGCTTCAGCGAAGAAAAAGCAAAAGTGAGTTTACTGAATGCACAGCGACGCCCTTGTACCCGGCTTAAATCGCGCCGTTTTTTACCCTTCAGTCGGGGTCACGTGGTCGGGAACCACGTGAGAGAGCGATCGTCGGGAACGGATCGCGAACGACCGCGAATGTTGGGT